>Ga0187860_1002622_pt1 | contig 14718 bp, 8 predicted proteins | sample June2016WEW_10_4_FD_132981 | JGI IMG/M metagenome (GOLD analysis project Ga0187860, IMG submission 132981) | Peatland microbial communities from SPRUCE experiment site at the Marcell Experimental Forest, Minnesota, USA - June2016WEW_10_40 | ecosystem: Environmental > Terrestrial > Soil > Wetlands... | reverse complement strand
GAGCACCGTCAACTTGGCGGTGTCATCCATGTCGTTGGTCATCATCGCGCTGAAGAATTCGACGGGATAATTGGCCTTGAGATAGGCGGTTTGATAGGCGACGACGGCGTAGGCGGCGGCGTGGGATTTGTTGAAGCCGTAGCCGGCGAACTTTTCGAGGAGATCGAAGATCTGGTTGGCTTTGGCGGCGGGGATAGCATTGAGCTTGGCGCAGCCCTGGACGAAATTGTGGCGCTGTTTGGCCATTTCCTCGGGTTTCTTTTTGCCCATGGCGCGGCGCAGGAGGTCGGCGGCGCCGAGGGTGTAGCCGGCCAGGACCTGGGCGGCCTGCATGACTTGTTCCTGGTAAATGAGGACGCCGTAGGTTTCGCGGGTCAAGGGCTCGAGCAGCGGGTGCTCGTATTGGATTTTGACCTCGCCGTGGCGGCGGCGGATGAAATCAGGGATCAGGTCCATGGGGCCGGGGCGATAGAGAGCGACCAGGGCGGTGATGTGTTCGAGGGAACTGATCTGGAACTTGCGGCACAGATCGCGCATGCCGGCGGATTCCAACTGGAAAATGCCAATGGTGTTGGCCTTGTTGAGGAGGTCGTAGGTCTTGGCGTCGTCGAGCGGCAGATCGTCAACAGGAATAACAATCCCACGGCCTTGCTGAGCCAGTTCGCAGGTGTGGCGGATGACGGTAAGGGTCTTGAGGCCCAGGAAATCCATTTTGAGGAGGCCGAGGTCGCCGACCGGGTTCATGGCGTACTGGGTGACGATGGCGCCGTCGTCGTCCTTTTTGAGCGGGAGGAGGTTGACCAGGGGCTGGTCGCCGATGACGACGCCTGCGGCGTGGACGGAGGCATTGCGGGTCAGGTCCTCCAGGATGAAGGCAGTGTCAAGCAATTGGCGCGTGGATTCCTCCTGATCGTAGGCCTGCTTGAATTCAGGGGATTGTTCGAGGGCCTTTTTGAGCGTCATTTTCAGCTCGTTGGGAATCATCTTGGCCAGGCGGTCGCAATCGGAGTAGCTCAGGCCCATGACGCGGCCGACGTCGCGCACGACGGATTTGGCGCCCATGGTGCCGAAGGTGACGATCTGGGCGACGGAATCGCGCCCGTATTTTTCGCGGACGTAATCGATGACGTCACCGCGGCGGTCGTCGGCGAAATCGATGTCGATGTCCGGGGGATTGACGCGTTCGGGATTGAGGAAGCGCTCGAAGAGCAATCCGTAACGGATGGGGTCCACGTTGGAAATCTCCAGCAGGTAAGTGACAATGGAGCCGGCGGCGGAGCCGCGGGCCACGCAGGAGACACCTTTGGCGCGCCCGTAGCGGACGAAGTCGCCCACGATGAGAAAGTAGCTGATAAAGCCGGTTTTCTCGATGACCTTGAGTTCGATTTCCAGGCGGTCCATGACGGCTTTGACGCCGGCCTGGGCGGCGGCGGCGTCCGGCGCGGCGGCGCCCTGGGCGACATTGGGGAGGCGGCGGGGATCGTCGATGTGGTCAACACTAAATACGGCGCCCTTGGAGCTGGCGTGAATGGTGTAGCGTTTGGCCAGGCCCTCGACCAAAAGCCGGCGCAGATAGGCCTCGCGCGACTGGTTGTCCGGCGGGTGAAAGAGCGGGTAATGGAGGGTGCCGAACTGGATTTCCAGATTGCATTTCTCGGCGACTTCCAGGGTGTTGCGCACCGCCTCGGGCGTTTCGGCGAAGAGAGCCTTCATCTCGTCGGCCGAACGCAGATAGAACTGTTCGGGGACGTAGCGCATCCGCTTGGTGTCGCTCAACAAGGATTGGGTGCCGATGCATATAAGGCAGTCATGGGCGTGGGAATGGGATTTTTCGACGTAATGGACATCGTTGGTGGCGACGAGGTTGAGGCCGAACTCGGCGGCCCAGGCGATGAGGAGGCGGTTGACCTTAACCTGCTCGGCAATGCCGTGATTTTGCAATTCGAGGTAAAAATTGTCCGGTCCGAGGGTTTGTTTGAACCAGTCAATGGTGTCGCGCGCCTTGTCCACCTGATCCATGAGAATGAGTTCGGGAATTTCGCTGGCCAGGCAACCGGACAGGGCGATCAGGCCGTCCTTGTGCGCGGCCAGGAGGTCCTTGTCGATGCGCGGCTTGTAATAGAAGCCGTCCAAGTGGGCGGCGGTGACGAGGCGGACGAGATTCTTGTAGCCGGTCTCGTCTTTGGCCAGAAGGCCGAGGTGATGGTAGGCGTCGCGGCCGCCGGCGCCGGCTTTTTTCTCCAGGCGGCTGCCCGGGGCGACATAGACTTCGCAGCCGATGATGGGTTTGATGCCCTTTTCGCGGGCGGCTTTGTAGAAATCAATGGCGCCGTAGAGAACGCCGTGATCGGTGATGGCCAGGGCCGGGAACTGGAGGGCGTGGGCCTTATCCATGAGGCGGTCCAAAGCGCAAGCGCCATCGAGGAGGGAGTACTCGGTGTGCAGATGCAGATGAACAAAATCGGCGTGAGCCATGGACCCACTGTAATGCCAGCCACAGAGAGGGGGCAAGCGAAGTGGGGGGAAAAACGCATTTTTTTTAAGATTTATTTCAGCCACAGGTCAACACAGATTGCCACAGTTGTGGGGATGCACTGAGATTCGTATTTAGCGTGACGACTAATTGAAAATCGGGCAAGTTATCTGGCGTGAACCAACGTGAAGCAGTCGTCGAAGCAATGAACGCCAATGGCGGTTACGCGACGCTTGGCCATCTCTACAAAGAGGCGCTGAAGATTCCCGGAGTGGAGTGGAAGACAAAAACGCCGTTCAAGTCGATCAATCGCATCGTTCAAGACCCGAAACTGTTCTACAAGATTCGTCCCGGCTTGTGGGCTTTGCTGAAGGCCAAGGAAAAGCTGCCTGCTGACCTGAAATCGAAGCCAAAGCCTGAAAGCGATCACAGTTATTATCAAGGTTTGCTTGTTGAGCTTGGCAATTTGAAGGAGCAGAAGACTTTTGTGCCGAAGCAAGACCGTGGGAGATTATTCCTCGGAAAATGCCTTGGGGACATGGTGACGATGGACGACATCTACCCGTTCACATACGAAGAGGTGGTTCGCCGCGCGGCAACTGTGGACGTAATATGGTTCAACGACCGGAAAATGCCGACGGAGTTCATTGAGGTCGAGAATACGACTGATATGCACAGCGCCTTGCTGAAATTCGTAATTCTCGACGCTTTTCATTCTATATTTCGCATCGTATCCCCCGCGCTGCGCAAGCAGGAGTTTGCCTCAAAGATCACTCACCCATCGTTTGTTTCGATTGCGTCCAGAACCCGGTTCAGCAGTTTCGAGCTGGTTTCGGCGATGCATTCCAAAGAAAGCGAAGTTGCCGCGCTTCGTCAGGCATGGACAGCTTTTTGAAAGTCATGGGAGCAAAGCACGTAATTTATCACGACGTTGTTGGTGCGCCATTCAAAATCGGAGACAACGTGAAATTCGTCTATAGCGCCGATGAGACAGCATACGCAAGGTTTTTGAATCGTGATGGTTGGGCGAAGCGATTGCTTGTCTGCAACCCGCAATTGGGGGTAATGTTGGTTAAGAGCGATGAAAGGCAAGACGGTGGTTTTGGGAGTCACAGGGTCGATTGCGGCGCACCGGGCCGTTGATTTGGCCAGCTTGCTGGTCAAGGCCGGGGCGGCGGTCCACGTGGTGATGACGGCGGAGGCGCAAAGATTTGTCACCGCGCTGCCCTTCAAGACGCTGTCGCGCCATCCGGTGGTGACGGATTTGTACGACGTGGAGGAAGGGTGGAAACCGGCGCACATCGAACTGGCGGACCGGGCCGATTTGCTGCTGATCGCGCCGGCCACGGCGCACACGCTGGCCAAGCTGGCACAGGGATTGGCGGATGACGCGCTGAGTTGCATCGCGCTGGCGCTGAACCGGGAGGCGAAAGTGCTGATCGCTCCGGCCATGAACGGGAAGATGTGGCTGCACCCGGCGACGCAAGCCAACGCGGCGCTTCTGAAACAGCGCGGGGCGCGGTTCATCGGGCCGGAGAAGGGCCTGCTTTCCTGCGGATACGAGGGGATCGGGCGTCTATGGCCGGTGGAACAAATCGCCCAGGCCGCGGCGGCCCTAGTGCGATGAACGAAGAGGCCAATACGGATTTCATCGGCGGCGCCACGGTGCAGAAGCTCACGCGGCTGCTGGCAGCGCCGATAGTGGAACCGAGCCAGCGGGCGGCGCGCATTCAAGCGGTGGAAAAGGACATCGTTCTGCCGTTGCGGGGTCTGATCATCGCCATACTCGGTTATTATTTTTTCTTTTCCGGCTGGTTCGACATTCCGGGAGCGGCCAGCGCGTCGGAGTGGAGTTTGCACAATGCGGTGACACTGAGGGTTTCGTTTGTCGCCTACGCATTGCTGAACATGGGAGTGGGGGCGACGCTGATTTGGGGCCGGCATCTGACGCTGGGCAGGATACAGTGGATTGTTTTTGCCGCCGGGGTGCTGGACGGGGTGATGATGGGAACCTTGACGTTCCTAAGCAACGGATTCGACAGCCGGCTCTATTGGGTGTTTTCGGCGCTGATAGTGCATAACGCGATGGCGATACCGGTGGCCCTTCCGCAGTTGGTGCTTAACTTCCTTGTGGTCATGGCGTTTGTGGCGGGCGGGATTCTGGACCGGAAGATCATCCAGGACCTGGACCGCAACGAGAATCCATACGAGCGCACTCTGGTGCTGGTGGTCTGGGCGCTGTGCTGCTACGGCATCCAGGTGCTCTTCGAGAGGCAAAAGCGCGCGGAGGCGGAAGCGACGGAATTCGCGGTTCGGCAGGAACGGTTGCGCACGGCCGGGCGGCTGGCCGCCGAAATAGCGCATCAAATCAAGAACCCGCTGGGCATCATCACCAACGCCGCTTTTTGCCTGGAGCGGGCGGTGCGGGACGGGGAGCTGGCTGTGGATGAGCAAATCCAAATCATCCGGGAGGAAGTGGAGCGAGCCGATCAGATCATCACCGAGCTGATGGGCTACGCGCAGTTGGCGGAGGGCAAGGTGGAGCGATTGGACGTGGAGGAGGAACTGGACATGGCCATACAGGAGGTGTTTCCGCCCGCGGCCAAGTATGCGATCAGAATACACAAGGACTACGCCCCGGCGCTGCCGGCGTTGTTGATGCAGAAGCGGCATTTGTCCGGGGTGCTGGTGAACATTCTGCAAAACGCGCGCGAAGCGATGCATGGGCACGGGGCGGTGGAGGTTACGGCGCAATATGGCGACAATGATTCGATCCGCATCATCATCGCCGACACCGGCCCCGGCATACCTGCGGACAAGCTGGACAAAATCTTCGAGGCCTATTTCACCACGCGCGAGAAGGGAACGGGCCTTGGCCTGGCGATCGTCAAACACAACACGGAAATGTACGGCGGCACGGTGAACGTGCAATCGGAGCTTGGAAAAGGAACGCGATTCGTGTTAAACTTCCCGGCGAGAATCCTGATGAGGTTATCCAAATGAACTGGCCCCTGCCCCCTGTATTGGTTGTCGATGACGAGAAGAACATGCGTCTGTCGCTCAAGTCCATCCTTTCCGGCGAAGGCTACGAGATGCGCCTGGTGGAATCAGCCGAGGAGGCGCTGGCGGCGATGGAGAAGGAGGAGTTTTTAATGGTGATCACGGACGCGCGGCTGGGCAGCGGGATGAGCGGTTACCAGTTTTTGGCCACGGCGTGCAAACGGTGGCCCAATACGCCGGTGTTGATGATCACGGCGTACGCCACGCCCAAACTGGCGGTGGAGGCCATCAAGGCGGGGGCCATTGATTACCTGGCCAAGCCATTCGCGCCCGAGGAACTGCTGCACGCCGTGGCGCGATGCGCCGAGCGGCATCGTTTGTTGCAGGACAACGCGGCGTTGCGGGCCAGCACGACCGAACTCTATCAACTGGACCAGATCATCGGCGAATCGCCGAAGATGCATGAATTGCGGCAATTGATCCGCAGCGTGGCGCCGACCGACGCGACGGTCCTGATCCTTGGTGAAAGCGGGACGGGAAAGGAATTGGTGGCCGGGGCATTGCACAGCATGAGCCAGCGGCGCTCCAACAATTACGTTCGGATCAACTGCGCGGCCATCCCGGAGAGTCTTTTGGAGAGCGAGCTATTCGGGCACGAGAAAGGCTCCTTTACGGGCGCCATGCGCCAGAAGCTGGGGCGGGTGGAGGAGGCCCACGGGGGCACGATCTTCCTGGATGAAATCGGCGACATGAGCCGGCCGTTGCAGGCCAAGCTGCTGAGGTTTCTGGAGGATGGGACCTTTACGCGAGTGGGGGGCAACGATGAATTGCGAGTGGACGTGCGCCTGATCGCGGCCACCAACCGGGACATCATCGAAGCCATTGCGGAGCACAATTTTCGGGAGGACCTCTTTCACCGATTGAACGTGGTCCAATTCCGTCCGCCGCCCTTGCGCGAGCGCGGGGACGACGTGCTGCTGCTGGCGGAGAATTTTTTGAAGCATTACAACGCGACGATGAACAAGCACATCCACGGGTTCGCGGCGCCGTCGCTCAACAAATTGAGGAGCCATCATTGGCCGGGCAACGTGCGGGAGTTGCGCAACGTGATCGAGCGGGCGGTCATCCTTGAAAGCTCGCCGGAGGTGCAGCCCGGCAGCCTGCCGGACTTCCATTTGGAAGGGAGATTGCGCAAATCCGAGGGGGTCACGATGACGGGGCATGACTCGCTGGACGAGGCGATGGCCAATTTCGAGCGGCAGTTGATCAACACGACGCTGGAGCAGAACCGCTATAACATATCCAAAACCTCCGAGCAGCTCAAGATCAGCCGCCATGCGTTGCGATACCGGATGCAACGGCTCAACCTCTCCCTTGGCCCCGAGGAGGAAGGCGGGCCGGCGGAAGCAAAGGAGGGCTGAATCCGGCGGCGGGCCGGGGCAAGCGATTGATTATGACGCCTGAAAGCCGAACGATCACGCGCAAGAGCGCCTCCAACCTGGCGCTGGCGTTCGTCTTGCTGCCCAAGGCCAAACGCGACGCGATGTCCGCCCTCTATGCGTTTTGCCGGGAGGTCGATGACGCGGCGGATGAGGAAGCGGCGCCTGTGGAAAAGCGGCGCGCGCGCCTGGCGGCCTGGCGCGAGGACATCCGGCGCGCGTGCGACGGCGGCGCACCCGAGTTCGGCGTCAACCGCGAACTGCAACCGATCATCGCGCAGTACGGGCTGGCCTACGGTTGCTTTGAGGAATTGATTCGCGGCGTGGAAATGGACCTGGACATCAAGACTTATGCCACGTGGGAGGAACTGGAACGGTATTGTTACCGGGTCGCCTCGGTGGTGGGCCTTCTGAGCATCGAGATTTTCGGCTACCAGAACGCGGCGTGCCGGGATTACGCCGTCTATCTGGGCAAGGCGCTGCAATTGACCAATATCCTGCGGGACGTGCGCAGCGACGCCGAGCGGGGCCGGATTTATTTGCCGGTGGCCGAATTGGAACGGCACAAAGTTACGCCGGAGGAAATCCTGCGCTTTGAATACTCTGCGCGATTCGAGCAACTGGCGCGGAGCGTTGCGGGGCGCGCGCGGGAGTTCTACGCGCTGGCGCGACAAACGTTGCCGGCGGAGGACCGCCGTTCGATGGTGGCGGCCGAACTGATGGGGTCGGTCTATTGGCGGCTGCTCGGCAAACTGGAGCGGCAACGATTCAATGTCTTCGGGCCGCATCCGACGCGGCTGGGGCGGGGGCAGAAGCTGCTGTTGATATTTCAGACCTGGTGCCGGCTGGTGTCGGGAGCGGCCGCGCCCAATTACGGGATGGTGTAAGTCGAAACCGAACCTGCCCCCCAAAATGAACTTCAAAAACCATTGGTTTGCCCGCTATGCGTTTGCGCTGACGGCGGTCGTTGCCGCCTCTGTCCTCCGCGAGGGGTTGATACGCCTGACGGGCGGCAGTTTGCCAACTTACATTACGTTTTACCCGGCGGTCATGCTTTCGGCAGTGATCGGCGGCGTTGGACCGGGTCTCCTCGCCACGGCGGCGGCCGCGTTGGGGACGGATTACTTCGTTTTACCGCCGATTGGCTCATTTGGCATAGCGAGCTTGTCGGACGCCGTTGGGCTGGCGTTCTTCACAGGCATGGGCGTCTTCATGAGCGTGGTGGCGGAGCTTTACCGCCGTGCCCAACAAAAGGCGGCGGCGTATGAGACGGAGGCCGTTTCGCCCGAACAGACAGAACCGCCGGCCCGCTGGACGAGGCAGGGAGTGCTGCTCAATGCTGGATTGGCGGTCGCTCTGGGCATTCTGGCAACGGCGGGATGGCAGGCGGTTCGGAGCCTGCGAGCTGTGGCGGCGGCGGATCAAGGGGTGACGCATACGCGTGCTGTGATTCAGGCGCTGGACAGCTTGGTTTCGATGTTGAAGGACGAAGAGACCGGCCAGCGCGGCTATCTGCTCACGGGAGAGGACAAGTATTTGGAGCCTTATCAGACGGCCGTTGGGCTAGTGCAAAGCAACCTGGCCGGCCTTAAGCAGCTTACCCAGGACAACACCGCGCAGCGGCAACGCCTAGCCCTCATCGAAGCCCTCATCGTGGCGAAGGAAGCGGAATTGAAAGAATCCATCGCATTGCGACGTTCCCAAGGATTGCCAGCCGCCCTTGGGGTCGTGATGACGGACAAGGGGAAAGACATCATGGACCAAATCCGCAAGGCAGTGACCGATGGCCGGGGTGCGGAGGAACTGCTGTTGCAACAGCGGGCCGATATTAAGAACACCGATGCGGGCAAAACTCTTCAGGCTCTGCTGGCTGGTGGCGTGCTGGCTTTCCTTCTGCTGGTCACACTTTTTGTCTTCCTCAGGCAGGAAAACGTTCGGGCCGCGAAAGCCGAAGCGGACGTGCGTCATCATCGCGACCACTTGCAAGAGATAGTGGCGGCGCGGACGGAGGAAATTGCGCGCGCCAACGAGAATCTCAAGCAGGAAATCGACGAGCATCAGCAGGCCAAGGATGCCCTGCGCGAGCAGCGGGAGTGGCTGCGCGTTACCCTCACCAGCATTGGCGACGCCGTGCTCGCGACCGATACTGAGGGGCGGGTCACCTTTCTCAACCCAATGGCCGAGTCGCTCACGGGCAGGCGGGAGAAGGAGGTCCTTGGGGAGCCGGTGCAAAGTGTGTTCCACATTATTAACGAGCAAACGCGGGCGCCGGGCGAGGACATCGTCGCCCGCGTCTTACGCGAAGGGCGGGTCGTCGCGCTGGCCAATCATTCCGCCCTTGTCGGCCGGGACGGCCGGGAGATTCCGATTGAGGACAGCGCGGCGCCGATCAAGGACGACAGCGGCGCCATGCACGGAGTTGTGCTGGTGTTCCATGATGTCGGCCGAAAGCGGCGCGCCGAGGATGCCTTGCGGGAGAGCGAACAGCGGCTGCGGAGCCTTGGCGACAACCTACCAGGGGGAGCGATCTACCAGCACCTGCAACAGCCCGATGGGAGTGGGTGTTACGCATACATGAGCGCAGGCATAGAGAAGCTCGCCGGCATGACCGCCGAGCAAGTGATGGCCGACGCGGGGGCATTTCGGCGACTCATCGTCGAGGAGGATCTCCCGCGCTGCGCGGCGGCGGAGGCCAAGTCGGCCCGCGAGATGACGACCTTCGAGTGTGAATTTCGTCAGAGAACGGTTGCGGGGGAGGTCAAATGGGTCCATTGCCGCGCCACACCGCGCCGGCTGGAGAACGGCGCAATCCTGTGGGATGGCGTGGTGAGTGACATCACCGAGCGCAAGCGGGTGGAGGAGGCGCTGCGGGAAAGCCGGGAACGGCTCGACCTTGCTTTGGTCTCCGCGAGAATGGCCACGTTTGACTGGGACATAGTCAACAATAAACGCATCTGGAGCGAGGGCGTTCACAGCCTGTTGGGGACCAAGCCGGAGACCTTCACTGGAGAAGCCGACGAGTTCTTCCGGATATTGCCTTTGGAAGATCGGAGCGTCGTACAAGCGGCCCTGGCCAGGGCCGTACAAACCAATGGAGTGTATGAGACGGAATACCGCGCGATCTGGCCGGACGGCAGCATTCACGCCATTGCCGCCCGAGGGAAGGTTCATTTTGACACCAGCGGCCGGCCCGTTCTGATGACAGGCGTTTGCTGGGACATCACGGAGCGCAAGCAGGCGGGGGAGGCGACGCAAGCGGCCCTGGATCGTTTTTATCTGGCTCTGTCAAACATGACTTTTGCAGCCATCCTGGTGGATGATGAAGACCGGATCGAATTTGTGAACCAGGCCTTCTGCGACATGTACCAATTGAAGGAAAGTCCGGCGGAATTGCAGACGCTTACCTCGCGTCAAATGCTCGAAAGGATCAAGCCCGCCTATTTGAATCCGGACGAGGACCTGGCCCACATCGAGGGGATAGTCGAACGGGGGCTGCTGGTGCAGGATGAAGAAGTTTTCATGCGCGGCGGACGGACCTTTCTGCGCGATTATATTCCCATACGGTTGCGGGATAAGGGACGCGGGCGGCTTTGGATTCAGAAGGACATCACGGAGCGGAAGCGGGCGGAGGGGCGCACGGCGTTGCTGGCCGAAGCGGCCAGCCGGCTGCTCAACAGCGATGACCCGCAAAGCGTCATGAAAGAAGTGTGTGGGAAGGTGCTCGAGTTTCTCGATTGCCAGGTGTTTCTCAATTTCCTGGTGGACGAGAAGGAGGAACGCCTGCGCCTCAATGCCTGGGGGGGCATTCCGGCGTCGGAAGCCGCAAAGATCGAATGGCTGGACTACGGCGTCGGCCTGTGTGGCTGCGCCGCGCGCGACCGGGCGTGCGTTGTCGCCGGGAACATCCAGGAAAGGTCCGACCCGCGAACGAAATTGGTGAAGCGGTACGGAATAGAGGCCTGCGCAGCCCATCCCCTGATGGTGGCCGGAGTATTGCTCGGCACGCTTTGCTTCGGCACGCGCACGAGGAAGGACTTTACGGAGGAGGAATTGTCCCTGATGAAAGCGGTGGGGGACCTTGTGGCGACGGCGATCGAGCGGAAGCGAGCGCAGACGGCCCTCCAAATGACAGCGGAGGAAGTCAAAAGGTCCAATCGCGATCTCGAACAGTTCGCCTACATCGCCTCGCACGACCTGCAGGAGCCGCTACGAGCCGTCGGGGGTTACGTGAAATTGCTCCAGCACCGCTTTCCGAGTAATGTGGACGCCAAGGCGCTCGAATACATCAACGGGGCGGTCGAGGGCGCTACCCGCATGGAGCGGCTCATTAGCGATCTGCTGGCCTATTCGCGCGTGGGCACTCGCCACGGAGATTTGTCGCCGATGAACCTCGATGGCGTCCTGGATACCGCGTTACGCAACCTCCATACCCTCATCATGAGCACCGAGGCTAAAGTCACGCGCGATGCCTTGCCGACGGTGGCGGTGGACGGCACCCAGATAATGCAGATATTTCAGAACCTCATCGGTAACGCGATCAAATTCCGCAGCGAGCGCCCGCCGGAGATTCACGTCGGCGCCCAAAAGCAGACGGGCCGCTGGGTCTTCTCGGTGCGGGACAACGGGATTGGGATCGAGCCGCAGTATTTCGAGCGCATATTCCAAATTTTCCAAAGGCTGCACTCGCGCCGGCATTATCCCGGCACCGGCATAGGATTGGCCATCTGCAAAAAGATGGTCGAGCGCCACGGTGGCGAAATTTGGGTCGAGTCGGAACCGGGCAAAGGATCGACATTCTTCTTCACATTGCCGGAGAACACAGCTATGATACAATCTAACGTATGACCACAAATGGAGCGAATCCGGTTGAAGTTCTGCTGGTCGAAGACAGTCCCAGTGATGCCGATCTGACGCTCGAGGCCCTCAGAGAAGCCAAAGTCTCCAACCACGTCAGCATCGTCGAGGATGGGGTGGAGGCTCTCAAATTCCTCCGGCGGCAAGGGAAACATGCCGGGGCGCCCCGGCCGGACCTGATCCTGCTGGACCTGAACCTCCCGCGGAAGGATGGCCGCGAAGTCCTGGCCGAAATCAAGGCCGATGACAATCTGAAGACCATTCCGGTGGTGGTATTGACGACTTCCAGCGCGGAGCAGGACGTGCTGGAGGCATATAAGTACCACGCGAACTGTTATATTACCAAGCCGGTGGACTTCGCTCAGTTTCTGAACGTCGTCCGCACCATAGAGTCGTTCTGGCTGATGTTGGTGACGCTGCCACACGCAGCCCAGGGCCCCCAGACCGTTCCACCCGAGTCGAAGGGCTAATGCTCTACTAGCGGCGGGGCAGGGGGGGCATGGCGCCCATGCGGGCCATCATTTTTTGGAACTTGCCCATTTTTTTCATCATCTGCTGCATCTGGCTGAAGCGGTTGAGAAGGGTGTTGACTTCGGCCACGTGGACGCCGCTGCCTTTGGCGATGCGGATGCGGCGGCGGGCGTTAAGGATTTGGGGGGAGCGCCGTTCCTGCGGCGTCATGGCGCAGATAATCCCTTCCATCCGCTTGAAATCCTGTTCCTGTTTGACAAGGTCGGCGCCTTTGAGCATCTCCGAGCCGCCGGGCAACATGCCGACCAGGCTCTCCAGCGAGCCGAGCTTCTTCATCTGGCGCAACTGGTCCAGAAAATCCTCCAGGGTGAACTGGCCCTTGCGCATTTTTTCTTCCATGCGCCGGGCGTCGTCCACATCGACCGCCTCGGCGGCCTTTTCCACCAGGCTGACAACGTCGCCCATGCCCAGGATGCGCGAGGCCATGCGTTCGGGGTGGAAAGGCTCGAAGTCCTCGAGCTTTTCGCCGACGCCGGCAAATTTGATGGGCTTGCCGGTGACGGCCTTCAAGCTCAGGGCGGCCCCGCCGCGGGCGTCGCCGTCGAGCTTGGTGAGGATGGCGCCGGTGATGTTGAGGGCCTGGTCAAAATGGGAGGCGACGTTGACGGCCTCCTGCCCCGTGGCGGAGTCAAGCACAAGAAGGATTTCCTGCGGTTTGACCAGGTCGCGCAGCCGCACCAGTTCCTGCACCAGCGGTTGGTCGATCTGCAAGCGGCCGGCGGTGTCGAAGATGAGGGTGTTGCGGTTGTTTTGGCGGGCGAAGTCAAGGGCGTCGCGGGCGATTTTCAAAACGTCGGCGCCGCCTTTTTCCAGGAAGACGGGCAGGTCCAATTGGCGGCCCAGGGATTCCAACTGGTCCATGGCGGCGGGCCGCTGGACATCGGCGGCGACGAGCAAGGGCGAGCGGCCCTGCTTATGCAAGAGGCGGGCCAGTTTGGCGCTGGAGGTTGTTTTGCCCGAGCCGTGCAGCCCGACCATGAGGATGCAACTGGGATTGCCGCCCAAGGCCAGGCCGGCGTTGGTTGAACCCAGCAAGCGGACCAATTCATCGTGGATGATTTTGACGACCTGCTGGCCCGGCTGAATGCTTTGCACCACCTCCTGGCCGAGGGATTTGGATTTGACAGACTCGATGAAATCGCGGGCGACCTTGAAATTGACATCGGCGTCGAGCAGGGCCATGCGCACTTCGCGCAGCGCGTCGGCCACGTTGGACTCGGAGATTTTTCCCAAGCCGCGGAGATTGCGGAAGGCGTTTTGGAGTTTCTGGCTCAGTGAGTCGAACATGCGTCCAATTTAAGCCGCCGGGCGCAAACGGCAAATGAATTGGTGGAACGCAAAGGGCTTGAGATTTGCGGGTCTTGGGACATCATCGGCGCGCAAACCACCATGAAAAGCTTTTTGATATTAGCGGCAGCAGCCGGCGCGCTTTCATTGAATGCGGCGGAGCCTTCCAAAACGCTGTGGCAGATCGGCACGCCGGATCACAACGATTCGGAGTTCGCGCTGGGTCCCGGCGGCTTCAACCAATACGAAAACGACGGCCTGTTCGTCGTCGGCCAGTCCGATCCGAAGCGCGACTGGCCCTACGTGCAGCCGGGGCCGGTGGATGCGTGGGCGGGGAGCCGTGAGCATACATTCGCCGTTTTCTTTGGGCTGCGACAGGCTCTGCAGGAGGGCGAATGCCAATTGCGAGTGGACGTGCTCGATGCCCAGCAGGCCGTTCCGCCTACGCTCCGGATTGAGGTCAACGACGAATCCTTCGAGCGCGCGCTCCTTCCAGGCGGGGGGGACGAGAGCATTCAAGGTCAACCGGCCAAGGGCGTCCCGCAGAGCGTCAACATCAGCTTCCCGACCCGTTTGCTGCGGGGGGGAGAAAACGAGATTCAAATCACCACCTTGCGCGGGAGTTGGCTGCTTTACGACAGCGTGGGATTGACCACCCCAGCCGCGGCTGAACTGACGGCCACCGAGGCGCGGACGTTCCTGGAGACGGTCCACCCGCTGCCCGCTCTGCGGGAGCAAGAGGGCAAGTTGTTTCAGCCGCTGGAGGTGACCGTTTTGCACGTGGGCGCCGACGCGGAGGGTTCGATCGCGATGGAGGGCCAGGCGGCGATGCCGATCCATTTACAAAAAGGCCGGCAAAGCTTTGAAGTATTGACGCCGGCAGTGGCCGAGGCCGGGTCGCGAGATCTCACGCTGCAAGTCGGCGGGCAGACGGTCGGGACGCGGGCCACGCCGCTCAAACCCGTCCGCCATCTGACGGTCTATGTTTTGCCGCACTCGCACAACGACATTGGCTACACTCAACTGCAGAGCGCGGTGGCGGAAAAGCAGGTGAACAATCTGCTTGAGGGCATTGCGGCGGCGCGCAGGACAGCCGATTACCCGGAGGGGGCGCGATTTGTTTGGAACATGGAG
>Ga0187860_1002620_pt1 | contig 14720 bp, 13 predicted proteins | sample June2016WEW_10_4_FD_132981 | JGI IMG/M metagenome (GOLD analysis project Ga0187860, IMG submission 132981) | Peatland microbial communities from SPRUCE experiment site at the Marcell Experimental Forest, Minnesota, USA - June2016WEW_10_40 | ecosystem: Environmental > Terrestrial > Soil >... | reverse complement strand
GGCGAATAGCGCATAGTGAAAGTGCATGCGCACGGATTTGCGCACGTCGTCCGTGCCGGCCCGATGCAGACTGAGGGAAATTCCAGCTTTGTCGAGGTGGGCGTCGAAGCGCGCAGTCTGCTCGAAGGTACCAATATAAAGCTTATCCGGATATTCCACTGCAACTTCGGCCTTGTCAGGAATTGGCTTTGTCATCGCACGGCACCTTATTGAACTCCGTGTTTATTCAATAAGGGGGTTGCTTGCGGCCCACGTTGACCTAGATCAACCGCTCGCTATCGAGCCTGGACGGATCGCAGGTATGCGGTCAGCGCGCGGGCATCCCCGCGAGCGAAACGAAACATCGGCATATCGGGGTGGCCGCTGATGAGGCCCTCGCGTAACCGATTCGTGAAACGATCGAGGTCCACGCGACGGCTGAGTTCGCGGAAGGCTGGGGCGGCACTATGCGGACTTGAGCCGCCCTTGCCGACGGCATGACACTGTGCACACATTCGCTCGGCCAACGCGTGGCCCTGGCGTTCCAATGCGGTAGGTCCGCTTTCCTCGGCAAGAGAGACCGATAGGTCCCACATTATGACAATTGCAAAAGCTATGATCAGTCGTCGGGTCATTGGCGCAGCTCGAATAGGCGGTATGATGCCACCCTCTTGCGCCCAAATCGATGTCGAGAACGTTCGGATGGGTTCAAACTGTTGTCGTCTTTTTCGCATCGTTGGTGATCGGCTAATGTCAGCCTCTGCCGAGCATGTGGAAAAACCGTGCCATGGATAAGACCGTAGGCAATTTGAACATCGAACACTATCGCAAGCTGCTCGCCGCCGAAACCGACGGCGTTAGGTGCGAGACGCTGCGCCGCCTGTTGGTTGAGGAAGAGGCCAAGCTTGCGGCGCTGATGGATATGCCCGACTCCAGAAAATTGAAGCACTAGAGCGTTGCATTCCACTCCCGCCAGTGGGTGGGACGTACGTCTATTTGCTGTTTGGATTTTGCGTTAATCCATCCGCCTGAAATGCGGCGACAAGCATCCTTGTCAAGGACGGCCAGCTCAAGCTCGCGATCGAACGGTGCGGTGGCGATGGGCTCCCATTGCATATTGTAAAGCTTGGAGCGCCATCCCCGTGGCTTCCTTGATCTGGATCAAAACGCCGTACCGTTTGCCGTCACTTGTCATTCGAGATTGCCGAGAACGTTCCAGTCTTGTCGTCATAAGCGAACAGCTCGGCGTATCGCCCCCAGGCGGTCACGGCGCGCAGCGTCCTCTCCGCTTCGCGGTGCGTCAAATGATCCTCGAGCTCCAAGTCAAATCTCATTCGCGGGGCCCGTCGCCCCTCTCTTTCATGAAGGACGCGGCAGATATGTGCAGTCAACGGCACAAACTGAAGCAGATGCTCCGCAAAGATTCGTTTCCGCTCCTCGGTCTTGCTGCGGGCGAAGACCTGTCCGGCGGTCGTGAGCTTCAAAGCTCCGTCCTTGAGTTCGGCAAACTCCAGGATGTGCAAACCTTCGGCGATGGGAAACAGGTGATTGATTTCCAGTGACAGGGAGCTCGCAAGTGTGTCGAGCTCCGCCCGGCCGCCATAGGGCGGCGTGTCGATGATCTCGATCAGCCCGCTCATCCGATTGACGGAGGCCCGGGGCAGCGGTTGGGACAGTTCATGCGTTTGTTTGAGTGCACCGAGCGACGCGATCGTCCGCGCGGTCAGCACTGCATAGACATCGTCGACGATATTGCCGAATTCCTGGTCGAGCCGGTGGCGCGGACGCGGCGCCGTGACCGGGATATCAGCGGCGATCCTGGCCGGATTCGACGACAGAATGATCAGGCGGTCGCACATCAGGACCGCTTCCTCGATGTTGTGCGTGACCATGAGCACGGATTTGGTAGGCATCTGGTGTTCCACCCACAAATCGAGAAAATCCGTGCGCAGTGTCTCGGCGGTGAGAACGTCAAGTGCGGAAAAAGGCTCATCCATCAAAAGCACATTGGGCTGTGTGGCCATCGCCCTGGCGAAGCCGACGCGTTGACGCATTCCGCCCGAGAGCTCGCGCGGATAGGCGGACTGGAATCCATCAAGCCCAATGAGATCGATGGCGTCTTGTGCGCGCCGGCGCGCCGTGTCGCGCGGCAAGCCGAGCGCATCGAGTCCGACCTCGACATTTTGAAGAACTGTGAGCCACGGGAACAGGGCGAAGCTTTGGAACACGACGGATATGCCCTCGGCAGGCTCCGTCAGCGGTTCGCCCCGGTAAACGACTTCGCCGGAGGTAGGTCGGATGAGTCCAGCCGCGATCCGCAGTAAAGTCGACTTGCCCGAGCCCGAGCGACCGAGGAGACCGAGAATCTCTCCGGCGCGGATCGACATGTCGATGCCGTCAAGGACCGTCAGTAGCGCGCCGCCGCGCTTTGCAAACGCCATACTGACGTTCCGCAGGTCGATAATGGCGCTTGCGTCGTCGGCCAAGGTCCGCCCCCACTCAATCGAGCCGCGATCGGCGTTCCGCGTAGGCGTAGAGCGGCCGCCACAGCAAGCGGTTGGTGGCAACCACGAGCACCGACATGACCGCGATGCCAAGAGCGATCCGCGGATAATCGCCGGCCTCAGTCATCTGCGCGATGTAGGCGCCCAAGCCCAGCCCATTGAGTTTCGTTGGGCCCCAACTCACTACCTCTGAGACGATGCTCGCGTTCCACGCTCCGCCCGACGCGGTGATTGCGCCGGTCACGAAATAGGGGAAGATGCCGGGAAGCATCACATCGCGCCACCAACGCCATCGCGGTATGCGGAAGGTCGCCGCCGCCTCCCTGAAGTCGGTTGGAAAGACGCTGGCGCCGGCGATGACATTGAACAAAATGTACCATTGCGTTCCGAGGATCATGAGCGGACTCAACCAGATTATCGGTGAAAGCTGGAACCGCACGATCAGATAGACCGCAAGCGGAAAAAACAAGTTGGCTGGGAATGCCGCGAGAAACTGGGCGACCGGCTGAACCTTTTCCGCCAACGCCGGGCGCAACCCTACGGCTACGCCGATCGGAACCCAAATCATCGTCGCAATGACGATGAGCACGGCGACCCGGAGCAAAGTGATGCCGCCGTTGCTCGCCGCGTTGAACAGGTCGGTCCAGGACAGTTCCGCCCTGGCAAATCGCAGGAGCTCCGATGCGAGATAGGCAATGGCAGCCAGGACCAGCCCATACCAAACGACGTCAAGCAAGCCTGACGGAATCCGTCCCTTTAGCGGATGGAAGGATCGAGTCGCGAGGCGCGCGCGAGCGACGGCCTGCGTCATGGCGCTGATCGTTTCAACAAACGTGCGCAGCATGCTCGTGTGCTGAAAGAAATCAGCTATCCAGCTTCGCGGCACGACCGCGGCTGCGGTTTGTTCGTAACGAAATTTGTCTGCCCAGGCCACTAGCGGACGAAACAGAAGCTGATCATAGATGAAGATTGTGACCGCCATCGCGACGATGGCCCACCCTACGGCGGCGAGGTCGCGCTCCTGAATCGCGCGTGCGACGTAGGAGCCGATGCCGGGCAGCGCGATCTGGAGATTGCCGACGGAGATCGCTTCCGATGCGACGACGAAAAACCACCCTCCCGACATGGACATCATCGTATTCCAGATAAGGCCGGGCATGGCGAAGGGGACCTCGACGCGCCAGAAGCGCTGCCAGCCAGAGAAGCGAAAGCCGCGGCTGGCCTCATCGAGATCGAGCGGGATGGTGCGCAACGCCTGGAAGAAACTGAATGTCATATTCCAGGCTTGGCTCGTGAAGATTGCAAAAATAGCGGCAAGCTCGGCCCCGAATATCCTGCTGGGGGACAACGAGACAAAAAAAACGACGGTGAAGGACAGATAGCCGAGCACCGGCACGGATTGGAGGATGTCGAGGAGCGGGATCAGCACCATCTCGGCGCGGCGGCTTTTGGCCGCCACCGTGCCATAAATGAGCGTGAAGATGAGCGAAACGATGAGCGCCGCCAGCATCCGCAACGTCGTGCGCAACGCGTAATTCGGCAGGACATCCGGCGAGAGCGAGATCGGCGGCGCTTGTGCGGCAACAAGCGGCGCCAGCATTTGCCGTGCGCCAGATCCGATCAGGATGATGATGACGACGATCAGCGCCAAAGCGGCCAAATCCGGCCAATTGGCGCGCCGCGGATGCCAGCGTCCGCCCCTGAGCACTTCGGCGTGATGCTCCAAAATACCGCTCCGTCGCGCTCCGGCTCGCAAACCAATGTCCGCCGTATTGGCGGACATTGGTTTGACGCACATCAAAGTTAGTTTGTAACAGCCGCATGACAATTATATTGATTCATCTTTCGGGTATCGGATGTACGAACCTGCGGGCCGTCACTTTCCCAATCCGGCGTTTTTCTGGCCGGCCTTGGTTGCCGCGTCGACGAGCGAGATGACGGCGTGGGCGGCCAAGCAATTCGCTAACTTCGCCGTCGGTCCGGTGGGTGACGAAGTGCCATCCGAGCCAAAATGGGCGACGCCGCACGCCATCGCGCTGGAGCTGAAAACCGTGCGGCTTCGCGATTTCACGACCGAAAAGAATTGCCCGGCCGCGCTCTTGTGCGCGCCATTGGCCCTGCATGGCGCCGCTGTCACCGACCTTGCACCCGGACATAGTCTTGTCGCTGCGCTGCGCGCCGCTGGCCTGCGCCGTCTATTCGTGACCGACTGGCGTTCGGCGACTGCGGATATGGGCTTTCGCGGCATCGACGATTATCTCGCTGACCTCAACGTTCTGGTCGACGAGATCGGTGCCCCGGTCGACCTCATTGGCTTGTGTCAGGGCGGCTGGATGGCGCTTGCATACGCCGCGCGGTTCCCGGCAAAAGTTCGCAAGCTCGTGCTCGCCGGTGCGCCCATCGACATAGAGGCCGCGCCGTCTGCGCTGTCGGGACTCGCCGAAGCAAGCCCGTTGGAAGTGTTTCGTGAAATGGTGCGGCTAGGCGACGGCTGTCTTCCCGGTCGCCGAATGATGAAGTTCTGGGGGCCGGACGCGGTGGACGCCGATAGTGTTCGGCAGCTGTTGCAGACGGCGGAGCCGGCCAATTCTGCGACCTCTGCCCGGCTCGAAGAGCTGTATCGGGAATGGTATTCACGGACGATCGATTTGTCGGGACGCTATTTTCTCGAAGTAGTGGAAAAATTGTACAAGCGTAACGAGATCGCGACCGGCGCTTTCGTCGCGCTCGGGCGGCAGGTGGTCCTCGCGGCTATGACGGCGCCAACTTTCTTGTTGGCCGCCAGCGACGACGAGTTGGTGGCGCCGCCGCAACTATTCGCGACCGAGCGTCTCATCGGCACCTCGGCACCAAACATTGCCAAAGCGTTGGCTCCAGGCCGCCATGTCAGTCTGTTTGTCGGCAAGACGACCCTCAACGATGTGTGGCCAAGGATCGTCCGCTGGATCGGAGGAACCGACTTGGGTCGATCCTCACGAGGAGCAAGCCCGCGCAATCGAAAACGTGCACGCTCACCATTAGGCCGCTTTGACGTTGCTCAATGTCGGAGCGTCTATTCCCCTGAAACTCGTGCAATAAGGAGATCCGGATTGCGCCGATCAACGCAATCCGGATTATCCTTTCGAAGACGATCGCAATAGCGCGATCAGGCAGCCTTGACGGTGATTTTCTTTGCCGCCTTTTGAGACTCCGCGCTCTTCGGCAGCGTCACCGTGAGCACGCCCTTCTTGAAGCTTGCTTCGATCTTATCAGCGTCGACGCCATCCGGCACTTGAAACGATCGCTGGAAGGAACCGAAGTTGCGCTCATTCAGGTAATAGTCCTTCTTCTTCTCTTCTCTCTCTTCCTGCTTTTCGCCTTTGACGGTCAGAACGCCGTCGGCGAATTTCACCTCGACGTTTTTCTCGTCCATGCCAGGCAATTCGGCCGTGATCTCATAGGCCTTCTCGGCTTCGGCGATGTCGACGGCCGGAGCTGTCGCCCACGTCGATTCGCGCGGCCAGAAAGGCTGAACGTCGAAGAAGGAGCGTCCGAACGGCGAGCGCCAGACACCGCCGTTGAAATCGTCGAACAGCCGATCGATTTCACGGCGTAGGCTTTCAAATGGCCGCCGCTGGTTCGGCGCCGGCGCAGTCTCATTTCCCGCGGTCTTCACAGGCAGCTTGGTGATAGCTTCAGCCATGATAAGTCCTCCGTTGAAACCTGTTACAGTAGGTAGTTGAACCCGTCGCTAGTTAACGGCGACTGCACGGACCTATATTGATTTGCATCAAAGAGAATGGTCGATTGAGTTTTAGTGTCGCATCGTTCCTTGGTAGCTTCATGACCTGACATACATCAATGAATTCTCCGGAATAAACTTCGAAAGTGTAACGCTGCAACACCGTAAGAATCGGAACATGACATGCAAACGCAGTCCCAAATCGAATTCCAAAATTTAAATCCGACGCAGGACATCAAGGATGCCATTGGGAGACATGTTGCCGAACTCGAGCAACGCTGGGGCCGCGTAACCGCCTGCCGGGTGGTGGTGAAAGGCCCCGGTCAGCGGCACCACGTCGGCGGACTTTATGACGTCCACATTCACCTCACGCTTCCCGATGGCCGCGAAGTGAATGTTGAGCGCACGGCGCCTGAGGACGAGCGTCGCGCCGATCTAGCCTTTGCCGTCAACGACGCCTTTAAGCGCGCCCGCAGGCAGCTGCAAGATCAGGTCCGCCGCACGCAGGGACAAGTGAAGCATCATGAAGGGCCGCCGATTGCAACGGTGGCGCGGCTTGATCCGTCAGGCGAGTTCGGATTCCTCGAGACCATTGACGGCCAGCAAGTGTATTTTCACCGCAACAGCGTCGTCGGTGATGGCTATTCCCGCTTGCGCGTGGGTTCGCGCGTGACATTCGCGGAAGAGATGGGCGAGAAAGGCGCGCAGGCGAGCACGGTGAAGCCGCTCGGCAAGCACGGCCTGCGCTGATCCGCTTTAAATGAATAAAAACGTCGCGGCGTCGCCGGAGAGAACTAAGAACTCAGTGGCCGCATTCACGCGGCCTTCCGCTCGGCTTCCTTTTTATTGTCATAGACGACCGTCGCCGCCGCTGTATTGGAAATCGGGATATGGTAGTTGCGATTGAGCTCACTGACGCTCCCGGTCAGCGCTCCCCGCATCGCCATCCAGTTGAGAAATTCCACGCCCTGCGAACCGGACTGCTCGACCCAATCATGGATCGAGTAGCGGGTCAGTGCTTCCGGCTCGGCCACGATCTTGTCGAGGCAAAGCGCGTCGAATTCCTTGTTGATAAAGCCGGCCCGCGTGCCGTCGAGCTGATGCGATAGCCCGCCCGTCCCGACCACGACCACGCGCACATTCTGCTCGTAGGATTCGAGCGCGCGGCCGATCGACCGCCCGAGCTTCAAGCAGCGGCCGAGCGTCGGCAGCGGATGCTGCACGGTATTGATCTCGATCGGCACGATTTTCACCGGCCAAGTGGGGCCCGGCCACATGAGAGCCATCGGAATGGTCACCGCGTGATCGATCAGCATGTCCTGACACATCGTCACGTCGAATTCGTCGGCGACGAGCGCGTTGATCAGGTGCCATGACAGCGCCGGGTCGCCCGGGATCGATCGCGAAACCGGAATTCCCCAACCCTCATCTTCGCTACGATATTCCTGAGCCGCGCCGACGGCGAAGGTTGGCAGCTTGTCGAGGAAGAAATTGAGCCCGTGATCGTTGTAAAATACCACGGCGACGTCGGGCTTCGTTCGTGCCAGCCAGTAGTGGACGTAGTCGAAGCCCTTGAAGAACGGCCTCCAATACGGATCGTCATGCTTCTTCTCCGCGATCGCTTTGCCGATCGCGGGAACGTGCGTCGTCCCGACGCCGCCGACGATTATCGCCATGGTTATGCCCCCGCTGACAGAAGTTTTGATTTGAACGCCTCGACGGTCATGCCGGTCTGCTGCGCACCGATATCCTGCACATTGAGGCCGAAGATGCCGGCAAGCTTGGCGAGGTAATAGACGTTGCCGCCGGCCTCGATCATCTTGAGCACGTTGCGGCTCTTCACCGCCGCCCGCTGTTCGTCATTGAGGCCGTATTTTCGGCAATAAGCGTCTTCATCTTTAAGAAATGCCGCGCGATTTTCGGCGCTGTTGAACGAGAAGCACATGCGATTGAACGCCAAGCCTTTTTGCGCCTGCGCCCCATCGAAAATGGTCGTACCGAGTATATCCTGCTGCATAGGTGATCCTCTGCGGCGGCCAAAATTAGGCTTTTTTTACGCTAGCGCGTGCGACGGCTTGCGCTTTGATTTGTATCAAATGTAACCGTCGGTCTATTCGAGATACTGCTTGGTCGTGAAGCGCGGAGGAGCTGATGCCCTATCCAACGAATGCTGATCTGCCGGCTTCCGTCAGGGCTCATCTTCCCGAACACGCCCAGGACATTTATCGCGAGGCGTTCAATCATGCCTATGCCGCGCATGCGGGGGAATCCCGGCAGGAGGAAGCCGCGCACCGGATCGCCTGGGCGGCGGTGAAACGTTCTTACGTCAAGGCCGGTGAAAACTGGGTCCAGCGACACCCCGTAATATCCCTTAGGGCCAATCCCTGAATTTTTGTGACCGCATCGCGCAATTAGTCTTGCCGTCGATCACGAAGCCGGATGAATCATGATCATCGCCTTTCTTCGCGGAAGGCGCGATGAATCCCAGCGTGGACGCATAATGAGCGAGAATAACAGGACTTACGAGACGACCCGGCCGCAAGCGATCGAGCCCGCCGAGCCGCTCGCGCCGAACGCGCACAATCTTGTTCCAGCGCATCATGTTGGCGGCCTGCCTGCCCCGCAATCCGCGGCGAAGCGCGTACCTAGCCGCAGATGGTGGCTTCGCCTTGCGCTCGCGCTTGCCGTTTTAGCCGGAGGCGCTGGCGCCTCATATTACTGGTGGCAACGGCTGCAGTCCCAATTGCCGCCCGGCATTGCGTTCGGCAATGGCCGACTCGAAGCGGACGAGATCAACATCGACACCAAATACGCCGGCCGGATTTCCGAGATGCTGGCCGACGAAGGCGATCTGGTCAAAGCCGGCCAGGTGGTCGCGCGCATGGATACGCGGGACCTCGCCGCTTCGCTGAAGAAATCGGAGGCTCAGGTCTCTCAGGCCCGCCGGGCCGTCGACGAAGCGAGCGCCAATGTGACGCAGCAGAAAACACAGGTTCTCCTCGCGCAGCAGGAATACGAACGTGCCGTCGCTCTGGTGCAAAAGGGCTTTCAAACCAAAGAGGTTTTGGATCAGCGGCAACAACAGCTTGACGGAGCCATTGCCGGGCTCAATGCGGCAGACCTGCGGGTGATCGAATTCCAGCATGCGCTCGATGCGGCGACCCACGACGTCGAGCTCTACAACGTCCAGATCGCCGATAACACGCTGGTCGCACCGCGCGACGGCCGCATCCAATACCGCATCGCCAACCTGGGTGAGGTCCTTCCCGCCGGCGGCCATGTCTTTGCAATGCTCGATACCGCTTATGTCTACATGGACATCTATCTGCCGACCGGAGCGGCGGGAAAGGTGAGGTTCGGGGCCGATGCCCGCATCGTGGTCGATGCTTACCCGGACGTCGCGATCCCTGCCAAGGTGTCGTTCATCGCTTCGCAGGCTCAATTCACGCCCAAGATCGTGGAGACCCAGATCGAGCGCGACAAACTGATGTTCAGGATTCGCGTTCGGATCGACCCCGAGCGTCTGCGCGGACGGGCCGAAGTCGTGCGCAGCGGATTGCCGGGCGTTGCTTACGTGCTCACCGATCCAGCTGCCGCTTGGCCCCCGCGGCTGCAAGGGACCGCCGCGCAATGACCGGCCCGGCCGCGCCGGTCGCGCGTCTGGAAAACGTCACGCAGCGTTACCGCCGCACCGTGGCGCTTGATGATGTCACGATATCGTTCCCGGCCGGATGCATGGTCGGGCTGATCGGGCCCGACGGCGTCGGCAAATCCACGCTGCTCAGCATGATCGCCGGCGCGCGGCACGTGCAATCGGGCCGCGTCTTTGTCTTCGACGGCGACATGGCGGATGCCGCGCACCGCACCGCGGTCTGCACGCGTATCGCCTTTATGCCGCAGGGACTGGGTAAGAACCTTTACCCTGACCTCAGCGTTCGCGAGAACATCGAGTTCTTCGGCCGCCTGTTCGGTCAATCTCGCTCCGAACGGGGTTGGCGGATTTCCGAGCTTTTGCAGAGCACAGGGCTTGCGCAGTTCGCCAATCGACCGGCGAAGAAGCTGTCCGGCGGCATGCGGCAGAAACTCGGATTGTGCTGCTCGCTTATCCATGACCCCGACCTTTTGATCCTCGACGAACCGACGACCGGCGTAGATCCGCTGTCGCGGCGGCAGTTCTGGGAATTGATCGATCGTATTCGTCTACGCCGCCCAGGCATGAGCGTCGTCATTGCCACGGCCTATATGGAAGAGGCTGAGCGGTTCGATTCGCTCCTTGCTATGAATGATGGAAAGATCCTTGCGTCGGGCTCGCCGACTGAGCTCAAGGCTCAGATGCACGCGAAGACCGTCGAGGATGCGTTCATCACGCTCCTTCTTCCCGAACAAATCCGGGACGGGCACCAGCGGTTGGAAGTGCCGCCGCACCGCATCGTGGACGGCGACCCGGTGATCACGGCGCGTGACCTCACCTGCCGCTTCGGCGATTTTACGGCCGTCGATCGGGTGAGTTTCACCATCGAGCGGGGCGAAATTTTCGGCTTCGTCGGATCCAACGGATGCGGCAAAACCACGACGATGAAGATGCTGACCGGCCTGCTGGCGCCAAGCGCAGGCGAGGCACTGCTGTTCGGCAAGCCGCTCGATGCCAGCGACATCAATTCGCGCCGGCGCGTCGGATACATGTCGCAATCGTTCTCGCTCTATACCGAGCTTACGGTGCGGCAGAATCTCGAGCTGCATGCGCGGCTTTTTCATCTGCCGGCCAAGAAAGCAAAGGCGCGCCTCGCGGAGCTCGTCTTGCAATTCGGCCTTGAGGAGTATCTCGATCAGCAAACCTCGCAGCTGCCGCTCGGAATTCGCCAGCGGCTTTCGCTCGCCGTTGCGATCGTGCACGAGCCGGAGATGCTCATTCTCGACGAGCCGACCTCCGGCGTCGATCCCCTGGCCCGCGACCGGTTCTGGGCACTCTTGATCGATCTTTCGCGCAATAAGGGCGTGACGATTTTCGTGTCGACCCATTTCATGAACGAGGCCGAGCGTTGTGATCGCGTATCGCTCATGGATTCCGGGCGTGTGCTCGCGACCGATACGCCGGCCAATCTGGTCAGGACACGCGGCGCCGCCACGCTGGAGGATGCTTTCATCGGCTATCTCGAGGAGGCGACCGGATCGCGCTCTGCGCAGGAGATCGACGTTGCCACGTCGGTCACCTCTCATCAGCCGCAACTAACGCCGCTACCGCGGCGCGCGTTCAGCTTGCAGCGCCTTCTTGCCTACACGATCCGTGAAACGATCGAGCTTCTCCGTGATCCCATCCGCTTGGGTTTCGCCCTGTTCGGCACGACGCTGTTGATGCTGGTCTTTGGCTTCGGAATTTCGACTGACGTCAATAATCTCAACTTCGCCGTGCTCGACCATGACCAAAGCCATGAAAGCCGCGCTTATCTCGAGGAGCTACGCGGCTCCACCTATTTCGTGGAAAAGCCGCCGCTCGCCGACTACGAAGACATCGAACGGCGTTTGCAGAGCGGAGCCATCAAGGCTGCCGTCGAGATCCCGCCGGGTTTCGGCCGTAACCTCGAGGCCGGACGTCCGGTTTGGGTCGGAGCGTGGGTCGACGGCGCCATGCCGTTTCGCGCCGAAACCATCCGCGGCTATTTGCAGGCCATGCATCAGCTTTATCTCACCGATGCAGCCGTAAAAACGACGGTGCCGGCGCCAAATCCACCCGCCCGTATCGAGCTGCGATTCAAGTACAATCAGAATTTCGAGAGCGTCTACGCGATGGTGCCGACGAGTATGTCGCTGATGCTCGCGCTGATTCCGGCGATCCTCATGGCGCTCGCCATTGTCCGCGAAAAGGAGCTGGGCTCGATCACCAATCTTTACGTCACGCCGGTCACGCGGATCGAATTCCTGCTCGGCAAGCAACTGCCCTTTATCGGCCTCGCTATGGTGAATTTCGCCGTAATGTTCCTGATGGCGTTGTTTGTCTTTCAGGTGCCGCTAAAAGGAAGTTTCGCAGCGCTTGTCGTTGGCGTGGCGCTCTTCGTTACCACAACAACGTCCTATGGAATGCTGATTTCGGCATTTGCCAGTACGCAGATTGCGGCACTGTTCGGCACCGTTATTCTGACCGTGCTGCCGGCGACGCAGTTCGCGGGCATGATGGTGCCGGTCTCCTCGCTTTCCGGGATGGCAAAAATCATGGGACGGGCGTTCCCAATGAGCTACTTCGTGCCGATCAGCGTCGGCACTTTCACCAAGGGATTGAGTTTTGGCGACCTTTGGCCGGACTTGATGGCTCTGGCCATCTTTGTCCCGGTGCTGACGACGATCAGTCTTCTGCTGCTGCGCAAACAGGAGCGCTAACGCATGATCCGGAAAAGTGGAAATCGGTTTTCGGAAAAGATCATGCGGTAGGAAACCAGCCGATGCGCACGATCGCCAACATCTTTTGGCTTGGCACCAAGGAAATACGCAGCTTCATGCGCGATTTCGTGCTGGTGGCGCTTGTCATCTACACCTTTTCGCTCGCCGTCATTGCGCAAGCACAGAGCAATTCGCAGGAGCTGCACAACGCCTCGATTGCGTTCGTCGATGAGGATCATTCCGAACTGTCTCGGCGAATCATCCGCGCGTTTCTGCCGCCTTACTTCCAAATGCCGCAACCGATCGCGGAGCGCGACATCATCCCGCTGATGAATGCAGGCAGATACACCTTCGTCATCGACATACCGCCGGATTTCGAAAAGTATGTCCTCGGCGGCCGCAACCCCGCGATTCAAGTCAACGTCGACGCGACCGCGATGGTACAGGCGGGTCTGGGATCGGATTATGCCCAGCAAATCATCATGACCGAGATACAGGACTTCCTCTCGCATAAGGAAGGCGTGCCGCTGTCGCCGGTCAACATCGACGTCCGCGTCATGTTTAATCCCAATATCGATACAGCTTGGTTCACCAGCGTCATGGGCATTATCAACAGCATCACCATGCTCGGCATCATTCTCGCTGGAGCCGCGATCGTGCGTGAACGCGAGCACGGCACCATGGACCATCTCCTGGTCATGCCGTTGACGCCGTTCGAGATTGCGATGTCCAAGGTCTGGGCGAATGGCTTGGTGATTACGATCGCTGCTGCCCTTTCGCTCTATCTCGTCGTCCGAACGTTGCTTCACGTCCCCATCGCCGGTTCGATCCCGCTGTTTATGCTCGGGGTGATGATCTATCTCTTCTTCACCTGCGCGATCGGCATATTTTTGGGCACGGTCGCGCGGTCCATGCCCCAACTCGGCTTGCTCTTCATGTTGATCTTCCTGCCCATGAACATGCTCTCGGGCGCCAACACGCCACTGGAAAGTATGCCGCCGTGGCTGGCGACGATCATGCAAGCCTCGCCCTCGACGCATTTCGTGTCGTTCGCGCAGTCGATCCTCTACCGCGGCGCCGGCATCGACGTGGTCTGGCCGCAATTCCTCTTCGTGGCGATCGTCGGAGGCTTGTTCTTCCTGCTCGCCATCTTGCGCTTCCGGTCGACCTCCGCACAGGCGACGTAGTAGGGCATGATTTTGCGCCGCTCTTACGTGAAAGGGGTTTAAACTTGACCTCAAACCGAACAAGAGGGGTGCCGACGCCGGCACATCCGCATGAGCGCCGGGAGCCGCTGCCCTGGCATCGGCCGAAGCCGGCCGAGGAGGACCCGCGCGCGCCCGAATGGGTGCGGGCAATTCGCGAAAGTCCGACTTATCGTCTTGCCGAGCAGGATGTCGATTTTGTTGCTCGCGCCGATATCCGCGGCCCGCGGCTGGAGATCGAATATCTCAAAGCCGATACCATTCTTGCCGAGCAGCACATCGACCATACGATCGTGGTGTTCGGCAGTACCCGAATCCCCGAACCGGCTGCGGCGCGTCGCAACGTCGAAGCGCTACGCGGCGCGGTGCGGGCCGATCCGGACAATGGCGAGTTGCTCGTTCGCCTGGCGACGGCCGAGCGCGTCCTCGCCAAAAGCCATTACTATGACGTGGCCCGGGAATTCGGCCGGCTCGTCGGCAATGCCGGCAGCAACGAGCGACGGCCGCGTGTGGTGGTCATGACCGGCGGTGGGCCCGGATTGATGGAGGCCGCCAACCGCGGTGCATTCGATGTCGGGGCAAAGTCCGTGGGTCTGAACATCGAGTTACCTCACGAGCAATATCCGAACCCCTACGTCACGCCCGATCTGTGCTTTCGCTTTCATTATTTTGCCCTGCGCAAGCTGCACCTCCTGCTGAGGGCCAAGGCGTTGATCGCCTTTCCCGGCGGCTATGGCACGTTCGACGAATTGTTCGAGGTCCTGACCCTCATTCAGACGCGCAAGATCAAGCCGATTCCGGTCGTGTTGGTCGGCAAGCATTTTTGGCGGCGCGCGGTGAATGTCGATTATCTCGTCGAGGAGGGCGTCATCGACATCGAGGACCGCGAGCTGTTCTGGTTCGCCGAGACCGCGCAGGAAATTTGGGACGGCATCCTGC
>Ga0187860_1002613_pt1 | contig 14736 bp, 9 predicted proteins | sample June2016WEW_10_4_FD_132981 | JGI IMG/M metagenome (GOLD analysis project Ga0187860, IMG submission 132981) | Peatland microbial communities from SPRUCE experiment site at the Marcell Experimental Forest, Minnesota, USA - June2016WEW_10_40 | ecosystem: Environmental > Terrestrial > Soil > Wetlands... | reverse complement strand
TCATCGCGGCCACCAGCATAAATTGAGACGGAAACGTCATGGTTCCGGCGGCGCGCGAAATGGTGACGCGGCCCTCCTCGATCGGTTGACGCAACGTTTCCAGGACACTGCGCTTGAATTCCGGGAGCTCGTCCAGGAACAGAACGCCATGGTGCGCGAGGGAAATCTCGCCCGGGGTGGGATTGATGTTGCCACCGAGCAACCCCGCGTCGCTCGCGGTATGGTGCGGCGCGCGGAACGGTCGGCGCGTGACCAGCGCCTGGCCGGGCGCGAGCAGGCCGACGATGCTGTGGATCTTGGTGGTCTCCAGGGCTTCGTCGAGCGTCAGGGGCGGGAGAATGATGGCGAGCCGCTTGGCCAGCATGGATTTGCCGGTTCCCGGCGGCCCGATGAGCAGAATGTTGTGGCCGCCCGCCGCGGCGATTTCCAGCGCGCGCTTGACCGACTCCTGCCCCTTGACTTCGGCAAAGTCCATTTCCTCGTCGTCCGCGGTCTCGAATATCTTCGTGATATCCACCTTCGTCGGCGGGATTTTGAGAGCGCCTTCCAGAAAACTCGCCGCTTCGCGGAGGTTCTGAATGGGGATGACCTGGAGGCCGGCGACCACGGCGGCTTCGGGTGCATTGTCCGCGGGAACGAGCACGCCGGCCTTGCGATCGACGCGGGCGCGGAGCGCGATGGGCAGCACGCCTTTGACCGGGCGGACGGCGCCTGTCAGGGCCAGTTCTCCCACGATGCAGAAGTGATCGAGCTGGTCCGTCTCGATTTGTTCCCCGGCGGCGAGCACGCCGAGGGCGATCGGCAGGTCAAAGCTGGGCCCTTCCTTTTTCACGTCCGCCGGCGCGAGATTGATGGTGGTGCGGCCCATCGGGAATTTGAAGCCGGAGTTGTTCAGCGCGGTCAGGACGCGGTCTTGGGATTCGCGCACGGCGGCGTCCGGCAGCCCCACGATGACAACTTTGGTGTCCCCCCACCCGGCGTTCACCTCCACTTCAACCGGGTAAGCCTCGATCCCATTTACCGCAGCCGAACAGACCCTCGCCAACATGGCGCGATTATCGGCGGTTGCTCCGGACGTTGGAAGAGAAAAGTTTCCATGATTCGCGCCGAAACGAGGCTGCTTCAACAATCTTATCCTGGCCATTCTGCGGGGAGAAGTCACCAATGCGTCGGGCACCGTGGCCTGGCTGGACGCTCATTCTCGAACAGAGCCGACGACCCTCGTTTACGGACGGACAGAGTAATGCTGTCCCAGGGGCTTGACGGCGGCGGCGCATTCCAGGAAGTTTCTCACCACCTGCGAGCGATCCTGCCGGCGCCAGACGAGCACGGTCTGCACGGGCGGAAGGCCGGGCGGCAGGGGCCGGAAGACCAATCCCGGGCGTTTCACCTCCGCCAGGGCGGCCGTGGTGGGGGCGACGCCGAACCCGGCCGAGATCAACCACATTTTCATCTGCACATCCTGGGCATACTGCGCCGGATAGGTTTTGGCGCCCGCCCTGGCACACGCCGCCAGGAACGCATCGTAGTAGCCGTGCTGCTGGCCGGGCTGAATCATCACAAGCCCTTCGCCGTCGAAATCCTTCCACTCCAACCGGCGCTTGCGGGCGAGTCGATGCCCCGCGGGAGCGGCGAGCACCTGGGGCGACTGCTCGACGAAACGCCATTCCAGTTCCGGAAAGTGGACTGGCGGCCGCAGCAGGCCGGCATCCAGTTCGCTGGCTCGCAGCCGGAGCAACTGCTCGGCCGTGGTGATTTCAGACAGCGAAAGCTGCACGCCGGGAAATCGCTGGTGATAGAGGCGCAGAACATTCGCCAGCCACGGACTGGCCGCCGGTGCGATGACGCCGACGCGCAGAGTGCCCACCGCTCCGTGCTCGGCCTTCCGGGCGAGCTGCTCCGCCTGCGACGCGGCGCCCAGCACGCCCCGGGCCTCCTTGAGAAACACGCGGCCTGCCTGCGTCAACGCCACGGAGCGCGTGGTCCTCTCCAGGAGGCGCACGTTGAGTTCCTCCTCCAGAGCTTTGATCTGGGTGCTCAATGCCGGCTGCGCAAGACGCAGCCGCTCGGCGGCGCGGCGGAAGTTCAATTCCTCCGCCACCGCCACAAAATAGCGCAAATGTCGCAATTCCATGCCGTCTGCCCGCTTGATTGATACATAAAAACGATCAATTGGCAATCAAACTTGTATTGGGCAGGCGGCCCTTGCCGGTGAAGACTGTCTTCCAGCATCCCCGATGGTGGAAGTGCCTCGATCGCGTCAGGACACTGGCGCGGTTCGCCCGGATTGCAGCTGATATGTGGATCGTTCGTCTGGCCTTGCGCCGGCCCTACACGTTTGTAGTGGCCGCGCTGCTCCTTTTGCTGCTCACCCCCTTCGTGCTGACGCGCACGCCCACGGACATTTTCCCGAGCATCAACATCCCGGTCATCAGTGTCATCTGGCAGTACAACGGCCTGGACGCGTCCGAGATCGAACAGCGCATGGTGTACAACAACGAACGCGCCATGAGCATCACCGTCAACGACATCGAGCACATCGAGTCCACTTCGTACAACGGCATCGGCGTGATCAAAGTCTTTCTCCAGCAGGGCGCATCGGTGAGTGCCGCCGTCGCCCAGATCACCGCGATCGCGCAGTCGGTTCTTCGCCAGATGCCGCCCGGCACCACGCCGCCGCTCGTCATTCAATACAACGCCTCGACCGTCCCCATTTTCCAATACAGTTTCAGCAGCCCGAAACTGTCGGAACAGGAACTGTTCGACGTCACGGCCAACCAGGTGCGCATCGGGCTGTCCACGATCCGGGGCGCCGTGGTCCCCTGGCCCTACGGCGGCAAGACGCGCGTCGTTTCGGTGGACCTCAATCTCCCGGCATTGAAGGCGAAGAACCTGTCGCCGCAGGACGTGCTGAACGCCGTCAACGCCCAGAACCTTATCCTGCCGAGCGGCACCGTGAAAGTCGGCCCGACCGAGTACGACATCGGCGTGAATGTCACCGTGCGGCTGATCGATGACTTGAACGACCTGCCGGTGAAGATCGTGAACGGGGCCACCATTTACCTGCGGGACGTGGCCCAGGTGCACGACGGTTACACGCCGCAGCAGAACGCCGTGCGGCAGGACGGAGTGCGCGCCGCCCTCTTGACCATCATGAAGTCCGGCTCCGCCTCGACCCTTGACGTCGTCCGCGAAGCCAAGGCCGCCATGCCGGGCATCATGAAAACCGTGACGTCGGACTTGCACGTGAAGGAATTCGCCGATCAATCGTTGTTCGTCCGCGCCGCGGTCGGGGGCGTGCTCCGGGAAGGCATCATCGCGGCGGCGTTGACCGCCCTGATGATCCTGCTCTTCCTCGGTTCGTGGCGGAGCACGCTGATCATCGCGCTGTCCATCCCGCTTTCGGTCCTGTGTTCCGTAGCCACGCTCAGCGCGCTGCACGAAACCATCAACCTGATGACACTGGGGGGCCTTGCGCTGGCGGTGGGCATTCTCGTGGATGACGCGACGGTGGCGATCGAGAACATTCATCGCCACATGATTTCCGGGAAGCCGCTCGAGCAGGCGATCCTCGATGGCGCCCAGGAGATCGCCCTGCCGGCCTTCGTTTCCACGCTCTGCATCTGCATTGTGTTCGTGCCGATGTTTTTCCTTACCGGCGTGGCGCATTACCTGTTCGTGCCGCTGGCCGAGTCGGTCGTGTTCGCCATGCTGGCCAGCTACCTCCTCTCGCGGACGCTGGTGCCGACGATGGTCATGTGGTTTTACCGGAATGTCCAACTCCACGGAGAACACGAGAATGACGACCGCGCGCCGTTCTGGGCGCGGCCGTTCATTCGCTGGCAGCGGGCTTTCGAGCGCGCGTTCGAGCGTTTCCGCGAAAGCTACCGCGCCTTGCTCGCGACTTGCCTGCAGCACCGCGGCGCGTTCGCGCTGACGTTTCTCGGGTTCTGCGCCGGTTCGTGGCTGCTCATCCCCCAGCTCGGCGAGGATTTCTTTCCGAGCGTGGACACCGGTCAGTTTCTCCTCCACGTCCGCGCCCGCACCGGCACGCGCATCGAGGAAACCATCAAATTGACCTCGGCGATCGACGCGGCGATCCGCCGCCAGATTCCGACGGAGGAACTGCATGGAATTCTCGACAACATCGGCATCCCAAACTCCAGCATCAATCTGAGCTACAACACGAGCGGCGTCATCGGTCCCGGCGACGCGGACATCCTTGTTTCGCTCAAACCCGGCCATGCCGCGACGGAAAAATACGTGCATGCGTTGCGCAAGGTCTTGCCGCAGGAATTTCTCGGCAACCTGTTTTACTTTCTCCCGGCCGACATTGTCAGCCAGACGCTCAATTTCGGATTGCCGGCGCCGTTCGACATTCAGATTGTGGGCCGCGACCAGGTGCAAAACCGGGCGGTCGCCAACCGGCTGATGGAGCAGATCCGGCATATTCCGGGAGCCGTGGACGTGCGCGTGCAGCAACCGTCGGATCTGCCGAAGTTCAAGGTGACGGTGGACCGGGCCAAGGCCGCCGAGATGGGGTTGACCGAGCAGAACGTCGCGAACTCGATTCTGCTGAGCCTGAGCGGCAGCAGCCAGATTCAGCCGTCGTTCTGGCTGGATACCCACATCGGCGTCCAATATCTCATTAATGTCCGGACGCCTGAATATGCGATGGATTCCGTCGAACAGTTCAACGCAATCCCGGTCAGCGGCGGCACTTTCGGAGTCATGGGCAGCAGCGGAGGCCAACTGCTCGCCAACGTCGCCACCGTCACGCGCACGACCGTGCCGCCGGTTTTCTCCCATTACAACGTCGCGCCGGTCGTGGACGTTTATGGCAGCGTGGACGGCAGGGATCTCGGCGCGGTGCTGGCAGGCATCCAGCCGCTGGTGGACGGCGCGCAGAAAGATTTGCCGCAGGGCAGCCACACGGTGCTGCGCGGTCAGGCGGAAACGATGCACGCCAGCTTCATCGGCCTGGGCGTCGGCCTCCTGATGGCGATCGCTTTGATTTACCTGCTGCTCGTGGTCAATTTCCAAAGCTGGCTCGACCCGTTCATCATTATTACCGCCCTTCCGGGCGCCCTCGCGGGCGTTGTGTGGGCATTGTTCCTGTACCAAACGACCCTGAGCGTGCCGGCCCTGATGGGAGCCATCATGAGCCTGGGCGTTGCTACCGCCAACTCCGTGCTCGTCGTCAGCTTCGCCCGCGACAGCCTCCGCCGCGGGCTCGACCCGGTCGCCGCGGCGCTGGACGCCGGCATCAGCCGCATCCGCCCGGTGTTGATGACCGCCGCGGCCATGCTGATCGGGATGCTGCCCATGAGCCTCGGCCTGGGCGAAGGCGGCGAACAGAACGCGCCGCTGGGCCGCGCCGTCATTGGCGGATTGCTCGTCGCGACGTTCGCGACGCTGCTGTTCGTGCCCGTGGTTTTCAGTTTCCTGCATCATCGAGTTCAAGTCCGGCAGGCTGCAAACGATGCGGCCGCCGCGGCCGGCCTCGCGACTCCCGATGCCTCTATTCCCTGATATGAATCCTCCTCCCTCTCCAGCACCCGCGCCGGCCGGACCGGCGAAAACGCCGCCACCCGGCCGGCCTCCCGTGCGCCTCAGGCGCTTGGCCCTCGTGGCCGCCGCCCTCATCGTGATCGGACTGCTGGCCGGCCTGCTGCCCCGGCTGCACGCCCGGCGCGTGCTCGAGACCGAAACGCACGAGCTGGCGGTATCCACCGTTGCCATCGTATCGCCGAGGCCTGGCAAGCCCTCGTTTGGCGTCCCGCTGCCGGCGGAAGTTTCGGCGTACGTCGAGGCGCCGATTTATGCTCGCGCCAGCGGCTATTTGAAACGCTGGCTGGTGGACATTGGCGACGCTGTCGAACCGGGCCAACTCCTGGCGGAGATAGAAACGCCGGAACTCGACCAGCAACTGGCCCAATCAAAAGCGGAACTGGCCGAGGACAACGCCGCGCTGGACCTGGCGGGAATCACCGCCGCGCGCTGGACCGACCTGCTCAAAACTTCCAGCGTCAGCGAACAGGAAACGGCCGAAAAGCTCGCCGACCTCAAGCTGAAATCCGCGGTGGTCGAGGCGGCGCGCGCCAACGTGGAACGGCTCGAGGACCTGAAAGGTTTCGCGCGCGTCACCGCCCCGTTCGCCGGCACCATCACCGAGCGCAACACCGATGTCGGCCAGCTCATCACCGCCGGGAACAGCCGCGAACTGTTCCGGCTGGCCCAGACCAGCCCTCTGCGCGTCTATGTTCGCGTGCCCCAGTCGATGTCCCAGGCGGTCAAGCCCGGGCAGAAGGCCGAACTCTCCCTCAACGAGCTGCCGGAGCGCACGTTTGAGGCAAAGGTGGTCAACACCGCGGGCGCAATGGAGCCGAACTCCCGAACACTGCTCACGGAATTGCAGGTGGACAATTCTCGCGGCGAAATTCTCGCGGGCAGTTACGCCCAGGTGCGGTTCACCGACACGGTTGGCGCGCCGGCGCTGACCCTCCCGGCAAACGCGCTGCTCTTCGGCTCGAAAGGCATGCAGGTCGGCATCGTCGGAGACGACGGCAAGGTCACTCTGCGCAGCATCACGCTGGGACGCGATTTCGGACAGACGGTTGAAGTCGTCCAGGGCCTCACGACAAACGATCGGGTGATCATCAACCCCGCCGACTCTCTCACGGACGGCGTGGCGGTTCGCGTCGCGGAGCCGTTGAAAACCATCGCTGAGAAATGAGGCCGGGCGTCATCCTTCTTGCGACCGGTTTCGCCGTTCTCGCGGGTTGCGCGGTCGGACCGGACTACCACAGGCCGGAGGCCGTGAAATCCGGGCCCGTTCCCGGGGCCTTCACCGACCAGGGATCCCCAACTAACGGGCCGCAATGGAAGGCCGCCGAACCGTCCGCCCAACTGCCGCGCGGCGTTTGGTGGGAAATCTTCGGCGATGCGGAGCTCAACCGCCTTGAAACGTTGGCGGGGGCGGACAACCAGGATCTCGCCGCTTCCGCGGCGCGATTCGAACAGGCCCGCGCGGGGGTCGGGATCGCTCGCGCCAATTTTTTCCCGCAGCTTTCTGTCCAGCCGAATCTCATTCGCCAGCGCACAAGCGTCAACGCGCCGCAGTTGGGCATGGCCGCTGGCGCGTCCTACACATATAACACCTATATGGTCCCGCTGGATCTGAGCTGGGAACTCGACCTCTGGGGCCGGGTCCGGCGCCAGACCGAGTCCGCCCGGGCGGGGTTTTCCGCAGCCGTAGAGGACCTGGAATCCGTGAAACTGGCGCTCCAAGCCGAGGTGGCCGCCGACTATTTCACCTTGCGGGCGCTGGAGGCCGAGCGGTCCCTGGTGGCGGACACCGTGGAAGCCTACCGCCGTTCGCTCGAACTGACGCAAAATCGGCGGAAGGGCGGGATCGTCTCCGACCTCGATGTGTCGGAAGCGGAAACGCAGCTTCGCTCGACCGATGCGGAGTTGCCGGCGATCGATCTGCAGCGGGCGAACCTGCTGCACGCGCTCGCCACTCTGTGCGGCCGTCCGGCAACCGGCTTTCAAGTGGCCGGCGCGGCATCCATCACCAATGCGGTCCCATCCCTGCCCGCCGGCCTCCCAAGCCGGTTGCTGGAGCGGCGTCCGGACATTTCGGCCGCCGAGCGCCGCATGGCCGCCTCCAACGCCGACGTCGGCGTGGCCCGGACGGCGTTCTATCCGGAGATCGTGTTCAACGGCATGGGCGGGTTTGAATCCCTCAACGCCAGCACCGTGTTCGACTGGCCGAGCCGTCTTTGGGCGATCGGCCCCTCGTTGAATCTGCCGTTGTTCACCGGCGGCCGGAATCGCGCCCAGCTCGCGTCCGCCCGTGCGGCCTACGACGAGGCGGTCGCAAATTACCGCCAGATCGTGCTGATCGCCTTCGAGGAAGTCGAAGACCAACTGGCGGCGCAACGCCTCCTCACGCAGGAGCTGGATGCTGAAAGCGCCGCGTTCACGGCAGCCAGCCGCACTCTCGAAATTGCGAACAACCGTTACAAATCCGGATTGGTGACCTACCTCGAAGTCGCCACCGCACAAAGCGCCGCGCTGGCGAACGAGCGCTCGGTGGTTCAACTCCAGGGCCAACGCTTTGTCGCCCAGGTTGCGCTGATCAAGGCGCTCGGCGGCGGCTGGGAGAGCGACGCCAAACAAGCCTACCGCCAGCCTTGATCGACAGAGCGGATGGTCACTTGCTGGCGACGAGCCGTCGCCGCCCCTTGCAGCTTATCACTCGACAATTCCTGCACCGGCCACTACTTGCCGTCCCGACGTGGCGATCTCCGCCGTTTCACAACGGCGGCTACGGAAGCTCGTTTTATGGGGAGGGCTGGTGGGATCGCGCCATTCCCGGGCGCGGCGCACCGCGACGCTCATCCAAAGAACGGCCAACGCGATGCCCAGCAGCAGCGCCCCCAGTACAAACCACGGCCATTTGTAGCGCCGTGTTGAGGCCGCCGTCCCGTTTCGCTCGTCCATCCCGGCATGATGTCATGGCCGGTGGCAAACGAAATCCGAAAATGCGGGAATGGGTGGAGCTGAAACGGGCGTTCAAATCGAAATATCAGGCCTAAACCGGAACGACGCGGTTGGAATTGGGGAGCACGCGCGTCCTCGCGTGTTCCGACCGGCGTCTCGCCGGTCGGAGGAGGGCCTAACGCAATCATTAAGCGGTGACTGGCCGCACAGCTCAAAAGTGTCTGGCGAGACGCCAAACACTGCACGCGAGGACGCGTGCGCTCCCCTGCGACTGAACAGATAGATACGGCTAAGTGTCATCGGTCGTCCCGCCCGTTGCACCCGGAGAAGGCGAGGCTTTGGGAAAAAGCCTCGCCGACATGGCTTCCGCCCGGCATTTTCTGTGCGTGCATCTGGCCCGTCTGCGACTCCGGGACTTCCGCAACTGCGCGCGGATGGACGCGATGTTTTCGCCGGGGTTTCATCTGCTGCTCGGCGAGAACGCGCAGGGCAAGACGAACATTCTCGAGTCGATTTATCTCATGGCCACGCTCCGCTCCTTTCGCGGCGTCGGCGGCGCGCAGATGGTCCGGCACGGCCAGAAGGGCTATTTTACCGGCGGCACCGTCGTCGGCCAGGGCGAGCATGAGATCAAAATCTATTGGTCCCCGCAGGAGCGCAGCATGAGCCTGGACGGCCGGCCGGTCCGGAAGCTGGCCGATTACCTCGGGGTGTTGCGCACGGTGGTGTTTTGCACGGAGGACCTGCAACTGGTCAAGGGCACCTCCCGCATCCGGCGCCGGTTTGTCGATCTGCTGTTGTCGCAAACCTATCCCGCCTACCTGACGCTGCTGCAGCGGTACGCGCGCGCGTTGCGTTCGCGCAACGCACTGCTCAAGCGCCCGATCCTCGACGAGGCCGCCCTCGAGGGTTTCACGCGCGAACTGGTCGGCGCCGGCGACGAAATCATCCGCCTGCGGCGCGAGCTCGTGCCCAAACTGTCGCCGCTGGCGCGCCTCGCCTACCGCCGCATCTCCCACGATGCCGAGGAACTGCGCATCGAATACCTCGCGAGCGTCCGGAAGGATTTCGCGGTGGAACTGGCCCAGTCCCACCGGCGCGAACGCGCCTGCCGCGCGACGCTGATCGGTCCGCATCGGGACGATTTGCAACTGCTGCTCAACGACCGGGCCGCGGCGGATTTCGGCAGCGAAGGGCAAAAGCGCACGCTGGCGATTGCGTTGAAGACGGCGCAGGCGGAATATCTGGCCGGGCTCCACGGTTCCGCGCCGGTGCTGCTGATCGACGACGTGATGGGCGAGCTGGACGCGAAACGCCGGAGCGGGTTGTTGCCGGTGCTGGAGCAGGCGCGACGGACCGGCGGCCAGGTCTTCATGACGGCCACGGAGAAAAACTGGCCCCGGGAGATCGGCGGGGAACTGCAGCAGTGGGAGGTCAAGAGCGGAACTCTGGAACGACGTTGAGGCCGCGGCACGAAAGGAATGCCGCGTTAGCTCGCAGCAAGGCGGGTCGGGATTGACAGCCCGATTTGGGGGCAACGTGCAAGACACTCCTTGCACTTTTGGCAGAAAGCAGAACATCCAACATTCAACATCGAACAACCAACCTCCATTGCCGGACGTGCGCTGTCGGGGTCCTTGGAGCTTCGGTGTTGGATGTCGGCTGTTGGCGTCCCACAACGGCGGCAGCGAAGACTCGGTTTAGGGGACAAGGTCGAACTCCGCCCCGTTTTCCTGCTTCCCTGATCTCAGGGTAACTCTCTATCATGGGGTCATGCGAATTCTCTCCGGCATCCAGCCCTCCGGCGCGCTGCACGTTGGAAACTATTTCGGGATGATGAAACCCGCGATCGAATTGCAGGAGAAGGGGGAAACCTTCTATTTCATCGCCAATTACCACTCGATGACGTCGCTGTTCGACGCGGCGGAACGCCGCAGGAACACACTCGACGTCGCGCTCGATTTCCTCGCCTGCGGACTCGACCCGGCCAAATCGGTCTTCTTCCGCCAATCCGACGTGCCGGAAGTCACCGAGTTGAGCTGGCTGCTCACGACGGTGACGCCGATGGGCCTGCTCGAACGCGCCCATGGTTACAAAGACAAGATCGCGAAGGGCATTTCGTCGAATCACGGGCTGTTCGCCTATCCGGTGTTGATGGCGGCGGACATTTTGATTTACGACTCCAACGTCGTGCCGGTCGGCCGCGACCAGAAGCAGCACGTGGAAATGACCCGCGACATCGCGGCCAAGTTCAACGAGGCCTATGGCGAGACGTTCGTGATTCCCGAACCGCTGATCCGTGACGACGTCGCCGTCGTCCCCGGCACCGACGGCCAGAAGATGAGCAAGAGCTACGGCAACACCATCGAGATTTTCGGGGACGAAAAGGTCCTGCGGAAAAAGGTGATGGGCATCCTCATGGACAGCCGCACGCCGCAGGAGCCGAAGCCCGATGCGGAAAAAAACCTCGCCATCGGACTCCTGAAGCTCGTGGCTCCGGCCGCGGTGGCGAAGGATCTGGAGGATCGGTTGCGCGCCGGCGGGCTGGGCTACGGCGACTTGAAGAAGGCGCTCTTCGAGCAGTACTGGGCCTGCTTCGCCGAAGCGCGCCGGAAACGCTCGGAGCTGGCGGCCGATCCGGGCTATGTCCGGCAGGTCTTGCGCGACGGCGCCTCCCGGGCGCGCGCGCTGGCTCAAACAGTGTTGAAGCGGGCGAGAGTGGCGTGCGGGCTGGAGTAGGCTTCCTCCGGACGGCGGGTCTGCGACCCGCAGCAGGGGGTGGCGATGCCAGTGCAGAAAGATTGAATCAAAAGCCAGTGTGGTATCCTGGCCTTCTGCGGCTCACAGAGCCGCGCGCCGGCAGCGAAGCCTTCGACACGCTTGAACCTGCGCGGGTGTTTCTGGCGGCGGGAATCATTCCTGCCGGAGTGATCATCATCACGCTGCCGGTAAAACCACCTATTTTCGCCGATGCTCCAGGAACCACTCGAAGAGTCTGGGGTTGTTGTAAGTCTGGGTGAAGGCATCGTGCTCCGTCTCCGGGTAAACCGTCAGTTGCACGTTGGTGCAGCCGGCTCTGTTGAGTGCGGCCATCATCCGTTCCGATTCCTGGACCGGCACGACCGGGTCTTTGGCCCCGTGGAACGCCCAGATCGGCAGCGATTGGAGCGCCCGCTGTCTGCTCCCCTCCGCCAGCAGCACGTCGATCCCATCTCCTCCGCCGCAAGATGGGCGCCGCGGCGGCGAACCGTTCCGGGTGATTGACGGCCAGGCTCCAGGTGCCATAGCCGCCCATGCTCAGGCCGGTCAGATAAATCCGCGTGGTATCCACCTTGTATTTGGCGAGGACGTGATCCAGCAACGCGACCAAGGCTTCGTCGTCCCACCGTTGGCCGGCCGGGCATTGCGGAGAAACAATGACAAATGGAAACTCCTGTTTCTGCGCCACGAGTTTTGGCGGGCCGTGTTTCGCGACGAGGTCGAGATCAGCGCCACGCTCGCCGGCGCCGTGCAGGAAAAGGATCATCGGCCAGTGCTTCGCGCCGGAGGCCTGGTAATCCCCGGGAAGATACAGCAGATAATTCAAAGAAACCGTTCTGGTGAGACGCGCTTGAAATGCCACCCGCTCCTGCAGGAGGGGGGCGTTTGCCGGTGGTGCTTTCGGGTTCAAGGTCAATGCGGCCGGGGCGATTCCTTCGAACAGGCGGCGTTACATGATTTTCAGCTTGGGCAAATCCTGCGAATCCACAAGACCCACCGGCTCGCGCTTCGCGTTCACCACGATCAAATCGTCGATGTTGCGTTCGTTGAAAATCTTGAGGGCTTCCACGGCCAGCGCGTCGGCGCGGATGGCGACCGGGTTTCTCGTCATCACGCTTTTGAGGGGGCGCGAAAGAATGTCGGCGTCGGCGGACATGCGGCGGCGGAAATCGCCGTCGGTGAACACGCCGACGAGTTTGCCGCGCGCGTTGACCACGCTCAAGCTGCCGGATTTGGCGCTCGTCATCAACGGCAGCGCCTCCTTGACCTTCAGATCCTCGCGTGCGACGGCGTTGCGTTCGCCGGCGCGCATGATGTCCCCCACGCGCAGCAGCATCGCGCGTCCGATCGCGCCCGAGGGATGATACCGGGCGAAGTCGCTTTTCTTGAAGCCGCGCGCCTGCAGCACCGTCATGGCCAGGGCGTCGCCCATGACCAGCATGGCTGTTGTGCTGGCGGTGGGGGCGAGATTGAACGGGCAGGCTTCCTTGGGCACGCGAACGTTCAACACGACGTCGCTGTGCAGCGCCAGGGTTGATTTGGCATTGCCGGTCAGGGCGATGATCCTGACCAGAAACCGTTTGAAGGCCGGCAACAGGTTGAGCAACTCCTCCGATTCACCGGAGTAACTGAGCGCCAGAATCAAATCGCCGTCGTTGACGATGCCCAGGTCGCCGTGCAGCGCATCGACGCTGTTGAGGACAACGCTGGTCGAACCCGTGCTGGTGAGCGTGGCGGATATTTTCCGGCCGATGTTCCCCGATTTGCCGATGCCGACGGTGACGATTTTGCCGTGCCGGCCGAGCGTTTCAACGACGGCCTCGACCGCGCGCTCGAAGGCGCCGTCGAGTTGGGCGCGCACGGCTTTCAGCGCCGCCAGTTCGATATCAAACACTTTGCGGGCATGGGCGAGATGACTCACGGCGTTGAGGATGCGGCGAACGGAGGTTCAATTCAATCCCGCTTTTTGGCCGGCCGCAAAGCGGTGGCGCATCCGCACACTGCCCCGGCGCGCGGCCTGAAGCCAACGATGCAGTTGGAATTGGGGAGCGCACGCGCCCTCGCGTGTTTCCGACCGGCGCCTCGCCGGTCGGAGGGGGCGCAACCCAATCACTCAACGGTGACTGGCCGCACGGCTCAAAAGTGGTTGGCGAGGCGCCCACCACGGCACGCGAGGGCGCGTGCGCTCCCCTGCGACTGAATAGATACGGCTTCAGGCCGCCTCAGTGTCCGAACGGGCAGAGACGAAACGATTGACCTGTGGGCTTCCGAACGATGAAGCGGCGTAAACGCTGATCGGCCTGTTTACAATCGGGGGCAGTGTCAGGATGCACCCCGCAAAAGGCATCGAGCCGCACGCAACGATTGAGGTTCCCAGGACGGAGTTAATCGGCCTTCGGATACGACCCGAGCACTTTGACGAAGCTGCACTCCTGCTCCAGCAACCCGATCGTCCTGGCGACCTTGCGGTCAAGCTGGTGGCCGTCGCAATCGATGAAAAAGAAATATTCCCAGGCCTTGCGTTTGCTGGGGCGCGACTCGATTTTTGTCAGGTTGATGCGGCTGCGGCGGAAGGCGGCGAGCGCATGGTGGAGCGCGCCGACTTTGTCCATGATGCTCACCATGAGGCTGGTCCGGTCGTTGCCGGTGGGAGGGCTGCACTGGCGTCCGAGCACCAGAAAGCGCGTGGCGTTCGCGGCGTTGTCCTGGATGTCCTGCTCGAGCACCGACAGGCCGTATTTCTCGGCTGCCAGGAGACCGGCGACGGCGCCCGTGTTTCTTTCCTTGGCCGCCAGCTCGGCGGAGCGGGCGTTCGAGGAGGTTTCGAGGATTTCGACGCGCGGCAGGTTGTTTTGGATCCAGCCGCGGCATTGCGCGAGCGACTGCGGATGGGCGAAGAGCTTTTTGATCTGCGAGCGGCGCGAGTTGCTGAGCAGGCACTGTTGAACGGGCAAAATGATCTGCGCCACGATTTTCAGGTCGCTGTCCATGAACATGTCGAGCGTGTGTGTGACGACGCCCTCGGTGGTATTCTCGACCGGCACCACGCCGTAATCCGCGCGGTGCTTGCTGACCTCCGCGAAGACGTCGGCAATGGTTTTCTGGGGCGAATATCGGAGGCTCGAGCCAAACCGTCGGATCGCGGCCTGATGCGTGAAGGTGGCCTCCGGCCCGAGATAGGCGATGGCCAGCGATTTTTCCAGCGACAGCGCGCTGGACATGATTTCCCGGTAAATCGCATCCAGCGATTCGTTGGTCATCGGCCCTTCGTTGAGCTTGCGGACGCGGTGCAGGACGGCCCGCTCGCGGTGCGGCGCATAGATTTCTTCGCCGGCCTTGCGCTTGATCTCGCCGATTGCCAGGATGTGTTTCGTGCGTTCGTTGAGCAGCTTGACGACGTGCGCGTCCAGCCGGTCGATGGCCTTGCGATGTTCGGGAATGTTCATGGTGGGAGCAGATGATCAGACC
>Ga0187860_1002612_pt1 | contig 14743 bp, 15 predicted proteins | sample June2016WEW_10_4_FD_132981 | JGI IMG/M metagenome (GOLD analysis project Ga0187860, IMG submission 132981) | Peatland microbial communities from SPRUCE experiment site at the Marcell Experimental Forest, Minnesota, USA - June2016WEW_10_40 | ecosystem: Environmental > Terrestrial > Soil >... | reverse complement strand
GAGCCGCCCCGCTGTATCGAACATGGTGAGGCCTTGGGTCATGTTGTTGAGGGCGGCATCGAACTGCAGATTCCGCGCCTGCAACTGCGCCTCGCGCTCGCGCAATGCCGCTGTGCGTTCCGCGGCGCCGCCGACGGTCAGAATTTTCATGCGCACTCCGCAAGGCACAGATCCGCCCCGCACCTGCAACGGGTCGTCACCACCTCAGGGCGGCGGTGTGAACGTGATCGTCCCAGAATGCGGTTAGTTTGGCATCGAGCAGCGTCACAGTTATGGAGCACCCAGCCATTTCCAGCGAGGTGACGTAAGAGCCGACCAGCGAGCGTGTAACGGTGAGCCCACGCTTTTCCAGGATGCGCCTCGCCGCGTTGTACATAAGATAGAGCTCAATCGCTGGTGTGCCGCCGTAGCCGTTGACGAAAAGCAGCACATCGCCCGCGGCAGGATGATCATAATCGGCCAAGATTGCGCCGACCATCTGCTCGGCAATGGCGTCGGCGCCGGAAAATTTCATCCTTTGCCGCCCGGGTTCGCCGTGGATACCTACTCCCATTTCCATCTCGTCGGCGCCGAGCGTGAACGTGGGAGTTCCAGCGGCAGGGACGGTGCAACTCGTCAGTGCGACGCCGATGGATTTGGTCCGCGCGTTGACCTCTGAGCCGAGTTGCGCGCACGATTTGAGGTCCATACCCTTCTCGGCCGCCGCGCCGACGATCTTCTCCACGACCAGTGTGCCGGCGACGCCGCGGCGTCCTGCGCTGTGGGTCGATTTTTCGACGGCCACATCGTCATTGGTCACTATGGTCGCAGCCGGTCCTTCGAACAATTCCGCAGCCATTTCGAAATTCATGCAGTCGCCCGAGTAATTCTTCACGATGAAGAGCGTGCCGAGTTTGCCTCCGACCGCGGTCGCTGCCTCGACCATCTGGTCCGGCGTCGGCGAGGTGAAGACTTGTCCCGGACAGGCAGCATCAAGCATCCCCGTTCCGACAAAACCGATATGCAGCGGTTCGTGCCCGCTACCGCCTCCTGAAATCAGAGCTACTTTGTTCAAATTGGGGGAGCGACGACATACAAACTTGCGCTCCGGGCCGAGCGCAACGACATCGGAATGCGCCGCCGCAAAACCATCGAGGCTCTCGGCCAGGAAGTCATCGACGGAATTGATGAACTTCTTCATGACACGTCTCACCCGTTGCGCGCTTGACTCGCCGACTTCTCCTTATCCTCTTGCAGGATTGCGCTTAGTCGTCTTACGAACTCTTGCAGCAGAGCGTCGAATTCTCCGTTCCGCTTTTGACTTCCAAGGTCCGGAAGATGCAGCAACATGGTTCGCTCGCGCGGAATTTCGGCGAGCCGAGCCAGTCTGCGTGGATGCGCGCGAGCGTAAGCTTCGAGAAAGGCCTTTTTTGTGGATGGCAGGAAGCGACAGACCTCGAATATCGTGTTGAGATGCTGGACTGGGATAGGAACCGAGTAGTTCGGATTTGAGATTTGACTGATGAAGCTGCGGTTCTTGCCCATTGCATGGGCGAGCTTGATCCGGATGCCGGACGGCCTGTTGTCCAGGATCTCCTTGAATATGCGTTTGTATTCCGCCACTGCGCTGATCGCTGCGTCGCGTTCGTCGAGTACCCTGTCAGCCACGGACGCCCCCGGGACTTAGTTCGTTTATCGCTTGCTTTACTTGCGCCAACGCCGACGGGCTGACTGATAGTTCGCGCACACCGCACGCCAGCAACGTCGGAATACAACGCGGATCCCCGGCCATCTCACCGCACAAGCTGACGCTGATCCCCGCACGTCTGCCATACTCTGCAGTCCGGCGGATCAGCTCCAGGACACCCGGATGGAGCGGATCACTCAATTGGTCTAGTGCACCATTGGTTCGATCGCATGCGGTCACGTATTGCGCAAGGTCGTTCGAGCCAATCGAAAAGAAGGATGCTTTGAATTGCTCGATCGTCAAGGCTGCCGCCGGCACCTCGACCATGATGCCCAGCTGCGGGAGGACGGCGGCAATTCCTTCCGCAGCAAGCCGGTCCACAACTTCGACAAATATGTTACGGGCCGCTTCGAGTTCCTGCGGAATTGTAACCATGGGAAACATGACTTTGAGATTCCCGCGCACTGCGGCGCGGGCCAGCGCTCTGAGCTGTACGGTGAAAACATCGAGCCGAGCCAAACACAGCCGCAGACCACGAACGCCGAGGAATGGATTGGTCTCGCCGCTCTCGGTGAATCCTACGACCGGCTTGTCGCCGCCGGCGTCGAACGTGCGGATCGTCACCGGACGCGTTCCGGCCCACCGCAGCACAGAATCGTAAGCCACGAATTGCCGCTCTTCGTCCGGTAGTCCCTCCTGCTCGCTCAGCAAGAACTCTGTTCGCATCAATCCAATTCCGTCGGCGTATTTCGCATCTGCGTGTTCGAGGTCCTCTGCGCGCTGAATATTGATCATCAGTCGCATCTTTTCGCCACGCCAGGCGGCTGTCGGTCGGTGCAGAATCGCGCGCGCTGCGGCGCGGCTCTTCTGGTGCAATGCTCGCCGCCTTTCGAAAACGCTGACTTGCGTCGAGCTCGGATCGAGATCCAGCGTTGCGCTTTCGCCGTCGAGGAGTGCTTTCTGCGCCTGCTCGGGCACCGACCCGAGTTGCACGACCATTGGAATGCCCCGGGCGCGAGCCAGCAAGGCGACGTGGCTGGTGGGACTGCCTTTGAGAAGGGCGAGGCCGCCGCCATTCGACCAGTCCATTTCCAGGAACTGCGAGGGAGGCAGGTCATCTGCACAGACCACAGCGCCGCTCGGAATCCGCAGGACTTCGTTTGCCGCCCCGTGCAGCGTTCGGATGACGCGATCGCGCAGGTCCACTAGGTCAGAGGAACGCGCTCGGAGATATTCGTCCGCCGCGCTACCATAGATCCTAAGTTGTTCATCGACAGCGGACGACCAAGCTCTTTCCGCGGAGACGCCGGAGAGAATTATCGCAAAGATCGGATCGACGAAGTCCTCGTCTTCCAGCAACGCCACCTGAAACTCGAGGATCTGCGCAGCCTCGCCCCCTGCGTCATTTGCCAGCATCGCAATCTGACGAGCCGCTGAATCCAAAGCCGCGCGCAGCGCCGCCTTCTCCTCCTCCGGCGTGCCGATTTCGCGGCCGCCATCCGCCACGGCGACAACTCGCACGAATGGCCCGTGTGCAAAACCGATCGATGCGGTCCTGCCCCGGTATGCCGAGCTAGCGATGCCTTCTGGCTTGTTCATTGTTGAGTTTCTGGAAAATCGGTGGCAACGAGGTTGACCAATGCCGCCACGGCGGCTTCCGCGTCGACGCCGATCGCCCTGATCTCGATGATGCTATCGCGCGCGGCGCGCATTGCCATCACCTTGGCCACGCTTTTTGCATTGATCCAATCGATCGCACCGGCGTCCGAGACTCGTATCGCGATTTGCGCCTGAAATTTCTTGGCGAGCTTGGTCAGCTTGACCGCAGGGCGCGCGTGCATCCCCGCGGCGTGAACAAGCTGTACGTTGCCGGTGATGATTTTGCCGTTCACTGTGGAAGTTTCCAACATATTCCGTTCCTAATTAGCCGACCTGGGTCGCTGGCGCTTCAACTAGCGGAAAGTTCCTCGGCCACTGCTCTCACCTGCTCGAGCGAGCTGCCGCCGACCGCTTCCGTTGCTGCCATGACCGCTCCCTCCACGATCGGCGCGTTGCAAACAACGACCAAATTCCGCCGCTCCGGCTGCAACATCTCGACCGCCATCTCGCTGTTCGTCTCAGCGCCGCCGAGGTCGACGAGGACCGCTACGCCCTTGGGCGACCAGGCGTTGTTGATGGCGTCAATGATCAAGGATACGTTGGTGCCGAGGCCGCCGTCGGGATTTCCCCCGCAGAACGCCACCTTGACCTCGCTGCCGACCATCTGGCGCACCATGTCTGCGGTGCCTTTGGCGATGTCCGGCGAATGCGAGACGATGACGATGCCGACCGTGTCGTTCATAGCCGCGCCTCCAACGTGTTGCAGACGGCATGCACGAGTAGGCAGCTTGAGCGTGCACCGGGATCCACATGGCCGATGCTGCGCGCGCCGAGAAAGGCCGCACGGCCCTTGGTGGCCTGCATCGGTACCGTGCGCGCGACCGCTTCGCTTGCCGTGGTGCGTACCTTATCGATCAGATCGGGCTGCCCAGCTTCCGCCATCAGTGTTTGTAAGACCGGAAACAGAACATCGAGCATGGTCTTTTCGCCGGGCCGCGAACGCCCGCGCGAGACGACCGCGCCCACCGCGCAGCAAAACACGTCGGCAAGATCATCGGGAAGTCGTTTGCTCGCCAGTGCATCGCCGGCGGCCATGAAAAAACTGCCGTAAAGCGGCCCAGACGCACCGCCGACCGTCATCACCAGGGTTTTGCCGATAGTCTTGAGCGCCTGGTCGATCGGTTGCGCACTAATCGTATCCAGCTTGCCGAGCACCGCTTCGAACCCTCGCTTCATGTTGGCGCCATGGTCGCCGTCGCCGATCGCCTGATCGAGCGCAGTCAGCTCCGGTGCGCTGGCGATCATCTGCTCGGCGGCCGCTCGGACCAGTGTCTTGAGTGTCTCGGGCTGCAGTGACATCGGTTCCATCCTCAATGAACCGTCGCTGTGATACGTCGTCCCGCTGAGTCGAAGTAGAGCGGGTAGACAAATCGAAGCTCGACATCCTGACCGGCTTGCAGCGGCTGATGCGGATCGGCGAGCGTCACCAACATCTGGCCCCGATATTCCAGATGAACGTGATTCTGGTCGCCGAGGTGTTCGATGCGATGCACCTTGCCGACGATCCCACCGCCGTTGGCCTTGGCAATCTGCAGATGCTCGGTGCGGATACCGATCGTGTCGGTCCCGGACGGCATCGCGGCCTCGGGAATGAGCTTGGCAGGAAGGAAATTGATTTGCGGCGTGCCGAGCCGGCTGGCGACATATCGATCGCCCGGATTTTCATAAATCTCGCGCGGCGTGCCGAGCTGTAACAGCTCGCCGTCCTTGATGACGCCGATTCGCGACGCCATGGTCATGGCTTCGATTTGGTCGTGGGTCACGTAGAGGATCGTCGCGCCGAGCTCGACCTGGATCCTCTTCAGTTCCAGGCGCAGCTCGGCGCGCAACTTGGCGTCGAGCGAAGACAGCGGCTCGTCCATGAGATAGATGGCAGGGTCGCGAACCAGAGCTCGTCCGATCGCGACCCGCTGCATTTCACCGCCGGAAAGTTTGGTCGCCCGATTGCCAAGCTTGCTGCCGATATGCAGCAGCTCCGCCGTCTGCTCGACGCGCTTTCGGATCGTCGATTCGGGAACGCGGCGGACCGGCGAGCGCAGCGGGAAGGCGAGGTTGTCGTAGACCGACAGATGCGGATAAAGGGAATATTGCTGAAAGACGAAAGCGATATCGCGCGTTCCGGGCGGGTCAGGCGTGACGTCACGACCGTTGATGTAGATCGAGCCTTCATCGGGATGCTCGAGCCCGGAAATGAGTCGAAGTGTTGTCGTCTTCCCGGCACCGCTAGGGCCTAGCAAGACGACAAATTCGCCGTCGTTGATGGCAAGCGAGAGCTCACTCACGGCTTTGATGTCGCCGAAACGTTTGCTGACCTGCCGGACGATGACGTTAGCCATGGCCATTGCCCCAGTAATTCGCCGTGTGAACCGCCGAACCGGTCTGCCCATCGAACAATGCCAAGCAATCGGATTTGAGTGTTACGCCTACCGTTTCGCCGAGCTGCACCGGTGCGCTAGAGGGCAAACGCGCCTTGACGCGTCCGGCCTCCATGTCGACCGTGACGATTTGCGTGGTCCCGAGATACTCGGTGCCGAAAACGCGACCGCGCAGCGCCGCGACATCCGAGAAGCTTATGTGCTCGGGCCGTACGCCGAGAACTAGCGGTCCGGCAGCGCGCTGTTCGCGGATCTCGGGAACCGCGACACTCACATCGCGGACCTTGATTTCTCGATCTCCCGGCTGAAGACCAGCCTCGAATAGCAAGAAATTCATGGGCGGCGAACCGATGAAGTCGGCGACGAACATGTTTGCCGGCCGATCGTAAACCTCTTGGGGTGCTCCGATCTGCTCGACCCTGCCGGCGTTCATGACAGCGATGCGGTCCGCCATCGACATCGCTTCGAGTTGATCGTGCGTGACGTAGACGGTGGTCGCGTTGATACGGTCGTGGAGCTCGCGCAGTTCATTGCACATCAGATGACGAAATTCGGCGTCGAGCGCACCCAACGGCTCGTCCATGAGGAAGGCCTTCGGGCGCCTCACAATGGCGCGACCCAGAGCGACGCGCTGGCGGTCGCCCCCGGAAAGCTTTGAGGGCTTGCTCGACAGCAGATGTTCGATCCGCAGCAGCCGGGCGGTCTCGCGCACCTGCCGGCGCACCTGATTTCGCGGCACCCTCTGACTCTTGAGCGGAAAACCAATATTTTGCTCCACGTTCATGTGCGGGTAGAGGGCAAACAGCTGGAAGACGAAGGCAATGTCTCGATGCGCGGCACGTCGGAAGGTGACGTCCTCACCATCAAGCAAAATACGTCCGCTGGTCGGAAGCTCGAGGCCGGCGATCATGCGCAACGTGGTGGTCTTGCCGCAGCCTGACGGTCCGAGCAGCGCAAAGAAGGTGCCATTTTCGATGACGAAATTCGAATCGTGCACAGCCGCGAATTGATCGAACGACTTGTGCAGGTTCTCCACCCGAATTTGTGCCATGCGCGCCTCCTATTCCGGAAAGTGGCTCACAACGACAAATCCAAGCGTGCCGGCGAGGATGGTCACGAACGAATAGCCGTAGAGGTCGATCGACCATGGCTGCACCAACATCACGATACCCGCCGCAATGAGCGCCATCGCCCCGCCTTCCCATGGCCCGCGGCGAAACCAATGAACCAGCCGACTATTGCCGATCACCTTCTCATTCATTTGCGCACCGCCCCGAAGGTGATGCCGCGCAACAGATGCCGACGCAGCAGGATTGTGAACAGGACGATCGGGATCAGGAAAAGCGTGGTTGCTGCGGCAACCGCCGGCCAGTCTTGGCCACCCTCGCCGATGATGAACGGAATGAAAGGCGGCATGGTCTGCGCATCGCCGCTGGTCAGCAGGACCGCGAAGGCATACTCGTTCCAAGAGAAGATCAGACAGAAGATCGCGGTGGCGGCAATTCCAGTCACCGCTTGTGGTAACACGACCTTGCGCAGCGCCTGCAGGCGTGTGTAGCCGTCGACCAACGCGGCTTCCTCGTATTCGCGCGGAATCTCGTCGATGAAGCCTTTGAGCAGCCATACGGCGAGCGAAACATTGACCGCCGTGTACAGCAGGATCATGCCGATCTTGGTATCGGTGAGATTGAGGTACCGGTACATTATGTAGATCGGAATGGCGACGGCCACCGGCGGCATCATCCGGGTCGCAAGGATGAAGAACAATAGATCGTCGGCGAGCGGTATCCGGAACCGCGAAAAGGCGTACGCTGCGAGCGTGCCGAGCAGCACGGCGAGAAACGTCGAGCCGAAGCCGATAACCAGCGAATTGATGAAGCGCGGTACTACCTTGGACGGTCCGGCGATCACCATGTCGTGCTTGCGCACGAGCTTGTCGTACCAAGTGGTGGCGGGCGGCAGGCTGGCGATGAAATCCGGCATTTGCCGCGTGCGAACGGTGAACAGATTGACGTAGCCTTCGAGTGTCGGCTGGAAGATCACCTTGGGCGGATACGCGATCGCGTCGCTTTGCGATTTGAACGCCGTCGCCCCGATCCATAAGAGCGGCGCAATCGCCATTACGGCATACAATATGACGATCACCGCCGCGCAGGTCTTCACGCGCGAAGATGCCTCAACGACGGAATGGGCGGTGGTTTTGGCAGTCATCATCGTTGCTTCACCCTGTTGAGCGCTTTGACGTAGATGTTTGCTGCGCCGAAAACGGTGACGAACAGGATGATGGCCAGCGCGGAAGAATATCCGGTCTGCCATTTCTCAAAAGCCGCCCGTTTCAACGTGATGTTAATAACCTCTGTCGTCGAACCCGGGCCTCCCGAGGTGAGCAAATTGACCATGTCGAACATCTTGAAGTTCTCGATGGCGCGGAAGAGGACCGCCAGCATCAAAAACGGCATAGCCATCGGCAAGGTGATTGACCAGAATTGCCGCCAGGACGAGGCGCGGTCCACTTCGGCCGCCTCGTAGATGTAATCCGGGATCGAGCGAAGCCCGGCGAGGCAGATCAGCATAACGTAGGGCGCCCACATCCAGGTATCGACGAGCACGATGGTCCAAGGGGCCAACGCAACCTCGCCGATCATGCTGAACGAGTTCGGCGCAATGCCAGTGAACAAACTGACCACGTAATTGAACGGTCCGATTTGCGGCTGGTACAGCAAGGTCCAGAAATTGCCGACCACCGCGGGCGACAGCATCATCGGCAGCAGGATGATCGTCGTCCAGAAACTGTGCGTGCGGAACTGCCGGTTGATCAGAAGCGCCAAGCCGAAACCGATGACGACCTGCAGCGTGACCGTTGAGATGACAAAACGCGCCGTCATCTGCAGGCGATCCCAGACGTCCTCATCGGTCAAGATGTCGGTGTAGTTGTCCAGGCCGACGAAACGCAGCGGCAGGTAAGCCATGCTGAGGTTGAGGCTGGTGAAGGACAGCCGGATCATCCAGATCAACGGAAAAATGTTGATCGCCAGCAACAGAGCAATCGTGGGGGTTATGAATAGCCAGGCAATGCTGCGATCCGACAGGCCGCGCGTGTACTTCGCGATACGCAACCGTGTCTGCACGGGTGTCCGGAGGGCAATGCGTTCGATGGGAGCACCGGGAAGATTGACTGCGGTCATGGCCATTCTGCCGGGTTGGCGGGTCTCCCCGGCGGAGAGCGCCGGAGAGACTTCTTGCGAGGACATCGGTCTACTGAAGCGCTACGCTACTGGACCATGACCTCTTTGCCTTGTTCCTTGAACACCTTGGTCCAATCCTTGACCAACAGATCGAGGGCTTGCTGCGCTGTGCCCTTGTCGGCGACGACGTAGTCATGCACCCGCTTCTGCATGTCGAGCAGCAGCTGCGCATAGGACGGCTCCGCCCAGAAGTCCTTCACAAACGTCATCGTTTGCAGGAACTGGGGGGCGAAGGGCGCGCTCTTGGGGAAGCCGGGAGCCTCCACAACGGCCTTGAGAGCCGAGTAGCCGCCGATCTGCCACCATTTCTGCTGAACGGCCGGCTGAGCAAACCACTTGATGTACCTCAGAGCGTCATCCCTGTGGTCGGAAACTGCCACAACCGAGATGCCCTGGCCACCAAGCTGCGAGAATTGACCCTTTGGGCCCGCGGGATTGACGAAGAAGCCGATTTTGTCGCCGCCGACATTGGGGTCCTTATAGAGGCCGGGGAAGAAGGCGAAAAAATTCATCTGCATCGCCACTTGACCCGACTTGAACGCATCGAGGCCTTCCTGCATGTAGGCATTGGTCAGGCCCGGAGCCGTGCAGCACTTGTAAAGAGCCTTGTAGAATTCGAGTCCTTTGACAGCATCGGGCGAGTTGACGAAACCTTGCATCTGATAGGGCTTCTTCGGGTTGTCGTATTCAAAGCCGTAATCATACAGGACATTGGTGACGCCCATGGTGATGCCTTCCGAGCCGCGCTCGGTGTAGATGTAGGCGCCGTACACTTTTTTGCCGTCGATCTCACGGCCTTGGAAGAATTCGGCGATCTGCTTTAGCTCCTCATAAGTTTTTGGCGGCGCCAGATCGCGGCCGTACTTCTTCTTGAACTCGGCCTGAATCTCCGGCCGCGAGAACCAATCCTTCCGGTAGGTCCAGCCGATCGCGTCGGCCATGGCGGGCAGCGCCCAGTAATTCGGCGTGTTTTTGGGCCACTCCGAATAGCCGAGCACGGTCGCCGGCATGAAATCATCCATCGAGATATGCTCTTTGGCGAAGAAATCGTTCAGCTTGACGTACCAATGATTCTCCGCCGCGCCGCCGATCCATTGGCTGTCACCGATGATGAGATCGCACAGTTTGCTGTGCGAATTTAGCTCGTTGAGGAAGCGGTCAGCGTAGCTCGTCCACGGGACGAACTCGTATTTCATCTCGATGCCGGACGCTTTGGTGAAGTCCTTGCCAAGCTCGACCAGCGCGTTGGCCGGATCCCAAGCGGCCCAGCACAGGGTGAGCTGCTTGCTCTGCGCAGCGGCCGGCTGGCCGGCAACGGCGGTCAGCGCGACGCCGGTGAAAAGGGCGAGCGCTGCGCCCACCGATTTCGACCATGTCCCAGTCTTAGTATTTCGCATGTGCCTTCCCTCTCTTGAACAATCGCTCCGGAGCGCCCTCGGCCGGAGACGACGCAAGCATCGAAGCCCGAACGGGCTGAGGCTATTGGTTCAAGGGCGGGATGCGGCTGAGCTTTTTGGCTGCCGTGCCTTCCTTGTCGTTGCCTCCAGGCGCGATGTTCAGTATCGCTTTACTAAACATTCAAAGCCAGTTTTAAATCGGTGTCAAGAGGGTATTTGCCAGCAGACTGCTTGGGGATGCCAATGGCTGCCGGTGCAGGACCGTCACCGTCCAGAACACATTCAAGTAGTGGGCATTTTATCGACATTATCTTTTATCAGCTTGCAAGACATTACGGTTGTGGGCCGATGAGCGCGTCGCCTGAGAGCCCGACTTAGGGCTGCTGTCTCTGTGCCCGACGTGGGCTGCCGGTAGGTCTGGTTCAATGTTTACTACGCAAGATTCCTAAACTATATAGAGGGTCAATTGGGGTGGCGACGGAGCCGCCCGAGCTTCTTTTCAGTTAAGGACGCAATCCAGCTTCACTGGCACCTGAAGGGATGACCGCCGTGATCGATACTGAGTTTTTGAGAAGCTTGTTTCCCACGAGCGACGAGATCCCCCTCGAGCATCGACCGCCGGCGCCGATCCATCAACGCTGCGTGCTGGTCAATGGTGAGCTCAGAACCTGGCATGGCCCCTGCCAAACCGTGCTCTCACCCATTCGTGTCCGCAATGACGCGGGGGACCTGGAGCCGGTCGAGCTTGGCAGTTATCCCGAAGGTTCGGAGCACGACAGCGAGGAGGCGCTGGCGGCGGCGCTGGCTGCCTATGATGACGGACGCGGCGCATGGCCGACAATGACGGTGGGCGAGCGAATTGCCTGCATGCAGGAGTTCACCGCACAGATGTTGGCTCGCCGAAGCGACGTCGTCCGGCTGATCATGTGGGAGATCAGCAAGAGCCGTGCCGATTCGGAAAAGGAGTTCGACCGAACGATCGCCTACATCCGGGCCACGGTGGAGGCGCTCAAGGAGCTGGACAACAGCAACTCGCGTTTTGTCGTTTCCGACGGCACTATCGGGCAGATCCGCCGCACGCCTCTGGGGGTAGTGCTGTGCATGGGGCCGTATAATTATCCGCTTAACGAGGCCTTTGCGACCTTGATACCCGCCCTCTTCATGGGCAATGCCGTGTTGTTCAAGCCGCCGAAATTCGGCGTGTTGCTGTTCGCCCCGCTGCTCGAAGCATTTGCGACCGCATTCCCGAAAGGCGTGATCAATACGGTCTACGGGCGCGGTGCAACCGTCATTCCGCAGTTGCTCGCGTCGGGAAAAGTCAACGTATTGACGCTGATCGGCTCGAGCAAGGTTGCCAACCACCTCAAAAAATTACATCCGAAAATCAACCGATTGCGTGCCATTCTCGGCCTCGACGCAAAGAATGCCGCCATCATCCTGCCCGACGCCGATATCGAGCTCGCGGTAAGAGAATGTCTCCTGGGTGCACTTTCATTCAACGGTCAGCGCTGTACCGCGCTCAAAATGCTAATCGTCCACCGATCGATCGTCCAGCGCTTTCTCCACCGCTTTACCGAGGAGCTAGGACGATTGAAGGTCGGAATGCCCTGGGAACAGGGAGTTCAAATCACACCGCTCGCCGAACCCGGCAAAGTTGCCTATCTACGCGAATGTATAGCTGACGCATTGGCGAAAGGCGCGGAAATCGTCAACGAGGGCGGCGCGACGGCATGCGAGCCACTCTTCTATCCAGCTGTCATTTTTCCGGTTTGCGAGGGAATGAAACTCTATCGTGAGGAGCAATTCGGGCCGGTCGTTCCAGTCATGCCATTCGACACCATCGAAACCGCCTTGCAATATGTCGTCAGCTCCGACCACGGCCAGCAAGTTAGCATCTTCAGCTCCGACCCCGACGCCATTGCAACCCTGGTCGACCCGCTCGTCAATCAAGTCTGCCGTGTCAATATCAATTGCCAGTGTCAGCGCGGACCTGACATCTTTCCGTTTACCGGTCGCAAGGATTCGGCAGAAGGCACGCTGTCGATCACTGACGCGCTGCGATCATTCTCGATCCGCTCGATGATCGCCGCGAAGCAAACCGATGAGAGCAAGCGACTGCTCGATGTCATTACAACGCAACACAAATCAAAGTTTATAAGTACGCGTCACATCTTCTGATCGGTGAGGATAACTGGGACATGGGCTTCGAATTTCTCGCGTACTACACCCTCTGCTGATAGCAACTGAGTTTTGGAACCTACGTCGAGCGTTACGTTGACTTGCAGTGCAACCGGCTTGCAGACCGAGCCCTGTGAGTTACGCAGTTGTCTGAAGGCTTCAGATGCCGCGTGCCGAAAATTCTGGCAACTCTTCACAACGCATGCGATGACGCATGCCGAGAGCGAGCCCAGCGAGGAGGACTTTGACCGCTTGATCGCCGGGGTTTTAGGGCTCCGCGGTTTAGAACGGATCGGTGACGCTCGTCAGCAACGGCGCTGGCGACCTGGCATTGATCACGCTGCGCGCCGTTTGTTTGTTGCAATCGGCCGATGTTATCCTGTTCGACGCTCGTCTCCCACGAAGCGCTCAGGTTGGCGCTCCGCGAGCGCGCAAGCTCTTGGTCGGCACGACCGACTTCGGCCCTTTAGGCAATGAGAACGACATCAATGCGTGGTCGGCCTTGCTTGATGGCAAGCGCGTGGTACGGCTCAAGTGTGGAGATCGCAACGCGCAAGGCCGCGAAGATTGTCATCGAGCTAGTGCACTGCGGCGCAAAGCGCGGTCTCGAACTTCGGGCTGCCGCCCGCTGACCCCGATCGCGTTGTTTTTTGCAACTTTTTCATTGGCCGCCATAACATCGACAGGCAGCATCCAAGGGCACATCGCCTAGCTTCGTTGTGTTCCTATCGGGGTTGGGGGCGAGATTGCAGAGCAGCCTTCATCCGCCCGGTCTGGTGCAGTAGCGACAAAAAACTGGCAATCGATAGCCCGCCTGATCAGCTTCCTTTTTGCAAACATATGCTCCGCTCTTTGTATTGCTGTACCATCGCATCCCTTTGAAGTGGTAGATGCCTGTCAGTGTGTTTACCCACACGACGATATCTGCGGGGCAGTGTTTCTGGGCTTCTATTTCGGTCGCAAATAGTTCAGGGGCTAAAGCAGACCCGAGGCTCGGGGTCACTACCAATAGCCCGACTATCAACCACCTCGACAACTGATACATGAGTTCACACCTCCTCGCACAGGTCTCAACGCCCGCTCGGAATCGCGGTTCAGACCACAACGCTCCGCCACATTTGAACGAATGGAAACCAGCTCAAACAAGCCGTTGCCGGGGCCGACGTACCACCGGTCGTCGGCCTCGAGAATAACTAGCGGTCGCGTTCCGCCGACGCCGGGATCGACAACGCAGAGAAACACGGTTCCCCGCCGCAAACCATTCGGCGTAAGCCGCCAGCAGGTAGGCCGACGCCTTAGGATCGCCGACCGGCGCATCGGCGAAGAGGTCGATTGCGGGAATGCCCGGCGCCATGTGGTGCAGCACGGCCTTCATTTGACCCATATAGGGACCCTGCAACCCGAAATCCGTTGAACGGCGCAATCATGTTGTTAGCTTGGTACTGACCCAGCCCGCTATGTTAGCTTGCCCGAGTGCGCCCGCGCTTTACAAACGGTTGAGCACTTCCAATGGCCGCAACGGGCTCGAAGGGGTCAGTTGCCGCGGCACGATCATCTGAAGCTTTTGCGACGGCAACCCAATCTACGGAGAGCTAAGCCGCCCATAATTCCGGGTTATGTGCAGTTAGCGATATTCCAGGAGCCTCGTTTTTGCACTCGCAAATCTTTGCACCACGGTTATCCGTTCGGCTGCGCCTCGATATGCGCGAGCAGCCGGTCGAGCAGCTCATCTTCGCTGAGCTTCAGCTCCGATGCCCATTCCTTGGCTACAGCAGCGGGGTCGCCGATGGCGCTTAAGTCAGGTCGCCCGTCCTTCAGCGGAAGGGTTTGAAGTTTTGAGAGAAGGCCCTGCGCCATCCGTTCACGATCGCGGCCCATGAACGAAACGATGCCTTGTCGAACCGCCTCGCGCCCCAGCGAACGAAAGACCGAGACAAGCCGCCATTCAAGGTTCTCGCGAGGCGAACGCACGATGCCTGCCTGGGCGTCGAAGTATTGCGTGGCGCTGCTCCTCGTTAGGCGGACTTGAGGACTCAAGTGCAGCAGGAAGGTGGGAACCTCGCGGATGTTCGGACTGACAATTTCGATGTGGCGGTCACGGGCTCAGCTATCCCCTCATTTTCTAGCTGAGATGTCGGGGTAACAAGGGACTCCGGCGGGGTGCTGGGACTTTCTGAAAAAGAATCAAGATGGACTTGGCGACCTTCGCATTGCGCCGGAGGT
>Ga0187860_1002610_pt1 | contig 14751 bp, 7 predicted proteins | sample June2016WEW_10_4_FD_132981 | JGI IMG/M metagenome (GOLD analysis project Ga0187860, IMG submission 132981) | Peatland microbial communities from SPRUCE experiment site at the Marcell Experimental Forest, Minnesota, USA - June2016WEW_10_40 | ecosystem: Environmental > Terrestrial > Soil > Wetlands... | reverse complement strand
GGCATCGTGGCCATCGAATCAGCCAGCGAAACGCCATCCACCACCGAGTCGTAGATTTGTTTCCACTTGACTGAGGCCGCCGGGTTGCTGGTCTCTTTGCACAGGATCACCAGCGCCCGGCTCAACGGCACCCCCGCCGCCAGCAAACTGGATAGCAGCCGGGTGAAATTCTCCAATATCCGGGGCGTGACACGATTGGACTGAAATCTGAAACTCGGCATCGCCGCCGGCGTGGCCGCGCCGTTGCCGCTTTTCTCCGGGCTCGCGGCGGCTTTCTCCGACAGGCTGATGGGCCGCAGCCCCTTCTCCTCCATCTGGCGAAAAGCGTCCTGCCTCCCGCCGGCTTCGATCTGGCCCTCGGCGGTCTTGCCGTCGGCCTGCAACGCTCTGTAGGCAAAGGTGGGCATAGGCTACTTGGCTAAACTCCGTTTGGTGGCCGGGACTTCGGGCGGCGTTTCGGCGTGGCCGTTTGTGCCGGGGGCCAGCGTCTGGTCCTTGGCCACGCGCATGACTTCCTCGGGCGTGGTGATGCCCTGGCCGATGAGCCGCCAGCCGTCGTCGCTCAGGCTATGCATGCCGTTGCGCACAGCCACCTCCCGGATCTCGCCGCTGGAACAATTGCGCAGCACCATCTGCCGGATTTCGTTGGTCAAATCCATCCATTCAAAAATGGCATGCCGTCCATGATAGCCTGTGCCGCGGCAGGCCTCGCAGCCGACCGCCCGATAGGTCTTGACGCTTCGCGGGATGCCCGCCATCTCCTTGAACACCGCGTTCGTTTCCGATGTGTCCTCCGCCTTGCATTGCGCACAAAGCACGCGCACCAACCGCTGAGCCAGCACCGCCTCCAGCGATGAGGCCACCAAATAAGGCTCCACGTTCATATCGACAAGGCGCGTCAATGCGCCGGGAGCGTCGTTGGTGTGGAGGGTTGAAAACACCAAGTGGCCGGTCAGCGAGGCCTGCACCGCGATTTGCGCCGTTTCCTGGTCGCGAATTTCGCCGATCAGTATCACGTCGGGGTCGTGGCGCAATATCGAGCGCAACCCCCGCGCAAACGTCAGCCCCGCCTTTTCCGATACCTGAATTTGATTGACGCCCCGCATTTGATACTCAATCGGGTCCTCAATGGTGATGATCTTGCGGACGTTATCATTGATCGCCGCCAGGGCCGTGTAGAGTGTCGAAGTCTTGCCGCTGCCGGTCGGGCCCGTGACAAGTATAATGCCGTGCGGCAGCGCCAGCACACGGTGGAAGGATTTGAGCACCCCCGGCGCCATGCCCAGTTGTTCGATCCCCAGCAGCGTGGCCTTTTGCCGCAGCAATCGCAGCACCACCGCCTCGCCGTGCAGCATCGGGATGATCGACACGCGGATATCCACCTCGTTGTTGGCCAGGCGGATTTTAATGCGGCCGTCCTGCGGCAGACGCTTTTCGGCGATGTTCAAATGGCTCAAAATCTTCACGCGCGAAACAATCGCCGGCTGGAACCGCTTGATCTGCGCCGGCACCGGGATTTCCTGCAACACCCCGTCAATCCGGTAGCGGATGCGCAACTCATCCTCGAACGGCTCCAGATGGATGTCCGAGGCCCGCAACTCAATCGCGTCGGTCAGCACCTGGTTGACAAATTTGATGATCGACGCGTCCTCCGCCGCCGTGTCCAGGTTGGTGTCTTCCTCCCCCGTCTCATCGACGACCTGCAACGGCGCCACGTCGTCCAGCGTGTCAATCGTGTCCGCTCCGACGCCCAGGTGCTTTTTCATCTCCCGCCGGATCGCCTCCGTTGCCGCCAGGACCGGCTTGATTCTCAGCCCGGTCATTGTCTTGAGCGTATCCAGCCCTTGCGTGGCGAAAAGTCGGCTCGTCGCCACCTCCACCACGTCGTTGACCCGCTGCAACGGCAGCAACTCGTCTTTCAACAGCACGCGGGCCGGGAAGAGCGAAAGCAGTTCGCGGTCAGGCTCGACCTCATCCAGCGTCGTGTAACCCAGACCATACTCCTTGGCCAGCCAGCGCAGGACATCCTCCTCGCAGACCGCGGGCCGACAGGCGCCCGACCGGGTTTGTTGAATTAAGATGGAAGCGTCGGTGGAGGAAAGTTGCTTGCCCTGAACCATGCGGTCGAGCAACTCGGTGGCCGGACTCTCCGTTGTTTTTGTCTCGTTCATTTATCTGTGCTGGCCTCTGTAGCGGCGCCCGTTTAACACCGCGGGAGTGATCACGGTTGCGCCGCTGCAGAAGGGTTAGACTCTATGCGGCGCGGCTTATTGCAAAAGACCGGCCAGAGTGAGGATCGCCTCCTGGCGGACGGTGAGCAATGCGCGCAATTCTTCCTGCGTGGCCTGGAACTTGGCCTGCTTGTCCTTCCATTCGGCGCGCACGGTGGCCAGCTTGGTCTTGATCTCGGCCGCTGGTGCTTTGTCCTCAATGGCTTTTTCCAGGGCTTGCACAGCCGCGCTCGGTTCGCCAAAGAAATTGTTCCGGCGCGGTCTCGGATTATCGCCGCCGTTGTCGCCATTGTTATTGTTGCGGCGCATCCCCCCGCCGAAACCGCCGCGGCCGAAACCCATGGCCATCATGTCCCGGCGCGCATCATAGACTTTGCCGATTTTGGGTTCGAGCGCGGTCCATTCCGCGTCGTCCTTGATTTCCAATTGATCGCGAAGACCGTCCATCATGCGTTGTTTCATCTCGGCCGGATCAAAATTCGGCCGCCCTTGGGCCATCAAATTGCCGGGGCATACGGCCAAGGCCGCCGCGCAAGTGCCGGCTATCAGAGCTTTCTTCAGTATGTTCATAAGTAGTGTCTTGAATAATTAGGTTAACCAGTTCGAGAACGCTCCATTGCGCCCCGAAACTATGACGTCGCTCGCCTATATGCAATTAACGTGCCAATAGGAACAACTCTCATTTTTCCCACGAATCCGCTGTTTCCGCCCGTCAACCTTCCCCCAATCCGCGCAGATGTTGCTCGGAGGTGCGCAATTGTTGCGCGGCAACCAAGCTGTTTTCTGAAAGGCCGCCGCCTTGCGGCAAATAAGGGATGGATTATATTTGTAAAGGCATGGAGTGCAGATTATTTGCATTCTGGAATTGACCTCTTCCCGCGCCGCGCCTTCACTAGAGTGCATTTATGACCGATTTAACGACGGCCCAGCGCCCGGGTTCCCCTTCCGCTGCCACCGCGCCCGCCGCGCTTTCCGGCGACGATGTCGCCGCTATCGATCAGTTGCGCGCCACCTATAACCGCCTGCGCGGCGAACTGGCCAGAGTCATCATCGGCCAAGATGTGGTCATCGAACGATTGCTGATTTGCGTCCTGGCGAGGGGGCACGGTTTATTGATGGGCGTGCCTGGCCTGGCCAAGACCACGATCGTCAATTCGCTGGCCCAAGCCATGTCCCTCCAATTCAATCGCATCCAGTTTACACCCGATTTGATGCCCTCGGACATCACCGGGACGGACATCCTCCAGGAAACCGACCAACCCGGACACCGCGCCTTCGTCTTTGTCAAAGGGCCGCTCTTTGCAAACATCATACTGGCCGACGAAATCAATCGCACCCCGCCCAAGACGCAATCAGCCCTCCTGGAGGCGATGCAGGAGCACCGGGTCACGGTGGCCGGGCGCTTCTTTTCGCTGCCCTCGCCATTTTTCGTGCTGGCGACGCAAAACCCCATCGAGCAGGAAGGGACCTATCCGTTGCCGGAGGCGCAGTTGGATCGGTTCATGTTTTTCATCCACGTCGATTATCCCAATCGCGACGAAGAGAGGCGGATCGCGCGCGAGACGACCGGCGCAGCGCCGGCCCAGTTATCCAAAGTGATCGACGGCGCGCAGATCATTGGTTTTCAGGACGTCATGCAACGGGTGCCGGTGCCGGACCACATATACGATTTAGCGGTGGACCTGGTGCGCCGCACGAGGCCGCACGCCGGCCAAGCGCCGGAGTGGATCAAGAAATGGGTCACATGGGGCGCCGGACCGCGGGCGGTCCAATACCTGGTGCGCGGGGCCAAGGCGCGCGCAGTTTTGCACGGCAGTTACCTGGTGCGCATGGAGGATTTGCAGGCGGTGGCCGCCCCGGTGCTGACTCATCGTATTTTGACCAACTTCCAGGCCCAATCCGAAGGGGTGGGCAGCACGGAGATTATCCGGCGCTTGCTGGAGGAGGTCGGCGGAGAAAAGCGTGGCGCCTGACCAAAACAAGTTCCTCGATTCGCAGGCGCTCAATCGCTTGATGCACCTGACCTTGCTGGCTCGCTCGCCGATGGAGGGGAGCGTCTCCGGCTTGCACAAAAGCCCCCATCGCGGCTCCAGCGTCGAGTTTGCCGAATACCGCAATTACGCCCCGGGCGATGACATCCGGCGGTTGGACTGGCGGGTTTTCGCCCGCACCGACCGTTTCTTCATGAAGGAATACGAGGCGGAAACCAATCTTCGCTGCTATTTGGTGCTCGATTGCAGCGGGTCGATGAAATTCGGCGGGGCGGCAGGCCCCAAACTGGATTACGCCAAACGCCTGGCCGCAACACTGGCCTACATCACCGCACACCAAGGGGACGCGGTCGGTTTGATCTGCGCCTCGGGCAAGTCGTTCTTCGAAATTCCTCCCCGCCGCAATCCGGCCCATTTGAAGCTGATATTTGACACGATGGACAAGGCGCAGGCCCGCGGCACCACCGGTCTGTCCGCCGCCCTCCACGATCTGGCCGAGAAAGTGCGCCGCCGGGCGCTGGTCATTGTGATCTCGGATTTCTTTTGCGATCTGGCGCCCCTGCTGAATTGCTTCCAACATCTTCGCTTTCAGAAACACGACCTGGCCGTATTTCAACTGCTGGACCGGGCGGAATTGGAGTTTCACTTCGACCGGCCCGTGCGGTTTGTCGATCTGGAAAGTTCCTTCAGCCTTGTCACCGAGCCATCCGCCATCCGGGACGAGTACCTGCGCCAGATCGGCCTGTTTCTGGAGGCCCTGCGAAGCGGCTGCCATGAATTTGGCGCCGATTACCGCCGGGTCGTGACCGACCAGGATTACGAAAGGGTGCTGGCCGATTTTCTGGTCGAACGCGCCAGTGCCGCGGCGGCCGCGCCCTAGCTTTGCAAGAGCGGCAGGTAGCCAATGACGTTTCTCCAACCATGGGTGCTTCTGGGATTGCCGCTGGTCCTGCTGCCCATCATCATTCACCTGCTCAACCGCCTCCGCCATCGTCCCAGGCCGTGGGCGGCGATGCGATTTCTGGTTTCCGCCACACGTAGTTCCATCAGCCACTCCCGCCTGCGTCAATTCTTGATTCTCTTGTGCCGCGTGCTGGCGGTGGCGATGTTGGTCCTCTTCCTGGCACGCCCGCTGGCCGGCGGTTGGCTGGGCTGGGCCTTGTCGCCCGCACCCGACGCCATCCTGATCTTGCTCGATCGCTCGGCCAGCATGGAAACCAAGTCCGGTGGAATCACCAAACGCCAGCAAGCAAACCAACTGCTGGCCCAGGCCGCCCGGGGATTCGAGGAGTCCAGCCATTTGGTTTTAATTGACAGTGCCACGCGCCTCCCGCAGGAATTCGCACGCGCCGCCAATCTGGCCCAGTTGTCCGTCACCGGCCCAACCGACACCGCCGCCGACATTCCGGCCATGCTGCGGGCCGCGTTCGACTGGCTGATCGACAATCGCGCGGGAACGGCGGAAATCTGGATCGCCTCCGACAATCAGCGCAGCAACTGGATGCCGGAAGACCCCCGCTGGAAGAGCGTCATCGCCCGCCTGAGCGGCCTGTCGCAAAAGGTGCGCGTCAGACTGCTGGAAATGAACCAGCCCCCGGACGCCAACGCCTCCATCTCCATCAAGGAACTCCTGCGCCACCGCCGCGGGGACCAATTCGAACTGCAAGTCGTCCTGGACCTCCAACGCAATCGCACCGCCGCCGCCTCGGTTCCCCTCACCCTGACCCTGGACGGCGGGCGGTCCGAGCAAGAAGTTGCGCTGGAGGGGCAATCGTTGCGCTGGCGGCACAACATCGATTTGGGCGCCCGCCGTGAAGGAGGCTGGGGCAGCTTCGCGTTGCCGGCCGACGCCAACGCGCGCGACAATATTGCCTATTTCGTGTACGGTCCGGACAGACCGTTGCGCGCTGAGGTGGTGAGCGACGACCAGGATGAGGCGCGCTATTTCCAATTCGCCGCGGCCGCCCGCGGCGAGCCCGCGGAGCGAACCACCTTGGCGGATTTCGCGGGCGTCAGTCTGGAGGGAAAATCGCTCTTGATCTGGCAGGCGCCGCTCCCCGCCGGCGATGACGCGGACCGGGTGCAGTCCTTCGCGGCGGAAGGAGGCGCGGTGATTTTCTTTCCCCCCGGACGGCCGGACCCGGGCCGTTTCAACGGCATAGGTTGGGGCGACCCGCAAAACGCGGAGGGAACCGAAGGATTCCGCGTTTTGCGCTGGAACGAAGAAGAGGGGCCGCTGGCCAAAAGCGACGAACATCGAAGCCTGCCCCTGGCCCAAACCAGCTTCGCGCGACGCCAGCCGATAACGGGCCAGAAGAACGTCCTGGCCGCCTTCGACGATGGGGCGGCATTGCTGACGCGGCAGGACGTCGGCAAAGGCGCGGTCTGTTTTTGCTCCTCGCTGCCGGATTCGGCCTGGTCGGGTTTGGGGGACGGCCCCGTGCTAGTGCCCATGTTGCAACGCCTCTTGCTGGCGGGTGGCCGCCGCTTGCGCCAGGATGACAACGCCGTTTGCGGCGATTTAAGCCCCGCGGATCAGGCCCGGCAATGGGTCTCGGTCGAGTCCACAGCCGCCAAGGACATCCGCACTCAAGCTGGCGTTTATCGCGCCGGCGACCGCTTGCTGGCAGTCAACCGCCCGGCGGCGGAAGACGAGACCGAAATCATCGGCACCAATGAAGCACGCAAACTCTTCGGCGATCTCCCGGTGCAAACGCTGCAAGAGCGACAGTTCCAGATGGGCCAATTGCAGGGAGAAATCTGGCGCCTGTTTCTTTTTGCGATGCTGCTGTTTCTGATCGCCGAGGGCATTTTGATTCTGCCCTCGCGCCGGCCCGCGCCGGAACTGACGCCGCCGCCCGCGAGCAGGGAGGAGCCGGAGGAGTTGCCGGTATGAGGCCGCTCTCGCTGGCAGCACCCATTTCGGTGGTGATTGGCGCCGCGCTGATTTGGTCCGGGGCCGCATGGCTTTGCTGGACCAATTGGCGCCGCTCGGCCAATCGCCGCGCCGCCGGCCGCCTGGAAGCCTTGCGGTTTGTATTGATTTCCCTTCTCGTGTTCACTCTGCTGCGTCCGGAATTGGTCGAGTATCTGGAACGTTCCCCCATGCCGGACATCGCCATTCTGGCCGACGCTTCCGAGAGCATGAAGACACGCGACGTCAGCGCCGGCGTTAAAGTCATCAGCCGCGAACAATGGCTGGACGCTGAGTTGAAACGGCCCTTCTGGCGCCCTTTGCAGGCCAACGCGAAGGTTTCCGTCGAACCGTTCTCCGCACCCTCCACCAACCGGAACGCCATCAACGGCACCGATTTGAATCAGGCGCTGGAAGACGCCTTGCGGCGTTACAACAATCTCAAAGCCGTCGTGGTGCTCAGTGATGGGGATTGGAACATGGGCAATTCCCCCTTGGAGGCCGCCACGCGCTACCGCGAGCAGAACATCCCCATTTTCACCGTCGTCGTCGGACGCCAAACGCCGCTGCCGGATTTGGTTCTCGACTCCGTTTCCGCCCCGGCCTACGGACTTTTTGGCGAGGAGATCGCGGTTTCGTTCAAAGTCACCAGCCACCTGCCGCGCGAAGTCAAGACGGCCGTCTCCATTTCCGATAATTTCGGCGAATCGGAAAAAAAGGACATCACCATCCCGGCCAACGGCGAAGTTGAGGACTCCATCCTTTGGTCGCCTCGCGAAGTCGGCGACGTGACCGCCACCCTCAAGCTGCCGGTCGAGCCGGATGAGGCCATTGCCGAAAACAACCGACGCACCTTTCACATCGCCGTGCGCGTGGAGAAGCTCAAGGTGCTGGTGGTCGATTCGCTGCCGCGCTGGGAATACCGCTATTTGCGGAACGCGCTCGCGCGCGACCCTGGCATCGACCTGCGCTGTTTGCTTCTCCAACCCGAATTGGGGCCGGGCGGCGGCCTGGATTACATCTCCTCCTTTCCTGACACCAAGGAGGCGCTGGCGCCCTATGACGTCGTTTTTCTCGGCGACGTCGGCATCGGAGACAATGAACTGACCGACAAGGACGCCGAGTTGCTCAAAGGTCTGGTCGAGCAGCAAGGCAGCGGTCTGGTCTTTGTCCCAGGCCGACGCGGACGCGAGACGACCTTTTTGAACAGCGCCCTCCGCGATCTTTACCCCGTGGATTTGGACACCTCAAAACCGGGCGGCACGGGTTTGGAGAACGAGGCCCAACTTGTTTTGACTGACGCGGGCAAACGCCATTGGCTCACCCGCTTTGATTCCGACGAGGGAAGAAACGACGAACTTTGGAAACAACTGCCCGGCTTCTTCTGGTCAGCCGCAGTTGAAAAGAGCCGTCCCGGCTCGGAGGTGCTGGCCGTGCATTCAGCCCTGCGCGACCAGTGGGGGCGCCTGCCCTTGCTGGTCACACGCTCCGCCGGCAGCGGCAAGGTGCTCTTTCTCGGAACCGACAGCGCCTGGCGATGGCGCCGGGGCGTGGAGGACAAATTTCACTACCGCTTCTGGGGCCAGGTCGTCCGCTGGATGGCCCACCAGCGCCACCTTTCCGCCATGGAGGGCATCCGTCTCAGTTACAGCCCGGAATCGCCCCAAGCCGGCGACAGCGTCTTTTTGCGGGCCACCGTGCTCGACCACTCTGGATTTCCTATTGACAAAGGGCCGGTCGCCGGCAAAGTCACCTCCCCCGCCGGCCGGACGGAGCGATTGGATTTCACCCAGGTGGAGGGCGGTTGGGGTGTTTTCAAATCCGCCTTTACAGCCCAGGAAGCCGGCAACTACAGAATCAACGTTGCCTCCGAGCCGTATGACCGCCACTTGACCGCCGAGGTTCTTGTGGCCAAACCGACCATCGAAAAGCAGGGCCAGCCCGTCAACGCGCAAGTCCTGGCCGAAATCGCCGCCCTGACCCGCGGCGCGAGCTTCTCGACCGATGACATCGACCGGATGGCCGGGCAAATCTCCCTCCTGCCGCAGCCCCGGCCGATGGAAAAGAGAATCCGTCTCTGGAGCCATCCCGCCTGGGGCGGATTGGTCCTGACATTGCTGACCGTCTATTGGGCCGGCCGAAAGTGGGCCGGCCTGGTGTAAGAGCGTTTTGGGATTCCCTCACTTCGCCCCTTTGTCCGAGAACAGTCGCACTAGCCCGAATCATTAGCGACAGGCTCGCCGGGTCACCCAAAGGGCTTTTGGCGCCACATATACCCTCACCCCCCAAAAGACCCGTCACACCGTAACATTCGTTGATAATCAAGGACTTAGTCCGTCACATTTGCCGTCACAAACACGTAACCAGACCCGTAACAAAACTCGAGTTGCCAAGGATTGGGCTTCTTGCAGGCGGGCCAGTTACGCGCTATCGGGTCCGCTGATTTTCCAGTTGGCCCGCCCGGCCCGAACAAGCCTGTTTCCCCGGCGTTCTATGAGCAACCACCCTGTGAGACAGCACCCATGCCGGTTTGACGTTGGGTTAAATCGATTTGTTCGGTCTGTGATATAAAAGATTTCAAATTCGCCGTCGGGCAGTCCCGGCTGCCCGACGGTGATTGCCGGCATCTGCCTTGTTAGTTTTGCAAGCGGAAGAATTGCTGCGGCAACGCCAGATTATTCGTGTAAGGCGAGGTGGCGTTGGCCGGCGACCACGGGCCAAGCAGATTGGTCGCCTGCAGCAACGTGCCGTAGGGCCACGCCAGCACCAAGCCGGCGCCGTTGGGACTTTGAACGCCACTAACGGCTGTGACGACTTGGCAGGTGCTAAACGACGGCACCAGGTTTCCGACAGTGGCGACCTGGCTTTGGCTAAGCGCGTAGTTGTAAACGCGCACGTCGTAAATTTCGCCGGTGAAGTAGTTGCCAAAACTATTGCCCGGCGGGCTGTCTTTGCCGCCGATGCAGAGGTGCTCACCCGTAGCCGCAAAGTATGGCTTGTTGCCGGTCTCCGAAGCGGCCAGCACACCATCTATATACAGGTCGCGGTTGCCCGAGATGCCGTCGAAAGTGCCGGCATAGAAGTGCCAAGTTTTATTGCCTGTGCCTATAGCAATGCTTCGGGTGGCCATGTCGTCCGGATTGCCATTGGGGTCCGTGCCCAAGGTGACCGTGCCCGCGCTATCGTTTCGAACGGTCCAGCATGCATAGGGATATCCGACTCCTCCTCCGCCGGAGGAGTCGCTTCCGTCATCGCGGAGCTGCCATCCGGCTTCCGCGCCGTTTTCGCTTTCACCCCACTTGGACACCCAAGGACTCCATTGGCCCGGCCAGCCCCTGGCCCAGACGGTGACGGTTAAACTGTTGCTGATGCCGTTATCGAAGGTGTTGGTGTAGGCGGGGTCGTTGGTGGACGTGTTGTTGATGGCGATGGCGGAACCGTTGCCGTAAAGCCAGAGCGACTGACCATGCGCACCGGGCGGCACATCATTCGTGAACGTATAGGCGCTGTTGCCGACGCCGTAACCGTCGTGTATGCCCGCCGTCGAATAGCCCGAAACATCGGCCAAGCTGGCTGCTCCGTTCAACCATTCACCCACCAGATTCCGCGGCTGAATTATGACAGAAACGTTCGCCACCGAACTTGTCACGGAGCCGCCGCCGTTCGAGGCGACCAACACGTAGGCAGGAACACCGTCACTGACGGCCAGGTTGTTGATGGTGAGGGTCGCGTTCGTCGTGCCGGCGTATTTGGCGCCGGCCACGAGATTCGTGTATGGCCCGCCGTTCGGGCCGGCTTGCCATTGGTAGGCAATCGCGGGATCAGGGATCGTCGAATCCCCGGCCGCCGACCCGGACAGTGACGCGTTATTGCCAAGATAGCCGATCGCATTCACCGGCTCAACGATGAAGTATGGCGGCGGATTCCATCCCACCGCACGCAGCACCAGGCAATTGAAGTTCCCGTAGCCGGAGTTGAGCAAGTTCTCCTGAATCGCCTGCACGGCGTTGGAGGCCACGAACGTCACGACGACGTATGCGTTGTCGGCCATGGAATAAGTGGCCGAGAAGTAAAAGGAATCCCCAGGGTTCTGCCAGTTCACAGTGCGGGCGCCGCCGGCCGGACTCAAGCTACGATCGTCCAGCGCGAACAACTGCACGGAATATTGCCGCCCCACAACGAGGCCGCTCATCGTGATGGTATGCGTATTGGTGGCGCCGTCGTAATAGAACGCGTTCAAGCAACTGTCGAAATCGGCGTCGCCGGTTGAGTTGGTGCTGGCGCCGGTGGTGAAGCCATTGCCTCCCGCCAGGCTGGCCCACGATGTGTCGGCCGGCGCGAACACGATGGGGGAGCCGCCGCCGGGCGAGACGGTGATCGGACTGCCGCCGTTTTGCGCGAACATCGCCCCGGCAATTTCGGTTCCCGGGAAGTTGGTGAGGATTTGGTTGGCATTGAGGCCGCCAAAGGAAACAGGGCTGCCCCATGAATATATGAAAGACGAGAGCGGCGCCGGCCAGCCCGGCGCACTCACGTTGTCGAACGTCGCCGTGGCCATGCTTGAGTTGTTGTGCGCGGTAACAGCCAGACCAACGTACGCCGTGGACGACATCGTGAACGTCGCTGTACCTTGCTGTGTCCAGTTCGTGCCGTCCGGGGAACGGTAGCCGGTGAATGTATTTCCGCTGCGCACCAGTTTCACCCAGTAGGGCGCACTCAAGCCGCTCGTGGCGGCGTTGACGCTGCCGCCGCCGGTGCTTGAACGGTCTTGCCAGGTCACTCCGTTGCTCGGCGTCACGGCGATAAAGGCGTTGGCCGCGCCGGGATCCAGGCTTGCACGGACCATCACCCCGGCTTTTGACCACGGATCAATGGTCACGTTGGTCGGCTCTTGCAACGAAACGACGCGGGCAATGATGGTGCAGTTCCCGCCGTTGGTCTCATACACAAACCGAAACGCGTCGGCCGTGCTCCAAATGTCGTCCCCGGATCCCGCCACCGTGAACACGCCGTTGCTGCAACTCTCGCTGCCGGCCTCCCCCTGGCTGCCGGTCACCCCCACAGACCCAATGTCCTGCGCCACCCACGGCGACGGCACGTTGGCGGTCGGTGTCGCACTGGCCTGCGCCGAGTTCCCGGTTTGGCCGACGCCATTGAGCGCCTGCACCACGTAGTAATACGTCGTGCCGCCAACCAGATCGCTGTCGATGTATCCCGTCCCTCTCACGGTGGCGACGGTCGTGTATGGCCCGCCGCTCACGGTGGCTCGCTCGACGTTGTTACTCGTCGCGTAGCTGCCCGCCTGCCAGTTCAACATTACCTGTTCAACGCCGGCCGTCGCTGTCAACCCCGTCGCCACAGATGGCGGAGGAATGGGCCAGCCCGGCGCAGCCACGTTGTCGAACGTCGCCGTGCCCAGGCTCGCGTTGCCATGGTTGCAAAACGCCAGTCCCGCATACTCCAGGGAACCCATGCCAATGGTCGTCGTCCCCAACTGCGTCCAGTTTGTGCCATCCGCGGAATAATATCCCGTGAACGTGCTGGCGCTCCGCACCAGCTTGACCCAGTAGGGCGCGCTCAAGCCGGACGCCAGGCTGTTGCTGCACCCGCCACCGTCGCTCAAGCGGTATTGCCACACCAGGCCGTTGCCCGGCGTTACCCCAATAAAGGCGTTGGCCGCGCCGGGATTCAGACTGTCCCGAATCATCACACCGGCCTTCGCCATAGAGTTGGTGCTTTGCGCCGAACTCACACGCGCAAGGATGGCGCAGTTGCCGCTGTTGGTCTCATACACAAACCGGAACGCGTCGGTCGTGCTCCAGATGTCGGCCCCGGATGCCGCCACCGTGAAAACGCCGTTGGTGAACACGCTGTTGGTGTAGGTTGTGCTGCCGACCACACCCACCGACCCAATGTCCTGCGCCGTCCAAGGTGGCGGCACGTCGGCCGGAGTGCCGTTGGTTTGAACGAAGGTGGTGATACTTTGGGCGGGCAGCTTCGCGGTAAAGCTGCCGCCCGAACCGCCAAAGCTGCCCATATCGGCCATGTCTTGGCTGCTGGAAGTTTGATAGCCTTCAAGCGCCGCGGCGTTGGCATTATGGATGGTGAATTGCTGGTTCACCGAACTGGTTTGGTTGGTATTCACAGCCACAATGACCGCGCTGCCATTGACATTGTAAGCCGTGACAAAGACGCCCGGTGAAGGATTGTAATCGGCGGTGACCCTGGTTGAGCCGGGTCGAATCCATTTTGCAAACTGGCCCATGGTGTAGCCGTTCTTGTTGATAGTGCCGTCGCTCAGAACAAGAACGGTGTTGGTGTCGCTGTCGTTGTCCCACCACCAGATGTAGGCGCTGAACTGGTCGTTCATGCAATCGTTGATTTGTTTGGCGATTTGCACGCACACGCTCATGTCATTGGGGCCATCCCAATAATACTCCGTCATCCAAACGTGTCTGCCGAGGGCGAGGGCGTTCGTATGCACAGACAACCCGCCGCCGTAAAGGTGGCCACCATAGACGCTGACGTAGGGCCCGGCTTTTGGGTCATCTATGATAGGATCGCCATAGTCATCGTTGAGACAGAAGCTTTCCGGCGCCAGCATCGGCCTGCCGATGCACGCGCCGTATTGGCCGATCCACGTCGTCAACTCCTCAGAAGTCCACGCCATCCAACCAAGGTCAGGCTCGTTCGCGGGAGAAGCCCAATCCACATTGTGGGCGATGGCCGCCTGGCTCAGCCAATTGGCGTAGTCAGCATAGTATTGGGGCAGCAAGAAACCGTTCATGGCCTCCATGGTGGTGGTCCATGCGCCCGGCCCCGACCATGAAGTTCCGAGCACCTTGGCCCCGGCGGCGTGAGCCGCCATCGCGTTGGTAATTTCCTGGCCCCAGTTACCGGGACCGCCTGGGTCAAATCGGACGCGCAACAGAGACATGCCAAGGGTTCCATAGAGGGCATTGTTCTTGGGGGTCGTGAGGATGCCGCACCACGCGCTGGAGAAGCCGTAGCCGTCAATGACCTGCTGGTTTGTTCCCATGTAAATGTTACACTGGGCGTGAGCGTTGAGGGAGACCATACCCGCCGCCGCGAGGAGGGCCAGGGCGCATGGTGCCATGAATGGGTGTTTTTTTGCTTTCATTTTACATTGCCTGGTTGCGCGTAAATTTTTTCTCTCATTTTCCAAACAGTCTTTCTCTTATTATCTTTTAAGACCAAATCATGCTACTCCAGTCCAAGTTCGTGGCACAATGCGAGACGATTTCCCAATTCACCAGATCTTTGGAGTGTAACACGTTGATCCCCGTGGAATCCGCAAAGGTCGTGGAACCCATGTGCGAAAGTCAGACTAAAGCGGCATTGGGATCGGCTTCCTTTATGCCAAGTCTTGCGGATGCACTGTCCCGTGGCGCTTACCGGGCGATCAGGGCATCCACCGCCACAGGTCCGGGGCCGCGATTGACAATGTTGATGCGATGATTGCCGGCAGTCAGACCGGTTTCTTCAAAGACCACCTGTTGCGGTTGGCGCGCACCCGTGGTGGATAAATCCGCGGTCGCACGGCTTTTGCCATCAATCTGAATCTCGATCTTTCCGGCCCCCGCTTCTTTCGGAG
>Ga0187860_1002607_pt1 | contig 14756 bp, 8 predicted proteins | sample June2016WEW_10_4_FD_132981 | JGI IMG/M metagenome (GOLD analysis project Ga0187860, IMG submission 132981) | Peatland microbial communities from SPRUCE experiment site at the Marcell Experimental Forest, Minnesota, USA - June2016WEW_10_40 | ecosystem: Environmental > Terrestrial > Soil > Wetlands... | reverse complement strand
CCTGAAGGATATTGTGTCAAATGCAAGGCGAAGAAGGAAATTGCCGAGGCCGTCGAAGAGACCATGAAGAATGGGAGGAAAGCCATCAAAGGCAAGTGCCCGACTTGCGGCGTGGTGATGTTTAAAATCCTTGGCGGCAAAGCGGCCGTCACCGCGGCCACCGCGCCCAAAGTCAACAACCAGCCCAGCTAACTTCCCTATGGCCCAGCAACTGGCTTACGTCATCATCACCCCCTACACGCTCCACAAATCCCGCACCGGCGGCATCCTGGCGCGCTTGATCACGCGCACCGGACTGGAGTTGGCGGCCGCCCGCATGTTTGCCCCCAGCAACCAACTGGTGCAGGAGTATTCGCAAACGATCATCTCGGCGGCCGATCCCCAGGACCGCCGCGTCCAGGAGTTGATCCGTGATTACATCGTGCGCAATCTGGCGCCCGACCCCAAAACCAAGCGCCCCCGCCGCGTGATGATGCTCTTGTTCCGCGGCGAGGAGGCCGTGCGCAAAGTCCGCTCCGTCGTCGGCAACATCGCCCCCCATCGCACCGGCGGCGAAACCATCCGCGACACCTACGGCGATATCATCCTGGACGAACACGAACAGGTCCGCTATTTCGAGCCCGCTGTGCTCGCCGCGCCCAATCGGGACGAGGCCTGCGTCAAACTCAAACTCTGGGCCCGCTACTCCGACACCGACGGCGGGATTGTCAGCAGAGCCGTCGCTTACGGTCCGACCGACACCCCGCAGCAAACGCTGGTCCTCATCAAGCCCGACAACTTCCGCTTCGCCACGGGCCGGCCCGGCAACGTCATCGACTTCATCTCCCGCACCGGCCTGTTCATTGTTGGCATTAAAGTCCATCGCATGAGCGTCGCCGAGGCGGCGGACTTTTACGGCCCCGTGCGCGAGGTCTTGCGCACCCGGCTCAACGACGTTGTGGCCGCGCGCGCCAAAGCGGCGTTGGAAAAGGAACTCGGCTTTAAAATCCCGCCCGCGGAGGAGAAACGTTTTGGGGAAATCCTGGGGCCATACTTTGGCGACAACCAATTTGACAACATTGTTAAATTCATGTCCGGCCGCTCTTATTCCGACTGCGATCCCGCATTGGCGCACCAGCCCGGCACCGAAAAGTGCATCGCGTTGATCTACGAAGGGCCGGAGGCCATCGGCAAAATTCGCGATGTCCTGGGCCCCACCGATCCGTCCAAGGCGCCGCCCGGATCGATCCGGCGCGAATTCGGCTCCAGCATCATGGTCAACGCCGCCCATGCCAGCGATTCGGTGGACAGCGCCGCCCGCGAGATGAAAATCGTCAACGTGGCCGAAAACAACTTCCGCGCCGTCATCGACGAGTTTTGCGCCAAGAATTAGCGCCAGCCCAACAGGTCCGTAGGGGGCAGGAGCTTCGTTTCGGTTGCAAAAATGGCAGCGGAATGTTCGTCAGAGGAACGAATTTTAAACTGAAATGAGATTCCCATTCTCTTGACAATCGTTGCCTGATTATCTTGACCTTCAGGCTCAGAGTACGCACAATCCTCTCAGGTCGTGAACACGGATACGGACATCTTAATCAAGCGCGCCGCCGCCGAACTCAGGAGCGCCGGCGCGCGGGAAATTTATGTCTTCGGCTCTGCTGCGCGCGGGGCGAATGACGCCGCTTCCGACTTCGACTTGGCGGTTTCCGGCCTGCCGCCGTCAGTTTTCTATCGCGCGGGCGCGCGCATCAGCGATTTGATCGGCCGTTCGGTGGATTTGATTGACCTGGATATCAACACGCCCTTCACCCGCTACCTCCGCACGGAGAATGAACTCGTCCGGGTGGGATAAATTCCGCAAACAGCAGGCGACAGAACGCGAACAATTGCAGCGTCTGCTGTCCGGGATTCACGGACTCCTCGCCAGGTGCCGCGACACGGCGCCGACCGAAATTGAACTGTCCGCGCTTGCCGCCACGCTGCATTCGTTTTACACCGGGGTCGAGAACATTTTCAAGCGCGTCGCGGTGGAACTGGATGGGGAGGCCCTGCGCGGCGATGCCTGGCATCGCGAGCTTTTGATGCGCATGAACATGGCAACTGCGCACCGCCCGGCGCTGCTGTCGGAAGAACTTCACGATACGTTGAATCAATACTTGCGCTTCCGGCACGTATTCCGCAACGCCTATTCCTTTGACTTGGATTGGCGGAAAATGTCGCCGCTGGTGCTACGCCTGGAAGAAACATTTCAAGAGCTGGAAATTGCATTGGAACATTTTCTGAAATGAACCGCGCCGCAAATTCCCTTGATGAGTGGGCCATGCAATCACACGATACTTATGCCTGGATCAAGCAGTGATCGTTGGTGTGACGTTTGCCGCGCGTCTGTTGTTTTGCTGTGTGGTGTTGCCCGCTGTTGGGGCGGCATATCTGAGATTCAACCTGTATCACCATGACTACGAACGCTACAACACAGCGGAAACTGTCCGCTTGGACTGCTTCCCTTGTACTATTGCTCATGCTGCCGGTCGCTTCCGCGCAGACCTTGACCCATCGTTATAGTTTCTTCAACAAAGCCAACGGCAGCACGACCGTTGTCGATTCAGTTGGCGAGGCCAACGGTTCCCTAGTCGGCGCTGCCGTCATCACAGGCGGCCAATTGGTCTTAAGCGGCGCCAGCGGATGTTACGCCAATCTGCCTGCCGGACTGATCACCGGCTACTCCGCCGTGACCGTCGAGGCCTGGGCCAATTACGGAACGCTCCCGGTCAACTGCTACCTGTTCTCCTTTGGGAATACCGACGGCAGCGGCGACGGGGAAGACTATATCTTCTGCGCGCCGCAAGCCGCGCGCATCACCATCAGCGGGGTGGACCCGGGCTACGATGGCGAACAGAACGCCAGTTGCGGTGGATGGTCCGGCCTCACTGACCTCCATGTTGTGGCCGTCTTCAATCCCCCGTTGGGCTACCTGGCCCTTTACACCAACGGCGTCCTGGCTGCCACCAACAATGCCGAAACTGTCCCCTTGTCCTCGGTGAAAGACGTTTACAACTACATCGGCAAATCACTCTACACGTCCGACCCATACGCCCCGATCAAAGTCGATGAGTTCCGCATTTGGAATGGCGCCCTCAACGGTCTTCAAGCGGCAGCCGATTATCTGGCGGGGGATACGGTCACCAACGCCAATCCCGGAACGGTGACCAATCTCCAGTTGCGGGTCGCCTCCTCGATGCTCCAAGGCGCCCAACAAAACGCCGTCGTCACCGCCCAGACAACCGAAATATCGCGCGCAGTGGACATCACGAAGTTTTGCTCTTATTCCTCTGACAATACCAATGTCCTTGCCTTGAGCGGCACCGGGCTGATCAAGGGCGTCGGGCCGGGAACCGCCGCGATCGTCGCCCAATACGCCAGCGTCTCAGCCACCCAATTTGTCACTGTCACCGTGCCTCCGGCGGTGATGACCCATCGCTACAGTTTCTTCAGCGAGGCCAACGGCAGCGCGACGGCCATTGACACGGTCGGCTCCGCCAACGGCACGCTTAATGGCGATGCCGCCATCACCAACGGCCAACTGATATTGAACGGCGCCACTGGAACTTACCTCAGTCTGCCGGCGAACATCATCACCAGCGCCTATTCCGGGGCCACGATCGAAGCGTGGGCCAGCTTCGGCGCGCTCCCTGTCAATTGTTTCTTCTTCGGTTTCGGTAATACCGATTCCAGTGGCGCTGGCGAGGACTACATCTTTTGCGCGCCGGAGGCCGGGCGTGTGGCCATCACCGGCGCCGACCCCGGCTACACCGGAGAACAAAACGCGGCCAGCGGCGCCAATTGGAGCGGGCAGACCAATCTGCACATCGTGGCCGTCTTTGAACCGCCGGCGGGTTATATCTCTCTTTACACCAACGGTGCTCTGGCGGCTATCAACAACGCCGTCACGACTCCCCTCTCCTCCGTCAATGACGTTGACAGCTACATCGGCAGGTCGCTCTACACGGCCGATCCCTATGCCCCGTTTAACGTGGAGGAATTCCGCATTTACAACGGGCCATTGACGCCGCAGCAGATTGCGCTCGATGCCGCGTCCGGCCCCTCTCAAATCCTCACCAATCCGGGTGCGCTGCTGTCGATCCAGTTGGAAGTGACTCCGATGCCCGCCGGCGCGACCGGGCAGGCAGTGGTGCTCGGCAACTTCGCCAACGTGAGCAACGTGAACCTTTTCACCTACGGACAGCCCACCGTCGTTTCGACCAATTCGAGCGTGCTCAGCGTCTCCGCCTCGGGTCTTGTCACCGCCGTCGGTCCCGGATCGGCAACTATCGTCGCGACCTATGGCGGACTGAGTGTCACTAACATCGTCACGGTGACTGGGTTTGCGACCAACCGGTTCGTGTTCGACAGCTTCAGCGACGGTTTCTGGACAATTGTCAACCAGGGAAACAGCAACACTTTGGTGGCGAGTCGCGGCGGCGCGAGCCAGGAGCCTTACACCAATGGCGCGATGGAGCAACAGTTTGAAGTCCTCTACAACCTCCAGAACGCCACTTTCCGCCTGCGTCAGCGGTCCAGTTGGTATTGTATCGGCGCCTCGGGCAACCAGGCCGCGCCCGGCGCGTGGGTTCCGTTGATCGCCTCGTACACGGGGGCCAGCGCCCAGCAATGGCACATCGTGGATGCCGGAAGCGGCTGGTTTCGCATCTTCAACGCGGCCAGCAACCTTGTTCTACAGACTGACAATGAAACCCCGGCTCATGTCACACTGGCCGCGCCCGCGGCCGATCCATTTCAACTCTGGCAGTTCAATTACCAGACCCATTATCCCAAGAAAGGTTCCGCAGGCTATGAGGGGCCTCCTTACTCGACGGAGCTGACAACAAGTTGGGCCTATAACTACGACGATAACACCAGCGCCTCCGAGCCGGCATCTTTTGATTTTGCGCCGATGGTCTGGGGACCGTATTGGGAGCCAGTCAGCGATCTACAGTCGCGTGATCCCGGATGGCTTGCCAGTCCGAAACCATCCTATCTCCTCACCTTTAATGAGCCAGACAACAGCAGTCAGGCGGACATGTCCACCAATACAGCGATCTCGATGTGGCCGTCGCTGGAAGCCTTGAACGTGCCGCTTGTCGGCCCGGCAACGCAAAATACCGAGGACGCCTGGGAAAACGGCTTTTACGAGCTGATCGCCAACAATAACTATCGCGTGGACTACGCCGCCGCGCATGAATATGTCCCCCCGAACGCCGCGTCCCTCATCAGCGACCTGAATTCTGTCTATACCGCCTATGGCCGTCCCGTCTGGCTGACCGAGTTTTCTCCGGTGGACTGGAGCGACTGTCAGTGCTGGTCTGAGGATGACGATTACAACTTCCTGGCCGAGTTTATGTGGCAGGCCGAGAGCCTGGAATGGATCAAGCGTTACGCGATCTTTCCATTCAGCAATACGAACCCAGACAGTCCCTGGGTTGACAATGGTTTTACCGGCAGCGTTTTTCTATCCAACGGTCAAACACTTTCCCCTTACGGTGAACTGTACGCGACTTGGGATGGCAATCTCACGCTTCAGGCGGTGACGCCTTACATCATCCACAATCTGGCAACCAGTTTCCGCCTGACTGCGACCAATGGTGTGAGCAAGCCGCTGGCGTCCACAATCTATGTCAGAAACGCCACCACCGAATGGGCCTTGCTGGCTTCGCCCACCCCTAATAACTGGTATGTCATTTCGTTGAACGATGGCCGCCGTTTGAGCTATGCGAATGGTGCGTTGGACCTCTCCCCGTTTGGAACTGTGGGCACAACGGTGCAATGGACCTTCACCGGCCCGGACAGCAGCGGCTACTATTTCATTGCCAACCCAACGGCGGGACTGAACTTGTACGCCTCCGGCACCGCGCCTGCCATCAGTTTTAGCGCCATCAGTTCCAGCACGGAAACCGATAACACCCGCTGGCGGCTGGTCAAACCCTACCAACCCGTCTCCATCCCCGCGGCCGCGGCTCCCGCCGGCCTCTCCTCTGCGCCCGGGGACGGGACTGTTACGCTTAGCTGGACTGCCTCCGCCGCCGACCATTGCTACAACGTCTATCGCTCGACCGTCTCCGGCGGTCCCTACACGCCCGTGGCGAGCCTCCTGACGAACGCCATGTTTACCGACAATGCAGTCGTAGATGGAGTCCCCTATTACTACGTTGTCACGGGCCTGAACATCCTCGGACAAGAATCTTCCTACTCGGCGCAGATCGCGGCCCAGCCAGTCTCGCTGAACCCGCCACTGGTCAGCTTCGGCATGACAACCAACGGCATCCAGTTCAACTGGCCCTCGGTCAACACCGGTTGGGAATTGCAGGCGCAGACCAACAGTCTTGGCGCCAACTGGGTCACGTTGTCTGAAACGGGCGCCACGAACCAGGTAATCATCCCCATCGATCCTGCCAACAGCACTGTGTTTTATCGGCTGGTTTATCCGTAATCTTGGGAACGTTTGGCCCGTTCCGTGAGACGGGCGCGGGTCATGCGCTCGCGCAGGCCGCCTTCCTGGACAAACGCGATTTCCAAGCTGCGGAGTTGCCGGTCAAGCAGATAATTGGTCAGTTCAATCAAGCCAATCATGACGTTGGCTGCAATGGCGGGATTGGTGTGCTCGATGCCTTTTTTGAAAGTGTCGTAATTGACGTCTGGTTGCCGGTTCAGTTGCCGAAGGCGCTTGGTGGCACGGTGGTCCTTGGCCCATTCCTTGATGCCGCGCACCCGCAGGAAATCGCGGAAGTCTTCGAGCAACTCCTCAAGGCTGGCGCGGGCGACGTTGGTGAGCTTGATTTCGCTTTCCTTGGAAGTGCCAGAGGCCTGGCTGCCCTCAATGATGTTCTGTTTTCCTGAACGGGCGGCCTGGATCATTTGATCACAGGTGCGGTCGCGCTTTTCCAGAAAGTGCCCGCAAAACCATACCGTGCCGTCATAGACGATGCGCGCTTTCTGGAAAGAGAGCAGGTTCTCATAACCGCCGTGCGGCGGAATGAAGCGCTCAGGCATGGGCATAGCTTTCGGAAGGGACAGAAGGGACGAAAGCCCAGGCCCGTTGCGAGCCTGGCCGGGACGTTTGCGTCCTTTCCGTCCTTTTTGTCCTTTGGGTCATTTTACAGAGGTTTTAGTGATATTCCTGCACGGTCTTCACCCCGTACCCGTTTTTTTTCAGGGCCGCGATCCCCAGTGCCGCCGCTCGCGCGCCGCTCAAGGTCGTCATGATCGGCGTGCCGGTGTAGAGGGCGGTGGTGCGGATTTTCACTTCGTCGGCGCGCGGGGTCTGGCCCGCGGGGGTGTTGATGACCAGTTGAATGTCCCGGTTTTTTAACAGGTCCAAGGTGTTGGGACGGCCCTCGGCCAGCTTGAAGACGCGGGAGACTTTCAGGCCCGCCTGCTCCAGGACGCTCGCCGTGCCGCCTGTCGATACTATTTCAAAGCCTAGCGCGGCAAATTCGCGGGCGATGGCGGCGACCTGCTTCTTGTGGGCGTCGCTCACGCTGATGAAGACGCGCCCGCCCAACGGCAGCGGGGCGTTGGCCGCCATTTGCGATTTGGCGTAGGCGATGCCCAAATCGGCGTCCAAGCCCATCACCTCGCCAGTGGAACGCATCTCCGGCGAGAGGAGGATGTCCTGGCCGAGAAAACGGTTGAACGGAAAGACCGATTCCTTGACGGCCCAGTATTTGGTCCACACTTCGCTGGTGAAACCGAGGTCGGCCAGGCTCTTGCCCGCCATCACCTTGGCCGCCAGTTTGGCCAGCGGGACGCCGATGGCTTTGCTGACGAATGGAACGGTGCGCGAGGCGCGGGGGTTGACCTCCAGCACATAGACGGTTTCGCCCTTGACGGCGTATTGGACGTTCATCAGGCCGATGACGCGCAGTTCGCGCGCCATGGCGCGGGTGTAGCGGCGCATCGTTTCGATCACGGTGCCAGAAAGAGTGTGCGGCGGCAGCACCATTGCGGCGTCGCCGGAATGGACGCCGGCAAATTCGATGTGCTCCATAAAGCCGCCAATGACTATCGTGCCGTCGGCCGGCCCCGGGAAATGACCCACGTCGGCGATGCAATCGACATCCACCTCCGTGGCGTCCTCCAGAAACTTGTCCACGAGCACGGGGCGTTCCGGGGAGGCCTCGACGGCGAAGCGCATGTAATGGTTCAATTCGGCGTCGGAATAGACGATTTGCATGGCGCGGCCGCCCAGGACGAACGACGGCCGCACCAGCACCGGGTAGCCGAGGTGGCGGGCGGCTTCCAGGGCCTCGGCCTCGTTGGTCGCCAGGCCGTTGGGGGGTTGGGGGATGTCCAGCTTATTGAGCATCGCCGCAAAGAGCTTTCGGTCCTCGGCGATCTCGATGCCCTGCGGGGAAGTGCCGATGATGTTGACGCCGTTTTTTTGCAAGCCCAGCGCGAGATTCAAGGGCGTCTGGCCGCCGAATTGGGCGATCGCGCCCCAGCACTTCTCGCGCTCATAGACGTGCAGCACGTCCTCCAGCGTCAGCGGCTCGAAGAAGAGCTTGTCGCTGGTGTCGTAATCGGTGGAGACGGTTTCCGGATTGGAATTGACCATCAAGGTTTCGAAGCCCTCCTCCTTGAGGGCAAAGGCCGCGTGGACGCAGCAATAATCAAATTCGATGCCCTGGCCGATGCGGTTGGGGCCGCCGCCCAGAATCATGATTCTGCGCTTGCTGCCCGGTTTGGTTTCGTCATCCCCGCAATCATAGGTTGAATAATAATAGGGCGTGTAGGCCTCGAACTCGGCGGCGCACGTATCGACCAGCCGGTAACTCGGCGTCAAGCCTAATTCTTTGCGGCGGGCGCGCACCTGGTCTTCGGTCGTGCCGGTCAAATGCGCGATTTGACGGTCCGAGAAGCCGAGGGATTTTGCTTTGGCCAACAGCTCGCGATTCATTGTTCAGAATTCAAATTGCGCCAAGTAAGCCCCACGCGCGCGGCAGTGGCAAGACAGATTCGGACGGTGCCGAGCTTGACCGCGCGGGGCCAAAACCATACAAACAGCGCGTGCAATGGCATCTTCTTCCGCCCGGCATGAAGACCCCCCGCCGCCTGGCGCTGGTAGGAACGCTGGCGTTTGTTCTGGTGGCGGCAAGTCCTGTTTGCATTGCGCAAAAGCTGTCCCCTAGCGCCCTGGCGCAAATCAGCGCGTTGGAAGATGAGAAGGCCGCTTTTACCCCAGCCCAGAAAAAAATGGATTCCCAATTGGTCTTCGCCCTGAAACGAAGCCGCAAGGAACCCATCGCCAAGAACTCCGTCCCGCTCCTGCGCGTGGAGAACAAAGCGGACACCAATGGCATGATGGAAGTGGATATTTCAGGCCGCATCACGCCGAGTCTGCTGCGGCAAATCCAGAATTGCGGCGGCCAACTGCGCGACGGATTTCACGCCAGCCCTCTTGGGGTGCGCCTGCCGATGAACGAGTTGGAAAAGATCGCCGCGCTGCCGGAAGTGAAGTTCATCGGGCCGGCGCCTCTGATGCATGCCAATGAAAACGCCATTGACGCCGAGGGGATTCAAGCACTCGACGCTTCGTCATTCATCGTTCAGTCCTACTATGGCATCCCCGTCAACGGGGGCGGCGTGAAAGTTGGCGTTATTTCCGACAGTGTGGATTTCCTGTCCGGCGCCCAGGCATCCAACGATCTGGGGCCTGTCACCGTCTTGCCCGGACAAAGCGGAGTACCGGATACGGGCGAAGGCACGGCGCTGTTGGAAATTGTCCACGCCGTGGCCCCGGGCGCCCGGCTTTTTTTCGCCACCTACAAACCGACCTTGGCGCAATTCGCCACCAACATCCTCAATCTTCGGCTCAAATACGGCTGCGACATCATCATTGATGACGTGCATGTCGAGCAGGAAACGCCCTTTCAGGACGACGTCGTCGCTCAGGCCATTGCCGCTGTCACTGCCGATGGCGCCCTCTATCTGGCCTCGGCGGGGAACGAGGGAAACTCGTACTGCGGCACTTCTGGAACATGGGAAGGAGATTTCGCCAGCGACGGCCCCGCCTCGGCTCCGTTGAAAGGGAAGGGGTTGGTGCATAATTTCGCAGCCACTTATTATGGCAGCGTTGACTCTAACACGGTCGTTTACCAAAGCCCCACCCCTCGTCATACCGAGTTATTTTGGTCCGACCCTTGGGGCGCTTCGACCAACGATTACGATCTGTTTGTTCTTGACGCGAATGGCGTTAACGTGGTCGAGAGTTCTGTCACCGTGCAGAATGGTTCGCAGGATCCCATTGAATCCGTCTCCGCGCCCAAGCGGGGCGAGATGGTGGTCATCGTCCTCGCTCATGGCAGCGGGCGCTTTTTGCATCTCACCACCCAGGGCGGCGAGCTGGAGATCGGCACCGACGGCGCCACGCGCGGCCACAACGCCAGCCCCAGTGCCCTCACGATCGCCGCGATGGATGCTTTCGGCCTCGATTACTCCGGCAACTTCGACATCGAGCCGTTCAGCTCCGACGGGCCGCGACAGATGTTTTATTACGCTGACGGCGCGCCGATCACACCGGGTGATTTCTCGTCCAGCGGCGGCGCCATATTCCCGAAGCCGGATATAAGCGCTCCCGATGACGTGACCACCACCGTTTTCAATCCCTTCTACGGCACATCGGCTGCGGTGGCCAACGCCGCCGGCCTGGCCGCGCTGATAGATTCGATCAATCCAAGTTTGTCTGTGGCGGAGGTCACGACGCTGCTGGAAACCAACGGTCAGAGCGTTGGCGGCGGCCCGGATGTTGTCGGATACGGGGAAGTCACGGTGGGCTCATCCCTGCCCAACACCCCTGCCTATAACGGCCCGGCGAGCGTTTCGTTGCAGCCGCCCAACGAGCAGGCCGTGGCCTATGGCGTGCCCTTTGTTCTCAACGGGGCCGCGATGGGAGCGCCGCCGCTGACGTATCAATGGAGACTGAACGGAACGAATTTGAGCGACACCGGGGATTTTTCCGGCTCGGCGACAAGCAATTTGACGGTCGCGGGAATATCGCTGGCCGACGCGGGCGCCTACAGCTTAACAGCGAGCAACGGGCTGGGCGGCAGCACGAGCGGCGAGGCTGCTGTTTCCTTTAGGCCGATTTCCGTCGTGGGCACCCTGGACAGGATTTCAAACTCCAGCGGGACTTTTTACTATACGGAGCCGGGCGTGGTGGAAGGAACGGATGGCAATCTCTACGGCGCGACGACGGGCGGCGGCACGAATGGATTGGGCGCGCTGTTTTCCATGACTCCGGGCGGGACGGTCACGGAGCTTTACGATTTCGGGACAGTGACCAATGACGGCGCGTTTCCGAACACGCTGGTCCAGGGCGAAGACGGCAATTTTTACGGCACAACTCAACAGAACGCGGGCGCAGGCGTTAAGGGGATCATCTTTAAGTTGACCACTTCAGGACAATACACCCTGCTTTACAATTTCACCAATGGCCTGGACGGCTCTTATCCGCTCTGCGGCCTGAGCCTGGGAAACAACGGAGTCCTTTATGGAACGACCTCCCTGGGAGGGGCGGGCGGATTCGGCACGATCTACGCGCTGACAACCTCCGGGCAAGTGAGCATTCTCTACTCGTTCACCAACAATGGCGATGGCGCCAACCCGAGCGCCGCCCCCATCCTGGGCAAGGACGGGTACCTCTACGGCACAACCTCCGGCTATATTTCGGCCCAAATACCAGGCTCAATTTACAAGCTTTCGCCGTCGGGCCGCTTGACCACCCTTTACACCTTTACCAATGGATTGGATGGCGGAACGCCGTGGTCCGGTTTGACGGCCGGAAACGATGGCAATTACTATGGCATCAGTCCGATTGGTGGAGTGAGTGACTTGTTCGGCAACACGGGTGGCACGGTCTTTCGCATCACTCCGGGCGGGGTCTTCACGGTGCTTCACACTTTTTCCATCGTGACCGAGGGCATGGCGCCGGCGGGAAAACTGGCGTTGGGACCGGATAACAATCTCTATGGCACCGTTTCGGGCGGGGGGCCGGGCTACGCGTTGCTCGCGGAATCTTACCAAGACCCCATGGGGGGAGTGTTAACGTATTCGGAACCGGGTTGGGGTTCGGTTTTCAAGATGACGCTTCAAGGAAAGCTTACAGTTCTTTATTTCTTTAGTGGCGCGGGCGACGGCTTCGATCCGGCCGCCGATTTGTTCTCCGCGAGCGACGGGAACATATACGCCGTGTCTTCGGCGGTGGACGACATGGGAAATCCATCGGGGGAGAATATCATTCGCATTGACACACATGGCTTTGGCCCGGCCATTCTCGTGCAGCCGCAAGACCGTACCGTCATTGCGGGATCGAACGCTCTTTTTTCCGTGGCGTCGGACGGCGCGCGGCCGTTGAGTTACCAATGGCAATTCGGCGGGGTCAACATCGCCGGGGCGACCAATCCGTCTTTGGTCGTCTCCAACGTCCAGAAGAAGCAGGTGGGAAGCTACCGCGTTGTCATTCGCAATCCCGTGGGAAGCGTGACGAGTTCCAGCGCCTCGCTCTCCCTCGGGACTCCCGTCGTCATCACGCGGCAGCCGCAAAGCCAGAACCTCGCCGCCGGCGCCAGAGCGTCGTTTACGGTGGCGGTAGCCGGCTCCGCCCCGCTTCACTATCAATGGCAGCGCAACGGCGCGAACCTGGCCGGCGCAACCGCCGCGACGCTGGCCATTGCTTCTGTCAATTATACGAACGCTGGCGCCTACTCCGTCCTCGTATCCAACGGCATCAACATCGCCGCCAGCACCAACGCCCTTCTCGCCGTTTTTCCACCCGCCCCGCTCATCACCTCTCCCGCCGCAGGCTTCCAATCGCCGAGCAACTCGCTCACCGTGGCCGGAAAGACCGGTTCGTCCGGCGTCACCAATGTTTTAGTTCAAGTTGGCGAAGGCGCCTGGCAGGCCGCCGTCCTTTCCCACAACGGCGCCAATTGGTCCGCCCTCGTCGCCCTTGCCCCGGGGACCAATGCCTTCGCGGCGGTCGCGCAAACTCCCTTTGGCGCCTCCCTGCCCGCCTCGTCCGCGTTTGTTTTCAATCCGTTTATCAACGCCGCCGGAGTCTATGACGGCCTGTTTCTGGATACCAACAATCCCTCCGCCCATAGCGCGGGCAGTCTGACGCTTACCGTGTCAAGCACGCGCTCGTTCAGCGGAAGAATCACTCGCGCCGCCGACGCCGAATCGTTCACCGGCAAGTTTGATCTCAGCGGCGCCGCCCAACTGCCCGTGCCTGTCGTCAAGTCCACGCCGCTGGGCCTGAGTCTGCTGCTGGATTTGGAGCCGGGCGCTTACGGCCTCAGCGGTTCGGTGAGCAACAACGGTGTGTTCAACGCCCCGCTGCTCGCTTGGCGCCCGTCCTCCGGCTCCGTCACCAATTATCCGCCCGCCTCCACCTTTGCCATTTTCCCCAACGTGGCGCCGCCCGGATACAGTTATGGCGTGGCGCACCTTGCTTCGGGCGGGAGCGTCACCGTCACGGCCTATCTCCCGGACGGCACGACATTCACCGTGAGAGGATCGCTGCTGCAAAATGGCCGGTTCCCCTTGTTCGCAATCCTCTACAACGGCCGCGGTTCGCTGGTTTCGTGGATGTCCTTCACCAACGCGTGTGTCACTGGATCAGTCGATTGGTTCCAGACCAACGGTGTGACTTTCACCAACTGGAACTTGACCGGCTATGCGTTTGCGCCGCCCCCGGCCGCGCCGGTGTTGGCGTTGACCAACGGCGGGCTGGCGCTTTTCGGGGGGAATCTTCCCACGCCGCTTACCAACGCCATTTCCATCAGCTCGAAGAACGTCGTCACGCCCGGCGCGGGAACCATTCCAGATTTAACCGCCGCGGTGAGCGCGGCGACCGGACTCTTCTGCGGTACTTTCCGGTATCCCTCCACCGGGAAGTCCGTTTCCTTTCACGGGGCGCTGCTGCCGCCCATCAATTCAGCCTTTGGATACTTTGTGGAGAGCAACCAAAGCGGAGGCGTCATCATTGGCAATTTCCCGCTGGCAATCCCCAATCCGCAAGACCAATGATGTCCGCCTCTTCACGCTACGACGTTGTGGGAGGGCTTGACTGGGCCGCCTTTGCCTTTGCCGCTGCTTCGATGGCCAGGGCCTCTTTCTTGCCGACCGTGAAGTAGTAAATCAAGTACGCCACGCCAATAGCGGCGGGAATCAATCCCCACACGCATTCGGATTGGACTTCGAAATAGAGCGCGAGCGTAAGGGCAAGTCCGAGTAGCAGCAGGATCAAGCCCGTGAGCAGATGCCGATGGGGCGAGTGAGGCCGGAACGCCCTGCCATCCTCGGCAAAAAAGGTTTCCGGCAACGGTGGCAGTTCGACGCCTTTTTCGATGGCGGCCATGCGCTCCTGATGGTAGAGAGCGAACATCTCTTTGCGCTTCCGGTAGGTCAAAATCATGGCCACCAGTGGGATGCTCAGTCCCATGACGATTGCGATGATGGGAATAAAGACTCCGATTGTAGCTGGGTTGAACATAAGCGTTGTGCTGTTTCTTTAAATTTCTTGTTTCCTGCCCGCCGGATCATCCGGCGCTGTCTGTTTATTGCGACTTCGCCTGGTTTTGGATTGTTTCAAAAATCTTTTTACCACGGTAGAGTAGGCGAAGTGGAACGGGCGGGTTGAACTGACCGTAGTTGTCGGTTCCGCGGTTCCACTTCACCCCTCATCAAACCGGACGAACGGATTTCCCGTATCCGGCTTTCCGAGTCTG
>Ga0187860_1002600_pt1 | contig 14786 bp, 8 predicted proteins | sample June2016WEW_10_4_FD_132981 | JGI IMG/M metagenome (GOLD analysis project Ga0187860, IMG submission 132981) | Peatland microbial communities from SPRUCE experiment site at the Marcell Experimental Forest, Minnesota, USA - June2016WEW_10_40 | ecosystem: Environmental > Terrestrial > Soil > Wetlands... | reverse complement strand
TCCAAAAGGGTCAGCCGCTCTACACCATTGACAGCCCCGATCTTGTGCAGGCTGAATCGACCCTGATCGGGGCCGCTGCCACGCTCGAACTGACCACCAAAGAATTAGCTCGCGCCAAAGAACTTTACTCCACCAACGTCGGAGTTTCCGAACGGGAACTGGAACAGGCGGTCAACGACCAACAAACCGCCGAGGGCGCCCTGAAGGCCGCCCGAGGCGCCGTTCGCATCTTCGGCAAGAACGAAGCGGAAATCGATCAAATCATCGCGGCCCGCAAAATTGATCCCGCGCTGGTCGTCCCCAGTCCTATTGCCGGCCAGATCACCTACTTTGATGCGCCGCCCGGGCTTCTGGTGCAGCCGGGGGTTGCGCCGGCTCCTTTTACCGTTTCTGATCTGTCTGTCAAATGGATGTTGGCAAACGTCCTTGAGAGCGACGCGCCGCTTTACCACGTCGGCCAGACGGTGAGGGTCAGCGTGATGGCCTACGCCGGCCGCGTTTTTGAAGGGAAGATTTCAAAGGTCTATCCGAACGTTGATCCCAACACCCATCGAATGACCATCCGCTGCGAAATACCGGACCCCAAACACGAGCTGCGTCCCGGAATGCTCGCCAATTTCGTCATCCGCGTCCAGGACCCGTTGGAAGCCACCGCCGTTCCGGCCAATGGAGTGGTGCGCGAAGGCGACGGGTCCATGACGGCTTGGGTCACAACCAATCGCCGCCACTTTGTGCGGAGAACCGTCCAGATCGGCTTGCGAAAAGACGGCATGGTTCAGGTTGTCCAAGGCCTGCAGCGGGGGGAATTGGTGGTTTCCGATGGGGCGATATTTCTCAGCAACATGCTGCAATCGCCGCCGCCGGATTAGATTTAAGCCCGACCAAGCGACGCCATGTTCAAGTCACTCATTGCATTCTGCCTCAGCCGCCGGGCGATCGTTATGTTTGGGCTGTTGGCTTTTGCCGGCGCCGGGTTCCTCGCGTTCAAAAAACTCAACATTGAGGCCTATCCCAATCCCACGCCGGTCATCCTGGAAATCACCGCGCAGGCGCCGGGACTTTCCGCCGAGGAGATGGAGCGTTACTACACACGTCCAATCGAGATTGGGCTTTACACGACACCTGGCATCGCCGTTATTCGCTCCACTTCGTTCTATGGTTTGTCCTTTGTCAGGGTCGTCTTCAAGTATGGCGTGGATTACCACTTTGCTTATGGCCAGGCGGCGGTCGCTTTGCAGCAGAATGTCAGCCTGCCTGGCGGTCAGGTGCCTCAAATCCAACAGAACAGCTCGACCGGGGAGATCTATCGTTATCAGGTGGTCGGTCGCAAGCATTTCGGAGTCACCGACCTCCGCACCGTTCAGCAGTGGATCGCATTGCGCCGGCTGTTGACCATTCCCGGCATCGTGGCCGTCAACAGTTGGGGCGGCCCCACCAAGGAATTCGAGGTCGAGGTGGACCCTCACAAACTGGAGGCCTTCAATATCACCGTGCCGCAGGTCCTGACGGCGTTGGGGAATGCGAACATCAACGTCGGCGGACGCGAAATTCGTGTCGGCCAGCAGTCGATCAACATCCGTGGAGTCGGACTGATTGACGACGGCGGCGCGGATGATTTGACTCAAGGCTATAAGGTCAACGACATCGAAAACGTCGTCCTCTCGCAGGTCAACGGCGTTCCGGCGCTCGTGAAGGATGTCGCCAAAGTGTATGTGGGCTATGTGCCGAGACTGGGAATCTTGGGCCGCGACAAGGAGGACGACGTGGTGGGTTCCATCGTGGTGATGAGCCGCACCGAGCACGCCCACGACATGATTCCAAAGGTCAAAGCCGAAATCGCCAAGATGAACAGTGACGGGAGCCTGCCGCCGGGCGTCAGGCTGGTTCCCTATTATGACCGCTCATCGCTGATCGCAGTCACCACCCACACGGTTCTGCACAATCTGATTTTCGGTTGTCTCCTGGTTTTCTTGATTCAATGGATTTTCCTCGGTGATCTCCGCAGCGCGATCATCGTCGGGTTGAACATCCCTTTCGCGCTTTGCTTCGCCATCATCCTCTTGGTGCTGCAAGGGGAAAGCGCCAACCTGCTCTCTGTCGGCGCGGTCGATTTCGGGATCATCGTCGATTCGGCGGTGATCGTCGTCGAGAATATCTTCCGCAATTTTCAGCGCAGCGCGGAAGAAAGACACAATCTGCTTCACCGCCTGGCGGACGGTTTTTTTGGGCCGGACCCGACGAAGACGCTCGCTTCCTCACGCGGCCCCGGATGGACCGACCGTCTGCGCCTGATTTTGATCAGCGCAATCCAGGTGGACAAGGCCGTTCTTTTCTCGGCGCTCATCACCGTGGCCGGTTTTGTGCCGCTCTTTACCATGGAGGGAGTCGAGGGCCAGATTTTTGGCCCGATGGCGCGCACCTACGGTTACGCGCTGGCGGGCGCCTTGATCGCCACCTTCACGGTCACGCCCGTGCTGGCCTCGTTCCTTTTACCCCAGCACCTGAAGGAAACCGAGACGATCGTCGTTCGCCTCTTGCACCGTGTTTACAATCCGACACTGCGTTTCGCGCTGGCCCATCGCGCGATTATGATGGTGATAGGAATTGCTTTCGTCGCCATCGCCGCATGGCTGGCCCCGCGCCTTGGAACTGAGTTTCTCCCGCACCTGGAAGAGGGCAATTTTTGGATTCGCGCCTCGATGCCCATGACGCTCTCGCTGGAAGACGGCGAGGCGGCGGCCAGAAAAATGCGACTGATTCTGCTCAAGCACCCGGAAGTCCTTACCGTGGTCTCCCAGCATGGCCGGCCTGACGACGGCAGCGACGCATCGCCCTTTTCCAACGTCGAGCTATTTGCGCCGCTCAAACCCTATGATCAATGGCCCAATGGCTTGACCAAGGAAGCCCTGACCGAGCAGATTCAGGCCGACTTTGCGAAGGAGCTGCCGGGAGTCGTTTTCAACTTCTCGCAATACATCCAGGATAACATTGAGGAAGCCATATCGGGGGTCAAGGGCGCCAATTCGGTCAAGATTGTCGGTCCTAATCTCGAGACGTTGGAGAAGTTTGCGGCCCAAGTCAGGGACAAGATGAGCCAGGTTCGCGGGATTTGCGATCTGGGCATCTTCCCAGTTCTGGGGCAGCCGAACTTGAATATCAAGGTGGATCGAGCCAGAGCCGCGCGCTACGGCCTTAATTCCGGCGACGTCAACTCTGTCATTCAGGCGGCGGTGGGTGGAATGGTGGCAACCACGGTCTTGGAGGGAGACCGCCAGTTCAACCTGACCGTCCGCTTCCCGCCCGAATACCGCGACAGTGTCGAAAAAATTCGCAACATCAAGGTCGCCTATCAGATCAGCAGCGGGGCCGACGCCTACATACCCTTGAGCGAACTGGCCACGATAACCCTGGACACCGGAGCGGCATGGATTTATCACGAAAGCACGGAACGCTTCATCCCGATCAAGTTCAGCGTGCGCGGCCGGGACCTCGGCAGCACCGTTGGCGAGGCGCAGGCGCTCCTGGCAAAAAGTGTGAAGCTTCCCAGCGGGTATCGGATGGTCTGGGCCGGCGAGTTCGGAGACCTTCAAGAGGCCCGGGAGCGCCTGGAGCTTATCGTGCCGGTCAGTCTCATTCTGATCCTCCTTTTGCTCTACTGCCTTTTCAACTCCCTGCTGGAGTGCTTGCTCACGCTCTCCGGAATCCCCTTTGCCATCGCCGGAGGCGTCCTGGCGCTCTACGTCGCCGGTCTCAATTTCAGCATCTCCGCCGCCATCGGTTTCGTTTCATTGTTCGGCGTGTCGGTCATGAATGGCATTCTCTTAATCACCTATTACAACCAGGCCAGGCTTCGCGGCGGAACGCCCATGGACGCCATGTTTCATGCCGCCTCCACTCGGATGCGGCCACTGCTGATGACCAGTCTCTCCGCCTGCATCGGCTTGTTTCCAGCGGCGGTATCCACAGGCATTGGCAGCCAGGTCCAGCGTCCCCTCGCCACCGTGATTGTCGGCGGCATGCTGATCGGCCCCATCATGCTGCTGATCGTGGTGCCAGCCCTGAAAATGGTGTTTCTGGGCCGTGAGAAGGACCACACACCAGAAACGGACTCAAGATGAAGACCACTCGTTTTCTTTTCAGAATGGCAATCTGCACCGCGTTGCTGCATGGAGCAGCTTATGCCGACCCCTCCAACCAGGATTCTGAGCGCAAGAGTTCCGAGACTCACGACAAGGCAATGGGCTCAACTGCTCCCGCTCAGGGCGAGGAATATCAGGCCAATGGGAGGCTGCTTGACGCAAAACCAATTGGCAGCCGCGCTCCTGACAGGAACGGCGAGCGCAGCCATGTCAGCACGACAAAGACAGCAACCAAACATTATCCCGGTGAAAACCGCCCCCTCCAGGCCCCGAAGAATACGTCCGGAAATACCGCGGACCTTCACCAGCCTGGCTCAAGTAAATCGGTCGGCGCCGCAAAAAATGGTTTCGTAGAGCACAGATCAGCCAACAATCGCGCCCTCCTGGTTCGAACGCCAGGCGCTGTTCCACCCGCTGGGCCATCGCTCAAAAACGTGCGCCCTCGCGCTCCCAGTTCGGCGATCCTCGGTGGATTGGCGAACTCCGCCAAAAGCACGGCGCAGATCAACGGAACCGGCTTCAACCGGAAGCCTTGACGAATCGGTATGGCTCTAACTCGCAAATCGCTTCCATTCCTCCTGGCACTGGCGTTGATGCTCATTGCCGGTTGCGCCGTGGGTCCAAACTTCAAGAAGCCCGATGCTCCGAACGTCATCAGTTACATTGCCTCCCCGCTTACCAACACCGAAACCATCACCCATGTCACCGGGGGCGAAGCACAGCGATTTGTTGAAGGGGCGGACATTTCTGGAGAATGGTGGACCATGTTTCACTCCAAGCCACTCAGCGATTTGGTGGAGCGTTCGCTCAAAGCCAATCCGAACATTAAGGCGGCGCAAGCGGCGCTGGTGGTCGCCCGGGAAGCCGTCCTGGCTCAACGAGGCGCTTATTATCCAAGCGTCTCCGGCGGTTTCTCGGCCAGCCGCCAGCGGACTTCCGAACTCCTGGCGCCCATTCCCAACGCCAACATTTTCACCTACAGCTTATACACGCCCCAGGTCAGCGTTTCATACGTGCCCGATGTCTTCGGCCTCAACCGGCGGACCGTCGAATCCCTTAACGCCCAAGCCGCGCAGCAACGATTCGCGCTTGCGGCGACCTATATCACCCTCAGCGCCAATGTCGTCAGCGCGGCCATCCAGGAGGCCTCCTTGCGAGGGCAAATTGCCGCCACCCATCAACTCATCGACGAAAACACCAAGGCGCTTGACATCTTGCGCGCCCAGTTTGCCAAGGGGTATGCCAGCCGGCTGGACCTGGCCGCGCAGGAATCACAACTGGCGCAGGTCGTGGCCACTCTGCCGCCGCTGGTCAAACAACTGGCTCAACAGCGCGACGCGCTGGCCGTGTTGGTGGGTGGCTTCCCGGCCCAGGGCCCCGCCGAAACATTCGAGCTTTCCAGCTTGGAACTGCCGCGGGACTTGCCCTTGAGTCTTCCTTCCAGGCTCGTCGAGCAGCGCCCCGATGTGCGTCAGGCCGGGGAGAACCTGCATGCCGCCAGCGCCCAAATCGGAGTTGCCATAGCCAACCGGATTCCCAATATCACCCTTACCGCCAGCGCGGGCAGCAGCGCCCTGGCCCTCGACCAGTTATTCACATCCGGCACCGGCTTTTGGAGCTTGGGCGCGGCGGCGGCGCAACCGATATTCCAGGGCGGCATGTTGCTCCACAAGGAGCGCGCCGCCAAGGCCGCCTGCGTTCAGGCGGCCGAGCAATACCGCAACGCCGTCCTGACTGCGTTTCAGAATGTGGCCGACACGCTCAATGCGCTCGAACAGGACGCCAATGCTCTCAAGGCGGCGGTCGCGGCCGAACATGCCGCCAGAGTTACGCTTGACTTGACCCAGAACCAGTTGCGCGCGGGCTACGCCAATTATTTGACGCTGATCAGCGCGGAGACCGCCTATCAGCAAGCCGGTCTGAACCTCGTTCAGGCGCGGGCCAATCGCTTCGCCGATACCGCCGCCCTCTTTCTGGCCCTCGGCGGCGGCTGGTGGCATCGCGCCGATATTCCCAAGTCTTGACCATGAATCTGCTGCATTATACTGACAGGCAAATGAATTGATTCTCTTTAAACCGCCGCCAAAACAGCAAAACATTATGCCGCCCACTGCCGGCTATCATAAACGAACCGTTTTCCTGGTCGATGACCATCCACTGGTGCGTGAATGGCTCTCCAACTTAATCAACCAGCAATCCGACCTCGCCGTCTGCGGCGAGGCCGGTGAAAAGGCCCAAGCCCTCCAATTCATTGCCGCCGTCAAGCCCCAGATCGCTGTTGTTGACATTTCTCTGGAGGGAGGGTCGGGAATTGAATTGATAAAGGACATCAAGGCCGCGGCTCCAAACGTCGCTGTGATCGTCCTGTCCATGCATGATGAATCTCTATACGCCGAGCGGGCGCTGCGCGCCGGCGCGCGCGGCTACGTCATGAAGCGCGAGGTGACCAAGAACGTCCTGCAAGCCATACGGCGTGTTTTGGATGGGAAGTTTTATCTCAGCGAGAAAATCGCCATGTCGATGGCTGAAAAACTGGTCGAAGGCCGGCCCGCCGCGACGGCGTCTCCGGTTGAAAAACTAAGCGACCGGGAGTTGGAGGTGTTTGAGTTGTTGGGCCGCGGCCACAGCACCCGGCAGATCGCGGACAATTTGAACCTGAGCATCAAGACAGTGCAGGCCTTCTGCGCCCGGATCAAAGACAAGCTCAGCCTGGCCAACGCCACCGAACTGCTCCGTGAAGCCGTGCGTTGGCACGACAGCAAGAACTCAGAATAGGGGCCTTCTAAATGGGCTTGATCTGCCGCCGCTTTCTGCCATCCTACGCCTCCCCCCCAATTGGGGTGATTTTTGAAGGAATGAGAAGTAGATTGCTGTTTCTGGCGCCTGTGGCGCTCCTGCTCTGCGCCACTGGGTGCGAGAAGAAGTCCGCCCCCAAAACACCCCCGCTCAAGGTGGAAGTCGTGACCATTTCGCCGCGCGACGTCCCTCTCTATCAGCAGTGGGTCGGAACGCTCGATGGCTACCCCAACGCCCAAATCCGCGCCCAAGTCTCCGGTTACCTGATGAAGCAGGATTATGTCGAGGGCGCCAGGGTCAAGCAGGGCGACCTGCTCTTCGAGATCGACCCGCGGCCATTCGAGGACCGGCTCAATCAGGCCACTGCCAGGCTGGCGCAGGATCAGGCCCTGCTGGGCAAGACTGAATTGGATGTCAAACGGTTCACGCCACTGGCCAAGGGGCAGGCGATCAGCCAGGAAGAACTGGACGACGCCGTCCAATCCAACCTCATGGCCCAGGCGGCCGTGGCGGCGGACAAGGCGGCCATCTCCAACGCTGCCTTGGACCTGAGCTTTACCAAGATCACCTCCCCCGTCGATGGCATCGCCGGCCTGGCCCTGGCGCAAATCGGGGACCTCACCGGCCCGTCCGATGGCGTGCTGACCACCGTATCGACGATTGATCCGATCCGGGCCTATTTCAACATCAGCGAGCAGTTCTACTTGACTTATCGCCGGAAATTCGCCAGCGCGGAAGAACGGGCGGCGAGCGAATCGGCCATGCGCCTGGATTTGATCCTCTCGGACGGCTCGGTGTACCCGCGGCCCGGCAAGTGGCTCTTCACGGGCCGGCAGGTCGATGTCAATACCGGCACCTTGCAGGTGGCCGCGCTGTTCGACAATCCCGATTTGCTCCTGCGCCCGGGCCAGTACGCCCTGATCCGCGCGCAAACCCAGTTGCGCAAGGGCGCCCTGCTGGTGCCGCAACGGGCCGTGATGGAATTGCAAGGCGCCTGCCAGATCGCCATTGTCGATGACCACGACACGGTCCATGTCAAAACCGTGCAGGTGGGAGACCAGGTGGGCACGGAGTGGCTGATCGAAGCGGGGCTGGAACCCGGCCAGCGCGTCATCGTCGAGGGAACACAGAAGGTCAAGGAAGGCACGGTGGTGGAGCCGGAACCGTACCTGCTGTCGCAGAACTCGCGCAAGGAATGAGGCGGGTCGCATAAGAGATTGGCGCAATGTACCGTTTTTTCATCAACCGCCCCATCGTCGCGATGGTCATCGCCATTCTCATGGTGCTGGTCGGCCTGGTCTCCATGACCATGCTGCCCATCTCGCAGTTCCCCAGTGTGGTGCCGCCGGAGATTCGCATTCAAACGACCTTCGTCGGAGCAGACGCCGAAACGGTCCAGCAATCCATCTCCACCCCCATCGAGGAGCAGATGAGCGGGGTGGACAACATGAACTACATGTACTCCATCAACGCCAACAACGGCGTCATGCGCATGGTGGTCAATTTTGATGTCAAAACCAATCCGGACATCGACCAGATGCTGGCCCAATTGCGCGAGGCGCAGGCCGGCCCCCAATTGCCGGCGGCGGTGCAGAATTACGGGGTGACCATCTTGAAATCCCCCACCACCCCCATGTTGCTGGTGGCGCTCTATTCGCCCAACGGAACCTACAACGCGACCTTCCTGGCCAATTACGCCTACATCAACCTGGTCGATCAGATCACACGGGTCAAAGGCATCTCCAACATCAATGTTTTCGGCGCGGGCCAATACGCCATGCGCTTCTGGGTTAAGCCCGACCAACTGGCCAAACTCAACCTCACAGTCAGCGATGTCATCAACGCCGTTAGCGCCCAGAACACGGTCAATCCCGCCGGCCAGATTGGCGGCCCGCCCTCGCTGGATTCCCAGGAGTTCACCTACGTCGCCATCGCCCAGGGGCGGCTGGTGACCGAAAAGCAGTTCGGCAACATTGTCATTCGGGAAAACCCCGACGGCTCGGTCGTCCGGCTGAGCGACGTTGCCCGCATCGAGCTGGGCGCGCAGCTCTACACCATTGTCGGCCGGCTCAATGGGCGGCCCGCGGCGGTGATGGCGATTTACCAGTTGCCCGGCTCCAACGCGCTGGACGCGGCCAAGGGAGTCAAAGACCTGCTCAGAGAACTCAAAAAACAGTTTCCCCAAGACCTGGACTATGCGATTTCGCTGGATACGACGCTGGCCGTCAGCCGCGGCATCGAGGAAATTCTCACTACGCTTTGCGAGGCCCTGCTGCTGGTCATTCTTGTCGTATATATCTTCTTGCAGGGCTGGCGCGCAACCTTGATCCCGCTCCTGGCCGTTCCCGTGTCGCTCATCGGTACCTTCACTCTCTTTCCCGTCTTTGGTTTTTCCATCAACACCCTCTCTCTGTTCGGTTTGGTCCTGGCCATCGGCCTGGTCGTCGATGACGCCATTATTGTCGTCGAAGCCGTTGAGCGGCACATTGACGAAGGCATGGCACCCAAAGACGCCGCCCGCAGGGCGATGGAGGAGGTGTCCGGGCCGGTGGTGGCGATTGCGCTGATTCTCACCGCTGTGTTCGTGCCAACGGTGTTCATTCCCGGCATCACGGGCCGCCTTTACCAGCAATTCGCGCTGACCATCGCCATCTCCGTGATCTTTTCCGCCTTCAACGCTCTCTCCCTCAGCCCCGCCCTCTCGGCGCTGCTGTTAAAGAAAAGGGACCCGCTGGCCCATGGCCCGATGGCCCGGTTCTTTGGCGGGTTCAACCAGGTTTTCGGCCGAGCCACCAACGGGTATGTGCATTGGAGCGGCCTGCTCATCCGCAAGAGCGCCGTCAGTCTGATCCTGCTGGCCGGCATGACGGCGCTGGCGGTTTTGGCCGGACGCCACCTCCCCTCCTCCTTTCTTCCAGAGGAGGATCAGGGCTACATGTACATCAACGTCCAACTGCCCAACGCCGCCTCCATTCCGCGCACCGACGCCTATTGCAAGAAGGTGGAAAAAATCCTCAGCAATATCCCCGGCATCCACTATTACTCGACGGTGATCGGTTTCAGCCTCTTGAGCCAGGCGCAAACGACTTACAACGCCCTGTTCTTCGTCAACCTCCAGCCCTGGAACGAGCGCACCAAGGCCTCCGAGTCCTTCGCCGCCATCCGCGCCCGGATCAATAAGGAACTGTCAGCCCTGCCGGAGGCCAGGGCAATCGCGTTTCCGCCCCCCGCCATCCCTGGCGTCGGCACCTCCGGCGGTTTTACTTTCATCCTCGAAGACAGGCTGGGCAAGGACCCTGCCTTCCTGACGGAAAACTTGAACACGTTCATGGAGGCGGCTGCCAAGCGTCCCGAACTATCGGGCCTGAGCACCTCCTACCTCCCCAGCGTGCCACAGGTCTTTATCGACGTGGACCGCGACAAGGTTCTCAAGCAGGGAGTCGATCTGGGTGAGGTTTACGAGACGCTGCAAACCTTCATGGGCGGTTATTTTGTCAACTATTTCAACCGCTTCGGACGCCAATGGCAGGTCTATGTCGAGGCGGAGAGCAAAGACCGCTCCAGCACCGATAATCTGGGGTTGTTCTACGTCCGCAACCGCCAGGGCCGCAGCGTGCCGCTCTCGGCTCTGGCCACTGTCAAACATCGAACCGGGCCGGAATTCGTGATGCACTACGACGAATACCGTTGCGCCCAGATCAACGGCAACGCCGCCAAGGGCTACAGTTCCTCCCAGGCCACCGAGGCCCTGGAGGCGGTTTTCGACCAGACCATGCCCGTCGGCATGGGCTATGACTACCTCGGCATGTCCTTCCAGGAGCAGCAGGCGGCCAAGGGCGTGCCGCGCGTGGCCGTCTTCGGCCTCTCCCTCGTCTTCGTCTTTCTCATCCTGGCCGCGCTCTATGAAAGCTGGTCGTTGCCCTTCAGCGTGCTGATCAGCACGCCGGTGGCGGTGATGGGAGCGTTTCTGGCGCTGCTGGCGCGCCAGTTTGAGAACAATGTCTATGTCCAGATTGGTTTGATCATGTTGATAGGACTCTCGGCCAAGAACGCCATCTTGATCGTCGAATTTGCCAAAAGGGAAGTCGAACGCGGCAAATCCCTCACCGATGGCGCGCTGACGGCCGCGCGCATCCGCCTGCGGCCGATTCTGATGACCTCCTTCGCCTTTGTCTTCGGTTGTATTCCACTCTGGTTTGCCACCGGCTCAGGCGGGGTTTCGCGCGAGACCCTCGGCACGGTTGTCATTGGCGGGATGCTGGGCTCCACATTGCTCGGCATCTTCATCATCCCGGTCAATTTCTACGTCATCGAACGGCTCTCGCACCGTTTCAAAAAACATGAGGAACCGAAACCATGAAACGCCTCTGTCCGTTCTTCTTTGCCGCGCTGTGGATTATCGGCTGCGCCGTCGGGCCGGACTACAAAAGGCCGGCCGTCACTCCGCCGCCGGCATTCCGGGAAGCGGAAAACGCGGCAACCAATTCGATGGGCGACCTGCCGTGGTGGCGGCTCTTTGAAGACCCGGCGTTACAGGGCCTCATTCAAACCGCCCTGACCAACAACTACGATCTACGGACCGCGGTGGCGCGGGTCGAGGAGGCCCGCGCCGTCCTGGCGCAGAACCGCTCGGTCTTTTTTCCGCAAGTGACCTATCAGGCGGGAGTAGGCGCGGGGCGGAACGTTTTAGGCAACAGTCCGTATCGGAGCGGGGGGCCCGCCGGCGACTCCTTTGAATTTGCCGGAAACGTATCCTGGGAAATCGACCTCTGGGGGCGCATTCGCCGCCTCAACGAATCGGCCCGCTCCCAGCTTTTGGCCACACAGGAAGCGCGCCGCGACGTGACCGTCAGCCTCATCGCCAGCGTGGCGGAGGCTTACTTTCAACTGCTGGCCCTGGACGAGGAGTTGGCCATTGCCGAAGAGACCACCAACAGCTTCCGGGAAAGCTGGCGAATCTTCAACCAACGCCTCCAAGGTGGTGTCTCCTCCAAACTGGAAACCGCTTCCGCCGAGGCCCTGTTCGACTCGGCCGCCGCGACTATTCCCGAACTGCGCCGCCAAAGAATCGCGCAGGAAGACCAGATCAGCATCTTGCTCGGTTTCAATCCCGGCCCAGTCGCGCGCCCACGCGCCGGCTTGCGCGAGACCGCCCTGCCGGACATCCCGCCAGGATTGCCCTCGGCGCTGCTGGAGCGCCGGCCGGACATTCGCCAAGCCGAGCAACTGATGAGAGCGGCCAACGCGCAAATCGGCGTGGCGAAAGCGGACCTTTATCCGACGCTCAGCCTGACCGGCCTTTTTGGGCAAGTCAGCCCGGAACTCTCCACCCTGACCTCCGGCGGGGCCAATGCCTGGGAAGCCGCCGCCGGCCTGACGGGACCGATCATCGAAGGCGGCTTGCTGCGGGCGCGGCTGCGCCAGGCGCGTGCGGCGTGGGACGAGACCCGGTGGCAGTATCTATCGACGCTGCTGCGCGCCTTCGGGGAAGTCTCCGACGCGCTGGTGGCGCGCCAGCAATTGGAACTGGAGCGGGTGGAGCAAGCGCGCGCGGTCGCCGCCTACCAGGAAGCCGTGCAGGTGGCGGGCCAGCGTTACCGGGGGGGCCAGGCCGGGTATTATGAATTGCTGCAAGAGCAGCAGTTGCTTTTCCCGGCGCAAAATGTCCTCGTCCAGGCGCATTTGAACCAGCTTCTGGCCACCGTGCAGCTTTACAAGGCCCTGGGCGGCGGGTGGGAAGCGGGAGAGCCGGCCCCCTCTTCACGAACGACGCGTTGAGCGCGCGCCGGCGTCTATTTTCAACTTGACTGTCGCCACGATGCGCGCCAGTTCGACCAGTAATTGGGCCGGCGGATGGCCGTTCTTTTCACGACGCATCCACGGCGTGGCCCGCTTCGCGCAGGCGCTGGAGTTTGTAAAGCAATGCGCGGCGGCTGATGCCCAGCGCCTTGGCGGTGGCCGTGCGGTTGAAGTCATTCTTGCGCAGGGCCTGCACGACTGCTTGCGCCTCGATTGCCTCCAGCTTGCCCGCGTCCATCGCTCCCGCCGCGGCGGCCGCACGCGAGCCGGGCCGGATGCGCGGGGGCAGATGATCGGGGACAATGAGGTCGCCGCGGCACAGCAAGGCGGCGCGCTCCATGGCGTTGCGCAACTCGCGCACGTTGCCGGGCCAGGAATAATTCTCCAGACAGTCGGAAACCGACGACGACAACCGCGCCCGGCCCTGTGTGAACTCGGCCAGCATTTGGGCCGCCAGCGGCAGAATGTCCTCCCGCCGCTCGCGCAACGGCGGCATGTTCAACTCCACGACGTTGAGACGGTAAAACAAATCCTCGCGAAAACGCCCGGTTTTGACTTCCTCCTCCAGATTACGGTTGGTGGCGGCGAGGATGCGGGCGTCGGCGCGAATCTCGGCGTTCGAGCCAATGCGCTGGAAGCGGCCATCCTGCGCCACCCGCAACAGTTTGGCCTGAAGCTGCGGGGCCAGATCGGCGATTTCATCCAGGAATATCGTCCCCCCCTCGGCCATCTGAAAGCGACCGATGCGCTGGGCGACCGCGCCGGTAAACGCCCCCTTTTCGTGCCCGAACAACTCGCTCTCCAGCAACGTCTCGGGAATGGCAGCGCAGTTGACTTTGACCATCGGGCCCCCCGCCCGCAAGCTCCAGCGGTGGATGACGTCGGCCACGACTTCCTTGCCCACGCCGCTTTCGCCAGTGATGAGCACGCGGCTTTCCGAAGCGGCAATGAGCGACACATCGCGAAATAGCGCCTGCGTCAGCGGACTGGCCGCGACGATGTTCGTGGGCAGTTGCTTGCCGGCGTCAAATTTCAGCGGCTCCCGCTGCGACAACCCCGTCGCCTGGCGGACGGAGGCGAGCAATTCGTCCAGGTCGATCGGTTTGGAAAGATAATTGACGGCGCCGTCGCGCATGGCCCCCACCGCGTCGCGCACGTCGGCATAAGCGGTGACCAGGAGAATGGGAAAGGAGCCGTGGGTCTTGCGGGCCAGGCGCAAGGTTTCCAGGCCGCTCAGCCCCGGCATGCGCACGTCGGAAATCATCATGCTGATCTCCTGCTCGCGCAGGACTTCCAGCGCCCGTTCGCCGGAGGATACCGGCACCGTTTCAAATCCCTGGCTGCTGAGAAAGGAATCCAACAAACTGCGCTGGCCGGCGTCGTCATCGACGATCAGAAGTCGTGGCGCCTGCGGGCCGCTCTGCGATGGAGTTGGCACGGTGCTCACTCCTTCATCTTAAGCTTGACGTGCGAAATGCGAAAGAGGGCGCCCGCCGGCTCGTTGGCCAGGCATTCGATCTCCCACCCGTGCGCCAAAACGATTTGCGCCACCACCGCCAGCCCCAATCCGGCCCCGTCGGAGTGGGTGGTGAAGTAGGGCTTGAATATCTCCCCGCGCTGATCGGCCGGCACGCCGGGGCCGTTGTCCGAAATCTCAATAAAGGCCTCCTCGTTGTTGCGGCGGCTGGCGCGGATGCGGATGATCCCCTGGGCGGGCACCGCTTGCACCGCATTGAGCACCAGGTTGAAGAGCGCCTGGCGCAGCAGTTGTTCGTCGGCCTCGATGACCACCGATTCGACCAGCACCTCCAGCCGGATTTTCTTCTCCTCAATGTCGTAATTGAGGGCGTGCGCGACCTCGGCGGCGACCGCGCTGAGATCGGTGGCGGCGCGGCGGACTTCCCGCGGCCGGGAGTAATTGATAAACTCGTTCAACTGCGCGGTGACACGGTCCGTTTCGTTGATGATGTCGCGGGTCTTGGCGCGGATTTCCGGCGAAATGTCCTCCTGTTTGCAGACCAGTTGGGCCAGGCCGCGGATGATGTTGAGCGG
>Ga0187860_1002599_pt1 | contig 14787 bp, 15 predicted proteins | sample June2016WEW_10_4_FD_132981 | JGI IMG/M metagenome (GOLD analysis project Ga0187860, IMG submission 132981) | Peatland microbial communities from SPRUCE experiment site at the Marcell Experimental Forest, Minnesota, USA - June2016WEW_10_40 | ecosystem: Environmental > Terrestrial > Soil >... | reverse complement strand
GGCTCGCCGGCTACTGCGCTGCCATCAACCAGGATGCAGGCTCAAAGGAACAATCGGCCGCAGATGCATAGGGTACCCCCATTACGCGATTAATCAATCGGACAGGACACTAGTCGGCCTCGGTGTGGACGTGAAGACAGCCCAGCAACGCCTTGGCCACTCGGATGTGCGGATGACCATCGGGCTGTACGCACAGGTGGAGCAGCAGTCCGACCGGGCTGCCGCCGACCAGCTCGGCTCGACTTGGCCAGACGCGCATCTCGAGCGCCCACCGGAGCCAGTCGAGTGGACCAACCGCCGCCTCGATCGCTAAGAACGCAATTGCGAATTGCTGCTGAAGCTGTCGACCAGGCTTTCGAGGGCTCGCTGCGACGAGGTCTTCCAGGAGTTTTAGCACCTTCGCCCAGGATGCCTTGACGATGGACTGACCCAGCCCAACGACTCCAATGATGAGAGCGGCGAGGCAGTCGAGCGCGCAACCGACTGAGACGAACGACTAGCGCTCCCGCCGCCGTTCCCGTACCCGCCGTGTCCGGAGCCTCGCAGGTATTCCTTGAGCTCGACACGCATCGCAGAAGCGGCGGTTCCGAGACGGTTCGAAGAGTGTGTGGCATGCGGGGTTCGCGCACATCTTGTCCGAGTGCTGAATGACTTTGGAGGCGAGCCACCTCGATAGCCCTTCTGGGCCGTTGTCGGTGAGTGGCGACTCAAGCAGCCGAGTCAAGCGCAGCCGCTCCACATCGACCCTGCGCAGCTGCCGAATCATCGCCGAGGCTCCTGGCACCCTCGGTCAGGCGGTAGGCGCTCCACGCGCGTCCGCCGAGCTCTGCCCACGTTCGAAGCGACTCGCGCCTCGTGACCATTGTTTCTGAGCCGCCGGGGGTTGGCCGAGTCTGGTCCAGCCGATAGCGGCAATAGGTTCCCTCGTGCTACCGGCCCTTCGGCAACTGGCCAAGGCTGGCACGTGGATTCGATACCAGCTCCGTTTTGAACGGTCCGGGCGTCGCTTGGACGCAGTTATTGAAACGTCCGATCTGAGTGCCTTGCAAGATGCACTGTCACGGGCGGAAAGCCTTGAATCCTATTGGGAAACCGATGGCGATCCCGTTGTCCTCACGTACGACACCGACAAGAGAGTCTGGGTGGACAGACTGGGTACCGCGTATCGAGCTGACCAGGCCGACTGAGCACATAGGGCATAGTCAGCGGCACGGCGGCGCCTTGTCAGCTGATGAGCCCGCTAGGGTCCACGCCGACGCCGGCTGCCTTCAGTTCCCTAGCCAGCGCCGGCTTCCAGGCACCCGCTGCATCCAGCGGGACATACAGGACGCCGTCGATATCTGAGGGTCGCTCGACACCCTCTTCGTAGAGCAGTGCAACCCTGGCCCGGCCCAGGCGCCCGAAGAAGAATCCGAGTTCCAATATGACATTCTGTCGCGGTCGCGGCCTTTCCGTGTCCGCGTCCTTCGCCCACCCAACGTCGTCGGCTGTCGCAATGACCACGGCATAGGCCGCGTCCGCCGCATGGCTTTCAAATTTCTCGATGATCGCCCGACCCTCGTTAGCTTGCTCGTGCAGAATCACTGGCTCGTTGTGAGTGACCGCCGTCAGGAATCGCGCAACCTCGTGTGTCCTTCCGTGATCATGCCCATGAACGATGAATACTCTCTGCCCACTCGATCGGAGTCTGAAGCTGGCTCCGGGACACCGCCAGCAACCTCCACCTCAAGCTTGCTGCCTTGAGGATCGCGATAGCCTGGGACACGCCAGCAGCTTTTGCCTCCTCGAACCTGCTCTCCGGAGTTGTCATGGTAAAGGCAACCAGGGTGTAGCGGATGTTCGTGAAGCTTTCGTAGAGAGGATTTGCGTCTCCCAGGACGTTTCTCAGGACAACGTCGGTGTTCTGCCGCCAGAGCTCGAAATCCGCCGGACGCCCGTTGTTTCCTTCATCGATCTGCTGTTGTAGAAGTTCGAGCTTCCGTGTCACATCCGTGCTGGGGAGCCTACGACACGCCGCCCACCTTCCCAAAGCCCCGCCAGCATGCCTCCTCAAGCAGCTGCTAGGCATGTTCCAAGTAACCCAGGGCGGTTCACACGTTTGTCGGCGGCGACGATATCGTCGAGCGCGAACTTGGTCAACGTGGAACCAAGATTCCGGCCGCGGGCCGACGGGTCAATCACCACGCTGGGCAAGACGACGGTGTTGCCCGCTACATGGTGGTCCGCGCGGCCGAGCTCGTACTGGTTCGTGCTCTCATTCTTGCGGAGCTCGATCGCCTCATCCACCGGACCATCCTAGCTGCGGCGGCCAAGGTGTGACGGGTGGGTTCCGCCGATACCACCGCACCTACCGTAGGATTGCGCAGACCATGAACGACCCAGTGGAGCTACTGTCGACAGTCTTGGATCAAGCGGCTGCGCTCGTCGTCGGCTTGCGCATCGATCAGGCAGTGCTGCCGACGCCATGCTCGGCCTGGAATGTCGCGGCCCTGGTCAACCATCTGATTGATGATCTCGGCAACTTCACGATGATGGCTGGGGGAGGGCAGCCGGACTGGTCCGCTCAGCCGTCCAAGGTGCCGTTCGACATGTGGGCGGACGTCTTTAACAGCGAGGCGCGCGATGTTCTTGCGGCCTGGAGCGAAGCGCCGGATGACGCTCGCGGAGGGATTGATATGCAATTGGCCGAGGTGGTCGCGCACGGTTGGGACATCGCCAAGGCGAGCGGTCAGTCCGTCAGCTTGGATGCAGATGCCGCCGCCCAGGGGTTGGCGTGGAGCCGCGAACGGCTCACGCCCGAGCGCCGTGGCTCGGCGTTTGGCCCCGCAGTCACAGTGCCCGAGGGCGTGGCACCCGTGGATCAGTTGGTGGCCTGGTTCGGCCGGAACCCTGCCTGGGCCCCGCCCGCCTGAGGAGACTCGGTGAGGGCTTCGGGCCATGCCACGATCCGTTGACGATTAGGGCTCCATAGGCCGGCATCGTTACCCTCGGCGCCATGGCAATCCCGACTCCAGACCTTGATGGTGCCCTCCTCCGTATGGTGAGTGACGGTGAGACGCGGAGGGTCAGGAATATCGACGATCCGCTATCGGTTGGCCGACGAAGGGGTCGCGTGTGAACGCGGTGGGTCGGGCCATCACCATCGCTCGCGGGAGGCGCCCCATGCGGCAGGTTGCGCGCCAATTGCCGCCCCCGAAGTCGAGCATCTTGTAAAAGCCTCCATCAAACCCGGGGTGGTTCAATCGCCTCCGGTCACGAGGGTCATCTTGCCGGCGACGGAGAAAAGGTCGCTCATCGCGCGGTCGGAGAGGCTGGGGCGGCCCGTCGTAGCCGTCTGGCGTCGGTGATCAGGAGTCGATGGGTCGGGGCCAGTCGTCGGCTCGCAGCACCGCCTCGGTGCCGCCGTCGACGGTGATCACCGATCCGCAGAAGAAGCCGGCGTCCGCCGAGAGGAGGTAGTCGACCAGCCCGGCGATCTCCTCGGGCCGGCCGGGACGGGCCATGGGGATCGGGTAGACGTCGCCCAGGGTGGCAACGAAGTCCCACCCCCCTTCGGTCATGGGCGTGTCGATGAACCCGGGGGCGATGGCGTTGAGCCGGATGCCCGACCCGATCCAGTCTGCCGATGGGGCGTGGCGCCGGACCCACCTGGCCAGGGCGAGCTTGGATGCTGGGTAGGCGCCCAAGGCGTCGCCCCCCGCCGCTCGGCGGGCGCCGTCCTCGTCACCGGCGAGGCAGAGATCGGCCACCTCGACCGGGTATCCGGGCTGGGTCGTCGCCGAGTTGGAGCTCATCACGACGGCGCTGGGTTCCGATCCCTGGGCGAGGAATGGCCGCAGCCCGGTGAGGGAGGCGATCGCACCGAAGTAGTTCACCGAGACGATGGTTGCGGCGCTCCCGGCCTGGATGCCCGCTGCCACGATGAGACCGTCGAGGGTGCCGTCGCACTGTGCGGCGACCTCGGCCACCATGGCCTCGCGTCCCGGCGCCGTCGAGAGATCGGCGGTGACCTCGGCATCTCGCAGGTCGACACCGATGATCCGATGTCCGGTCGCCTCGAGGCGGTGGCGGATCGCCCGCCCCATCCCGCCGGCCGATCCGGTCATGACGATGGTGGACATCGTCATGCTCCGGGCAAAGGGGTGACCAGCACGCAGCGGGTTCCCGTGTAGATGGTGGGCGTGCACTTGTTGCAGTGGACGCACAGGCCCGCACTGCGCTCATGGTCACGCATCTTGTTGGGGAGGTCGGGCTCGCCCAGCAGGGCCCGGGCTATGGCGACGAACTCGAACCCCTCGTCGAGGGCCCCCTCGATGGTGTCGAGACGGTTGACGCCGCCGAGAAGGATCAGCGGCATCGACAGTGCCTCGCGGAACTGACGGGCGAAAGGCAGGAAAAAAGGCTTCCTCGAACGGGAGCTCGGGGAAGATGCGCCGGCCGAACAGCTTGAGGCCCAGGCCGACGACTCGGGGTTGGGTGGCGATGAACTCGGCCATGGGGACATCTCCCCGGAAGAAGTACATGCCGTTGAGCAACGAGCTGCCCCCAGTGAGCCACCGGCGCGCACCCGCGGAGCCGCCGTTTCCCGTTCGCCCAGGTTGCCCAAATCGGCACTGTTCTCCTCTTTCCCAAGCTGGGAACACGAGTTCGCTTCTCGTCGCTTGCTCTGTAAAGTTCCCTGGTCAGGGTTCCGCGATCGCCGCTGGAGGATCACGTCGATGATTTCTGGTACCCGTTCAGGCACCAGGCAGGCGCTGAAGAGTCCAGGTCGCCCCTCCATCAGTCGTGCCGACCGCAGCGCCATCTCCGCTGCCGGTTAGGCCCACGGCCTCGCAGTCGCTCACCGACGGGCAGGAGATGCCGCTGAGGTCGTTCAGCCCGGGCGGGATGCGCTGGATTGTCCAGGTCGCCCCACCGTTGTGGGTGCGAATTACCACGCCGACCTGCTTGTGACCACCGTGTACGGACTTGCTACCCACTGCTACGCAGGTCTTCACGGTGGGGCAGGCGACGGCACTGAGAAATGAGACGTTCGGCGGGACGCTTTGCTTGGTCCACGTGGTCCCGCCGTCAGACGTGTGGAGGGCTGGCGCGCCGTAGCCGACCGCCTCGCACGTCTGCGCGGACGGGCAGGCGATGCCTTCAACGAGGTTGGCTCCCGGGGGGACGCTTTGGTGTTTCCAGGTGGCGCCTCCGTTGACCGTCCCCACTATGGTGCCGCCGTTCCCAGTAGCCTCGCAGACGGCCTTCGAGGGACAGGCGATGGCGAGGAAGTAGCCGCCGACAAGGGTTACTGGTTCGGTCGTCCACTGAGTGCCCCTGTCGGTGGTGCGGTAGATAGCGCCTGCGTCCCCGTTCCCGCTTCCGACCACGTCGCAGGTCGTGGCCGAAGCGCAGGCGACGCCGAACAGGGCGCCGACCCCGGCCGGCTGGGTCCGTCGCTTCCAGGTCGTCCCTCCGTCGGTGGTGCCCACGACGGTGCCGCCGGCAACGTTGGCCACCTCGCCGACCGCCTCGCAGGAGGTTGCCGTGTGACAGCTGACAGCCTGGAGGGGTGGGACCCCGCTGGTTACCGCCGCGCGGGCCGACGTGGCCCCGGCTGGTGTTGGTGACGATGCCAGCACGGCGGGGAGACCGAGCACCGCCAATGCCAGCAGGCCTGTCCGAAGGCCAACAGCTCGGAACCTCAACCCGTCTGGAGAGAACGTTCGTTTCGGCATGCCGCCACCCTCCTCGCTGGCTCCGTTGCCCGCCCGGCCGGTTCCTAGCGTACCGAAGACGAACATCACGCCGATGGTCCGCAATGACGGCGGTGGTCCGTAGATCGTGAGTACTACAACTACCGGGCAGCTGTCATCGTGTCCGAGTCGCTGCGTTGACCGTCTACCTCGCCCGTTTCCGGCAGCTCGTCCAGTGCGGTAGCAGGACTGTCGCTCATCCCGGCTTCATGGCCGAGTCGAGGAGCGAGTAGATGGCGTCCCAGCGACGCTGCCGATCGCTGGTCTGCGCATGATTCGCCTCGAAGGCGACGACTCCCATCAACTCCTCCAAATCACGTTCGCTCCCTGTCAGCGCGACGCCGTTCGGACGCGGTTGAGCCGCGTACAGCACCCGCTCGCATTCCTGGTCGAGTACTGGTCCGTCGAGGAGCAGCCGGTAGGAGTCTTTGGGCACGACCACGGTGACGCAGCGCCGACCTCTTTGAACAGGCCGAGGGGCGAGAGGTCGTCCAATGATCCCTGCCAGCCGTCGATCACCGCACGGGGCGAGCGTCACCGACGTCGCCAGGCGATACGGAGTGACACACCAGACCGTGTCAACCTGGCTCCGTCGCTACGCGAACGAGGGCTTCTCTGCTCTCGTCGATAAGCGCTCGAGGTGCCCGGCCAGCGCCGGCAGGACGTCTTCCGGCACCGAGACGCTCCGGCGTCCCGCCTTGGTCTTCGGCGCCTTCGTGAGGGTTCGGCCACCCATCAGGGTGACGCGGGTCTCCCGTACGTGGAGAGGCGCACGGTCGATCTCGAGGTCGGCTCGGCCGTGTCCGAGCAGCTCACCACGGCGCAGCTGGGAATGCCACCAGGAGCACGCCCGCTCGGAGGTGTTCCGGCATCGCCGCCACTGGGCGGCCGACACTCGATCGTCATATAGGGACCTTCGGCCCTACCCATCCCGGCCGCTGCGTCTCAGATTGAGGAGTGTGACGCGCCGGAAGGGGTCGTCATGACCAGTGACCGTTCGCGGCAGCGAAGCGGCGCCAGTGAGGACAGGTTCCGACGAAAGGGGTCTGAAATGCAGTTGGAGAACAGAACCGAGGGTCGGCACCCCCGTTCGCGAGTCCACGGCGCGGCTCCGGGCTTCCGCCGGGTGGGCTTGTTGAGTCTGGCGGCGGTAGTTGGCCTGGTGGCTTCGGGCTGCGGATCATCGTCAAGCACATCGACTTCGAGCGTCGCGCACGGCTCGAACACCATTCCGTCGGGGCTCAGCATCAGCTCGTTCACCGTGAGCATCGCGTCGGAGATGTCCCAGTTCAAGCCGCTGACCGAGTACGCCACCAAGGGGGCCAACACCCTGCAGGTGGGGGTGATCCTGCCCGACACCACGTCGTCGACGCGGTACGTGGACTTCGACCAGCCGTACCTGAACGATGCCTTTGCCGACGCCGGGTATACGCAGGCGCAGTACCGGATCGACAACGCCCAGGGAAGTGACGCGACCGAGCTGGACGATGCCACTGCCGACATCAACCTGGGCGCCAAGATCCTGGTCATGGACCCGCTCGACGGCCCCACCGGGGTGGCGATCGCGAAGCTGGCCGAGTCCAAGGGCGTCACCATGATCAGCTACGACCGCGCCACCTTCCAGGGCACGAACACCTACTACGTCAGCTTCAACAACGAGCTCGTGGGTGAGCTGATCGGCAAGGGCTTCGAGTCCTGCGTTTCCTCTTGGAAGATCTCCAAGCCCAAGGTCTTCGTCCTGAATGGTGGCGAGGACACCGACCCCAACGCCATCTCCTTTGCTGAGGGATACAACAAGGTGGTCTGGAGCCAGACGGCCAAGACGGTCAGCGCCGGCGCCACCAACAGCCTCGGCTACTCCCTGGTCGGCGAGAACTACGCCCCCGGCTGGGACAACACCAAGGGCGGAACCATCTTCCAGCAGACGTACACCGCGCACCCTGAGATCAACGCCACCATCGAGGCAAATGACGGGCTCTCCAATGCGGTGATCACCGACCTCATTGCGGACGGGGTCAAGCCCTACAAGGTCCCGACCACCGGGCAGGACGCCACGGCCCAGGGCATGGCCTATATCCTCGAGGGCTACCAGTGCGGCTCGGTCTACAAAGCGGTCTACAAGGAGGCCCAGGACACCGTCGCCCTGGCCACCATCCTGTTGGCCGGCGACAAGCCGCCTTCGACTCTGCTGAACTCCACCACCGTCGATCCGGCCGATTCCAGCATCACCGAGCCGGCGTCGCTGCTGGTCCCGGTGTGGGTCGACCAGGCCAATATGGAGGCGACGGTGGTCAAGGACGGCTTCGACCCCGCCGCGGCCATCTGCACCATCGCGGGTGCGAGCCTCTGCACCAAAGACGGAATCTCGTGATCATCTGACTCGGACGGGGCGTTCACTGAAGCGCCTCCTCAACAGCGTTGGTGGGCCGTCCGGCCGGGGGCTCCCGCCAACGCCGCTCTGGGGGGAGGGGGTCGTGTCCTGCCCGTCCCGGCGGGAAGGGCGGGCGGCTGTGGCCTGCGGGTACTGGGGTACCGGAGGGGTGGGAGGCTTGACATTGGCAGGGCCACTGAGGGGTCGTAATCTACGTGACTGAGATGAACGAGGGCCTGAAAGGCGCGAGCCGCGGCGGGGAAGAGGCGGAGCCCTTGCTGAGGCTGCGGGGGATCGACAAGCACTTCGGGCCGGTGCAGGCGCTCTACAAGGTGGACCTGGATCTGCCCACGGGCCGGGTGACAGGCCTCTGCGGCGACAACGGTGCCGGCAAGTCGGTGCTCACCCGCTGCATCGCCGGGGTGCACCAGCCCGACCACGGTCAGATCTACTTCGAGGGGCGGCCGGTTCACATTCGGAGCGCCCGGGACGCTGCCGCCCTGGGGATCGAGACCGTCTACCAGGATTTGGCGCTGGCCGACAACCTGGACATCGTCCAGAACATGTTCCTTGGCCGGGAGCGCCTGCGCCGCAGGCTACTCGACGAGGACTCGATGGAGCGGGCCGCGGCCGAGACCCTGAGCAGCCTGCGGGTGACCACGGTGCGTTCGATCCGCCAGCCGGTGGCCTCGCTCTCGGGAGGTCAGCGGCAGGCGGTGGCCGTGGCCAAGGCAGTCATGTGGAACTCCAAGGTGGTGCTGCTGGACGAGCCCACGGCCGCGCTCGGGGTGGTGCAGACCCGGATAGTGCTGGACCTGGTCGGGCGGCTCCGGGACCACGGGCTGGCGGTGATGGTGATCTCCCACAACCTGAACGACATCTTCGAGGTCGCGGACCGGATCGCGGTGCTCCACCTGGGGCGGATGGTGGCTGAGGGGCCGGCCGCGGACTTCGACCGGCAGAGCGTGGTCGAGTACATGACGACCGGTGCCTCGGGCGGGCGGCCGTTGGAACCGGCCGGAACCGCCAGCGGGGAGGGCTGAGCCATGGGCCCGGATCGAGGACTCCCGGTGACCGCGGTCCCGGGGGAGGACCCGACCGGGGCGGTGGAAGCCAAGACGGTGGTCGACCCCACCGCCGCCCCCGAGGTGGCCGCGGCCGAGGTTCCGCCCGAGATCCTCGCCCAGTCGCTGGGCCAGTACCTCCGGGGCTGGTGGCTCCGGGTCCGCAGCGGCAACAGCGGTGTCCTGCCCGTGGTCCTGGCCATCGTGCTGGTCGCCGTCGTCTTCGAGATCGTCACCCCCGAGCACGCCTTCCTGCGGCCGAGCAACCTCGTCTACATCTTCGGGCTGAGCACGGTGTACATGGTGCTGGCGATGGCTGAGATCGTCGTCCTGCTCCTCGGGGAGATCGACCTCTCGGTCGGCGCGGTCGCGCTGGTCGGCGGGGTGATCGCCTTCAAGCTGGTCCAGCAGCCAGGGCCGGCCTGGCCGTGGTGGGCAGCGATCCTGGCCGCGCTCGTTTGCTGCGGTGTCATCGGCGCCCTCCAGGGGACGCTGATCGCACGGCTCAAGATCCCATCCTTCATCGTGAGCCTGGGTGGGTTCCTTCTCTTCTCGGGCGTGTTGGTCATCGTCCTGGGCGGCGCCGACGGCTTCGTGGCCGTCAGCTCGGCGGTGCCCAACCAGAGCGTCATCTACTACCTGGTCCAGGGAGTGATCGACCCTGTGGCCGGCTGGGTGGCCCTGGCAGTGGCGGTCGGGGCTGTCGGCACGACCCTCTGGCTGCGCGCAGCGTCGAGGCGGCACCAGGGTCTGGTGGCTCCCCCGGCCGGCCTGACCGCCATCAGAATCGCCCTGGTGGCGCTCATCGGCGTCGCCGTGGTGATGATCTGCACCGTCAACCGCGGCGGCGGCATCGTCACCGTGAAGGGGGTCCCCTGGGTGATCCCGATCGTCCTCGTCGTGCTCGGCGCCTGGACTCTCCTGCTGCAGCGGAGCCGGTTCGGCCGCTACGTTAACGCCATCGGTGGCAACCCCGAAGCGGCGCGGCGAGCCGGGGTCAGCCTCGCTGCCATCCGCACCTGGGCCTTCGCCCTCTGCTCGGCGACCGCCGGCCTCGGCGGCATCCTGCTCGGTTCCTTCTTCTACGGTCAGTACAGCACCAACACGCAAGACCCCGGTCAGCTCGTCCTCTATACGGTCGCCGCCGCCGTCATCGGCGGGACCAGCCTCTTCGGTGGCCGGGGCAAAGCGATCCACGGCGTTCTCGGCGGCCTCCTCATCGGCGGCATCGCCTACGGCGTGTCCCTGCTCGAATTAGGGGAATTGGCCACGCCGCTGGAATACATCGTGCCGGGCGGCGTGCTCCTTGCCGCGGTTCTGGTTGACGTGCTTTCGCGGCGCGGGGCCAGGACCGGGAGCGTGTCTCGTGTCTGACCACCCGTGGGAGATCCAGCCGGCCCAGCCTCCAGCGCGTCGCCAGGTACCCGGCGCCACGGCCGGCATCGAGGACTCCCGTTGAGCGCGGCCCCGGGGGAGCCCCCGACCGGGACGGTGGTCGACCTCACCGCCGCCCCCGAGGTGGCCGCGGCCGAGGTCCCGCCCGAGATCCTCGCCGAGTCGCTGGGCCAGTACCTGCGGGGCTGGCTGCTCCGGGTCCGCGGCGGCAACAGCGGTGTCCTGCCCGTGGTCCTGGCCATCGTCGTGGTCGCCGTCAGCTTTCAGATCGCCAACCCGAAGTACCTGTCGCCGCAGAACCTGGTCAACCTCTTCGAGCAGAGCACCGTGTACATGGTGCTTGCAATGGCGGAGATCTTCGCCCTACTCCTCGGGGAGATCGACCTCTCCGTGGGCCTGGTCATGGGGCTGTCCGCCGTCGTAGTCGCCGAGCTCGTGCAGCCGATCGGCTGGGGTTGGCCGTGGTGGGCGGCGATCATCGTGGCGCTCCTCTTCTGCTCTGTGGTCGGCCTCATCCAGGGAACGCTCGTGGCCCGGCTGAAGATGCCGTCCTTCATCGTCACCCTCGGCGGGCTGCTGATCCTGGAGGGAGCGGCGATCCTCGTGCTCGGGGGGACGCTCGTCGGCATCGGCAACTCCCGGTTCACCAACGAGGTTGTCCTCTACGACATCTTCTGGGGGAGGTTCGCCCCGGTGGTCGGCTGGGTCGTGCTGGCCGTGCTGGTGGGAACCGCCGGCACGGTGCTCTGGCTCCGGGACGCCCGCAGGCGCCGGGACGGCCTGGCGGCTCCACCGCCCAGCCTCACAGCGATGAAGATCGTCCTCATGACGGCGGCGGGCATCGCGGTCGTCGCCATCTGCAACGTCAACCGCGCCCACTACGGGACAATTGAGGGGGTTCCCTACATCATTCCGATCGTCCTCGTCGTGCTCGGCGCCTGGACGGTCCTGCTGCAGCGGACGCGCTTCGGCCGCTACGTCTACGCCATCGGTGGCAACCCCGAGGCAGCGCGGCGAGCCGGGGTCAGCCTGCCCGCCGTTCGCACCTGGGGCTTCGTCCTCGCCGCCCTGACCTCCGGGATTGCGGGTGTGCTGTTCGCCTCGTGGCAGGTCTCGCTGACGACCAACATCATCAAGACCGCCAACAGCTACGTGCTGCTGGCGGTGGCCGCGGCGGTCATCGGTGGCACCAGCCTCTTCGGCGGCCGGGGCAGGACCATCCACGGTGTACTGGGCGGCCTCGTCATCGGCGGCATCTACAACGGCCTCTACCTGCTGGGGGTGTTGAGCCAGTGGATCGACGTCGTGGTTGCCGCCGTGCTGCTCGCGGCGGCAACTATCGACGTCCTCTCCCGCCGAGGCGCGCCGCGCCAGTCCTGACCTCAGCGGAAGCCACAAGCCCTGCTAGAGCTCGGCTGGGTGGCATCCGTCTCGACCACGAGACGGCTTCGAAGCGGCCTTCGAGCGAGTGGTGGTAATGGCGATGCGCTCCCCGTCTCAGCCGGGACGAGCCCATTGATCGCGGCGAACGGATCCCATGTCGAGTCTCGGTGTGGCTCCAGCTCGGTCCGGTCGGCAGCGGTCCGCAAGGGTTTCGGACAGGGCTTCAGACAACCGTCTGATCTGCACTCTTCGCCCGTTGGCGCGGCATCCGTCATGGGCGCTCAAACGAACGTTATGCACGCTCCTGCCGTGGCTGGTCCGGTGTTGTCAAGGTAGCGAGAGCGCGACGTGGGGGTTCGCGTGGGAGGGTCGACGTCAACAATCTCCGACTGGCGGATCAAGCTATGGGGAAAATGACTCCTACCCGGCCGCGAGGAGCGCCTCGCAGTCCGCGCCGGGAATCGGCCGCGAGAACAGGTAGCCTTGCCCGTACTGCCAACCGATTCCGCGGAGCGCATCTGCTTGCTCCTCCCGCTCGATCCCTTCGGCAACCTCTATCATCCCGATCGACATGGCCAGGTGGTGGATCGCCTCTACGAGCAGCATCGAGCGTGTCGAATGGGGCAACTGCGCCGTGAACGAGACGTCGATCTTCAAATGGTCGAAGGGGAATCGGCGGACGTAGGAGAGCGACGAGAAGGCGGTGCCGAAGTCGTCGAGCGCCAGACCCACACCGAGGCCCTTGAGCCGGGTCAGGAAGTCCATCGTCTGTTGGGTGTCGTCGAGCAGCACTGATTCGGTGACCTCGACTACGAGATCGGCCGGATCGATTCCGGCGCCTGTGATTATCCCCGAGATCGAATCGAAGAGATCCGGATCCGAGAGATCATTCGCCGATAGGTTGACGCTCATCCACATGCGCGGCGTCGAGGAGTATCTCTCCTGCCAATCCGCAAGTTGGCGTGTCGCCTGTTCACAGGCCCACTGGTCGATCTCCGCGATGAAGCCGGTCTCCTCGGCAAGTGGCAGGAACGCGCCGGGGTAGAGCAGTCCCCGTTCTGGGTGCTGCCAACGGACTAGAGCCTCGAACCCGACGATTCGCCCACCAGCAAGCGCGACAATCGGCTGATAGTCCAGTACCAGTTGGTCGAGCGCCGGGAGCGCCTCCATCTCTACGTTTGTGACTGGCCGACCTGCAGCCACGTGGTGTACCGCATCGCGGAGTTCCTGGATCGCTCGGGTCTTCCGCACCCATGCAGAGCTGCCCGCCCGCATCGACGCGTAGAGCGCACCGGGGCGCTCCGAACCGGTGAGAGTGATGATCTTGCCCTCGGGATGAGCCTCCCGAAGCCTCTTAATCGCATCGGGAGCATCCATGTCGGGCAGGTGATAGTCAATGATCACGACGTCCGGCCGCTCCTGCTGGGTGATTTCGACGCCCTGCGCAGCGGTTAGCGCCGTGCCGACGACGACGATCCGTGAGTCCTCCTGGAGCAGACGCACGACACTTTGAAGGAACATCTCGTGGTCGTCGATCACGACGATCCGGATCACGGGCTCCTCACTCATCGCGATCGAGCACCTTGCGAACGTTCTCCAGCAGTATCACCTGGTCAAAAGGCTTCTCTACCAACAGGAACTCCGTTCCGAGAACAGCTTCTGACTCGAGGACGGGTTGGGCGTGACCGGACATGAAGAGCACTCGGATGCCGGGTCGGAGCTGTCTCATCTCGTTAGCAACGGCCGGTCCCTGCATCGTCGGCATGATCACGTCGGTGAGGACGAGGTCGATGGGTCCAACGTGCGACGCCGCGATTTCTATCGCCTCAGCACCACTGGATGCGGTGACAACGGTGTAGCCGTTGCGGGTCAGTATTCGTCGCGTCACTTCGCGTAGCGCTTCTTCGTCATCGACTACAAGGATCGTCTCTGTTCCCAACAGTGGTCTGAGGCGACCTACGCGTTCGTCGTGCAGGTCCCGCGTGCTGTCTTGCTTAGCAGCGGGGAGAAGGATGGTGATCGCGGTCCCGAAACCTTCATCGGAATAGATCCTCGTGTGACCACCAGACTGCGAAACGATTCCATACACGGTCGCTAGCCCCAGGCCCGAGCCCTCGCCCCTGGGCTTGGTCGTGAAGAAAGGTTCGAACGCGCGATCGCGGACCTCCGCAGACATGCCTACGCCGGTGTCGCTAACGCGGAGACAGATGTAAGACCCCTCCGGAGCGCCGGTGACGGAGTTTTCGCTCCCAGTGATCTCCCTCGTCGACGTGTCGATCGATAGCGTGCCCCCTGCCGGCATGGCGTCGCGAGCATTGATGGCCAGGTTGAGAACAATCTGCTCGATTTGACCTGGGTCAGCCACGACCATCGGCAAGCTGGCTGCGAGGCTGATGACGAGTTCGATCTGCTCGCCGATTGTGCGGCGCAGAATCTGCTCCATTCTGGTGATTGCACTGTTGAGACTAAGTGCACGGGCCTGGACCACCTCTCGGTGGGCGAACGAGAGAAGTTGGTGAGTTAGGAGACTGGCGCGCTCAGCTGCCAATTGGATCTGCTTGACGTCCTTGAGCGGTCCCTCCCATTGCGTACCCGTCGGAGTCGCGGCGGCACTGGTCAACTCCTCGGCAACGAACGACGCGTAGTTCAAAATAACGGCCAAAAGATTGTTGAAGTCGTGCGCAACGCCTCCGGCGAGTTGGCCGAGACTCTCCATGCGTTGCGATTGATGAAGCTGTCCCTCGAGCCGCTCGCGATCGGCTTCCGCCTCAAGGCGCACGCGTTCGGCTTCGGTCTTCTCGCCCTCGGCCTTGACGCGATCGGCTTCCGCCTCAAG
>Ga0187860_1002598_pt1 | contig 14792 bp, 10 predicted proteins | sample June2016WEW_10_4_FD_132981 | JGI IMG/M metagenome (GOLD analysis project Ga0187860, IMG submission 132981) | Peatland microbial communities from SPRUCE experiment site at the Marcell Experimental Forest, Minnesota, USA - June2016WEW_10_40 | ecosystem: Environmental > Terrestrial > Soil >... | reverse complement strand
CGGCCCGGCTGCGGCGCTGGGTGGAGCAAGACATCCGGCGCGGAACTGGGGAGTTGCGCCGGATTGTGGCGCGGGCCGACGGATTGCAGAAGACGGCGCGGCCGCTGGGCGACGCCCGGCATTTCAACAACGTGCTCTCCAACCTCATGCGCGGCGGAGTGTTTTTGGGCGGGTATGAAATCGACCCCGAAGACTTGCGCCAGTTCGTTGGCCAGGCGCATGGGGCGTCGGCGGAACGGCTCAAGCGCGAGTATCTTCCCCTTTCCTTCAGCCGGCGGCATGGCGATCCGAGCCGCCCGTGGAACCGTTTCCGCATCGCCGCCCACACGCTGGCGTACGAAGGCAACTGGCGCGACATCTTCCAGAATTGGGAGGCGCTGGCGGTGTCGTTTCCGGGCTATGCCGGGGCGATGATTTGCAAGTTCGCCAACGCCTCGACCATGGACGGCTACAACCCGTACCGAATCAGCCGCGAGGGCTTCGAGTGGGAAACGGTCGATCCGCACGATCCGTGGTCGCACATCGGGTATTGGGGCGATCATCAACTGATCTACCTGCTCAAATTGCTGGAAATACTGCACCGGCACGAGCCGGAGAGGCTGCGCGATTATCTCACCCGCCCGCTCTTCGCCTACGCCAATGTCCCCTACCGCATCGCGCCCTACGATCAACTGGTGGCGCACCCCAAGGAAACCGTGCGATTCGACCCGGAATTGGATCAACTGGTGCGGCACCGCGTCCTCCAAAGCCGAGCCGACGGGAAGCTGGTTTGGGACCGCAACGGCCAGGTCGTGCTGGTCACGCTGACGGAGAAAATGCTCGTGTCCATCCTGGCGAAGCTGGCCAATTTCGTCCCGCAAGCCGGCCTGTGGCTCAACACCCAGCGGCCCGAATGGAACGACGCCAACAACGCGCTGGTCGGCCACGGCGCATCGGTGGTGACACTTCATCATCTGCGCCGCTACCTGGCTTTCTGCGCCGAGGTGTTCCGGCCGTTGGCGGGAACGGAGATCACGCTTTCCGCCGAAGTCGGGCAGTGGCTGGCCGAGACGGGCGGAATCCTGGAGCGGCGGCGGCGCTGGCTGGCCGCCAGCATGAGCGGGCGCCGGCGGAGAGTTATACTTGACGAATTGGGGCGGGCGGGCGGGCGTTATCGGGCACAGGTTTATGAGCACGGCTTGACCGGCCGCGGCGCGCGGCTCAATGCCGGCGAATTGCGCGCCTTCTTTGCCACGGCCCTGGCCTGGATCGACCATTCCCTTGCCGCCAACCGGCGGCCCGACGGCCTTTACCACTCTTACAACCTCATATCCCTGGACCGGCCCGGCGAAGTCGCCATCCGGCGGCTTTACGAAATGCTGGAGGGCCAGGTGGCCGCGCTCAGTTCCGGGTATCTGTGCGCCGGGGAATCGCTGGCCGTCCTGCAAGCCCTGCGCCGCGGCGCGCTCTACCGGCCCGATCAGCGCTCCTACCTGCTCTACCCCGACCGGTCGCTCCCGCGCTTTACTGACAAGAATAATATTCCGCCGCGCGAGTTGCGGCGCTCCAAACTGCTGCGCCGCCTCATCGCCGCCGGCGACCGCGCGCTGATCGAGCGCGACGTCGCCGGTCGCTGCCATTTCAACGGCGATTTCCGCAACGCCGGCGACATCGAAGCCGCCCTTGGCCGGCTGGCCAAAAGCGGCTGGGGGCGGTTGGTGAAACAGGAGCGCGGCCTGGTGCTCGATATATTCGAGCGGCTTTTCGATCATCAATCGTTCACCGGTCGATCGGGGACATTCTACGGCTACGAGGGCCTGGGCTGCATATACTGGCACATGGTTTCCAAGCTGCTTCTGGCGGCACAGGAATCCTGCTTGCGCGCCGCCGAAAGCGGCGCGCCGGAAAAGCTGGTGCGGGAGTTGGCGCACTGTTACCACGAGATCCGGGCGGGAATCGGCGACCAAAAAAGCCCGCGCGAGTACGGCGCCTTTCCAATGGACCCGTATTCGCACACGCCGGGCCACGGCGGCGCCCGCCAACCCGGCCTGACCGGCCAGGTAAAGGAAGACATCCTCTGCCGCTGGGGCGAACTGGGTGTGCGGGTGCGCGAGGGCCGCCTTTGTTTCGAGCCGCGCCTTCTGCGTCAAGACCAATTCCTGGCCCTTCCCGCGCAGTGGTGCTATTACGACGTTGCGGGAAAGGCGAAGCGATTGCGCCTGGCAGCCGGTTCGCTGGCATTCACTTATTGCCAGACGCCGATCATCTATCGCCTCGCGGACAAACCGGGCATCGTTGTCCACGCGAAAAACGGCGCGCGCAAACAAACCGGACCCGCCCTGGACGACGCCACCAGCCGCGCCATCTTTGGCCGGACCGGCGAGATCCGTCGGATTACCGTGGCCATTGACTTGGCGGTGTCTTAATTTGAAATTCTGCAAACCCGCGCAACAACAAGGTGTTCCTTTGGGTGTCAAATCTCATTATGCAGGACTCAAACGCGTCGCAGCATTTGATTGTTGGTCTTGTAGGCGGGAACCGGGCGGAACCGAAGCTGGGCCGTCAGAATCCAATTTCGAAGAGCCGGTCCACCCGTGAACAGTACAAACAATAGGAGAGCAATGACACAGGATTCTACAGCCGGATACCACGAACCCGAACGCCGAATGATCATTCCTCCGACAACACCAATCAACACGACTGCCAATGGCGTCAAGAAAACCTTGTCAAATCCGGTCAGAACGATTCGCCCCGATGCGATCCGCCCCCACATATTAAATGGTGGCGCGACGCTGGAGCAGTAAATCATCAGGCGCAGCAGCGCGGCTACCAAGGCAAAAGTCAATACCAGCCCAGGCAGCGATTCCATGTCGGAACTTTTAATTATGCAGTATGTCCACCAGCCCGCAAGGACGCTGATGAAGAAGCTCGTTGAGCTCGGGATCGATCGACGGTTGAATTTTGGCGATAGCACAAGATACGGCCACCCCAGGTAAGTAGGCTCGCTGCCCAACCCGTCCAGGCGCATCTCTAAGTTCAAGCCGGATCTTCCGCCTGCCGCCGTGTTCATTCTATTGGTGTTGCTCAAAAAGGGCCAAGGAAAGGCCTGCAGACTCCTTCGATGTCCCTGCCAGATCACCAAGACCAGAGCCACACCGAGAACAATCGTCGGCCACCCCGCCACACACGGAAGCATGAGCGCCGGCCATAGGAACCCCAGCGCCAAAAACCACGGCCACCTGCGGGTCGCCGCCAACAGAATCGTCATGAGAACCAGGTAGGTCAGTCCGAATGCGATAATGGGCAAGGCCGGGTTTACGTGCGCATGCCACTTCGCAATGGCCGTGAGGACGCCAATCACAACCGCATCCTGCCAAACGGGATGAACCGGCCCCAAAGGCAGTGGCTTGTGGGATGTCCACGGCGACACTCTTAGCCACGCGGCATACGTCCAATTGCAGGCGGGGTGAAATCGCGAAAGACGATAAACGGCATAAACAACAGCCGCGCCTCCCAAAATGACCATCTGTATGTTCTTGAATTCCTGCATGTCAGAGATTTCAAAGGGAGGGTTCCCCATTCTCAGTTCTATGACGCAGAGACCGCCCGTCAACACTCCATAAATGATGCAAAAGAGCGCAATCATCCAGGACGGTGGCCACACAACCTGGGAATGAAATTGCAGCGGACGTTTCATGTCTTGGGGCGGCTGAAGTACTTTTCGATGTGATCCAGCGTCTGCGGATGCACGATTTTCTCGAACACCTCGGGCAACGAACCAGCACATCCTGTTTTGGCCCGCAATCCGTCCAAGGTGTCATACGCAACAACGTGTGTGCCGCTGAGAATGGCAATCCGATGTGCCAGAAGTTCGACCATCTCCGGAATCTGCGACGCCAACACCACGGTAACGTCCGAGCGATCAGTCAGACGTTGCAGCACCCGGCGCAATGCCAGAATCGCCGAAGGGTCCAAACCGCCGGTAAATGGTTCGTCGAGAACCAGGACCGGGGCTTCTGTCACCAGCGCGCCGCAAATCGCGATCTTTTTCTTCTGCCCGTTCGAGCACGTGCGAATGGGTGCATCACCTTTATCCGCCAGTTCAAAGAGATCCAGCAGACGGTTGATATGATCCATTAAATGATCGGCCTCGATGTCATACAATTGCCCCAAAGCCAGCAGCCATTCGCGCGCAGTCAGAAACTCCGGCAGCCACGGGTGATCGGGCAGGAAGGTCATTTGCCGGCGAATCTTCAACTCTGTCTCCTCGCTGGCGCGGCGCCGCAAACCGTTGATCTCGACATTCCCTTTGGCCGGCGCGATGAGTCCCGCGATGATGCCGAGCAGCGTGCTCTTGCCGACGCCGTTCGGCCCCATGATTGCGATCAGCTTGCCATCCGGAATGTCGAGATCGATATGGCTCAACACCGGCCTTAATCCGTAATGATGACTGACGTCGATGACTTTGATCATAACGCTCTCCTCTTCACGCTGCCTGTCCACGAAAGTGGCAGGCATACACTTGACAATGATGAACGGTGCTCCTGTTGATCAAGTGCAAAAGGCTCGCTTATCATGTTGCAATTATGCCGCCGTTCGATTCAAAATCCCATTCCAATCCATCCGTGCTTTTGTAACCGGGTTGAGGGTCCGGTTGGGGCGTGAACTATTCGCGCTTCATGAAGCATTATGGGCTGCACCCCACACTTCGAATCGGGCGAAATGGTGCAAGTGTTCAGCCTGTTTGGACGCCCAATGGCCAAAAGAGCTTTCAAATTAAGACGCCGCCATTGACTTGGAACCCTCGCCGCGGTAAGGTATTACGATGCTAGGAGTGTGGATTTGGATTGTGGTCTTGGCGACGGCCGCTGCTTGTTCCGCGGATACGGTTGATTCGTTTCCAGTTCTGACTACCCTTGACGGCCAAAGCTATACCAACGCCGAAATAACCCGGGTCACAGTGTCTTACGCCATCGTCCTTTTCGATGGCGGCGGGAAAAAGATCCCCCTCTCCCAGCTTCCCGTTGAGCTGCAAAAGAAATATCATTTTGACCCGGCCGCCGCCGCCGCCGCCGAGCAGGCGGAAATCGATAAACGCTTGGCGGAACAGCGTCAAGCGCAAGCCCAATTGGCGGAATTCTTTCGCTCCCAAGGCCCGACCGGCGACGCGGTAAAAGTCCACGTTTTGAAAGTCCTGCAGCCGTATCAGTACCAAGTCTCGGTTGCCGGGGCTGAACAAACCATCACGATGAACTCCATGCCGCAAGACGTGATGGATTTCATCCAGCGCAGGGACTCGCTCCACAATAGCATTACCAATCTACAGTCGCAGATCGAATCCCAGCGCCAATACGCCGCCAACCAGGCCGCCATTGCCAAGTCGATGAAACGGCGTAGTTCGGGCTATGCGGCCCAAAACGCAGTCGCCAAGCAGGCCAACGCGGAAGTCCAACAGCAACAGCGCCAACTGACCGCTCTCCAGGCCGAACTGGATAAATTGAACAAAGCCGACGCGAAGAACACCACCATCCTGGCGCGCCCAACCGACAAAGTTCCAGTGTGGGGCCGGATATGGTTGTATGTCGGTATGGCGCCAGAGACGCCGCCGGAAAAAGCTGACGCCTCGCCTCAACATCTTTCCAAAAAGCAGGCCTCTCAATAACGCCCTTCCAATGTGACATCGAAGTTGGGCCATGACGGATGAAAGCGTCCTTGTCACCTTCCCCTCATTTGGATAGTTGTGGCGTGTGACCGCTTTGGAACATCCATGCGCCTGACCGAATACACGCTGCTGGCGCTCAGTTCGCTCTTCGTCATCCTCGACCCAATCGCGGTTGTGCCTGCTTTCATTGCCATGACGCCCGGCGACACGCCGGAGGGCAAACTGCGCATGGCGCGCCTGGCGTGCTCGGTGGCCGCCGGAGTGCTTGCGCTTTTTGCCGCGGGCGGAAACTGGATTTTTAAGATCATGGGCATCACCCTGCCGGCCTTTCAACTGGCCGGAAGCGTTCTCCTGCTGCGCATCGCGCTGGATATGCTTTACGCGCGCCGCTCGCCCGCGCGCGAAACCGATGAGGAAGTGGCCGAAGGCGCCGCCAAGGATGACATCGCCATCACCCCGCTGGGCGTGCCGATGCTGGCGGGACCGGGGGCCATTTCCACCGCGTTGATTTTGCTCAATGAAGCAAAGGGGGCGGCGGAGGTCATCGCGCTTTTCCTGAGCATTGGCGTCGTCTGCGTGGCGGCCTACTGGATTCTATGGCTGGCGGTGCGCGGGGCGCACTATCTCAATCCGCTGGCCCTCAAATTGGTCACCCGCCTATTCGGCCTTCTCCTGGCCTCCGTCGCCGTCCAATTCATCCTCAACGCCCTGCAGCAAACGCCGTTTTTTCGGAGATAACAGCGGGATGAAATCCGGATGCTTGAACATCTCCGGATGCAGGATGCCGACAAAGGGCAGATTGCGATACCGCTCGGCGTAATCCAGCCCGTATCCCACCACGAAGTGATTGGGAATGGTGAACCCGACGTAATCGGCGGTGACCTTCTCCACTCGCCGCGAAGGTTTGTCAAGCAGGACGCAACTTCGGATCTGGCGCGGCCCCAGTTTGCGCAATTTCGCCGTCACCCGGGCCAGCGTCTTGCCCGTGTCCAGAATATCGTCCACCAGCAGCACGTCGCGCCCCCCCACGTCCAGCCGCAACTCCTTGGTGAACACCAGGTCCGTCGATTCCGTCCCCCCGCCGTAACTGGACACGCCGATAAAATCCAGCCGCAACGGCAGCGAAAGACGGCGCAGCAGATCGGCCAGGAAAACCACCGTGCCGTTAAGCAGCGCAACGATGACCAGATCGCGCCCGGCGAAGTCGCTCTCAATTTCGCGCGCCAGGGCGTGGACGCGCCGGGCCAGGCGCTCCTGGGAGATGAGTACCGACTCAATCTCTTTGCGCCAGCACGGAGGGGGTTCTTTGATCCGACGCGGCATGACCCTGGAGCATAAGGGGAAAGTTTTGGGTTTAAAGTTAAAAACTTAAGCATTATACATTGGCCATGCCTCACTTTCTGGCTCAAGGCGGGTTGATGATTTGGGTGATCGTGGCCGCCAGCGCGGTGGCCCTGGCCGTTTTCCTCGAACGCCTCCTCCAATTTCATCGCGACCAAATCAACTCGACCGAATTCCTCAACGGCGTCCGCAACGTCCTCAAACGCGACAATATCGTCGAAGCCGTCGCGATATGCGACGCCACACCCGGCCCGGTCCCGCGCCTGGTCAAGATCGCCATTCTCAACCGCGAGCGGGGCCGCGATGCGGTGCGCCAGGCGCTGGAGGATGCCGGGGCTTGGGAGGTGCCCCGCTTGGAAGAGAAGCTCAATCTGCTGGCGACCATCGCCCAAATCTCCCCCTTGCTCGGGTTGCTGGGCACCGTTCTGGGTTTCATCACCGTCTTTCGCGCCATCGAGTCCGCCGGTTTCAACGCCTCTGTCGGCCAGCTTTCCGAAGGCATCTGGCAGGCCCTGATTTGCACCGCCGCGGGCCTGGCCGTCTCCATTCCCAGTTACGCCGCTTACAACTACCTGGTCGGCCGCGTCAACGCCATTGTTCTGGATATGGAGCAAATCTCCAGCGAGATTCTCAACATCATTTCCAACCCCGCCCCCGAATCGGCCGCGCCGCGTCTGCCATGAGATTCGCCCGCAAAGCCAATATCTTCCACGGGCCGCTGGACGCCGCGCCGGTGGCTGCAGTGATGTTTTTGCTGGTCATCTTCATGTTGCTCGGCGCCCTGTTGCGCACCCCGGGCGTCCTCGTCAGCCTGGATGACCCAGCCCTCGCCACCCCCCAAACCATCACCGTCACGCGCGCCGGCGAAATCCTCTTTGCCGGCAAAACCAACGGGCCGCCGGTGGACTGGCCGCAATTGCGGGCCGATTTGAAAAAGGCCCCCGGCCATGCTCCCTTCGATCTGTATGTCCAACCGGGAGCGGACCCCAAATTGGCCGAGCAGGTCCGCGCGCTGTTCCAAATCGACCTGCCGCAGGCCGACAATCTGGCGGGGACAGACAACCCGGCGGTGGTCGTGGCGGTCAATTTTCGAGGCCAATGCTTTTACCAGAACAAGCTGGTGCAGGAGGGTGAATTGGAAACCGCGCTCCGGGAGCGGGCGCGGGCCGCCGCGCGCCTTTCCAAAAAGCTCACGATCCTCTTGTGGGCGGACAAAGCGGTCGAGAACGATGTCATCATGCGTCTGTGCATGCTGGCCAAGAAAGCCGGCGTGAGCGATGTCCAGATCGGCGCGCGCCCGCCCGTTTTCGGTACGACCCCATGAGCCCCGCCCCACGTGTCATTTCAGGTTGGACGCGGTCGCGTTTCCTCGCGGTCGTTGGTGTGCTCTTCGTTTTGCAAGTGGGGCTGATTATGCTTTTTGGCGGACGCAAGCCACCGTCCTTGCAGGCCACTGCGCCATCCATTCGTTTCCGCGCGCTGAGCGGGCCGGTGACGGAGCAGGAGTTGTTGCGCCTGTTTTTTGCCGGTGACCCTGCCGTCTTTCCCGGTCCGGGCCCCCACGGGTTTTCCAGCCGCGCCTGGATGGACCAGCGCCCGGAGCAATACCAGCCCTCCAATCCCTTGGAACCGCCCTCCTGGCTGGCTCTCAACCCCGCCAGACTGGCAACCAACTTCATCGCCTTGCCCGCCGGCAGCGAACCGTTTCCTCTCGGTCTGGCCGAACAACGCACCGCTCAAGTCGAACCGCTTCCTGCCTTTCTGCCACCGGAGAGAATCCGCGCCGGGTCTGAGTTTCATATCGAGGGCGCACTGGGAGAACGCCTGTTGAGCCAGCCACCCCTCCTGACGGCATGGCCCAGCGCGCAAGTGTTGGCCAGTTCGGTCGTCGAGATCGCCGTCAACCCAGCCGGCGATGTCATCGCTGCCCGGTTGCTCCTCCGCAGCGGATCGCCCGACGCGGACAAGGACGCGCTGGCCAAGACTCGCGCCTTGCGCTTCCGCCCATCAACCGCCGCGCCGGCCATCACCTGGTGCCGGGCCGTCTTTGACTGGCAGACGGTCGAGTTGCCCGCTGCCGCCCCGCAAAAATGAAAGAACCTTGACATGTCTCCGGAGAAGCTGGTTTGCGCCTACGTTCTTTCTTTGCTTGCGGCCCTTTCCCTTCTGGCCATATACTCGGAAATTCGCAGCCGGCGTTTTGGGCCGGCTCGCAAGCAGGACCGCATCTTCCGCTGCGAGCGGTGCGGATCGGTCTATACGGACGACGCGGACGAGGATCGTTCGCGCTGCGCGCAGTGTGGAACGCTCAACGAACCGTTCGAGTTTTGAAAGCGGGATGGCCAAACCAGCCGCATTTCCCGCTCTCTGCGGACAACATACAGTTTAACCTTTTTATTCTTGATTTGACCTATGGGAATGTGGATCGGACGTAACCGAAAAGCTCGCGTCACCTACGGTTTTGACGAAATCGCCCTTGTCCCGGGCGAAATCACCATCAACCCCAACGAAGTCGATACTTCCTTCAAAATCCCGCGCAGGGACGGCGCGGCCATCGAACTGAAAATCCCCATTATCGCCAGCGCCATGGACGGCGTCACCGACGTGCGCTTTTGCGTCGCTATGGGCAAACTCGGCGGCTTGGGCGTGATCAACCTCGAAGGCGTCCAGACCCGTTACGCCAATCCCGAGGATGTCCTCCAGCAGGTCGTCAAAGCCGGCAAGGAAGAGGTCACCGCCATGATCCAGAAAATCTATACCGAGCCGGTCAAGGAGGATTTGATCGCCCGGCGCGTCCAGGAATTGAAAGCCGCCGGCGTGCTGGCCGCCGTCAGCTCCATCCCGCAAAAAGCCGGCCATTACGGCTGCATCGCCCAGGAGGCCGGGGCGGACATTTTCGTCGTCCAATCCACCGTCTCCACCGTCAAACATATTTCAACCGAATACAAGTCCCTCGATCTCGCCGATTTCTGCCGCACGATGCGCATTCCCGTCATCATCGGCAACGCCGTCACTTACAGCGTCACCTTGCAATTGATGGAATGCGGCGTGGCCGGCGTGCTCGTTGGCGTCGGCCCGGGCGCCGCCTGCACCAGTCGCGGCGTCCTGGGCCTGGGCGTGCCCCAAGTCACCGCCACTGTCGATTGCGCCGCCGCCCGCGACTATCACCACAAATTAACTGGCCGCTACGTCCCCATCATCACCGATGGCGGCATGAGCAAGGGCGGCGACGTTTGCAAAGCCCTGGCCTGCGGCTCCGACGCCGTCATGGTCGGCAGCGCCTTCGCCCGCGCACAGGAAGCGCCGGGCAAGGGCAATCACTGGGGCATGGCCACGCCGCACGCCAATTTGCCCCGCGGCACCCGCATCAAAGTCGGCGTCAGCGGTTCCCTCAAACAAATCCTCTACGGCCCGGCCACGGTGGACGACGGCTCGCAGAATCTTGTCGGTGCGATCACCACCTGCATGGGCTGTGTCGGCGCCTCCACCATCCGCGAATTTCAAGAGACCGAAATCATCATCGCCCCAAGCATCAAGACCGAGGGCAAGCTCTTCCAAACCGTCCAAAGCGTCGGCATGGGCGCCCGCTAACAGCGAACCTTATCGCCACACTATCGCGTCCGCCAAATCTTTTCCAATTCAGTCCATGGATGGGGTGAACAAGGTTTTCAAAGTTGAACCCAAGCGCCGTAGGTGCGGCCTATTTGTAGAACCCGAACCCAAACACGATTTTCAATGTTGAAGCCCAGCGCCGTAGGCGCGGCATCGTTGTAAAACCCGAACCCAAACGAATGGTAAGCCCCGTCAGTGGGCGGCATCGCCGGGAATTTGCGCGTAGGTGTTTGCCCTGCGCGAAAGGTGCGGCTTCCTGACGAAGCTTCACGGTTTAGATTGACAGCCGGCGGGACTTATGGAAGGCTCACCGTGGAAGGAGCCAAAATGAAAACCCAAACAACTTGGTTTCTGCCACGCCAGTGGAAGCTGCCGCTGCTCATTGGAATTGTATTCGAGTTGGTGTTGCTTCTGCCGCTATGGCTGCTGCCTGCCGACTCGGCGTTCGCTGAGGATTGGAACTCATTCTTTGTGCGAATTCATGCCCCTGCCCTCTGGCTGGCGGATCGCCTTGGGGACGTCGATGACATCCTGGTGCTGGTTGTGGCACCGTTGTTTTGGGCGTGCGCCGCCTATCTGGTGTTCATTCTGCTGCCATCCTTTTTCGATCAAAAGCGTCGGCGGTTTTTGCAGTTGGCGTTGGGAGCCATCGTGGCGGGGTCATTGGGGGCGGTCATGGCGGAGTTTCTGGCGATGAAGGCGGTGGGCAGTTACGAATCGCTTCCGAGGTCATTCACGCCTACGGGCGACGCGCAATCGCTCATTGCTTCCAACAGTGTTTTCGCCTTGGATCTTTACCGCCACCTTCCGGCGCAGCCGGGAAACCTGATCTTTTCGCCTTATAGCGTCTCAGCCGCACTGGCGATGACCTGCGCCGGGGCGCGCGGACAAACGGAAGCGGAAATGACCAACGCGTTGCACTTCAGTCTGCCTCCCGACAAATTGCATCCCGCTTTTGGCGAATTGGTGGCGCGCCTTGCAAAACTGGAGCGGCCCAATCGCATCACCCTCCAGGTCAGCAGTTCTCTCTGGTGTCAGAAGCGATACCCGTTCACAACGGCATTTCTGCGCGTGCTTGCCAGCGATTACAGGGCGGAGGCCCGGTCGGTTGATTTCGCGGCCGCGCCCAAGACCGTCAGCGACGAGATCAACGCGTGGGCCGCGAGGAGCACCGATGGAAAGATCACGCATGTTGTCCAGCCGAGCCATTTCGGGCCGGACACCACCCTTGTGCTTTGCAACGCGATTTATTTCAAGGGCCGGTGGCGGACGCAATTTAAGCCAGGAGACACCAAGCCCGCCCAGTTTCACGTTGGAACCAACCAGGACGTCACCGCGCAAATGATGCATCAGAAGTGCAATTGCAAGCTGGCTTCGCTGTTCGACTGGATGGGCGATTCCATCTCCATGCAAATCATCGAACTGCCTTACTTCGGCGGCGATTTGTCGATGGTGATTTTCCTGCCACAGGACGTGGACGGATTGCCGGCACTCGAACAGCAGTTGACAGAGCAGAACCTTCGCCAATGGCTCGGCAAATTGAATACAGCCCGGGAACATGATGTGTGGGTGAGCTTGCCCCGGTTCAAGACGGTCCAAAGTTTCGACCTAAAACCGGCGCTGCAGTCCCTCGGCGTTCGCCTGGCATTTGGCGGCGGCGCGGATTTCTCCGGCATGGACGGCACAAAGTGGCTTTACCTTTCCAAAGCGCTGCAGCAGGCCTTTGTAGAAGTAAACGAACAAGGAACAGAAGCGGCCATGGTTACAGCGGGCCGCGTCAAAACCAAATCAGCGGCTGACCGGTTCATAGCTGATCACCCGTTTTTGTTTTTGATTCGGGACTGCGCCAGTGGCGGCATCCTGTTCATGGGACGGATTGTTGATCCGACTCGAGCCAACTAATTTGCGCATGGCGCCGCAGCATCTTTACCTTCAATGAAACCGATTTGCTTCCTGCTCCTTTTGCTTGTCGCGCCGGCGGCTTTCGCCTCCAGCGATGCGATTTCCCTGGCCGGCAAGTGGGCGTTTGAACTGGACCGCGCCGACAGCGGCATCGCCGACAAATGGTTTGACCGCAAGCTGGCGCATGAAATCCGCCTGCCAGGGTCGCTTCCCGAGCAAGGAATCGGCGATGACGTCAGCATCGACACGCCTTGGACGGGCGGCATTGTAGATCGCTCGTTTTTTGATTCGCCCGATTTTGCCCCGGAACGGCAGCCCGGCCACGTGCGGGTTCCCTTCTGGCTCCAGCCCGAAAAATACTACGCCGGCGTGGCGTGGTTCGAGCGCCAGATCAACGTGCCCGCTCAATGGAAAGCGCGCCGGGCAGTTCTGTTTCTGGAACGGCCACACTGGGAGACGCGGGTCTGGCTTGATGGACGGCTCATCGGGACCAACGACAGCCTGGCGACGCCCCACGAATACGACTTGGGCCAATTGACGCCCGGCCGCCATACCGTGAGCATCCGCGTGGACAACCGCCGGATTGTCGATGTTGGCGAAAACTCCCATTGCATCAGCGATCACACCCAAGGCAATTGGAACGGCATTGTCGGCCGGATTGAACTCCATTCCACTCCCCTGGTGTGGTTGGATGATTTGCAGGTTTATCCGCACCTGGCGACCCGCTCCATCACTGTCAAGGGCCGCTTGGGCAATCATTCTGGCGACAACCGCGCCGCGAGCATTGCTTTGGCGGTCCGGCGCCGCGGAAAAACCGTGGCGGACAAGACACTTGAAGTCCAAACCGCCGATGGAGCGCAGTTTGAAACCGAAATTCCACTCGGCGCGGACTTTGAAACGTGGGACGAGTTTAATCCCGCCCTCTACAGCCTTGCGGCGACCTTGGACGGAGCGACTCGCGCGGTCACTTTCGGGATGCGCGAGATTTCCACCCAGGGCACGCAGTTTCTCGTCAACGGGCGCAAGTCCTTTATTCGCGGCACGCTGGAATGCTGCATTTTCCCAAAGACCGGTCATCCGCCGACCGAGGTTGGAGAATGGAAGCGCGTTCTGCGGGTCGCGCGGGCGCACGGGCTGAACTTGCTGCGCTTTCATTCGTATTGTCCTCCCGAGGCCGCGTTCATCGCCGGCGATGAGATGGGCTTCTACTTTCAGGTGGAAACCTGCTGGGCCAATCAGTCAACAACAATCGGCGACGGCAAGCCCGTGGACCAATGGGTCTATGAGGAAACCAGCCGCATTCTCAAAGCCTATGGCAATCACCCCTCCTTTCTCTTGATGCCTTACGGCAACGAACCGGGGGGAGATCAAGCCTCGGCCTACCTGGCGAAGTTCGTCGAACATTTCAAGGCTATGGATTCCCGCCGTTTATGGACCGCCGGCTCGGGTTGGCCGCAACTGCCCGCCAACCAATTCCATGTCGATCCCGGCCCCCGCATCCAGGCCTGGGGCGCCGGCCTCAAGTCCCGCATCAACTCCACTCCCCCCGAAACCTCCACCGATTACCGCGACTACATTGATCGCCGAACGGTCCCGGTAATCAGCCACGAGATCGGCCAGTGGTGCGTCTATCCCAATTTCGACGAAATCCCCAAATACACAGGCTATCTAAAGCCAAGGAATTTTGAGATTTTCCGCGATGCCCTCGATGCCCATGGAATGGCCCCTTTGGCCCGCCAATTCCTCCTTGCCTCGGGCAAATTGCAAACCCTCTGTTACAAGGAAGACATCGAATCGGCCTTGCGCACCCCCGGCATGGGTGGATTCGAGTTGCTCGATTTGCATGATTTCCCCGGCCAGGGCACCGCGCTGGTCGGCGTCCTCGATCCGTTCTGGGATGACAAAGGATACGTCACGGCCGGCGAATACAGCCGTTTCTGCAACCGCACCGTGCCGCTGGCGCGTTTGCCCAGGCGCGTCTTTACTACCGATGAACAATTGACCGCCTCGCTCGAAGTGGCCAATTTTGGCCCGAAACCCATCCGCCGGGCAGCGATGCGCTGGAAATTAACGGCCGAAGCCGGCCAGGTTTTGGCCCAAGGAGAACTGCCGGCCAAAGATATTCCTGTTGACAATGGCATATCCCTCGGCGCCATCGACGTCGATTTGAAAAATGTACCCGCGCCGGTCCATTGCCGCCTGGGGGTCGCGGTGGCCGGTTTCCAGAACGACTGGAGCCTCTGGGTCTATCCGCCGAACCCTCCCGCCCCGGCCCCGCCGGACATTTTGGTGACCT
>Ga0187860_1002591_pt1 | contig 14816 bp, 13 predicted proteins | sample June2016WEW_10_4_FD_132981 | JGI IMG/M metagenome (GOLD analysis project Ga0187860, IMG submission 132981) | Peatland microbial communities from SPRUCE experiment site at the Marcell Experimental Forest, Minnesota, USA - June2016WEW_10_40 | ecosystem: Environmental > Terrestrial > Soil >... | reverse complement strand
CTGGAAGAATGTTCTGAGCCGGGTTGAATTCCGGTGGGATCACTGCGACAACGGCAAGATCTTTGGCTCGAATGGAAGTTTCATTACCAACACTTCCAGCGGCCCTGTCACCACCAACACGGGGCCGAGCCGGAAGAACGCCTTCATGCTCGCCGCGAACATCATCTACAAGTTCTAAATTCATTTGGAACCTCGAGACCCTTCCCGAGAAAATCGGGAGGGGTTTTTTGTTTTCCAGGCCTCGGATTCGGGCTGCACTCGGGCAATCCGGCCTTGTCCTTGTTCTGCCGGGATCTCCGCGCTCAGCAGCCTGCCGAGGATCAAGCCGGAGGTGGCAGGCCCTGCCCGGACGAACGGCCGGCAGCAGCAGTGGCAGACTGGCGGAGAAACTCCTCGATGGCGTCGAGGTATTCGCGCGCCTCGGTGGCGCGGTCAGGATCTGTTGCAAGTTCCCGGAAAAGCCGCATGGCCTCGTTCACTTTGCCCTGCCGGACCAGGCAAACACCCAGGTTCAACTTGGCGTCGCAGCCGACAATCCGTGGATCGAAACTGATCCGTTGGTCGTAGCTGTGGTCTCTTCCCATTTCCACCAGGGACCGCAAACGCTGTTCGGCTTCCTCAGACCGTCCGGCGTCGGCGGCCTGTCGCGCCAGGAGCCATAAAAGCGGGGGTGAGGAAGGAAACCAGCGTCTCACCAGATCCGCGATCTGCTCCGCGGTGACGCCCGCGGGCAATTGCCCGGGCGGGGCGCCAAGGAAATGCTCCAGCACCAACGCCACCACCGGCGTTGGCGCCTCCGCCTCGTCCGCCAGCGGCAGAATCCGGGCGAGGGCCTCGGACAGGATTTCGTGACCGCGTTCGTCTTCGAGCCGCAACAGCGTTCTTCCGTACTCAGCCATGTAGTACAACTGCCCGGGCCGCTCGCGCAGCTCCAGCTCCAACAGACGGGCCGCGCGCCGGAGTTTCGAAGGACCCAATTCGCTGACATATCCGTAATGGCGCAACGTGATGGACGAGGGATGGACCCGGAGGCCTGTTCTGTCGGCAACCTGCCCGATGTCGGGCTCGAAATGCGGATGGCACCGCCCCAGGAAACGCAGGTCATCCCGGCGGCGGAACAATCGCAAATGCCACATGACCGAGTAATGATCCAATCGCCCGGCATCGCGCAGATCCTGGAAGCGCACAAGATATGCAAGGGCGTCTTCCCGGCGCAGGCACCCCCGCAGCTCTTCCTCCGATCCCGGCAATAATTCCTCGTCAGCGTCCAGCCACAATATCCAGTCCCCGCGAGCCTGCCCGACCGCAAAATTGCGCGCGGCCGAGAAGTCATCGCACCACGGAAAGTCGGAAACAACGGCCCCAAAATCTTCGGCGATCGACCGGGTTCGGTCCGTGGAACCGGTGTCGGCAACGATGATTTCACCTGCCAGGCCATGCACGGAAGCCAGTGCGCGCGGCAGCGAAGATTCCTCGTTGCGCGCAATGAGACACACACTGAGCGAAGGTTCCATTAAAGTCGTGTTGGGGGGCGAATCTGACATTCCCGGCGTGTGGAAGCAAGGGCGGTCTTCGCGGGGCGATTGCGGGGGTGCATCTTGACACTGTCCTTACCCGCAGACTCGAATTTGCTGCTTTCTAACGAATTTCACGGTTTCCCTCAAAATCAAGGACAGTGTCAAGATGCACCCGATTGCGGAGCGCATCCTGACACCGCCCCCGATTGCAAACAGACTGGAGCGCTGCGTTTATTCGAAGGGCGCTCAGCGAGTGTCGCAACCCAACCGCCCGGCCCAGGGTTTTCTTGACAAGCGCCGTCACGTGATACCACGCTCCAGGCCGTTCAATCCGTATGGGCCGCGCCATGCACCCGCGCCGGGCTCTCTGCCTCTTGATCGGTCAATAACAATGTGGAAGAAAACTTTTGGAAAAGCCGTTTTATGCTACAATCCATCATGAAAATCAATTCCTACGGAACACAAGGCGCCACGCAGCCGCTGGCGCCCTTCAGCATTCAACGCCGTGATCCCGGCGCGCACGATGTGCAAATCCAGATTCTTTTTTGCGGCGTCTGTCACTCGGACCTGCATACCGTCCGCAACGAATGGCATGGCACCACCTACCCTTGCGTGCCTGGCCACGAAATCATCGGACGCGTCGTGAAAGCCGGCGCGCACGTCAAGAAATTCAAGGAAGGCGACGTCGCCGGCGTCGGTTGCATGGTGGATTCCTGCCGCACGTGTGAAAACTGCAAGGACGACCTCGAACAATTCTGCGAAAAAGGCCCGATCTTTACCTACAATTCCCCCGACAAACATTCCGGCGGCATGACCTACGGCGGATACTCCGGCAGCATCGTCGTGGATGAAGCCTTCGTGCTGCACGTCCCGAAGAATTTGAACCTGGCCGCCGCCGCCCCGCTTCTTTGCGCCGGCATCACCACTTATTCCCCATTGCGCCACAACAAAGTCGGCAAAGGCCAGAAAGTTGGCGTCGTGGGACTCGGCGGGCTTGGGCACATGGGGGTAAAATTGGCCAAGGCCTTCGGCGCGCACGTGGTGGTCTTCACCACGTCGCCGAACAAAGTCAAAGATGCCTTGCGGCTCGGCGCGGATGAAGTCGTCAACTCCAGGAACGAAGACGAGATGAAGAAACATCTCAACAGTTTCCATTTTATTCTGGACACGGTTGCGGCAAAACACGACATCAACGCCTACCTCGTTCTCTTGAAACGCGACGGCACCCTGACGCAAGTCGGCGTGCCCCCCGAGCCGCTCTCCATTCAGGTCGGCACTCTCATCTTTGGCCGGCACAATTTCAGTGGCTCCCTCATTGGCGGCATCAAAGAAACCCAGGAGATGCTGGATTTCTGCGGCAAACACAATATTACTTGCGACATCGAGCTCATTCCCATCCAGAAAATCAATGAAGCCTACGACCGCCTTGTGAAGAACGACGTGAAATACCGCTTCGTCATTGACATGGCGTCGTTGGAAAAGACGGTCTGAACCATTTCAGGCTGGCAAGCGTGAGTCGCGGCCTGCCGATCCAGCGGAACAACGCCAAATCATGGATCTCAATCTTGCCAACGCCCCCACCAAGCAGGTTTACAGCCTGCTCATCGGCCTGGTCGCGCCCCGGCCGATCGCGTGGATTACCAGTATGAATCCGGCCGGGCAACTCAATGCCGCGCCGTTCAGCGCTTACAATTACATGGGCATCGATCCGCCGATTGTGGCCGTCGGCGTCGGCAATCGCCCCGGTCCGGGCTTGATTAGAAAAGATACCGCTCAAAATATCCGCAACACAGGCGAGTTTGTCATCAACGTCGTGAATGAAGCGCTCGCGGAGGCCATGAATGTCAGCGCCATCGACTTTCCCCCCGAGATCAACGAATTGGAGATTGCGCATTTGAAAACGGAACCCTCGCTGCTCGTGAAGGTTCCGCGCATCGCTGCGGCGCCTGCGAGCCTGGAGTGCCGCGAAATCACGACAATGGAAATCGGCCGCTCCAGGATTATCCTGGGGCAAGTCGTGGCGATTCATGTGAAGGATGAATTTGTCGATCCAGCGGGCCCCTACATCCGCGCCGAGGAACTGCATGCCGTTGGGCGCATGAACGGCCTGGGCTCCTACGTGAAAACAAAAGACGCATTTTTCCACATTTCAAGAATGACTTATGAGGATTGGAAGCAGAAGAACGGAAAGCAACAGCAGCTTCCTGGAGATCGGCCATGAGTCACCGGCCAGAGTGATGAGGGGACAATTATGACAAAAGTGATGAGCCGCGAGATCCGGCTGGCCTCCCGCCCCAACGGGATTCCAACCGCAGCCAACTTTACGCTGGCGCGGACCGAACTGGAGCCGCTGCAAGATCAGAAGGTGCTCGTTCGCAATCTCTTCATGTCGGTGGACCCCTACATGCGCGGTCGCATGAACGACGGGAAATCGTATGTTCCGCCCTTCGAGTTGGGCAAACCGCTCGACGGCGGCGCCGTCGGCGAGGTCATCGAGTCGCGCGCCAGGGAATTCAAGCCGGGCGATGCCGTCACTTCCAACTTTGGCTGGCGGGAGTACTTCGTTGCTTCGCCGAAAGAGTTGCATCCTGTCAGCCGCCAGGTTCAGCCGCTCTCGGTTTACCTCGGCGCCCTCGGCATGACGGGCATGACCGCCTGGGCCGGGTTGAATCTGGTGGAGGTGAAAGCCGGCGACGTCGTTTTCATTTCAGGAGCCGCCGGGGCGGTCGGGAGTGTGGCCGGGCAACTGGCGAAATTGCGCGGGTGCCGCGTCATCGGGTCAGCGGGTTCGGTCGAAAAGGTGGAGTTTCTGAGGGAAGAATGCGGATTTGATATCGCCTTCAATTACAAAGTCGGTCCGGTACTCGAGCAACTGAATCTGGAGGCGCCGGACGGGATCGATGTCTATTTCGACAATGTGGGAGGTGAAACGCTCGAAGCGGCGCTCTCGGCATTGCGGGTGCATGGCCGGATCATCGCCTGTGGCGGCATCTCCGGTTACAACGAGGGAAAGCCGCTGACCGGCCCTTCCAACATTTTTAACGTGACTGCCAAACGGCTGACGATGAAAGGTTTCATTGTTCTCGATTGGCTGGATCGTCAGGGTGAATTTGAAAAAGAAGTGGGTGGCTATTTCCGGGCCGGCAAACTGAAGAGCAAAGAGACGGTCGCGGAAGGAATCGACCAGGCGGTGGGCGCGTTCATCGGCCTCTTCGCCGGGAAGAATATTGGCAAGATGGTGGTGAAGCTGGCTTGAGCCCGGCCCTTCTCGCTGATGTTCTGGTCGCCGTCGGCCTTCGCCGCGAACCGATGCTCCGTTGGAGCATCGGTGGGTTGCCCGTTGCGGCCGTTTCTGAGGTTTGAATTTCATGGGGTATTCACCCCATTCGTTTCTCGCGTCCCAAAGATATACTTTCCAGAGTTGATCATGAGCGACCTCGTTCTGGAAATTAAAAACCTTACCCGCCGCTTCGGCGCATTTACGGCGGTCGATGCTCTAACTCTTTCGGTCAACGCCGGTCAGGTCTTCGGCTTGCTCGGCTCCAACGGGGCCGGCAAGACCACCACGATCAAGATGCTCACCACGCTGTTGCCGCCAACATCGGGCGAGGCGCGCGTGGCCGGTTTCTCCATCACCACCCAGGCGGTCGGCGTTCGCCGCGCCATCGGTTATGTGCCGCAGGCGGTCTCCGTGGACGGTTCGCTCACCGGTTACGAAAACCTGCTCATCTTCGCCAAACTCTATGACCTGCCACACCGCGATCAGCAGGCGCGCATCCGGGAGGCATCCGCCTGACCACGACCCTTCTGGTCTTTATTGGCGCCCGATTGTATCCCCGTCTTGCAACGTAAGCTTGCGCCGTATGGCCAAGAGCTTGACGTTCCCGTCATGCACGGTAGGGTTTCACCCCATGGTGCCCGTGCGGTTACCCGCATTATCTTCGCACGATGAACGCAACAGCAACAGGAAGAGCATGAACAAGAACAATTCCATCGTGACGGTCTATCCATCGCACACGGCTGCCGAGGCGGCTATCAAGGAACTGCAGCAAGCCGGTTTCGATATGAAGAAACTGTCGGTTGTTGGACGCGACTATCACATGGAGGACACAACCCATGCCAAAGAAATCCTCAACCGCACCAAGCCGGAGACATTGGAACACCATCAGTAAACGCACCAGCCACGAGCCGCTGACGGGATCGACGGGAACGTCCCAACGCGTCGGCGTCGCCGCCGACCATGGCGGATTTGAATTGAAGGAACAACTCGCCGGAAAGTTGCGCGCGGCCGGTCATGAGGTAATTGACTTCGGCGACTGCCGACTCGATCCTGATGATGATTATCCGGATTTTGTCGTGCCGCTGGCCCGCGCAGTTGCCTGCGGAGACGTGGAGCGCGGCGTGGCCATCTGCGGCAGTGGCGTCGGTGCATCCGTCGCCGCCAACAAGGTGCCGGGCGTGCGGGCCTGCCTGATCCATGAAACCTTTTCGGCGCACCAAGGCGTCGAGGACGACGATATTAACATGATTTGCCTCGGCGGCCTCGTAGTCGGTCACGCACTCGCTTGGGAATTGGTTCAAACATTTCTCGCCGCGCGATTCAGCGGCGCGCAGCGTCATTGTCGCCGTCTGGCCAAAGTTGCGGACCTGGAAAACAAGCGATGACCGGGAAGTCATGAAAACAAGTCCCCTTGCAGGAAAGCCAGTGGAGCCGGGAATGCTGGTCAACGTGCCCAGGCTCGTCACGGCCTACTACACCGAGGCTCCCGACCCCGCGATGCCCGCGCAGCGGGTGGCCTTCGGCACCTCCGGCCATCGCGGTGCGGCCTTCAACAGCTCTTTCAATGAAGGTCACATCCTCGCGATCACACAAGCGATCTGCCTCTATCGAAAGCGGCAGGGAACCGATGGCCCGCTGTATCTGGGAATCGACACCCATGCGTTGTCGATCCCTGCCTGCGCAACCGCCCTTGAGGTGCTTGCGGCAAATGGAGTCGAAGTGGTGATCGCAGCCGGTGACGAATACACGCCGACCCCGGTGATTTCTCATGCAATTCTGACCTACAATCGCGGCAGGAAGACCGGGCTCGCCGATGGTATTGTCGTCACGCCCTCGCACAATCCGCCGCAGGATGGAGGCTTTAAATATAACCCGTCCAACGGCGGCCCGGCGGACACGGTTGCCACCGGTTGGATCGAAAGGAGGGCCAATGAGTTCCTTGAATCCCGCCTGGACGGCGTGAAGCGCATTCCGCTTGCGAGGGCCCTCAACGCCTCCACAACGCACCGGCGCGACTATCTCAGCGCCTACATTGCCGATCTCGGCAACGTGGTTGAAATGGAGGTCATCCGCGGTGCGAAGCTCACCATGGGTGTGGATCCCCTTGGGGGCGCCGGCGTCCATTATTGGGGACGAATCGCCGAGCGTTATGGTTTGAGTCTGGCCGTGGTCAACGAAGCGGTCGATCCCACCTTCCGGTTTATGACCGCGGATTGGGATGGTCAGATCCGGATGGACCCTTCCTCGGTATATGCGATGCAGCGATTGATAGGGATGAAAGACCGCTTTGACCTTTCCTTCGCCTGCGACACCGACCATGACCGGCACGGTATTGTCACCAAAAGCGAAGGATTGCTGCCGCCCAATCATTTTCTCTGTGCGGCGATCTTCTATCTTTTTCAGAACAGGCCGAAGTGGCCCAGGGCGGCGGCGGTTGGCAAAACGGTGGTGAGCAGCCAGATGATCGATCGCGTCACCGCAAAGCTTGGCCGGAATCTCTACGAGGTGCCGGTTGGCTTCAAGTGGTTCGTTGATGGCCTGCTCGACGGTTCGCTTGGCTTCGGTGCCGAAGAGAGCGCAGGAGCCTCCTTTGTTCGTCTGGATGGCACCGTTTGGACGACGGACAAAGATGGAATTGTCCCGGCTTTGCTGGCGGCGGAGATTACAGCCCGGATGGGACGCGATCCCGGCGAAATCTACCGCGAACTCACGCTCGAGTTCGGTGAGCCTGCCTACGACCGCGTTGATGCGCCAGCCACCTCGGAGCAAAAGGAACTGTTGGCGAAACTTTCACCCCGGCAGGTCAAGTTCACCGAGCTGGCGGGCGAAAAAATCCAGACTGTCCTCACCCATGCGCCAGGCAACGGCGCTCCCATCGGTGGGTTGAAAGTGGTGGCCGAGAGCGGCTGGTTCGCTGTGCGTCCGTCCGGCACCGAGGACATCTATAAAATTTACGCCGAGAGTTTTCGCGGGGACTCCCATTTGCGCCGGATACTGGAAGAGGCCCAGGCTATCGTCAGCGCGACGTTGGAGGCGGCAGGGGCGCCGGAGGCGGGCCCGGTGTCGTCGGCCCCGCATCCGCAGACGGAAAGCGAAGCGGTCGCGGCGTGGCGCAATGAAGGCGATCCCAACTGAGCTTTTTTCACGGATGAATTTAAAATTGTGAGCGCAACCACGCCCGGCGGTCCCTCTCCGCCCACCCCGCCGCAAGGCCTTGACGGCCTGACCGAACTGGCCATGGACCTGCGCTGGTCGTGGAATCACAGTGCGGACGAGTTGTGGCGACGGCTCGATCCCGCGCTTTGGGCGCTCACGCATCACCCCAGCGTGGTGCTCCAGACCGTCGCGCGCGAAAAACTTGCAAGCGCCCTGGCCGATCCTGACTTTTGCCGATTGCTCGACCGACTGGTGCAGGCCAAACGGCAGGCGGCAGCGGCGCCCGGCTGGTTTCAACAGAAATATCCCCAGGCTCCCCTCACCTGCGTCGCCTATTTTTGCTTGGAATTCATGTTGAGCGAAGCCCTCCCGATTTATTCGGGTGGCCTCGGCAACGTGGCCGGCGATCAACTCAAAGCCGCCAGCGATCTGGGAGTTCCGGTGATCGGCGTGGGACTGCTCTACCAGCATGGCTATTTCCGCCAGGTGATCGACCAGAACGGTGCGCAGCAAGCGCTCTATCCCTATAACGATCCCGGACAATTGCCGGTCACTCCAGTGCGTCAGCCGAACGGCGAGTGGCTGCGTCTGGAGATCGCGTTTCCCGGTTGCTCCGTCTGGCTGCGCACCTGGCAGGTCCAGGTTGGCCGGCTAAAGCTCTACCTGCTCGACACGAATGACGCGGCCAACGTTCCCGCGCATCGGGAGATCACCAGCGAGTTGTATGGCGGCGGCCCGGAATTGCGCCTGAAGCAGGAGATCGTGCTCGGGCTGGGCGGCTGGCGATTGCTCACCGCGCTCGGGATCAAACCGGACGTCTGCCATCTCAACGAAGGGCATGCGGCCTTCGCCCTGCTGGAACGCGCCCGGAGTTTCATGCAAGAAACCGGGCATCCGTTCGCCGTGGCCCTGGCGGCCACGCGCGCCGGCAATCTCTTTACCACCCATACGGCCGTAGCGGCGGGATTTGACCTTTTTTCTCCGGCATTGATGGAGCAGTATCTCGGCCGGTATGCGCTGGACGATCTGGGCCTTTCGCTGCGCGAGTTGCTGGCGCTGGGACGCCAGAATCCCGATGACGCGGACGAGCCATTCAACATGGCCTACCTGGCGACACGCGGGAGCGGGTCGGTCAATGGCGTCAGCCGATTGCATGGCCGGGTGAGCCGGCACATCTTTGCTCCCCTCTTCCCCAGGTGGCCGGAGGGCGAAGTGCCGGTCGGTCACGTGACCAACGGCGTGCACATGCCGACTTGGGATTCGCCGGCGGCGGACAATCTTTGGACGGAGGCCTGTGGCAAGGGGCGGTGGCTGGGGACGTCGGCCACCCTGGAAGCGGACCTCCGCGAGGTCTCCGCCGAAAAGCTCTGGGCGCTGCGTGCCGCCAGCCGAAAATCCCTGGTGGAATATGCCCGCGAAAGCGTCGGCCGGCAGATGGCCGCCGTCGGAGCGGGACCGGAGGCGATCGCCCGGACCCAAGCCCGGCTGGATCCCGGGGTGTTGACCCTCGGTTTCGCGCGCCGCTTTGCGACCTACAAGAGGCCCAACCTCTTGCTGCACGATCCCGACCGGTTGATCCGTATCCTGAAAAATCCCCAGCGCCCGGCGCAGCTCATCCTCGCGGGCAAGGCACATCCGGCCGACCAAGCCGGGCAAGCGCTGATTCAGGAGTGGACGCGCTTCATCCGTCGCAGCGATGCGAGTCCTCCGGTGATCTTTTTGGCGGATTACGACATGCTTTTGGCCGAACGCCTGGTGCAAGGGGTTGACGTCTGGATCAACACGCCCCGGCGACCGTGGGAAGCCAGCGGAACGAGCGGCATGAAAGTGCTCGTCAACGGCGGCATCAACCTCTCCGAGCTGGACGGCTGGTGGGCCGAAGCCTATACGAAAGAAGTCGGCTGGGCCCTGGGCGACGGCCAGAAGCACGGCGACGATCCTGCCTGGGACGCCGCCGAGGCCGAGGCGCTGTACGAGCGGCTCGAGCAAGAGGTGATACCGGAGTTTTATGCGCGCAACGAAAAGGACATACCCACCGCCTGGGTGGCGCGAATGCGGGAAAGCATGGCGCGGTTGACGCCCAGGTTTGCCGCCAGTCGCACGGTGCGCGAATACACCGAGCAACACTACCTCCCGGCTGCCACCGCCTGCCATTTGCGCACTGCCAACAAAGGCGCAATCGGCAGGCAAACGGTCGATTGGCTGCACAGTCTGGAACAAAAATGGGCCACGATACACTTCGGCGAAGTGAAGGTCGAGACTCGTGGCGAGCAGCGCGTATTTGAGGTTCAAGTTCATCTCAATGGCCTCGACTCCAAGGCGGTGCGGGTAGAGCTTTACGCCGACGGCGTCATGGGCAGTCCTCCCGTGCGGCAGGAAATGAAGCGCGTTCGCCAACCGGCCGGCGCATCAGGCGGCTGCGTTTACAGCGCGTCTGTGCCTGCGGCCCGCCCATCAGCGGACTATACGGCGCGAGTGATACCGCAGTGCGACGGCGTTGCGATTCCACTGGAAGACGCACGAATCCTGTGGCAGCGATGATCCGATTGACGGAAGAAAAGATAATGAAGAAAGCGACTGCAATCACCTGCGTTTTTCTGGATATCGGCGGTGTCCTGCTCACCAACGGGTGGGATCATCCTGCCCGCAAACGCGCGGCGACGAACTTCAAGCTGGAGTTGACCGAGATGGAGGATCGGCATCACCTGACCTTCGACACATTCGAGGAGGGAAAACTCACGCTGGAAGAATACTTAGATCGGGTGGTTTTCCACCAAAAGCGGCCTTTCACCCGGGCTCAGTTTCGGCGTTTCATGTTCGCGCAGTCCAAGCCTTATCCCCGGATGATCGAGTTGATCCGCAAGCTCAAGGCAAAGTACGGATTGAAGATCGTCGTGGTCAGCAACGAAGGACGGGAATTGAATTCTTATCGGATTCGAAAGTTCAAGCTGGACGGGTTTGTGGATTCTTTTATTTCCTCCTGCTTCGTTCACGTCCGCAAGCCCGACGCGGACCTCTTTCGGCTTGCGCTGGACATCGCCCAGGCGCCAGCCCGGCAGGTGGTCTATATCGAAAACACCCCGATGTTCGTCCAGGTCGCGGAAGGTTTGGGGATTCGAAGCATTCTTCACACGGATCACAGGTCCACGTGCGCGAAACTGGCCTCGTTGGGATTGCAGAATGACGCAGGCGTCATCCCTGAAACCCGCCAAGCCACGCATCCCGACCATCAACGCCGGCTCGTCGGGCATCAAGTTCGCGCTGTTCGAAGCCGGTGACTCGCTATTGATTGGTGCTTGCCGGTATATTCGTATTCACATCCGGCAGACTGTTGGTTGCCGGCGTGTTCGTGTTGATCTCCGGCAAACTGTTGGTTGCCGTCATATTGGTGGTGCCGCCGATCGGGCCGTTGGTATCGCTCAGACTTGAATTTGTGGATTGAGCATTGGTTGAATTGTCTGGGCTGCTTTGATTGCAGCCCACCAGGGCCAATGTGGCCAGAATCGTGATTGCTAACAGTGGAATCATTGATTTCATAAGCTTATTTTTCGTTTTTATTGTTCATGTTTATTGCCGCCGGCGTGATGGCAAAAGTGTCCCGGCGGCCATTGAGTTGACCGAGGTTATGGCATGACCCGGTCCTTCGCTATGGGGTATAACCCTAACGTCCGGCCGTGCCGCCTTCGCGAACGCGAAATGCTTTGGGAACGATTTCATTTCAGGATATTGCCATCGCAGGGCGATTGAAGGAAAGGAATAATGTTCTGTTCCGCGAGGCTCCCGGCGAGGCGAGTCAGGCGCAGTGTCACTGAATTTCAATCCCACGCCGACCCGGAATTCCGCAGGTTTGAATCTTCTGGGGTATTCACCCCATTGTGATCCGCGTCCAAAAGATACAGTTTTCAGGGTGGATCCATGTGAAAATTGAAATGTAACTGGTGTAACCTCAAATGAATGCGCAAGAGCTTACAGGCACCGCGAGGACGCTGGTCGCCGGCGACAAGGGCCTGCTGGCGACGGATGTTCACTATGCGAACAACCCCAAATAAATCCGAAGCGGAGCCGGCGCCCTCGAAGCCAGCTAACGCCAAGCCGCCTGACATCGCCTCCGCATCGGTTCCCGACACGCTTGCGGCGCTCAAAGTTAATCCCGAGACCGGGCTTGCGCGCGCCGAAGTGGACACCCGCCGGAAGGAACACGGCTACAACGAAGTGGCCGAAAAGAAGGGACATCCGGCTCTGGTGTTTCTCGGTAAGTTCTGGGGCCTGTCAGCGTGGATGCTCGAACTGATCATGGTCCTGTCGGCCGTCCTCCGGAAATACCCGGACCTTGCGGTGGTGAGCACGCTGCTGGTCGTCAATGCCATGGTGAGTTTTATGCAGGAGCGCCGGGCCGCCGGCGTCGTCGAGACATTGCGCCGACGGTTGCAGGTGAGTGCGCGGGTGCTGCGTGAGGCGAGATGGCAGGTCGTTCCCGCCCGGGAGCTGGTGCCCGGCGACATCGTTCGCGTGCGCCCCGGCGACATCATCCCGGCGGACGTGAAACTCCTCACCGGAGCGTTGAGCATTGACCAGTCGGCTCTCACCGGCGAGTCGAAAGACGCCGACAAGGCACCCGGCAAAGCGCTCTCGTCGGGTTCCGTCGTCCGCCGGGGGGAGGGCAACGGCGTGGTCATGTTGACCGGGGCGAAGACCTATTTTGGCCGCACGACGGAACTCGTACAGCAGGCGCGACCGAAGCTCCACATTGATGCGGTGATGGCCAAGGTCGTCCGCTGGCTCTTCCTCGTCGTCGGAGCGCTGTTGGGCATGGTGGTCGTCATGTCGCTCATGCGCGGCACGCCGCTCCTCGAGATGGTCCCGCTCATGCTCATCCTGTTCATGAGCGCGATCCCGCTCTCCCTCCCCGTCATGTTCACGGTCAGCATGGCCGTCGGGTCGAAGGAGCTGGCGAAACGTGGCGTGCTAGTCACCCGCCTCAGCGCCTCGGAGGATGCGGCAACCATGGACATGCTCTGCGTGGACAAGACGGGCACGATCACGATGAACCAACTGGCCGTCACCGGCGTGATCCCGCTGGAGCCCGCAACGGAGGCCGACGTGCTGCGCGCCGGCGCGCTCGCGTCGCAGGAGGCCAACCAGGATCCGATTGACCTCGCGTTCCTGGCCGCCGCCAAGGAGCGGCATGTCTTCGACAACCTTCCCAAGGTCACGCCCGTCTCCTTCGCGCCGTTTGATGCGAAAAACCGGCGGACCGAAGCCGTGGTCGAACAAAACGGGCAGCGGCTGCGGGTGATGAAGGGTGCCGTGGAAACGGTCGCCCAAACCTGCGGACTCCAGCCCCCGGCGATTGAGGCGCTGGAGGCGCGGGTGAGCGAATCGGCCCTGAAGGGATATCGGACGCTGGCGGTGGCGCGAGGCCCCGAGACGGGCCTTCGCCGCGACGGAGCGGCTTCGCCCGCGCAGGCGGGTGCGCCAACCTTGGTCGGATTGGTGACGTTGTATGATCCGCCCCGGCCGGACGCCAGGCAACTCATCGCCGCACTCCACGACCTCGGCGTGCCGGTGAAGATGCTCACGGGCGACGCGCTGGCCGTCGCCAGTGAAATCGCGCGCGGTGTAGGGCTGCCCAACATCCGACGCGTGGCGGACCTGAAGGCGGCGGGCGCTCAGGCCGGCAACGAGGCGGTGGACTTGTTGGCGGGCGCCGATGGGTTCGCCGAAATCTACCCGGAGGACAAATACATCGTGGTGCAGCACCTGCAGGCCGCGGGGCATGTGACTGGCATGACGGGCGACGGCGTCAACGATGCGCCCGCGCTGCGCCAGGCCGAAGTGGGCATCGCTGTCAGCACCGCGACCGACGTGGCCAAGGGTGCCGCAAGCGTCGTCCTGACCGAACCGGGTCTGACGAACATCGTGGCGTTGGTCGAGCAGGGGCGCACGATCTACCAGCGCATCCTGACCTACATCATCAACAAGATCAGCCGGACAATCCTGAAAACGGCCTTCGTGGCCATCGCGTTCGTGGTGACCGGCAGGTTCGTCATGTCCTCCTTTGCGATGCTGCTGCTGGTCTTCGTAACGGACGTCGCAAAGATTTCCCTGGCCACCGACCGCGTTCGACCCTCCCAAAAGCCGGAGACGTGGAACATCGGGCCCCTCATTACGGTGTCCGTGGTGCTGGGCGCCCTGATGGTCGCAGAGTCGCTTCTTGTTTTGTGGAGCGGCTGGTCACGTTGCGGATTGGCGACCAGCAACAATGCCCTTTACACCTTCAGTTTCCTGACGCTGCTCTATTTTGCCGCGTTCTCCATCGTATCTGCGCGGGAGCGCCGCTGGTTCTGGGCAACAATGCCCAGCAAGGTTGTTATGGTGTCTGTCATGGCAGAAGTGCTCGTCGGAACCACCCTGACGCGCGTGGGTCTTCCGGGACTCATGCCATTGCCCTGGACGCAGACACTCGCGATTTTCGCCTATGCAATGGTCTCGTGCCTGGTCGTCAACGACGCCGTGAAGGTTGCGATGATCAAATGGCACATGCTGAACGCCGTGGCCAGGAAACCGCTTGATGTGACCCCGCAGATCGCCCAGCGTGCCTATGAACTGTACGAACAGCGGGGCCGCCAGGACGGTCGGGCAGTTCAGGACTGGGGGCAGGCGGAGCGGGAGATTCGGAAAGATGAACCCCATCAATAAACCGACGCGAATAACGCGGCGGGCATTGCCGAAAGAATGAAGATGAAAATCAATCCCACCCATTTCTGCAAACCGCTCTGGAGGCAACACCATGGCAAATAAGCAATCAGAACAACAGTCTGAAATCGGCATGGTCGGCCTGGGCGTCATGGGGCGCAATCTTG
>Ga0187860_1002588_pt1 | contig 14830 bp, 14 predicted proteins | sample June2016WEW_10_4_FD_132981 | JGI IMG/M metagenome (GOLD analysis project Ga0187860, IMG submission 132981) | Peatland microbial communities from SPRUCE experiment site at the Marcell Experimental Forest, Minnesota, USA - June2016WEW_10_40 | ecosystem: Environmental > Terrestrial > Soil >... | reverse complement strand
TGCGTGGGTTACGCTAGCAGTTCTGGCGGAACCACAGCGCAGAGCCACAAGCGGAAAGGAACCGGTCAATGAAAAAGGTACGATTTCTGGGGTTGGATGTCCATGCTGAGACGATTGCGGTATGAGTGAACAAGTATTCGCATATGGTTCCAACATGTGCTCTGGTCGATTCCGCGCCTACGGAGTGTCCCCCGAAGACGCAGAGCGCGCCGCCGTGCTTCCCGGTCATCGTCTCCTGTTCAACAAAAAAAGCACTGACGACAAGTCCGGAAAAGCTAACGTCGCTGCGTATGCGGGCTCAGATGTTTGGGGTGTTCTGTATACCATTCCGGATGGTGACTTAGAGAAACTCGACAAAGGGGAGGGCGGATATCGGCGAGTGCGTCTATCGGTGCGCCTGACAGACAACACCAACACCGACGCTTGGGTGTACATAGCCAAGAAACCAACGGATGATCCAGCGTTGCGTCCGTACACATGGTACAAGCGCCTTCTCGTTGAAGGCGCGCGCGCGCACGCTCTTCCCGAAGACTACATCGCGGATCTGGAGGGAATCATTGCCGTGCAGGACGCCAACGAAGAGAGAGACCGGCAGAAGCGCGCCTTGCCTTGTCAGGCCCAGTCATGAATATCTCAGCCCGGCTTAACCTCATCGAGTAGCTCAACGCCCAGAACATTCTTCAACGCTTGGAACTTTGACGGCAATTTCGCTTCGAGCGCAAGAATTGCCCGCGCACTCTGCGATAGCCCGTCAGCCGCTTGCTGCGCCTCAAGCACGGCGCGGTATTTCACACATTGAAACATCCCTCTCACAATATCGGTCTCGCTCGACAGCGCGGACTTCACCTCCACCGCGATGCTGTCCTGGCCATGCTGAAAAAATACATCAAGTACGTCGCCAGACAGCAGAGGATGCTCGGTGTCCCCGGTGAGTTTGGCGGGAAGCCCGACGATCTCCGGATGCGCCGCCACGAAAAGTTTCAGCTTTTGGTGTTCCGGGCTTTCACCTCCGCCACCAAACGATGCCGCCCGCGATTCTCGTGTAGCACCGCTTGTCTTTGCCTTCGCCGCATCCGCTGAGTAGTCCGCCTTTGTCGGAGCGAGCCCAAAAGCCTTAAGAACAGACGGCCAACGGCGGTACGCAAACACTTTTTCCAATTCGAGTTTCACCAGTCTGCGCTGTTCTTTCCGTGGCAGCTTGCGGAAATCCTCTTTCTTGGTAATGAACCAGCCGATGCCTTCACCAGGCATCCGGTCCCGCTTGTTTATGACTAGGCACTGGATAGGGGGGATATTCTCCTTCCAGTCTTTCGACAGTGACTCGACCGCATCGCCCACGTAACCCAGGACGTAATTGAGGTTGCGTTCATTCGGCATACCAAGCTCCGCCGCAAGGTCCGAGTAATACAATGTCGCGCTCTGCGAGGCCTGCCTGACCAGCAGGGGCAGGGCAGCTCTCGCTCGTTCGTGGTAAAGCTTGTCCCCGGTCAGATACTGCGCAGTCGGCTCCCCGTTCTTAGCCATGGATGAGTGCGCTCCCCTCTACACGCCACTGCTGGACAATTCTAACTCCCAGGCCCTAGCGTATCCTTGGCGTTATTCCTTTCATTGCTGGCACCTTTTGTGTATGCGCAAGTGAAACCCTTCTGCTGTAGCGCGGTATAGCGCGGTAAATTGGGGGTATGCCTGATACGGGGGGTCATAGGGTGCGGGAAGACGCTGCTCAATGTTCATGTAAGCTATTGTAATAAGGCAATTTATACTACTGGATAGTGAAAATTGACACCTGGACCGAGTTGAGTCCCTTCTTCGGCACCAGGTTTTTTCGAACAGCTGTAACCGTAAGCAAGTAGAAGAGATTCCCGGGAATGAAAACGGTCAGTTTTACGGTTTTGGGGCGCGCCGTTGATCGAGGTTTCTATTAACGGCCGCGTGATTACGATGTAATATTCACCTTCCCAGGTGCCATCGTGGCCGTCGATGAAAACGAGATTCCGGCTCTTGTTCGAACGCTAACTACAGCTGCGTTCAACCTAGTGCAGGTCGATCGCAAGACTAATTACCTGCTGTTCCGACTCGTCCGACCTGACGAATTCGGCATGTCAATTCGGTACGTCCTTGCGTATTCTGGGGAACAACGAATGTCAATGGCTGACGTTGAATCGGTTGCCAAGGTCGCCGCTCACGAGGGTGCTTCCGTGGTGCTAGTGGGGGCATGCGGCGAGTATGCCGGTGACTACGTTTGTCTCTCCCCAGACGAACTCTTCGGGAAGTTGGGCGGCGCGGTAAATTCAATGTTGCCGCTGGAACCTGAATACGCGGACCAGCTCGAAACACTAGGGTACAACCGGTTGCCCGAAGGGCTAAAGGGCAAGCCGGATGATTTATTCGAGGCCTACGTCCACGCCGGATTGCAGTTCTTGCTCCGCGGCCGCGTCATACGATATGGCCAGGACCGGCGATTCGAAGCCGTTCCAGATGGCCTGGCGCTGGGGAAAACGACACCGCTGCTGTTATACGACTGCAAGGCCGCGGGAGAAGCCTACGAATTCAGCGCGACTGCAGTCAGACAATTCGCGGATTACGTGAACGAGTTTCACCAGCGATACGAATCCTACTTGGGTCGGCTGTACTGTTTTGTGGCGATCTCGTCTGCATTTCAGGATATCGAGACACTGCGCGCTCGCTCGGACGAGCTGTATGCGAAGTCCGGGGTACCGCTCGTCTGCGTTAGAGCGTGCGATCTCGCAACCATGATTGGCCTCTTTACAGAGCGGGTTGCCCTTCGCGCGGTTGTTGATTGGAAAGAAATTCTGCGGCCACCCATTGTGGATATTGGGCGGGTTGAATCGGTTATGCAAGCGAGGCTTCGGGACGGCGTCATTCGGACATAGCCATGGGTACATCTGTCAATCAGTCATCGCCAAGAACGCTTAGCTGGAATGCAGTCCAGTCAGGATATCGCGACCCTAGGGTCCCTGTGGAGCGCGTTGCCGCTGAGATTTGGCGCGCTGCTGGCAACCAGCCCAAGGGGAACATAGCCGAACTGCTCGCTCGCCCGATTGTCGCAACAGTTGGTGAATTGATCTCGTCGGCACGATCGGCCGCAGAACTTGTTCAGAAATATGCGTTCGTCGTCGCGGACAGCAAGCAGGCATCGCTCGCGACAGACATCGCCAGACGCGCTGCAATTCAGTCCTTTGGCGCTTCGCAACCTTTCAAGGCGTACGCAGAGCGGTTGTTTTCTGAAGCCACTTCATACCTCGTAGCACGTGATCTGCCTGGATTCGTCGGTATCGGCCGGGCAAAAGATGTATCGCAATCGCTCGATTTTGCCACGCAGATTGCGAACCACGCATCGACCGTCGCTGCGGCCGTAAACCTTCCTCGCCAAGTCACGCCTGAAAGTTGGGCCGCGCATGTCAGGAATGTCGTGGATGCTCTTCGGAGGTCCGGGAGATGAGCAACTTCCGGGCAGTTGTTGGTGAAGGGACCGCGCCGCTCACATCAGGGACGTTGCTCCTTGTACCGGGACAGAATCTAAGAACGGGTTTGAGGGAATTCCGGGAGCGATACCCGGGATTCACGTCTCTTGAGGAAGATCTTCTAACAGTTGCGTCAGCCATTTTTGCCTGTGACGTCGCTTTTAAACGCGGTGAGCGGGAAGAGATCACCCGCGGTATCGAAATCCACCTGCCCGTCGTGAACCACGCCGCATTCGAAGCGGTGCGCGGCGAACTCGAACTTCTCCTCTGGACGTTGTCCGACGACAACTGGACGCTGGTGTTTCACCGTACTGCTGGCGCTCCCGAGGCGAAGCAAAGTTGGCCTCAGCCAGCGGGTGCGACGATTCTGTTCTCAGGCGGCGTTGATTCATTTGTTGGGGCGACCGAGCTGTTGTCTGAAAGAGGTGTTGACGCCGTACAATTGGCCAGCCATATCACGGGAAACCGCATTACCCGCCAAAGCCAAGAAAATCTGGCCGCTTACCTTCGCGGAAGATTCGGGGATAGCCTTAACCGCATCGCAGTTCGGACAGGAGGTACAAAGAAGGGCGATTATTCTTATCCTGCAGACGCGGATCGCGAGGAAACACAACGAACGCGATCATTCATGTTCCTGGCAATCGCAGCCCTAGCAGCGCGGAGGAGCGGACACAAGGAGTTGGTCGTCATTGCAGAAAACGGCCAGATGGCGATACATCTTCCGTTAAGCCCCGCTCGAATCGGTGCATTTTCAACTCACACTGCTCACCCGGAGTTCGTTTCGCGAGCAGCCGAGTTTTTTAGTCGAGTGTTGGACGTCCAGTTTACTGTCCGCAATCCTTACCTGTACTCGACCAAAGCCGAAGTTGTAGCAAAACTTCCCACGCCCGATCGCGCGCCGCTGAGCAGTTCCGTGAGTTGCTGGCGAGGAGCCCGCGTCTTCTCAGCGTCGAATCACTGCGGCGAATGTGTTCCCTGCCTAGTGCGGCGCATCGCATTCGAATTCAACGGCATTAACATAGCGGAGTACAAGACGGACCTGTTCAGGAAAGACGTCCCCTCATTGCCCGAAGATGACGAAGGGAAGCGCAACATCGTAGAACTGGCTTCTTTCGCGTACGAGTTCGCGACGAGGTCCGAAGCCGAGCTCGCATTTCGGTTCCCGGATATCATCAACCCTTCGTTCGACCAAGCGCAGGCGATCCAGATGTATCGGCGGTTTGCGGGCGAGGCGGTCACCGTCCTCAGGCGGTATTCAGGACCTACAAAGTTGTTGCCGGATCTTCCAAAGAAGCGAGCTGCCGCAAAGAAAGGAGGCTCGAAGTGAAACGCGTTCCGCTGGCGGATTTACGTACTGCGTTTAGCAATCCGGGCAAGTACGCGAAGACGTTCACTGGGCAATCAGGCGGCGGTGGGCCGAGCAAGTACGGGATGTTTCTGCACGCAATCGGCGAGTTTCACCGGACCAACAACTTGCAGGAAGCACAAGAGTACCTGCAGCGAACAATCGAACGAAACTTCAAGAACATCGGAGATCTTCCGGATTATGCTCGCAAGTTGCAGGTGTATGCACGTGAGTTTAGGCAGTTGGGAAACACGTTCGTTCGCGTCCGTGACATGGTTGAGGTGCCCATAGCGACCGAGTTCGCGGAATTCGTCGTTTCGGGGCAAGCGGCTCGATTCGACCTCGTGCCGACCGGCGGTTATGCAGCGTGGGTGTTCGTCAGGGATGTTCCTGATTGGAGAGACGATCCGCGGATGCCCTTGATGCAACTCGGTTACTCCAAGAAGCTTGGTGTCGCGACCGAAGAAGTCCTGGTCGGTGTTTACGATTTCGACGCCGGTGCGCACTCCACCGAACGATTCAGTACCAGCCAGATCAATCGAGCTCGAAGAAATCTCCGCGGTTTGCTGGCCCTGCTGAAAGAGCGGTTCAAATAGACTGCTTCTCTCGTGTGGCCGTACCCGTTGCTAGATGTGCCCAATTGCCGGGAAACGAGTACAGAAGTTTGGCAGGTCGTTTGTGGTGGGAGAACTCCGGCCCCAACCAGCGGGGCACTCCCTTGAGGAACTGAAATCAATAACTGTTTTTAACTATAAAGTGACCAAAACAGGGGTAAAATTTCGCTGCGGGGTAGTAGGGGCATTTTGCTAAGTTATTTACACCGTTAAGTTTCGCCTGTGCTATGGCCAATTTTAGCCGTGTAGTAACCGTTCCCCCCTCCCGGCACCAGCAAGACCAAAGACTTGTTTATTTGTCCGGCACCATTCCCGGCTATACTCTTCCCTGCATCGCGGGCCGGAGACGCTCCATGCCGGCCCAATTCCGAGTGAGTGCCTGATCTGCCCTGACACGCGCGACGACGGCGCGTGCCGGGGTCCCCAGCGACGGCCGGGCCGTTGCTGGGGCGGGAGCCCGAGACCCCAAACGGAGGAAATATGCAACCAGCCGCGCACGAAAAGCCGTATGCAGTCGAGTACTACTACAAGGTCAAGTGGGGCTGTCAGGACGAGTTTCTCAGGCTGTTTCGCAAGAATCACCTGCCGCTGTTGATGAAGCAGGTGGAGGCGGGCCGCATTGTTTCCGTCGATATGGTCGCGCCCCGTTTTCACATGCCCGAAGAGGCGAGATGGGATTACCGCGTGACCATCGTCTTCAAGCACGTGGCGAGCTCGATGCAGAAGGATTCCGCCGAACTGCTCAAGCAGCTATATCCAGACCAGGACACGTTCAAGCGTGAAGAGCAGCGACGGTTCGAAATCATGTTGGCGCACTGGGATCTGCCGATTTCAACGCTTGAGCCGGAAGACCGCGAGCCTGCCGCTGCACCGCGAGGAGAGGCATCATGACCCAGGCAAACCGGATCAGTTCCAAGGCAGCGCAGTTCACTGAATCCGTGATCCGCGACATGACCCGGCAGGCCATTCGCTTCGGCGCCATCAATCTTGCGCAGGGATTCCCGGATTTTGCGGCTCCCGAGGAGATCAAACGCGCGGCCCAGGAGGCGATTGCGGCCGACATCAATCAGTACGCGGTCACTTGGGGCGCAAAGAACCTGCGCGAGGCGATTGCCCGCAAGCTGCAAACCTGGCAAGGTCTCGCCATCGATCCGGAGACGGAAGTGACCGTGTGCTGCGGATCGACCGAGGCGATGATCGCATCGCTGATGGCTGTTCTCGATCCTGGGGAAGAAGTTGTGGTTTTCGAACCTTTCTACGAAAACTATGGTCCGGATGCGGTCCTCTCCGGAGCCACTCCGCGGTTCGTCACCCTGCATCCGCCGCGTGGGCCGGAGGGCGAATGGAGCTTCGATCCCGCCGAACTGCGAGCGGCGTTCAATCGGCGGACCCGGGCCATCATTCTCAACACGCCCAACAATCCGACGGGAAAGGTGTTCACCCGTGCCGAACTGGAGCAGATCCGCGATCTGTGCCTGGAGTTCGACGTGCTCGCAATCACCGATGAAATCTACGAGCACATCATCTTCGACGGCGCCAGGCACATTTCGATTGCTACCATCGACGGAATGCGCGACCGCACGATCACCATCAACGGCATGTCGAAAACCTATAGCGTTACCGGTTGGCGAGTCGGCTGGGCAGTAGCGCCGCCCGTGCTTACCGGCGCCATTCGCAAGGTGCATGACTTCCTCACGGTCGGAGCTGCCGCGCCGTTGCAGGCCGCGGGAGTCACGGCGCTTTCGATGCCGGAATCGTACTACCAGTCACTGGCCGAGAATTATCGCCAGCGCCGTGACCGGATGCTGGCGGCATTGTTCCAGGCGGGATTTCGCGCATACTCTCCGCGTGGCGCCTACTACATCATGACGGATGTGACCTCATTCGGTTTTGCCGACGATCTGGCGTTCGTGCAGTATCTTGTGCGGGAAGCCGGAGTGGCGGCCGTGCCGGGATCGAGCTTCTATAAATCATCGGCAGGTCGTCAACAAGTGCGGTTCGTCTTTTGTAAACAAGATGCCACGCTGGACGCGGCCGGCGTCCGTCTGCAGAAACTTGCCGTCAAAGCCAACCGGTAGACCAGTACCAGAGATACTGTATCCTTCGCTGCGGGTGTCATCGTGAGGAGGTTCGCCGCCTTTGGCGAACCGACGTGACGATCTATGCATTTCGCAGGGCGGCACCGAAGGCCGGGAAAAACAATACATGGACCCGTTCGCCTCAAGCGCCGTCCTTTGCCGAAAGCAGGGTGCGCTTCACCTCAGAGATGGGTTGTTCCTTCCACCGCCGACTGAAATTCTCCAATGACATGAAAGTCCGGGTGTGCATCCTGTCGATATAAACAGCGCCATTCAGATGATCGACTTCGTGCTGCAGGATTCGCGCGTACCAGCCTGATGCTTCGATCACCTTGGGCTCCCCATTCTCGTCGAGGCAGCGCACGCTGACCCGCCTGAATCGAGGCACGAGCGCGGTAAAACCCGTCAGGCTCAGGCATCCCTCGAAGAATTCCACCTGCTCGTCGCCATGCCCGGCGATCTCCGGGTTGACGATAACGTGAAACGGAGTGGGGCGACGCTCGCGAGCGGCAAGTTGCTCCGCGCCGATGTCCCGGCTGTACTCCGGCAGATCCTCGATGATCGCCAACTGAATGGACACGCCCACCTGCGGCGCCGCCAGGCCCACGCCCGGCGCGTCCCTGAGCGTCTCATGCATGTCGCCAATGAGTTGCCGAACGAATTCCGAGCGAATTTCCGCGGGCGCAAGTGGCCGCGCCGTTTGGCGCAGCACCGCTTCGCCGACTTGTACCAGCTTGAGCCGCATGAAAGACATTTCAGATTGTAGATGAAGCGGTGAGCCCTCGCCTTTCCGTGACCTGATTGGATACTGTCTGGTCGCGACGGCCTTCCGATTCGAGTGCAGCGCCCGCGCAGCGGCCCACGATTACGATTGCCGGAGACGGCAGGTGATCACGGCTGGCAAGCCTGTCGATGTCAGTCCACAGCATCTGCTGGTTGGGTCTGCCCACCCCCGAGATCACCACGCAGGGTGTACGCGGCTCGATTCCGGCTTCACGCAGTTGCTCGCTCAAGCGGCGGTAGTCGCTGCCCGGCATGTAGACGGCGAGCGTGGATTGGGATGAGACGAGTTTGTCCCACTCGACGGCATCCGCGCCCTCGCCACGGTGCGCGGTCGTGAAAACCACGCTCGATGCACAGCGCCGATCAGTAAGGGAAATTCCCGCGGCGGCGGCTCCAGCAAGTGCGGAAGTGATTCCGGGAACGATTTCGAAAGCAATGCCCGCCTCGGCAAGCGCTTCGATTTCTTCGCCGGCGCGGCCAAGAACCGAGGGGTCGCCTCCCTTCAACCGAATGACTACCTCAGCGGTTGTGGCGCAAGAAACCAGCAGCGAGTTGATTTCAGCTTGCGTAAGCAGTTTGCGCCCGCAACGCTTGCCGATGTCGATGATCTTGGCGGCGGGAGAGATCATTGCCAGAATCTCACCTGTGACCAGCGCGTCATGCAGCACGATATTTGCCTGGCCGAGCAGACGCGCGGCGCGCAGGGTCAACAGTTCAGGATCGCCGGGGCCTGCCCCGACCAGAAAAACCTTACCCATGGCTGTTTCCTCCATCGCGGCGGCATGTCTTTTGCCCGTGCTCATCGCAACGCACACGGTGCCGCCGCGAGCGATTGAGCGCCGTGGCCGGGTCGAATTCAAAAAGTGAAAGTGAAAAAGTCGGCATGCTTCAGCCCTCGATTCCGTGCGGCGTGGTGGCCGTCGGAAGATCTCTCGGCACCGGGGCCGTAACCCCGCCTGCAAGGAATTCACGGATCTCGTCGTTGCTGTGTCGCGAGAAAAACTGCCGCAGGTTTTCGCCTTGTTGGCGCGAATGGTTATAGACCGACAACAGCCGCGCAATGGCATCGGGAACATCCGAGGCCAGGCAGCGGTATCCGACCGGTCGCGCGATCGACTGTTCGCGGCCGACCGCGCCGCCCACGCAGAAGTAGTAGGCATCCGCCATCCTTCCGTCGACCTTGATCTTCTTGCCCTCCAGGCCGAGATCGGCGATCCAATGCTGGCCGCAACTGTTAGGACAACCAGTGATGTTCAGTTTCAACTGCTGATCAAAACCGGGAAGCCGTTCTTCCAATTCCTCGACCACCCAGCGGGCGAAGCCTTTGGTTTCGGTGATAGCCAGTTTGCAAAACTCGGTTCCCGTGCAGGCAATGGCTCCGCGCCAGAAGGGAGAGCCCTCGATGCGCAGCCCAATGGCTTCCAGCTCTCGTGCCAGTGTCGCGGCATTCTGGTTGGGAACATTGACGACGATCAGATTCTGCATGGCGGTAGTCCGCAACTCGCCTTTCGCAAATCGGTCCGCGAGATCGGCTGCGAGCCGCAGTTGTTCGGCGCTGAGGCGGCCACGCAGCACGGCGGCTCCCACGTAGGAATAACCTTGCTGTCGCTGCGCATGAATGCCAACGTGGTCGCGGAAGACGTCGCTCGGTGGATCTTCATGTTCGGCGGGGTCGAGTTCGAAGCCGAGCCGCCGGTTAATCTCCGCCAGGAAGGTGTCGGCATTCCACCCGTGCTTTAGAAAGAGGAATTTCAATCGCGCCTGCTCGCGGCTTTCGCGGAGCACGCCGGCGTCCCTGAATATCTCCGCTATGGAGCGCACGAACGGCGCTGCCTGCTGCAACGGGATGAAAGCGTTCAATCTGAGGGCGAGGTGCGGCTGGGTGGAAAGACCTCCGCCGATGCGCAACGAGAAACCATGCTCGTCGCCGTCGCCACGCCTGCGAATGATGCCCGTGAGCCCGATATCGTTGATCTCGGGATAGGTACACCAGGAGCGGCAGCCCGTAACGGAGATTTTGAACTTGCGCGGCAGGTTGCGAAAATCCGCGTTGCCAACGAAAAAGCGGTTCAGCTCGAGCACCACGGGAGACGCGTCGAATACTTCGTCGCCATCGACCCCAGCCAGCGGGCAGCCGGTAATGTTGCGCGTGACGTCGCCGCATGCTCCCAGCGTGTTGAGACCGGCGTGCCAGAGTTGCTCGATGACATCGGGCAGGTCCTCGATTCTTACCCAGTGCAACTGGATATTCTGCCGGACCGTGATGTCGGCCACGCCTCTGCCATAACGGGCACACAAGCTCGCGATGGTGCGCGCCTGGCCGCTCGACAGAAAGCCGTTGGGAATGCGGATGCGAACCATAAAGAACGGCATCGCCAGACCTTCACCGCCCTTGCCGCCGATGGCGCCCGCTCCATCGCCCTGCGTGTAAATGCCCCAGAAACGGAAGTAGGTCGAAAGCCATTCCGCCGGGATGGAGCCATGTCCCTGGCGGGCGAACTCGCGGATCTCGTCGAGCCGCTCCCATGGATTCAGTTCACGCTTCAGGCGCTCCACTTTCTGCGCCTTGGTTTCCTTCGGTTGCTCTGCCATGATGTTCTCCCCAATACAAAAAGCCCACAAGCCATCCTTCTGGCGTGTGGGCTTTGCGAAACCTGATTTAGATTGCCGCTATGCCACGTTGTCTCCCGCGCCAGACGGTGCTATCCAGCAACACATGCAACAACAGCACATGCTGGTCACCTTTTGACGCGACTGACCACGGAACTTCATCGCCTTAAGGTTATAATCGAAATCGTGGGTGATGGTCAACGTCGCGACCGTTCAATAATGTGAAACGATCGTGAAACGCGACAATCAAAGCAGCAGATTGGATTCAGCGCACGGTTACCGTGTTGCCAGCAGCTCTCCTCGCGGACAATTCCAACGGGTATGTTCTTCCTGAAGGGGTTAAGGAGGCCGTAGTTCCCCCTGCCAATTTGCCTGTCAGAACGGGGATTGGCCCTGATCGCGGTACACCCACGCCATTGCACAAAAGTCGGGGATTTCTGGAAAGGTTCATGGTCACGCTACAAAAAGTGAAGGAAGCGCGAGAGCGGATCGGCAATTCCGTATTTGTTTCGCCCTGCTCCCACTCGGAGACGTTTTCCGAACTCATCGACAACAATGTCTTCTTGAAGCTCGAGAACCTGCAAATGACGGGTTCGTACAAGGAACGGGGAGCACTCAACAAGATCCTCACACTCACCGCCGAGGAGCGCGAACGCGGGTTGATCACGGCTTCGGCGGGCAATCACGCTCAAGCTGTTTCCTTTCACGCCAGCAAAAGGGGAATCGCGGCGCAGATCTGCATGCCGCTGACTACTCCGCTGAATAAGGTGATGTCGACTCGCCGTTACGGTGCGGACGTGATTCTGCACGGGGCGAACTATGACGAGGCTTGCGAGGAGGCTCTCCGCCGTTGCGCCCAGGATGGGTTGACGTTCGTGCATCCATTTGACGACCACGCGGTAATCGCGGGACAAGGGACTCTGGGGTTGGAACTGCTGGAGCAGATTCCGGACCTCGAAGTGGTGATTACCGCAATCGGCGGCGGCGGCCTCATCAGCGGCCTGGCTTGCGCGCTGAAGGAGACGAACCCAAAGATACGGGTCATCGGTGTGCAGACTGCAAGATTGCCTTCCATGAGGGCGGCGCTGGCCGCAAAGCATCCGGTTGTTCTTCCGGTTTCCTCCACGCTGGCGGATGGCATTGCCGTGCGCCGTGCCGGCGACCTTACCCTGCCCCTGGTGCAGAGATATGTCGACGACATTGTGACCGTTGAGGAAGAGGAAATTGCGAACGCGATTCTGCTGCTGCTCGAGCGCGAGAAAACACTGGCGGAAGGCGCCGGCGCGGCGCCGGTTGCCGCTCTGCTTCAGCGGAAGGTCTCATGCATCGGGAAAAAAATCGTGGCGATCGTCTCCGGCGGCAATCTTGACGTGTCGATTCTCTCGCGCATCATCGAGCGCGGACTGGTGAAGGACGGCCGCCTGATCAGGCTGCGCATCCATCTGCCGGACTACCCGGGAGCGCTGCACCGGTTGACGGGTGTGCTCGCACGCCACCGCGCCAACATCGTTGAAACCTCGTATGATCGCACCTACTACGGCGTCAACCTTGGCGATACGGCGATCGACCTGACGATGGAAACGCGCGGGTCCGAGCACGTCGCGGAGTTGCTGGCCGCCCTGGAGTCGGAGAAGTACGATTTTGAACGCATTCAGTAGGGTCGCGCCCTAGTGTGGTGCCCCAGAAATACTTCGCATAATTAACCACACCTCGTGAGTGTCATTCTGAGCGCAGCATCCCAGGACACTGTCCGATTCCGCGCCGTTCTGGGTTGTATTGAAGAATCTTTCGGCTTGGTGCCCCACGTTCGCCCGTTTTTGGCTAACGTGGGGTAGTTCGACTGGTGCCCAAGTCCCACATCTGCTAACTGCGGCAGATGTGGGGCACCATCCGAAAAAGTCACAAGCTCTGAGTAAGCCGCGGTCCCCGGTCGCTTTTGCCGGTGGCTGCTTCTTCTCCCACCTCAAGGAAAAGCAGCAACTCTCGACATTACTCGGATCGGCCATGATCCCGTACGTCCCGAGTGCCTGCCGGGCTGCCATGTGAGTTTCTGCCGGCCGCCCGGCAATCTGCTTCAGCAAACAGCTTGAAACCTTCAGGCACCCCGGATTCAAAATCCCGGCATCAAGCAATGTGCGAGTGAACTGCGCCTGTTGAGGGCTCGGCCGCTTCGTTCCCGTCATTCCAGGGATGAGGCGTCTGGCAGCTCTGATTCCTTGGTGAAGTTGCGAACGATCACAAAGCAGGACGCCGAGAGGCACTGGCGAAACATCGATAGCGGGCAGACGAAGCTGCGTGCTGAAGCGGCCTGACCGGCTGCCGAAGAACGCGCCGAGGGCATGCGCCTTTCGCCGGGCGAAGTAAGGTTCCGGCAATCACCGCAGTACTGATCTCAGGCCGGCGTTGCGCCAGCGGCAAAAACGCAGTCGGCAAGCGAGGAAAGATCTCGTGGTCGAAAAGGCTTTCTTCAGTGCGCAGAGCATCCGCCGCCACCTTCGGTTGCTTGCCGCTCTACTCGGGCTGTGCGGCGTTTTGGTCGGGCAAGAGGCGCAACGGATTCCGGGACAGAGGGCTCGCAATGCCGCGCTGCTCGGCACCGTCCTCGACCAGGATGGACGCGCCGTCCCCGGCGCCACGGTGCGGGCCGTCAACCAGAAAAGCCACAAGACCTACCAGGGCACGACCAGCAGCGAAGGAATATTCCGGCTGCGAGACCTTCCACCGGGAGATTATGAGGTTTCGTTCGAGCAACCCGGTCTAACGGCCGCGCCGCGAGCAGTGTCTTTGAAGGCCGCGCAGATTCAAACGCTGAAGGTTCAGGTTGAACTGGCGCGCAACCAGCCTCTCGGCCCCAGCGGCCCCAGCGGAGTTCCCGGCCCTGCTCGCAACGCGCCTCAACCCGACTTGACGGCCAGCAGTGTGTATCCGGGACTGCGCAGCGCACAGCCTCCGCCGCCGGTCCCGGGCACGCCCGAAGTGATCCCCACCGAAAACGAGAACTTCAGCCTCGAACCTTATCGTTGGACAGTTGAATTGCCCGATTGGCAGCGATACAACAAGCGCGGGGAATACCCCTACGTCAAATCGCACTGGTACGATCCGTTCAACCGCGGCCGCCTGAAGGGCGACTATCCGATCTTCGGGCAGCAGTGGTTCTTCAACTTTACCGGAACCAGCATCACGGGCGTCGATGCGCGCCGCTTGCCCACGCCCGGAAATGTAGGCAGCCAGCGCCCGAACGAACCGCAGTTTTTCGGCCGCGACGGCCAGTTGTTCGTGGGGCAGACGTTCCTGTTTTCATTTGACCTTTCGCACGGCGACACCTCGTTCCGTCCGGCGGACTTCCGAATGCACTTCACGCCTGCGACAAACCTGAACTTCCTGCAGACGCAAGAGCGCGGCATCGTAAACGTGAATGTCGCCGATGGCACCAACCGGTTCGATACACACACCGGGCTGCAAGAAGGGTTTTTCGAAGTGAAGCTCCACGACCTGAGCCCGAACTTCGATTTCGTGTCGCTGCGGGCCGGCATTCAGCAGTTCACGAGCGACTTCCGCGGCTTCATTTTTTCCGATGAAGAGCCGGGTGTGCGTCTTTTCGGCAATTTGCGATCCAACCGCATCAACTACAACCTGGCGTACTTCTACATGCTCGAGAAGGACACCAACAGCGGGCTGAACACTTTTGCGTCTCGTGACCAGCAGGTGGCGGTTGCCAACGTCTACGTGCAGGACTTTCTGGCCAAGGGCTACACCACCCAGTTCAGTTTCCACTTTGATCGCGACCAGGGCGCCCCGATCCGTCGATAAGGCCGATGTGGAAACTCAGGGGCTGACGAACAGCCGCACCAGTTGCGGTTGAGCAGGGTAGCGAGTCAGGGGCAGGAGTGGTTTTTTCTGCACCTACGAGGTGAG
>Ga0187860_1002576_pt1 | contig 14879 bp, 11 predicted proteins | sample June2016WEW_10_4_FD_132981 | JGI IMG/M metagenome (GOLD analysis project Ga0187860, IMG submission 132981) | Peatland microbial communities from SPRUCE experiment site at the Marcell Experimental Forest, Minnesota, USA - June2016WEW_10_40 | ecosystem: Environmental > Terrestrial > Soil >... | reverse complement strand
TTATCAGGCCTTCAATTGGATTCATGGGGTGTATCTGGGCGCGACGATGAGTTCGGAAACGACGGCGGCGGCGACGGGAGAGGTGGGCAGAATCCGGCGGGACCCGATGGCGATGCTGCCTTTTTGCGGCTACAACATGGGTAACTATTTCCGGCACTGGCTGCAAATGGGCAAGAAGCTGGCGGTGCCGCCGCGCATTTTTTACGTCAATTGGTTCCGGCGCGATGAGCAGGGAAAGTACTTGTGGCCGGGTTTTGGGGAAAACATGCGGGTGCTCAAATGGATTGTCGAGCGGACGCATGGGCGGGTGGATGCTTGCGAAACGCCGCTGGGGTGGGTGCCGGGGCCGCGCGACTTTGACCTGGGGGAGATGAAGGATTTCAACTCCAGCAAAATGGCCAAGGCGCAGGAGATCGGTGTGGAGGACTGGCGGCGGGAAGCGCTGTTGCACGAGGACCTGTTCCTCCAGCTCTACGCCGACCTGCCCAAAGAACTGCTCTTCGAGCGCGAATTGCTAATCTCGCGGCTCTAAGCTGCGTTCTCGGCCTGCACGAACGGCGGCAGCGGACAATCCAGCACCTCGGCGATCACCCGGAGCAGTTCGGCTTCGGCTTCCTCGATGACGCCGTCGGCGGCGACGGTTTGGGCGCAGGCGTTGAGAACCGTCTTCTTGATTTGCGGGACGGCTTGCGCCAGCCGGTCCAGCGCGGCATCGACCTGCTCCAGTCCGCACTGATCGAGCGGGCGCAACTGGAGCTGCGCGCGGGCGGCGTCGCTCAGCGGGCCCGCCCCCTGTTGGAAAGCGGCCTGGATTTTGTCCGGCTCGGCCTGCCCCGCGCGGGCCAGGGAGGAGAGCACCACGGCGCAATCGTCAGTCAGGCCGCTCCAGGAGTAATACTGGACGATCGGCTTGCGCGCACCTTTGAACTGGGCGTCGAGGTGGCGCAAGACAATCTTTTGGAGCATGTATTCAAAGAGGTCAATCTGGCCGTCGCTTTCAATAAGATGCTCGGCGGCGGCATTGAATTCGTCGTACTGAGCCGGGGAAAGATGACTCAGAGCGGGCAAGGCGAGGTCCACCAGCGGCAGCTTGGCGCGGGCGGCCACAGCGGACGCGTCGGGCAACAAACGCGTGACTTCCCTGGCGATGCCGGCGGAGGTGTTTTGCGACAGGAATTCCATTTGGCTGGATTGAAGTTGCGGCTCCGAGCTGAGGAGCAGCGCATAGACCAGCGCGGAAGCGCCGAAAGGTTCGCGCGCGGCCGCCTGAACGGCGGGCGGGAAGGAGTTGCGCAGTTGCACCGCGTAATGCAGGTGCGCCGGGGTGGGCGTCCCGCCGCCCGGAAAGAGCACCTGGGCGGCAATGATGGGCGGGACGATGGGCGGCATGGCCGTTGGCGGGGGATGGGGGACGGGCGCCGGCTTTTGTACCGGCGCGGGCATTGAGACGGGCGGGAACTTGCCGTCAAAAGCAGGCTCGAAGGCCCGGATGCGATCTTCCAGCGGCGGGTGAGTGTCCAGCAATCCGAAAAGAGAATGGCCGATGCCGTTGCCGAAAAACATGTGCGAGGCCTCGTGGGCGTGGGTGGCCTGCAGGCGGGACCCGAAAGCCAGGCCGCCGATTTTTTTGAGCGCGCCGACAATTCCGGCCGGGTTGCGGGTGAATTGCACCGAGGAGGCGTCGGCCAGAAATTCCCGTTGACGGCTGACGGCGGCCTGAATGAGGCGGCCAAAGAAAACGCCCACCCAGCCGATGAGCAGCAGCGCCAGGCCCAAGAACGGCAACGGGTTGCGGCCGCCCCTGCCGCCGCGCGTTTGCAACAGGATGCGTCCGATGACCGCCAGGCAGACGATCCCGAAAATGACGCCCATGAGGCGGAGATTCAGCCGCATGTCGCCGTTGAGAATGTGGCTGAACTCGTGGCCGATGACGCCTTGCAATTCGTCGCGGTTGAGCAGATTCATGCAGCCAGCGGTGACGCAGACGACGGCGTCGCTGGTGGAATGGCCGGCGGCGAAGGCGTTGACGCCCTGTTCCTGGCGCATGACATAGACCGGGGGGACGGGCACGCCGGAAGCCAGGGCCATTTCCTCGACGACGTTGAGGAGTTGACGTTCGTGGGGATCGGTTGTGGAGGGGCTGACGCGCTGGCCGCCCATCATGTTGGCGACGGCGCTGCCGCCCTGGGACAATTCAATCGTTTTGGAAATGCTGCCGATGGCGATGACGGCCAGCGTGCCCAGCGCCACCGCCGCGAACAACCGCGAGTCCCAAAGCGCCACCGCCGCCCGGGAGCCGTCGCCCCCGTATTGATGCCGGCTGTAAGCCCCGGTATAAATGACAGCCACGCAGAGGTAAAGGGCCGCGATCAACCCCGCCACGCCGGCGCAAAAATAAACGACCAGCCATTTGGTGTTGCGATGGGCCTTTTCCTGGCGTTCAAAAAAATCCATGGGGGAAATTAAAAGTTCACGGATACGGGCTGTTTTTCCTCCGGTTTGTCAATTGTAAAGAATTCCGCCGGGCCGAAATGGAAGGCGCCGGCGACGAGGTTGGAGGGGAAGACCTGGCAGCGGGTGTTGTAAAGCATGACCGAATCGTTATAGGCCTGGCGGGCGAAGGAGACGCGGTTCTCGGTCGAAGTCAGTTCCTCCATCAAATTGCTCATCAGCGTGTTGGCTTTGAGGTCGGGATAGGCCTCGGCGAGGGCGAAGAGGCGGCCGAGGCTGCCGGCCAGGGCGGTTTCTGCGCCGGAGAGTTCGCGCATGGCGGCGGCTTCGCCGGGATTGGCGGCGGCTTTGGTGTTGGCGGCGGAGGCGGCGTTGCGGGCGGAGATGACCTCCTCCAGCGTGCCGCGCTCGTGTTTGAGGTAGCCCTTGGCGGTCTCGACGAGATTGGGGATGAGGTCATAGCGGCGTTTGAGTTGAACGTCGATTTGGGCGTAGGCGTTTCTGTAGCGGTTGCGCAGAGAGACCAGGCGGTTGAAGGCGCCAACGACAAGAATCAGGGCGCCCATGACCGCGATTACAACGATCAGCAATATCGCAACTATCATCGACATACAGCGGGTCCTTTCGCCAATGAGCTAACAGCCGAAAGGCGAAGGAGGCAATTACAATTTGGGCGGGAAATTCCAATGGGGCGCATTGGAGATTCCCGTGAGGCGGCGCCCGCTTGTCATTCATAAAAACGCGGGAAAAATCAAAATAGTGTTTCGAAATTGATAAGGTTTGCTAATGGCATAATTGCAAGTGGCTCTGGCGCAATGGTTTGGGCGCGGCGGCCGGTGGCAATCGTTTGGGAATAGAGTTGAAAAAGAGGCAAATAGAGCGAATCGTTTAAGTGTGCCGCCAGGAACAGCAACGGGATGAATGGGACGCAAGGGAAGGGTATATAAGCAGGATAGATTAAGAGTACGATTAGGATTAGGAGGAAGACACGGGGGCGGCAGGAATGAGACCAAGAGGACCAAAAGGACGAAAGGGACCAAAATGAAAGGCATGAGGGCGGAGCTTGGAAGGCTTCGGCCTTCGCTAAAGCTACGGCGGACCAGCCGGTGGCGGCGGCCCGGCAAACGGCGCCGGGCGATGGACCCACCTACGCCAAGGCTTCCGCCTTCGTTAAAGCTATGGCGGACAAGCCGGTGGGCAGGCATATTCGTGCTCACGCGCAGGAGTTGATCACATTTCCACGAGGGAGAAAAACCGACTGGGGGAAAAAGTGCGGAATTTTTGAAGATTTTTGGGGATTGGCCGCGAAACAACACGTTTCCATTCGCCGAGGGGTCCGCAGCGGACAGGAGAATCGCGTCAGGTGGATGGGTGGTAAATGGAGAAGATGTTGGTGGGAAGCAACTTGTGAAGGTTGGCCGCGCAATGTGCGGACTGCGCGCAAGGGTGAGACTTCTTGAACGAGACGGCGGACCGGATACACGCACGCTTTTTGGACGGCGCCAAAGGCCACGACTGTCAAATATGCTTGTGATGACGGGGGAAACCTGATAAAGACGTTCAAGAAAGGGACATTATGAGCGAAGAACCAGTGGTTTGGGCGTTTGATTTAGGGAAGGGATCGATTGGTGAAGCGGTTCTCCAAGTCGCGCTCTGCACAACGGCCACTCAGCGCGCCGTCCTGCAACTGGAAGCCCACAGCCGCGTGCGCGAGGCGTTGCGCGCAAAGGCCAAGGTCTGGATTGAACCCGCCCTGCCGATGGACATTCTCAGAGCCTACCTGCTCCTTCCAATTCTTTGACCTATGCCCGCCCTAAGACCAGACACTTGCAAGCCGGGAATGCGCGTCCGGGTGATTGGAGCACCTGAGCGCCAAGGAATGGTTGCTGGCGAGACGCGAATAATCGATAGTCGATGGTTCGTTCGAGTGAACTTCGACGATGGCGTCCGTCGACTTACCCCATTGGATTTGCTCGAACCACTGCCCGATCACCGTGATGCCATTGAAGAAATCAAAGGTGGGCGTTTTGAGGGACCGGAAAGTCTCCGTAGAAATGTGCTCCACGAGAAACTGCACGGACGACTTTCCGACGTCATGTATTCGATGGACACATCGGACACAACTTTTCTTGCCTATCAATTCAAGCCCATCCTGAAATTGCTGGAGTCGCCCACGAACAGCCTATTGATTGCCGATGAGGTCGGCTTGGGCAAAACCATTGAAGCAGGTTTGATCTGGACGGAGCTAAAAGCTCGTGACGGTGCTCAGACCTTGCTCGTGGTCTGCCCGCCGCATCTCGTCACCAAATGGCGCAATGAGCTAAAGCGTCGTTTCGGAGTGGATACCCAGATTGCCGGTCCATCTGAAGTCTTGGAGAAATTAAACGAAGCCCGCCGTAACCAGAGCGCGGGCTTCGCCCTTGTCACCACCTACCATGGCCTTCGTCCTCCCAAGGATTGGGAGAGTGAAAACAATGGCCCAGCCGCCCAACTGGCCCGTCAGCTCACCGTTTGGAGTGATACTGAGGAACCATTCCTCGATTTGCTAGTCATGGACGAGGCCGCTATCATGCGTAACGAGGAGGCCCAGACATCGAAACTGGGCGCGCTTCTCACGCCGATTGCCAAACAAAAGGTTTACCTTTCTGCAACTCCTTTACACACGCGAGCGCGAAATCTATTCACCTTGTTGCGACGGCTCGACCCGGATACTTTTCCAGATGAGGAGACCTTTGCGACCATCCTTGAATCCAACGCCCCTTTGGTCGCCCTGCGTGACTCCATTTTACTGGGCCATCCGGAGCGGGAGTCCCTGCTGGCGCAACTCGACTTCGCCATTCATTCACCGCTGCTCGCTGGCAACCGCACGCTGGCAGATTTGCGGGCGCGGATCAGCCAGGAACCAGACCTTGCCAAGGCGAAAGTACGTGCGGAACTCGCTTACCAGAGCGAGCGAGCCAACTTGCTTTCCTATGTGGTGACCCGCACCCGTCGCCGCGACGTTGACACTCATCCTGTCCTGCGGGAAGTCAATACCGTCAGGGTTCCTCTTAAGCCTATTGAGCAAGAGTTGTATCAACGCGTCACCGAAGCGGTCTACGCTTATGCGGATCGACACGACATTAGCTCTGGCTTTCTTACCGTCATGCCTCAGCGTCAGGTCGCGAGTTGCGTCGTTGCTGCTTACAACCGCTTCAACGTCGCCGCCGAGGAAGATGAAACCATCAACCCCGACTTTACATGGGATCGGCGCAACGCATTAGCTGGCCCTCTGATTCAATTCCTTCGGGAAGAACTGGCTGGCTGTATCGATCCAGAGGCTCTCCGCAGATGCGATTCCAAATACGAGAAACTTCGCGAGGCCATTCGACACCACTGGGCTGAACACCCCGGCAGCAAGATCGTCATCTTCGCATATTTTAAGCCCACCCTTTACTATCTCACGGAGCGCCTTCGGGAAAATGGCATAGCCTCACTGCTTCTAACCGGGGACGAAACATGCGACAAACAGGAGATCATTGATAAATTTTCTCGTGTGGATTCCGCGCCTATTCTTCTTTCCTCTGAAATCGGCAGCGAAGGTCTCGACCTCCAGTTTGCCAGCGCGATGGTGAACTACGATCTTCCATGGAACCCAATGGTCGTCGAACAGCGGATAGGGCGCATCCATCGAATCGGGCAGAAGGCCGACCGGATTGTGGTGATGAATCTTGTGTGCGAAGGCACGGTTGATGAACGCATTTACGACCGCCTATACGACCGCCTTCACCTATTCCGCCGCACGCTTGGCGACCTGGAAGCCGTCATCGGACCACTCATCAATGAATTGACCAGAGAACTCTTTTCTCTCCGACTAAGTCCTGATCAGCAATCGCAACGAATCGAGCGGACGGCCGTTGCGATTGAGGAGAAAATGAGGCAGGAAGAAGAACTGGAGCAGGATGCTCCCGTCCTGGCTGCTTATGGCGACTACGTCATCAATCAGATCGCCGCCGCCCACCAGCGGGGGGACTGGATCAATGGAAGCGATCTTGAAGCGTATGTCCTTTCCTTCTTTCGTCGGGTCTTCCCGGCGACCCGGATTCAGGGCCTTGACCAGAAAGAGGGAATCTTCGAGATCGAACTGGATTCCGAGGTTTGGCGCCACTTCGATGAGTTCCTTAGTTTGAAAAACCTGCGTGGCCAAACGCGCCTCGCCACTCAAGAGAAGCAGCGCGTCCGTTTCGACCACCGTGTCTTCAAATCGGCCGGCCCCGGTATCGAGGTGGTTCATCAAGCGCATCCACTTATTCGTTTCATCGGCCACCATCTGCGGGTTAACCGCCTTGTCCAGCCCGTAGCCGTGGCTGCTGAAATCCCGGCTGCGGTCAGACCGCCGAACGCTATTCCCGGACTTTACGCCTTCGTCTCCCAGCGTTGGACGGTGGACGGACTTCGAAGCTACGAGCGGCTTCAGCACCAGCTCTTGTCCCTCGATTCACAAACAACGATTGAAGAACCAGTCCTCGCGTCTTCTATTGTCGAAATCGCCGCCGTCTTGGGACAAGAATGTACCGACATCCCAGAGGCCGGAGATGAATTGCTGGCTGCTCTTGGCGACAGTGTCGGAGATTTGGAATACGATTCAGATGTCGCCTTCCACCGTTTCCTGTCCAGCAGCGAGCGTGAGAATCAGGATCGCAAACAGATTCAAATCCGCGGTTTGCAGCGATTTGAAGCCCGGCGCGCTGCGGCCATTGAACAAGTCCGTGCTCGTCACGAGGCGCAGGGCCGCAGTTCTCTTGTCGCTGCCATGCAAGGCCAATTGGAGAGTTTGCGACGGAAATGTGAGGCCCAACGCCAGAAGATCGAACACAAACAAACCAAAGGCGACTGCGCCACTATCGCTGCTGGCTTTATCTTGGTTCGCTGAATGAGTGACTCACAATCCATCTGGAGCCGATTGCGCGCACTGTTTCGCCGGAATAATCCTCCATCTCCCTCAAGCCCTCCCCTCGCTCCGGCACCAAGCGCCAAACAGATTCCACTCGCACCTCCGCCGCCTTCCGCCCCTCTTTCACCTTCTTCAACTGCACCACAGGTTCCCCTACCTTCGCAGTCGCGGGTCACCACGGTGCCTGTTCCTGCTGTCGATCTGGTGCTGGGTGTTGATCTCGGCACCTGTTGCACGAAGGTCGTCATCGGCGATCCCGGTTGGAAGAACAAGTCCTACGCCATCTCCTTTGGCCCCGCTGAAGGCGACATCTCAGCTTGGTTGCATCCGACGCGTTTTGGCTCTGAGACCGATCTGAAAATGCGGCTCATGAATGATCCAGCATCCGAACGAGTTCGTGACGCGCTGGCGTGCTACCTCGCTACGGTGATTGATAAGGCGCGCACCCGATTTGAAGCTCAAAGCACAGCCGACTATCGCCGACGGCAAATCCGATGGAGCTTAAACCTGGGCTTTCCCGGTAAGGCCGTGGACACTTCTCCTCTGGCCTCGGCTTATCGCGAGGTTGCCAGAGTTGCCATCGCGCTTTCATCACAGCCGGAGCCTCCTTCCTTGGAACTGGCGAGCCGTATTCGGCGCAAAGAGGCTGAATTCAAGCCTTTCGTACCCACTTCACGGATAGGAATCTATCCCGAGATCGCAGCCCAACTTGCAGGTTACGTAAATTCCCCGCACCGTCGGCGTGGCAATCTCCTGTTGATTGACGTTGGCGCCGGCACCCTTGATGTTTCCACCATTATCCTCCACGGAGACGAGGAGCAAGACATCGTCGCATTCCACTTCTGCGAGGTGAAGAATTTGGGAGTGCTGCGACTATACGAAAAGCGCGCCTATGAGCTTGAGAACATTGAAAACGGATGTGTCAAATACCCGCTCGATTATTTTCAAGACGGATACCGCCCTGTTCCGGAGAAGCTCGCGGACTTTGTACGCGTCTGTTCGCCATCTCTTGACGCGGTCTTCCGGCGGGTTTCCTCCGAATTCGCAGCAGACGTTTTGGACGTTGCAGTGCGCTGTCTCTCGCGTTTTCGAAGAGCACAGCGCGAGGCTCATGCCAATCCAGCGTTTGAGCCGTGGGGACGTAACCTTCGCTTTTTCCTGACCGGCGGTGGCTGTCGCTCCCAATTCTACAATGCCCAACTTGCCAACGGGCCGTTAGAGGACAGACTCGCTTCTTACTTTACATGCTGGGAAACGCAGAGGCATCGCCGAAGGCAACTCCGCGAGGGGCTGCTCCTCGAACCCATGCCCCTGCCCGGAAACATGCACGACTTTCCCCAGGCGCTGCATCCACAGTTCGACCGGCTGAGTGTCGCCTACGGCTTGGCCTTTGGGGATCAGAACCTGATGAAGATCACGTTAGCTACGTGCCAATCATAGCCATGCCCCGCCGCGCCCCAGAATTTCAGACCATCCGCTCCGAAGGTGGCCTGCTCCCGACTGATTTGCTGGAGCGGGTCGCTGCGATGAAGCGCTTCCTCTTCGGCCAATTGCCTGCGGTTTTGCTGCGCGAAGGTGGAAACAGTGGGAATCGCAGATTGCGGAATTGAAGGGGGAAGGCTACTGTACGAGCGATGAAACTGCGAGTGGACCTGCTGGAGCATTTGGCCGACGAGGACATCCTGGAGGAGGTCCTTGCGAACAATCACCGCTACAAGCCCGAGCCGCTTTTATCAAAAACCGGAGTTGGGAGTCTGTCGTCAGCTACAACCGAGGAGCGTGCGCAAGAGGAGGCGCGCAGCACGGCTTTAATCGAGAGACTCAAGAGGCGTGCCGCCGCGAGTGGGAAGAGAAGCGAGGGCAAGTCCTCTCCCTCGCCGAATTGATAGAATTTCTGCGGCAGTGCCATCGCCGCGCCCCCGTTTCTTTTCTTCAACGGCAACACGTTCGCCGATATCGCCCGTCAGATCGTTTCCGCCCTTTTCGCGGAACTGTCCACCGGGCGCCGACGCGAGGTGGTTTCCGTTGCAAGAATGTCAGGGGAATGTTTGCCCGCTGCCCAGTGTGCCTTTATTCTTACTGCAGGAGCGTAATCCTGATGATTACTGATTCTTAATTGTTGCGCCTCAGCGCCTTACCGCGGTCGCGGCATCCGGCGCAATCTCAGGACCGTTTGTCATCAAAGTGAACGACGTAACAACGCCACCCCCGACAGGATCGACCTGAACGGCATTGAGCGAAATCGGCCCGGTTTGCTTGTTGGCGCCCGTATAAAACCCATAGGCGGCGCCACCGGCTTCCACGCCATGGAATGTAAGCGCGCTGCGGCTGCCCGGCGGAGAGAACGTGCCGGTCAGCGCGCCGGTGGCCGCAGTCAAGGTGATGCTCACTTTGTTCGTATCGGTGAAGGTGTTCTTGGCAGGATTATATGTCACAGAAACGTCAGTTTCATCTTGCAGGCTCAAGCCGCTAAAACCCGGGTCAATCGCCAGAATCAGATCGGTCGCGCCAAAGAGATTGGTGCCAGCCTTGGGCGGTGTGTAGAGAGCGCCGGAAATGGCCGGCTGTCCGCTGAAACCATCGGGCCACGTGGAGCTGGTGTAATCGTAGGCGGTCAACCAATAGATGCTTGCCGAAGACATGCTGCCGGAGCCATCCATGGCGAACTGCATCCAGCCGAGGATGACGCCGTTGCCTCCGTAGAGGGAGGCGTAAACCGGGCAGGTGCCGTCTTGCGCCAGGGCAGTCGGGAAGGAAATTGTTGGGGAAGTGCCGTCGGCCAGGTTGAGAACCAGGGCGACGGCTCCGGCGGACCCTCTTTTGCTGCTCACCGTGGCGCTGCCGTAGCTGTATCCGGCGGGGCCTTGGGATGGATCGTTGGTTTCAGGGCTAATGACGACATTGTAAAGTCCAGCGAGAGTGTTGGTGTTATAGAGGGAAAGTTCACCCTGGATTTCGGCCGTGTAAGGATTATTGGTATCGGTCGCGCTGCTGAGAGCGTTCACAAAGCCCGTCAGCAGCCCGGCGCCCGGGTCTGTGAGAACGGGATCGGTGGCGACTTGGAGGATGACCTGCAAAAAAGCATTCTTGCCGAGTTGAATTACCGGCAGGGTCGCCGCCGCGGACGAACCGTCCGGCGCCACCGACAGTTGGCCGGTGAGGGCAGACCTGGATTTGCCATAGTCGGCATTGTAAAGCGTGCCGGAAAAGGCGCCAGTCTTGGTGACGGTGAGGGTGATGTAGCCGGCGTTACGGACTTGCGGTCCGTTATTGGTGTCGTAATACAAGCCGGTATAAGTGCCCGCCAGAATGCCGTTGGTGAAAGGGTTGGGCACGAAATTGGCGGTCAAGGCGCCATCGGTGTCAATATAATCGTAGGTTGCGCTGGAGGAAAGGACATCTCCGGCCCCATCGGTCCATTGAGAGAAAATCCAGTTCGTGTTCTTGGGTTTGGCGGTCACGGGATAGGAGTTGCCGAGCTGCAACTGTTTGCCTGTCTGGAGGCCGGCGACCGTGCCCGCACCGGTCGGGTTGACGGTGACGACGGCGGAATTGGTTTGGACCCATTGGAAGGTGCGCGAGACGGGAGTGGACTGGTTGCCGACGTTGTCAATGGCAAAGACCGAGACGACAAAGGTGCCGGGCGTGCCAAATTGGCTAAAATCGACAGAATTGGACCAGGTAATTGATTTGGCTGGCAAGCCCTCCTGGTCAATCTCCATCGCATTAGTGGTTTGGTCGTTGACATAAAACAGGATGCTGGCCACGCCGACTTTATCGCTGGCCGTGCCTTTGAGTTCAATGACCGAATTCTGATTGTAAACCTTGGAACCGGCCGCAGGGGAAGTGATGGTGACGGTGGGAGGAGTGAAATCAGCCGTGCCGGTGATGGTCCCTGTTTCCAGCGGGATGGTGGTGCCATCCGCATTGCCCTGCTCCGTCTGCGTGTTTTTCCCGGTCACCGGCACAAAGGGGTTATAGTAGCTGTAGGTTCCGCCATTGGTGTCGTTAAGTGTCAGGCCCAGTTCGTAGTACCCGCTGATCGGTTCGGTACCCGGCATGGTATCGGAGTTGGTGGCGAACGTTTGCTCCTCATGCAAAAGGTCAAAAATGGTCGAGGCCGTGACAGTGATAGAGGTGGTGGTCCAACTGAGCGTCAGTGTCCCTTTTGTCGGGCTGCTGAATGTGGCGGTGCCGCCATTTTTATTAGCGGTGAATTTCTTAGCATCCCCCAACAAGCCCCCAAAGACGGTCACGGGGTTTGTCGCGGGGCCGATAGTGATCAAAAGCTGCGAGTTGGTGCCCATCTCGCTTATATCCAAGCTGGAGTTGGTTATATCCAGGAGCCCTTCCAACGGGAGGGAAATGTTGAGGCTGGCGGAACCGGACGTGCTGGCGTAATAGGCGGCGGGGGCGGCGGTATCTTTCCACGTGTCGCTGAAGCTGATGCCATGACCGGAGCCGGTCAGGGAGCCGGTTTCCAACGGAAAAGCGGCGCCATTTGGATTGGTGTGCTCGGTCTCGGTGTTTCTCAAGGTGCCTGTCACGTTGGTATCGTAGTTGAACATGCCGCCGTTGGTGTCGGAGAGAGACACATCGACTTCATTGGTCGCGGCTACGTCAAGCGTGTTGTCGGCGGGTATGCCATCGGAGCTCATGACGAAGTTGGTTTCCTCACCGAAAATGTCCACAGTAGCCGAGCCGGTGATCGTGAGGGTGGTGGGTGTCCAACTGACTTTGACACTGCCGTTGGTCGTCAGAAGGCCGGATATGGGATTCATCAGGGTGAAGGGGAAAGTGGCGCTGCCGTTTTTGCCGAGGGTGAATTTCTCGGCATCGGCCAGCGTGCCGGAAACAATGGGCATCGTGTTGCCCACGGGGCCGATATTAATCGAGAACTGCGAGTCGGTGCTAATTTCGCTTGACGTCAACTCCGAGTCCACGGGCAGCGAAGCAGTGAAGCTGAACGTGCCCGCGGTGCTGGCGGCGTCCTGTATCTCCGCGACGGCGGTATCTTTCCACGTATCGCTGAAGCTGATGCCATGGCCGGCACCGGTCAGGGAGCCCGCTTCCAAAGGAATCGTGCCGCCACTGGAATTGGTGGCGTACTCCGTCTCGGTGTTTTTCAAGGTCCCCGTCACATTGGTATCGAAGTCGAACATCCCGCCGTTGGTGTCGGACAGGGACACATCGACTTCATTGGTGGCGTGCATGTCAACGGTGTTGTTGGCGGCGATGCCATCGGAGGTCATGAGGAAGTTGGTTTCCTCACCCAAAATGTCCACCGTGGTCGAGCCGCTGATGGTGAGGGTGGTGGGTGTCCAACTGACTTTGAAAGTGCCGTTGGTCGTCAGAAGGCCTGAGATGGGATTCATCAGGGTGAAGGGGAAAGTGGCGCTGCCGTTTTTGCCGAGGGTGAATTTCTCGGCATCGGCCAGCGTGCCCGAGATAATGGGCATCGTGTTGCCAACCGGGCCGATACTGATCGAAAACTGCGAGTCGGTGCTAATCTCGCTTGACGTCAGCTCCGAGTCCACAGGCAGCGAAGCCGTGAAGGTGAACGTGCCCGCAGTGCTGGCGGTAACCGTTGAATCCGGGACAGCCGTATCCTTCCACGAATCGGTAAAGGTGGCGGCAGGGGCGGCGTGGGCGATGTTTGAGGCGGCGCAGAGGGTCGCGGCCAGAGCCATCCAAAGCACGAATGGGGTCTTGGTCTTCATAATAAAGATAGTCGGTTTTGACAGCATTTTTTCCGGGAAAACACTGATAAGTAAATTAGCATATACCGGAGCCTTGTCGAGAACTGTTTTCAAAGGGGCGTGACATTGGGGGGGCGGGGCTGTCTAATGGGGAGTGGAAACTGTCATGAAAGAGGCTTGCGCAACAGCCGAAAAGGCAGCGGGTGCGGAAGACCGGCTGTTGCCGGCGGAATTCAGCGGTCTTTATACCAGCCACAGCCGCGCCATTTATTACCTGGCACTGCGCTTTTTGGGGGACCCGCAAAAGGCGGAGGACGCGACGCATGATGTGTTTCTGAAAGCGATTCGGAAGGCGGAGCAGTTTCGGGGCGAGGCCTCGGCGCGGACCTGGCTTTATCGCATCGCCATCAATCATTGCCGCAATCTTCAGCGGGTGTGGCATGACCGGCACGTTTTTGCGGCCAGCGACAGTGAAGTGTGGGAACAGACGGCCGGGGGCGAATCGCCGTTGCGCATCCTGGAGACCAAGGAACTGGGGGACCGGATTCAAAAGGCGCTGGACGGGCTGCCGGAGGAGCACCGGCTGTTGCTGCTGCTGGTCAGCGACGAGGAATTGAGCTACGAAGAGGTTGGCGCGCTGACGGGGCAGTCAGCCGAGGCGGTGCGCGGGAAATTGCACCGCGGCCGCAAGGCCTTTGCCGCGCTATTCGCCAAGACGGAGTAAAAGATGAAACAGAAACTTACCACCGGCCAGCAACAGGAGCAGAGCGCCGAAACGCGGAGCGAGAAAACGACGGCCAAGGAATTCGCCAGCGTGGAGGAATTGCTGCGCCACGACGCGGCGCAGACGGCGGTGCCGCCGGAGATCGCGCAGCGATTGCGCCAATCGCTGGAGGAATCGCCGCCGCCGCGGCGCTCGTGGTGGCGCAAGCTTTTCTCCTGATTCCCATGCGGGCGTTCTATCAACGAGTGGCGGCGATGCTGACACCCGGAGTCGGCTTTTTGCTTGCGCTTTGGATCGGGTTGTTCCTTACCAGCCGGTTTTACCCTCTGCGGGATTGGCTCGCACTGAGCGGCCCGGCGGTCTGGCACGGACAAGTGTGGCGGCTGGCCAGTTACGCGGCGCTGCCGGCCTCGTGGCCGGATTTATTGATGAGCAGCATCGCGCTGGTGTGGTTTGGCGGCACGGTGGAACGATTCTGGCGGGCGGGAGAATTTCTTCTTTACTGTCTGGTCGCGGCCGCCGGGGCGGGGCTGGTGAAAGTGGCGCTCCAGTATTTCAGCCCCGGAGCACTCCTGGGACCCGGCCCCGTATGTTTCGCGTTGCTGGCGGCTTATGCGCGCCTGTGCGCGCAGGACGCGGTGATGCGCCAAACCGTCATCCTGTTCGCGGTGATCAGCGTTCTGCTGCTCGGCTCGGTAGCCGGCGTGATCAGCGCGGTCATCGCGCTTGCAGGAGGCGCGTGCGGGCTGGGTTATTTGTGGCTGCGCAGCGAATGGAGGCGTCCGCGAGGGGGACAAAACGCGGTTTCGCAACGCATCAGCCGGCTGGAATTATGACCGTCGCGACCCGGAACCGCGCGGAGCGGGCGAGAGAGAACGCGGCGCTGGCGCGGGAGATGCTGGGCGAATGCCGGTTTTGCGCGCATGACTGCGGCGCAAATCGCCTGGCCGGCCCGGCCGGTTTGTGCCACGCGGGGGCAGAGACCCGTTTTTTTGGGGCGCAAATTGAAGTGACGGACGAATTGGAATTGATTCCCACTTACGCCGTGGCGTTGAGCGGGTGCGATTTGCGG
>Ga0187860_1002573_pt1 | contig 14883 bp, 10 predicted proteins | sample June2016WEW_10_4_FD_132981 | JGI IMG/M metagenome (GOLD analysis project Ga0187860, IMG submission 132981) | Peatland microbial communities from SPRUCE experiment site at the Marcell Experimental Forest, Minnesota, USA - June2016WEW_10_40 | ecosystem: Environmental > Terrestrial > Soil >... | reverse complement strand
CATGACCGATCACGACGCGGCGCTGGCTGCCGCCGACGCGGTCGAGGCCCTGATGCGGGAAATCAAGCACCCGATGACCCTGCGCGAACTCGGCGTCCCCGAGGACGCGCTGGAGGCCGACGCGCTGCACGCGCTCGGCGACACCGCCACACTGTTCAACGCACGCCCGGTGAACGACCCAGCGGAGGTGCTCGAACTGTTCCGCCAGGCGTTCTGAGGTGCGAGCGACCTTCGGCGTGCGTCGTGGAACTAGTCTTCAGATATCCACTTGCTCTTGGAGGCGTTGATCCCTGTGGGCGCGTGGATCTCCTGCGGCCTGGATAGCGACGGTTAGACGTGAATCTTCCTGAGGGCCTCTTGGCTCTGTTGCACGAGCCCAGCCCATGTTTCGTCACCACCTTGATGCCAGACGGCGCACCGCAGATGACCCAGACATGGGTCGACACCGACGGCGAGCACGTCATCATCAACACTGTCCAGGGCTTCCAGAAGGTGAGGAACGTCGAGCGCGACCCACGCGTGGCCGTAAGCGTTTCCGACCCGTCCAACCCCTCCCACTACTACGCGATCAGCGGGCGTGTCGTGAATGTCACCACCGAAGGCGGTGCGGAACACATCGAGGTCCTCGCCCAGCGTTACTTAGGTGGCCCGTATCCATGGTATGGAGGCCGCAACCAAGTTCGTGTCCTCCTGACCATCAGCGCGGACAAGATTCACGGGATGGGGTAGGCGAGGCAGCCTCCGTTCCGCCCTCAAAAGATGGGCCGATGGTGATCGCCCAACGTTGCCCGACGCCAATGATGTTCTGCAGTGCCACACCTACCCGGCGTCCGCCTGCCTGAGTGCCCGCCAGACGCGTTCGGGCGTGAACGGCGTCTCGTAAAGGGCCACCCCGGTGGCATCGAGGATGGCGTTGCGCACCGCCGGAGCGACGCCGACGACGCCGATCTCACCGATCGCCTTGGCGCCGAACGGCCCAGAGGGCTCCAGCGTCTGGACGAGGAACACCTCAGTCGATGGGGCGTCGTCGGAGCGCAGGATCCAGTATGGGCCGAGCCGGGGGTTCACCACCTTGCCGGTCGCGTCGAGGGCGAGCTCCTCGGTGAGGGCGTAGCCGAGGCCCATCAGAACCGCTCCTTCGACCTGCCCGCTCGCCGTGAGCGGGTTCACGGCGACGCCGCAGTCGACGGCGGTGACGAACTTCTGCACGGTTACTTGCCCCGTCCCGACGTCCACCTCGACTTCGGCCAGCTGGGCGGCGAACGGGGACGGCGACTCCGAGGCGAGATGCGAACCTACGCCCATGATCTGCTCTTGATGCTCGAGATGGAGCGCCCGCATGGCGATCTCGGCGAGCGGGATGGCCCTCCCGTCCGGCGCCCAGGCCTGCCGGTCGTGAAGCACGACGGAACCGGCCGAGTCCAGCCCGAAGATCTCCGCCGCCCGCTCGGCGATCCGCCGGGCGACGACGGTCGCTGCCTTCTTCGCCGCCATGCCAGAGATGTAGGTCGTACCGGACGCGTAGGCGCCTACGTCGAAGGGCGTGAAGTCGGTGTCGGCCTCGTAGACGATGATGTCTTCGAGGGGCACGCCGAGGACCTCGGCGGCAATCTGGGCGACGACGGTGTCGGCTCCAGTGCCGAGGTCGGTGGCGCCGATCAGCAGATTGAAAGATCCGTCGTCGTTTATCTTGATCGAGGCGGCACCCATGTCCACTCCGGCTATGCCCGACCCCATGACGCAGAGCGAGAAGCCGATGCCTCGGCGGATCTCCGGCCGGCCGGACGGCCGCTTCCAGTCCGGGTCGTACCGGCGCCGCCAGCCAATGGCGCGGAGCGCCTGAGCTACGCACTCCTCGGTCCCGCAGCTCGCCACGCGGGGCAGGTCCTCCGGGGCGACGTCCTCGACGCCGCCCCGCTCGCCGAGGCGGGGCACGATGTCGAGCTGGTCGTCGGCTCGCACCCAGTTCCGCCGGCGAAACTCGATCGGGTCCAGCCCGAGCGCCCTGGCGATGTCCTCGAGGTGCGACTCAAGGGCGAACACCCCCTGCGGCGCACCGTACCCCCGCATGGCGCCGGCAACCGGCCCGTTCGTGTAGACGACTTCACAGCTGTACTGCTTGGCCGGGCAGTTGTACGACGAGAGCCCCCGCAGCCCCGTCACCGAGCTCACGGTGAAGCCGTGCACGCCGTAGGGGCCCGTGTCGGCGACGACCGACATGTCCTGCGCGAGAAGGCGGCCATCGTTCGTGACGCCCGTGCGGAACCGGAGCGTCTGTGCGTGGCGGGTGCGCGAGGCGACGAACTCCTCGTCACGGCTGAGCTCGAGGCGCACAGGGCGCCGAGTGGCGAGCACGAGATGGCCCACGATGTCCTCGATGAGCATCTCTTGCTTGCCGCCGAAACCCCCACCGATCCGCGGCTTCACGACCCTGATCTGTTTCACCGGGAGCCCGAGGAGCGGGGCGAGCATGCGGCGGACGTGGAACGGCACCTGGGTGGACGTCCGGATCACGAGGCGCTCGTCAGGGTCGAGCCAGCCGATCGTGACGTGCGGCTCGAGGGCGCAGTGCTGCACGCGCTGGACGTGGAACGTCCCCTCGAAGACACGGTCTGCATTGGCGAAGGCGGCCTCCATGTCCTTCACCGTGCGGCCCTCGACATGCGAGCTCACGTTCGTCGTGGTGTCGACGACCCCGAGCGAGTCGTCTTCATCATGGACGACCGGGCCGCCCGGAGCCATCGCCGCCTCCGGCTCGAAGACGGCGGGCAGCAGTTCGTAGGTTACCTTGATGCGTTCACACGCCTCCTCGGCGATCTCGACGGTCTCGGCGGCGACCGCAGCCACCCGGTCGCCCACATGACGGACCTTGTCGTCGAAGCTGACCTGGTCCCAGGGATACGGGTTGGGCGCGCTCTGGCCGCCGGAGGCGTACTTCACCCGCGGTGTGTTCCCGTAGTGGATCACGGCGTGGACGCCGGGAAGGGCGCGTGCCTCGCTGTCGTCGATGGCGACGATGCGGGCGTGGGCGTGCGGGCTGCGGAGCACCTTGGCGTACAGCACGCCCCGCAGTTCGACGTCGTCGGTGAAGACCGGCTTCCCCTTGACGAGCGCCAGCGCATCCACCTTCGGCTCGGGCTTGCCGACGACCATCGTCGCCGCGACATCGGGAGAGGGGACGACCCGGGGGACGGCATAGGGCGCCGTCGAGGGGCCAACGCCGGCTTCCGCGTCCGGCCTTTCGCCTTGCTCGGCCATGGGTCCCGTCAGTGGGCGGACGACGAGTGGCTCGAAGGGATCGGGTTTCTCGCCCCGGAGGACGGCGGCGGCCCGGCTGACCGCTTCGACCACCTTCACATAACCGCTCTCCCGGTCGAGGATTCCCGAGAAGGCGTCCCGGATTTCGGCCTCTGAGGGGTCCGGCTCCCTCCGCAGAAGAGCAACTGCCGCCAGCACCATAGCGCCGGCCGAGTAGCCCGACTGGATTGCCCCGGTCTCGACGAGGGCGGCCTGGACCGGGTGCAGTTCGCCGCGGGCGACGTCGAGGCTCTCAACCGTCGTGACGTCGTGCCCGTCGGCCTTGGCGGCGAGCAGGACATCGGCCGAGACGAGCCTCCCATCGAGCAACACGCCGGCTGCACCCGTCTCGCCCGTCTCGGAGCCAAAGCGGACGCTCGTCAACCCCTCGCGGCGCAGCACGGAGAAGAGGGTGTCGCCGGGCGCGCAAGCGAGCTCACGGCTCATGCCGTTCAACCGGATGTGAATCGTGATCATCGCAGTGCCTCCCGTGCCCGGGCGCCGAGAGTCTCGGCCATGGCCTTCCGGTACTCGCTCGAACCGCGAAAGTCGCCAGGCGGCTCGAGCGTCTCGGGATCGTCAGCGAGCACGGGCACTCGTGCCACCCCGGAGAAGGCGAGGAGCAGCGTCCCCTGCGGGTCCCGGCGAGCCACGGCTACCACGATCGCCCGGTCGGCTGGCGTACGAGCGACTCGTGCCACGGCACCGTCTCCGCCCGCTTCGATCTCGACGGCGGCGATAATTCGGCCGGCGAGCTGGCCGGGCTCGGAAAGGAGGTCTGCGAGTGGGGTCACGGACGTGCCGGACCTGCCGGCGAGCCTCACGGTCGCCCTGTAGGCAAGAAGCGTGGCGAGGAGCTCGCTCTCGAAGTCGGCGCTCGCAACGCAGCCGCCGAGGGTCGAGAGCGTGCGCAGGCTGCTCGGTTGCTCGCGGCGTGCGGCCTCGCGGACGACCTCCGGCAGCTCGGGGCTGGCGGCGAGGTCCTCGAGGGTCGTCGTGGCGCCGAGCACGACCGTGCCCTCTCCACTTCGCCGCACTCCCTCGAGGCCGGCTGCCTGCAGATCGACGACGAGGACCGGCTCTGCGCCGGTGGCAGCAGTGAGCCGCGTCCCGCCGCCGACGAGCACGGCGTGGCTTTGTTCGAGCGCAACCAGAGCCTCCTCGAGGCTCGCCGGCCGTTCGTAGGCACGTACTTTCACCATGGTCAATCGCCACCCTCGGCGGCTGTCTCCGAGCCGCGTCTCGCAACGAGGACAGTCAACGCCGGTTGGTGCGCCCCGGGTAGGGGACAACGACCTTTGTTGCGACGGCGAGATCCACCCGGCCCTCTCCGCCGCTTGCATCTAATGGTCCGAAGCGCTCAGATAGTGGTCGCAGGCGATCTGATGGCTTGCCTGGCTTGTTCCGAGGAAGCGCAACCGCTTCGAGGGAGGAGCGACATGAAGAGCAACGTCATACGGCTGGAGACGGGCGCTCGAACAGAGGACGAAGCAATGCGAGCTGCCGAGCAGGCGCGCGACGAAGCGCTACTCGCCGCCGAGGAGGTCGCGACCGCCGAGCTTGCCCGAGCGCGGCTCGTTCGCAAGGCGACGGTGGATCGAGCGAATATCCTCCGGTCGGCGACCGTGGCACGAGCCGAGGCGTTGAAGAAGCTAACACAGCGCCACGACGAACAGCTGCGAGAAGCCGAAGCTGCCCGTGCTGCCGCGTCCCGTGCTGCCGAGGAGCGGTACGGGAGCTCTCTACAAAGAGCCGAGGTTGTTGCGGCGCGCGCAGTCGAGCAGGCCTATCAGGACGAGCTTGCTGCAGCTCAGCGAGCCCACGAAGAGGCGCTCCGGGCCGCCGAAGTGGCAGCCGAGAGCGCTACTGAGAGGGCGCAAGCCATCACGACGGCGGGCGCGTTGAGAGCTGAATCGATCTATCGTGCCGGCGTAGAACGGGCGACCAACCTGAGAGACGCGGTAACAGCGTATGAGGTTGCGGTGTCAGAGGCTTCACGAACCCGTGCTGAGCACCTACACGCCGCGTTGCGCGACGACGACGCAGCGATGTCGCACGCGACGGAGGCGTTCGAAGCCACTTTCAGAGAGGCGGACGAGCTGGGTGGCGGCACCTTCAACGAGAGCAGCCAGGCAGATGTCGGCACATCTGAGGCGCCCGAGGATGACACAGGGAGCACAGCGGCCCAGACCCGCTGAACGCTGCCGGCTGCTGGGTTCTCGGAGGGCCGAAGCTCGTCGTCCTCGTACCGACACCGGCGACTTGCTGTCGAGGTTCGCAAGATACTTCACACGTTTCCCCAGGTCACCAGCGGTTCGTGTCGGAGGGCTCAGCGATGGAGATCGCCGTCGTCCACGGCGCGCGCCAAGCCGGTATCCACGTGAGCCGGTGCGGCTGCCGCACGATCGGGCGCCATCGTCCGGCCGAAACCGCCCTCCGGTTCGGGACGACCGGCGAGAGCGTAGATCTCCGAGCCATCAACGGTCTCATTCGCAACAAGCAGCTGGGCGAGCTGCTCAAGCACGTCACGATGTTGCTTGAGCACACCGACGGCACGCTCCTCGGCTTCACGGAGTAGCCGGGAGACCTCGGCATCGATCGATGCCTGCGTCTGCTCAGCGAACGGCCGGCTCGAGAACCCTCCGCCGCCGCCGCCGAGAAAGACGGAGCCTCCCTCTCGGTACCCGACCGGGCCGAGGGAGGGCGACAGGCCGAATTCACGCACCATCTTGCTCGCCAGATCGGTCGCGCTCGCGAGGTCGTTAGCCGCTCCGGTCGAGCCCTGGCCGAGCATGACGAGCTCGCCAGCGCGACCACCGAGCCGGACGTCGAGCATGGCGAGGAGGTAGTCCTCGCCGTAGAGGTGCCGTTCTACGAGAGGGAGCTGTTCGGTAACGCCGAGCGCCTGCCCGGCGGGAAGAATCGTTACTTTCGCGACCGGGTCGGCTTTGTCGGAGTATGCGGCGACGAGGGCGTGACCAGCTTCATGAACGGCCACGGCATGTTTCTCTTCGGGAAGCAAGACATTCGAGCCTTCCCGCCGACCGAGGATGATGCGGTCCCGCGCTTCGTCGAAGTCGCCCGCTGTGAGCGTGTCCCGATTGTTCCGCACAGCGATGATTGCCGCCTCGTTTACAAGGTTCGCCAGATCCGCTCCCGAGAAGCCCGGCGTCCCCCTGGCAGCGGCGTCCAGCTTCACGCTCGGGTCGAGTCGCTTACCCTTGCAGTGCACTTGAAGGATCGCCAACCGCTCCGGCAGAGTCGGCAGGGGGATCGTCACCTGCCGGTCGAACCGACCGGGCCTCAGCAAGGCCGGGTCGAGCACCTCTGGCCGGTTGGTGGCCGCAAGCACCACAATCCCGGTCGCGGGGTCGAAACCGTCCATCTCGGCGAGAAGCTGGTTGAGCGTCTGCTCCCTCTCGTCGTTTGCGACGACCCCACCGGTCCCGCGGCGCTGGCCTATCGCGTCGATCTCGTCAACGAAGATGATCGCCGGTGCGCGCTTGCGCGCCTCCTGGAACAGGTCGCGAACGCGTGCTGCGCCGACGCCGACGAACATTTCGACAAAACTCGACCCTGTCACGGAAAAGAACGGGACATCCGCTTCACCGGCTACAGCGCGTGCAAGGAGCGTCTTGCCCGTACCAGGAGGCCCGACCATCAGGATGCCTCTCGGCGCCATCGCTCCGGCCCGTGCATAACGCTCGGGCTTCCGGAGGAAGTCCACGACCTCGCGGATCTCGAGCTTTGCGCCCTCGTATCCTGCGACGTCGGCGAATGTCGTCTTCGGGCGCTCCTCGTCGAAGACTTGCGCCTTCGAGCGGCCGACTCCGAGCGCTCCCTGCAGCTGGCCCGAAGCACCTTTAGAGAGGCGGTACCACAGGTAACCGAGAACGATGAAAGGAAGAAGCAGGATCAGCCATGTCAGCACCTCCGTACCAAAGGACGTGCCGGAAGGTACAGCCGTCACTTGAACGTCGTCTTTCTGCAGCTCGTCGAGGAATGCCTGCCCGGCTTGTATGGGGATCGTCGTCGTGTACTGCTTACCGTTCTTCAGCGTGCCGGACGCACTGTCGTTCGTGCCGATATCAACCGTCTTCACCTGGTGTGCTGCGACGTCCTTGAGGAACTGTGTGTAGTTGAGCGTGACCGTGCTTGGCGATTGCATCGTCGGTAGTACGAAGTACAAGACGATGAAGAGACCGAGCGCGACCAACCACAGGTAATGGCGCCAGACCGGCGGTGGCGGTGGGGCCACCGGAGCACCCTTGTCCGGCGTCGGCGGCGGAGTGGCCTGCTTGGTCATGGACTACCTCTCGCGGCCGGATGAGCTACCCAGCCTGTCGCGACGCGAACCAGTAGGGCCCGCTCAGGGTGACGGTGCCTCGCCGGCGGGGCGGAAGTACTAGCGCTCCCGAAGTCGCGTGTCATGTACTTCACGCGGGAAGGGTATCGCTACCGACCGCAAGCTGTTGCCGGTTGGTCTGCTGCGCGGCGAGGAACGGTCTCTGAGCTTTGGATCGCATGATCCTGGTCAGGACCTGGGTCGCAGGGTCGACGTGTCGGATTCATCGAGCGATTGCTTCGCCACGCACAAGAGAGCCAGCCTGGCTACTCGAGCTGGACCTCGTCGCCCTCGGCCTTCGGCTCGGCCCCTGACTCCAATACCTCCCGGGTTGCTCGCCCGAAAGCCCGCAGGGCGGCCCGGACCAGGCTGACAAGGGTCGGGCTCTCGGGTGCCGGGATCTCTATGGCTACCCGTGCGACTCCTGGCTCCTCTGGCTCGATGCGAGCACCTGCCGCGGCCAGCGCTTCGAGGATCTCCCGGTTGTCCCAGAGGATGTGGCTGACGAAGGTCGTGATCCCGTTGCTGCGGGCGTGATCGGCGAGCATCTTCAAAAGGAGGGTGCCGAGACCCCGATGCTGGTAATCGTCGAGCACCGTTACCGCCACCTCGGCGTGGTCGGGATGGGTGGGGTCTCGGATGTAGCGGGCGACGCTGATGCCTGGCTGACCGGGCTCGTCGATCGCGAATGCGGCCCACGCGAAATGATCGTGGTAGTCGAGATTGGTGAGGTACTCCAGATCGGCGTCCGAGAGCCGTGAAGGTGCGGTGAAGAACCTGAGGCGGCGGGCTTCTGCCGACAGGTGCTCGTAGCCGATCGCCAGCTCGTGCCGGTCGCTCTGCAGAAGCGGCCGCACAAGCACCCGGGTATGGTCGGCCAGCTCGTGGATAGAGCCCATCGACTCAGCCATGGAGGTCGGGGACGACTCGAACATCACGCGCTCTGCACGGCCGAGGCAGACGCCTGTGTCTGCTCAGCTCCCGTAGAGGTCATCGATGACTGGGCCGTAGGCTTTCTCCACAACGGCGCGCCGCACTTTGAGCGTCGGGGTCAGCTCGCCGTCCACGACCGTCAGGTCGTGAGGCAGGACAGCGAACTTGCGAATCGACTCCGCTCTTGACACCGACTGGTTGGCATCGTCGATCGCTGCCTGGACCTCCGCCAACAACGCCGGATGATCCACGGCTTGGGAGACTGCGGTCCCACCCAGGGCGCCCTGGGTGGCCCAGGTCGCGAACGCTTCCTGGTCGATAGTGATCAGCGCCGCAACGAACGGACGGGCGTCGCCGACCACCACCGCCTGACTGATCAGTGGGTGCGCGCGGATCCGATCCTCCAGCGGTGCCGGCGCCACGTTCTTCCCAGCGGCGGTCACGATCAGCTCCTTCTTCCGTCCGGTGATACGCAAGTAGCCATCGCCGTCGAGGTCACCGATGTCGCCACTCTTGAACCATCCGTCCGCATCGAAAGTCTCCGAGGTGGCTTGCTCGTTGCGCCAGTATCCCTGGAAGACCTGCGGTCCTTTGGCAAGGATCTCGCCGTCAGGGGCGATACGGATGCTCGTGTCCATCAGCGCCTGCCCCACGGTGCCCGGTTTCCATGCGCCGAGACGGTTGACCGTCAGGGTCGGGCTGGTCTCCGTGAGCCCATAACCCTCGAATACCTTGACGCCCACACCGTTGAAGAAGTGCGTGAGCCGCTCGCCTAGCGGGCCTCCACCACTGAAGGCGAACCGCAGTCGGCCACCGAATGCTGCCTCGACCTTCTTGTAGACGAGCTGATCGAACAGCGCATGTTCCGCTGAGGTGAGCGGATGCGGAACGTGGTCTCCGTGGTGCCGCGACCACTCCACCGCGACATCGGCGGCTTTGTCGAAGATCGCCCCGTGGCCTTCGGCGTGCGCTTTCTGCTGGGCACCGTTGAACACCTTCTCGAAGATGCGGGGCACGGCGGCAATCATCGTGGGCTGCACCATGTCGAACTCTTCGAGGAGCGCACCCATGTCGGTGGCGAAGGCGCCCTTGGTTCCCCATTCCACGCCGACAAGGGCGATGATCTTGGCGAGCACGTGGGCGAGCGGCAGGAACAGGAGGCTGACCTCGTCGGGTTGGAGCATCGACCCGATCGCGTCGATGGTCTGCCACACGTTGACGCGGAGGTTCCCGTGGGTGAGGACGCAGCCCTTGGGCAGGCCGGTCGTACCGGATGTGTAGATGATCGTGGCGACGTTGGCGGCCCCGAGGGAACCGATGCGCTCGTCGAGGGTGGCGTCGGCCACGGCCTCCCCGCGGCGGGCAAGCTCATCCAAAGCCCCGTCGTCAATGACGAGGATCTCGGGATGCCCGTCCGGCCAGGTCCCCGCCCTCTCGTACAACTCCCGCATCGCCGGAGTCTCGACGACGAGCATCTCCACGTCGCCGTCACGGACGATCCACTGCATCTGCTCAGCCGACGACGTCTCGTAGATCGGAACGGTCACACCGCCACTGGCGAGGATGGCGTAGTCGAGCAGCAGCCACTCCAGCCTCGTCCGCGACATGAGGGCAACTCGACCGCCGGGCTCGAGCCCACTGGCGACGATGCCCTTGGCTATGGCCCGGCAGCGTTCGTAGAACTCACCCGCTGTCACGTCGACGAAGTGGTCGCCGTCCCGGTAAGCGGCCATGACCCGGCCGGGTTCCTTCTCGGCACGCTGGATCACCGGTTCGAGCAGATTGGTATCTGGCGGAAGCGAATCCATAAGAGAACCCGAGGTCTCACGCATCACCATCACCTCTCCCGCCGGGGTCATCCGACTCCGGCTCGTCGCATCGTCGAGAGTCTTCTTTCACCAAGGTTGCCGATGTGCGTCGCCCGAGGCCAGAGGCGAAGGTCACTTTGAGCAGACCCTGAGGGACGGCGAGCAGGGCGAGTCACTGCGCGCCTCTCTCTATGCGCGTTTCTCTATGCGCGTTTACGGGCATCCCTCACTCTCGGTCGGCGGCATCACCGGCATCCCAACTACACCGGGCTCCTGGGAATGCTCCGCGGTGCCCTGCTGCTGGTAGGGCGGGTCGGTGGTCCCTGGTCTTCCCCGGTTGAATCCGACCGATCAGATACGAGCAAGAATGCCCCTTGTCGTGTGTTCCCTTGGCCGTGGGGAGCGCGGATGGCAGGATCGTGTCGTGATCGGAGCGAAGAGGGGTCGTCTTCACATCTTCCTCGGTGCCGCCCCGGCCGTGGGCAAGACCTACGCCAGCCTTCAGGAGGCGCACCGGCTGGCCGATCATGGGGTGGACATCGTCGTCGGGCTTGTCGAGACACACGGGCGCTCTTCTCTTGTCGAGCAGCTGGAGGGACTCGTCGTGATGGCGCCACGACAGGTTGCCTACAGGGACCGATACTTCAACGAGCCCGACCTCCCGGCGCTCCTCGAGCGGCATCCGCAAACGGTCGTGGTCGACGAGCTGGCTCACTCGAATCCGCCCGGGCTCGCACACGAGAAGCGCTGGCAAGACGTCGACCAGCTCTTGGCGGCCGGGATCGACGTCATCAGCAATCTGAACGTCCAACACCTCGCCAGCCTCAGTGACGAGGTGGAGCGGATCACAGGGCTACCCCAGCACGAGATCGTGCCAGATGAGCTGATCGCGTCGGCGGATCGGATCGACTTCGTCCGCGTCGCCATCTCGCAGTTGCGTGACCGAGTCAGCACGGGCGGGATCTTCGACGCCAAGGTGGCCACCACTGCCTTAGCCGGGTTCTTCAGTCCCGGTCGCCTGGAGGCACTCGATGCCTTGACGCTGCGCTGGATGTTCGAGCACGGTCGCCCCGAGGCTCTCGAAGGCGCGGAGGCTGACGGTGCTGTCGAGACTCCGATGAGCGTAGAGCCGGACCGCGAGGAAAGCGGCTTGCGATCTCCATCCCAACGGCTGGTAGCGCTCCTCAGCGGCGCTCAAGAGGGTGACCGCCTGTTACGCCGGGCCGCGCAGATCGCCAAATCGACCGGTTCAGAGCTCGTTGGTCTGCGAGTTCGCGAGCCGAGCGATCCGAGGGTGGCCGAGCCGGCCTGGCTGCAAGGCGAGCGCCGTCTTCTGACCGAGCTCGGAGGCCGGTACGCGGAGGTCGGCGCGGAGGACGTCGGGCGCGCTGTGCTGCAGTTTGCCGAGACGGAACGGGCCACGCACCTCGTACTCGGAGCGACTCGCCGATCGCGCGTCTACGAGCTCGCTCACGGCTCCGTGGTCAATGATGTCGTGCGGGCCGCACCGGAACTAGAAGTTCACATCATCCCGAGGGTGCCGACTGGAGCACGAAGACGCAAGAGCAACGAGTCGGATGACGCTCTCAGGCCTCCGCCTCGGATGAAGAGCGGGGCACCGCTTCGCCTTCCGCATTGGCGCAGGCGCCGAAGCGAGCTACCGGCGCGTCGAAGAGCGGTCGCCTACCTTCTTGCCCTTGCTGCCCCGGCGCTTGTCGCTGGCACGCTTGTGCCCTTCCGCTCGGCAGTCGGTTTGCCAGGGACTCTTATGACCTTGCTTCTCGCAGTCATCCTCGTGGCTGGCGTTGGCGGACTCGGTCCAGCAGGGCTGGCAACCGCGGTCGGGATCCTTCTTGCCGACTACTACCTCACCCACCCGCTTCACAGCTTCAGGCTCGATCGGGTAAACGAGATCTTCGCCCTCATCGCCTTCACGGCCGTCGCCGCCGTCGTCAGCGTCCTCGTCAACGTGCTGACCAATGCGGGCGTGGTCGGGGCACGCAGGCGAGCCGTGGCCGACGGGTTAGCGCGCTTAGCCGCTGACTGCCTCGTGGCGGCGGGCTCCCCGGCTCTGTTGAAGACGGTCGACTCCGTTCGCCGCACGCTCGAGCTCGACGGTGTCGCCGTGCTGAGAGCGGCCGGGCGCGACTGGGACGTCGAAGCCGCTGCCGGAGAACGCGTTCCGCTGCGTCCGGAAGACGCAGCATCGTTCGTCGAGATCGGAGACGGGCTCGTGCTCGTGCTCGCCGGCCGAGCTGTCGCCGAGGAGTCAGATCTCGTGCACGTCTTCATGTCCGAGATCCGCCTTGAGCAGGAGCGAATCCAGCTAGAACGGATCCGGCGGCTGGCAGGGCCCGGCGTGTCCGGCGCCTAATCGAGACGGGCGTGTCTTGTCGACTCCTTCCGGCTCGCCCGCTACGGAAGAATCGTTCCGTGCTCTGAGGTCCTACCGGTCCCTCGTCGAGTAGCCAGGACGTCCCCGGGGTTTGGCAGCCCAGGGCAAGGCCGCGAGACTCTGGCATGGACGAGATCCTGATTCCTACCGATGATCCGAGCGATGTGGAAGCCCGCCTTGCTATGCCGCTCGCCGAAGCAATGCTCACCCAGCGGGCGGTCCGCCGGGTTGAATCCGATCCGGTCGATGACCGCATCGTGCTGCGATGTCTGGAGTTGGCGCTCGAAGCGCCGACCGGCGCGAACGGGCAGAATTGGGAGTTCGTGGTCGTAAAAGACCGCGCCGTGAAAGCTTCGTTGGCTGCGCAGTACCGCCGGGCGTGGAGGCTCTACGGAGGGCTCGGCCAGAGGATCAAGACCGATGAGCAAACGGCCAAGATCCTGAAGTCGGTCCAATGGCAGGTCGAGCACTTCGAGGAGATTCCGGTTCTTGTCGTGTGCTGCCTGCGAAGCGGTGCTCGAGTGCCGTTCCTCCCCGAGCCGCCGATCGCGGCGTCGAGCCATTACGGGTCGATCTACCCGGGCGTCCAGAACCTCCTACTCGCGGCCAGGTCTGTCGGCCTAGGCGGTGCGCTCATCACGCTGCCGCTGTGGTCCAACACCGTGGCGCGTCGAATCCTCAAGCTTCCGCTGACCGTCGAGCCGTGCTGCATCGTGACGCTCGGCTGGCCAAAAGGCCGCTACGGGCGCAAGGTTCGCAAACCGGTCGGAATGGTCGTGCACGTCGACCAGTACGGCCGCCAGCCGTGGCGCGACAACACGCTGGCCTGATCCTCAGGTACGTCGAACTGTTGCAGGCTTGTCGAGTGGCCTCCGAACCCGAGCCGTCTGGATCGGCTCCGGGGTCGGTTGCCGGCTCACAGGGATGACACAGATGAGCTGATCTGCGGCAAGCACTCTCGGCAGAGACGGCGCTATGCCCGAAAATGGGCGGGTCGCTCTGCCGGAGCCTCGGCCAGCGCTTTGCGCACCCCGTCGGCGTCCAGGTCGGCGCCGTACACCGGCGTCCCCGGCTGCTGGCGCCAGGACTCGGCCAGGCTGCCGGCGTCGACGGGCTCGAAGCCCAGCTCGTCGACGAGGCTCATTACTTTGGCCTTGGCTCCCGCGTCGTCCCCAGCCACGGGCAGCGCAACGCGACCGGGAGACCCGGCGGGGAGATGACGGTCAAGAAGGTGCTGGGCGTAGATGCCGTTGAACACCTTGATCACCGGGTGGGCTAAGTGCCGCTCCACCCATCGGCCCTCCGGCTCACCGTCCTCGATGGCGTCTATGCGCCCGTCGCGCTCCTTCGGGTAGTAGTTGCAGGTGTCGATCACGGCGGCGCCAGGTGTGGCTCCGTCGAGCAGACCAGCCGGGAGATCCGGGATCCGCTTCTCGGGAACCGTCACGATGACGATGTCGGCGCCGTTCGCGGCCTCGGTGGCTTGAACCGCCGCCGCCCCCGTCTCTGCCTCCAGGTCGGCCAGGGTCTCGGGACCCCGGGAGTTGGCTACTGCGACCTCGTGGCCGAGGGCGGCGAACCGCCTTGTCAGGTTGCCGCCGATGTTGCCTGCGCCGATGATGCCGATCTTCATATGTCACTCCTCACTGCAAGAGGGCGCACCCGCGCCCGCTTGCTGGGCAACACCGGCGGACGCCCGGCTCATTCCAATCCCTGAGGCGGGCATAGCGTCTCGGAGCTGACCACCGACACCGCACGCGTACCCATCGTCGATCGGGCGCGTCTGGGACCGCCCGCCTGGCTGTGATTCCGTGCGAGGTTCTGGGAGGCGAGCGGAGTTCAGACCGGGTCGATCTTATGAGGCTCGGCCCCAATCCAGCGTGCCGCAGTCGCCGGAGCCAGGATGTGGGTAGTGCAGAACCTCCGCGTCCGGCTCTTGGGTGATCTTCAGGTAGACGGGTGCGATCTGGCGGACCTCGGTCGCCGTCAGGTTCGCACCCTCCTCAAGGTTCTCGCCCTCCATCACGATCGACCCGTCGGGCTGGACAGGTTGATCGAATGTCTCTGGGGCGACGATCCCCCGTCGCGACCCTCCGATCAGATCT
>Ga0187860_1002571_pt1 | contig 14894 bp, 9 predicted proteins | sample June2016WEW_10_4_FD_132981 | JGI IMG/M metagenome (GOLD analysis project Ga0187860, IMG submission 132981) | Peatland microbial communities from SPRUCE experiment site at the Marcell Experimental Forest, Minnesota, USA - June2016WEW_10_40 | ecosystem: Environmental > Terrestrial > Soil > Wetlands... | reverse complement strand
GTCGTCCTGGTCCGTGTCCCTAGAGGGCCAGTACACCCTGGTGCCTGCTGCCTCCAGCCCGGAGACATACTTGTCCTGGGCAGCCTTCTGCTCTTCCGTGGCGTTCCTCACCGTGCAGATGAGGAAGGTCTCCTTCTCTGGCATGATGCCCTCCCTCAGAAGTTCATGAACAGCATCTCGGCCTTGGCCGTGGTGTTGTGCGCACCCGTCCTGGCCCTGCCTGCGGTGTCCTTGCGCTCCTGCCGCCATCCCCCGTAGAATACTGCTGCCTCGGGGTACTCCGAGACCACCACCCTTGCCTTCGCCTCCCGGAGCACGCCTACCAGGCGCTCGTAGTCCACGGCGTGCCTGTACTCGTCCTCGTGCCCGAAGTAGGGGGGGTCAACGTAGATGAGGGCGTCCTCCTGCATGTGGACCCGCCTGGCCGCGTCTATCCCGTCCTCGTTGAGAATCTGGACCGTCCTGAGGCGGGCGGCGGCCGGCAGGACGCGGAGGAACCAGTCCGCCCAGACCTCGGGCTTGGGCTTGTGCGGGACGCCGGACTTCTCCAGCGCCCACGTGCTGCTGTTGCCGTTGCCGCAGTAGAACTGGGTCCCCTGTGCCATGAGCAGGCGGGCGTCCTCAAGGGCATCCTCCCCCGCCTGCTCCTCCCTCCAGTTGCTCTTGGAGTAGGGCGTTGCCCACAGGAGGGCGGCAAGCTCGGACGGCCTCTCCCTCATCTGCCTGAACATGCTGACGATACGGTCGTCCCTGTCGTTGACAATCTCTATGAAGGACGGGGGCTTGGCGAACAGGACGGAGCAGGAGCCGCAGAAGGGCTCCATGTAGACACGGTGGGGGGGGAAATGGCTGGCTATCCACCTGGCGATGGACGCCTTACCGCCGTATTGCTTATAGACTATCTTAAGGGTACCCACCGAGGGATAATACCCTACTTCACCTTGATGCCGTAGTCCGGGGTCAGGTCGGTGACCCAGGGGAAGTTCTGGAAGACGGGGATGGCAAGCCTGAAGTTGCCCCTGAACCTGCACCACCACCCCTTGAGGGGGTCGTATGCAGCCCCTATCAGGACCATAACCCCATGGGACATAGGGGGCTCTGGAAGAGGGGGGGTAAGCACGTAGGTGCGGTTGATGTAGAAGGAGGGGTTATAGGGGGGGTCGGCGAACTGCGCCCAGCCGGTCTCCCTGCCCACGTAGGGCCTGAGGAAGTTGCTGAAGACGGTATAGACGGTCAGGGAGCCCACGTCCACCTGCCCTGCCCCCCAGGGGGAGTAGGTGGCCATGAAGAGGTTCTGGCCGAAGAAGGTGGTCTCCTGAACGTCCATGATGACCTCCTGGACGGACAGGATAGACCTGTAGCCGGTACTGACTATCCCGTCGCCGAGGTCCTGCCACGGGCCGACCTGCAATGCGAGCACGTTTCCCGGCATCAAGCCTCCCTACCTAAAATTGAAAAATCCACGAAAAAATTATGTTGATGCCGGGCGGCAGATTGAGCGGCGGCAGGGTCTTGTAGTTGATGAGGATGACCGTCTGCTGCATCGCCGTGACGTTGACCTGCTGCGTCACCGGGTTGACATAGGAGGAGGGGTTGCCGTTGAAGAACGGGGCGGTGAGCATGGTGTAGCTGCCCATGTTCGCTATCCCTCCCCCTATGAGCCCCATCTCCCTTATGGGCTGGTTGATGTTGTTGACCGTGCTGTTCACCGTGGTCTCGAAGTCCACGCTGGTGGCCGGGTAGGGCACGGGGTTCCAGTTGCCGCTGTTGTCCTGGCTGACGAAGTTGACCCTGGAGAGCCGGACACGCACGAGGGGCTGGATAAGCTCCACCTGCTGGGCCGTCTCGACAGGCTGCGTCTGGGGTGCCCACGAGGGGCTGCCCGCGCCCAGCGCCAGGCCCCAGACCCCGTAGAGCAGGGGGGCGGTGGTGTCGGGGTTGACGGGCTGCTCCGGCCCGGTGGCCGCCATGAAGATGGAGAACAGCCACCTGGAGATATTGGTGATGATATTATGGTCCTCGTACAGGACCTCTCCCGTGTCCTCCCTGAAGACGCGCACCGACCCCCTCCTGATAGGGTCAGGCACCCTCTCCACCATGCCTCCCTGCGGGGGCATGGCCCTGTCCGGCCGCCGCAGTATGTCGAGCAGGTTGGTGTAGTCCTTAGGGTCGTAGAACTTAAGCTGGTTCTCCATTTTCAGTCTTCCTTCCTTCCGCCTTCCCGCATATGCTGCGTATCAGGCCGCCTGACTCCCTGAGCAGGGCCAGCACGTCGGGGTGGAAGTCGCCCGGCTTGGCCCTGGCCTCCCTCATCCACTCGTCCAGGCCGCCCCACTCCAGCGCCTCGGTCTCCCACGCGCTGTCCCCCTGGGGGCGGAGGTCGAACTCGTGCCCTACCTCCCCTATATAGTTACGGTAACTGAACTTCCCGCTCTTGAAGGTATACGCCGGGTGCAGGGAGAGGCTGCCCCTGTACCCCGTCTCCTCGGAAAGCTCGTGGCGGGCGCTGGCCTCCGGGGTCATCCCTTCCTTCACCGCCCCGCCGATGGTCCCCCAGCAGTTCCCCTGGTTGACATGGGGGCTCCTCCAGGCAAGGCATACCCTCCCCGTGGAGGTGCATACCGGGAGGACGCCGGAGGCAGCGTTCCCTGACCCTACCCAGTACCCTTGCTCATCGCTATAGCCTGCCTCCGCGTCCGGACGGAGCACTTCCTCCAGCTCCTTCACTCCTTGCCTGACAAGGTCGGACTGTGCCCTGACGGTAGCTGCATCCCAGTCGGGGTGCGCCCTGGCTATCTGGTCCAGGTAGGCCCGGGCCTGCTTGGCCCTGCCTATCCTCTCCAGCTCGGGGTGCTCGGCATAGTACCTGTCCTGCTCCCCCCTGCCCCAGGCACGCATCTCCTCTATCCTGAGGAAGCGCCCCTCCTTGGCCACGCCCTTGAGGAGGGACATCTCCCTCCTTATCTCCCGCTCCCTTGCCCTCGGGTCCTTCCAGCCCTGCTCCCCCCTGCGGAGGTCTTCCAGGAGCATCCCTGCCGCCTCCAGGGCAGCCCGGCGCACGTCGTCCGGCACCTCGGAGCCGTGCTCCAGGAGGAACGCTGCCACCCCGAGGTACTGCTGCCTGCCGTCCGGGGTGGACCTGTCCATAGCCTTAAGGTAGTCCAGCAGCTTGGGGAGGTTCTCGGGGGAGATGGGCTCGTCAAAACCCTGCGTCTTACCTTCCGATGGGGTGGGGCGGAACCTGTCCAGGATGTCGTGGATGGAGTCGCCGTCCCATGACCGCATCCCCCACTGCCCTGCCTCCTTCCTCTTCGAGAACTCGGGGTACGGCACCCTGCCTTCCCCAGGCTGCCTCTCCCACCTGTTGGAGACGAAGACCGTCTGGGCGGCCCTCGGGTCCTCCCCCTGCCCCCTGTGCGCCTCGCACACATGGACGGCAGAGCCCAGGAAGGGCCCCTCGGGCTGGGCATAGTTGACCACGCATCCCACAGACGGTGCCTTGCAGAACTCGCACGTAGCGGCGGCGTTCCTCCTCGACAGGGAGTTGTTCCACTCTATCTTCCTCCTGACCGCCTCGGGGGTAAGGTCCTTGTCAACGGGCAGGACAAGGGTGGAGCTGTTGGCAGGGTTGTCGAAGTATGCCATCTCCCCTCCCCTGCCGTCCTCCCCCACGCCCTTGAACGCCCCTCCCCCGGCCCTGATTATCTCGTCAAGGTCCAGGGTGCCGGCCTTCTTGCCGTACTGCATCTTGAGCAGGTCGTTGTGGAACCCTGGCCCCAGGGAGAGGGTACCCTTCGGGTTGCCCTGCTGGTCGTAGACCACCAGGTAGAGGGGCCTCGGGGTATTCCTGATGCTCTGGAAGCGGTACCTGCGTATCGCCTTCAGGATGTCGCTCTTGGAGGGGAGCTTCGGGCGCTCGTGGGTGAACTCCATCCTCCTCTGCACCGGCATGCGCCTGACTTCCTTGCCTGCCGCCTTGCCTGTCCCCCAGGGGGTGATGGTGACGAACCTGCCTTCGTCGGGGTCGCCGAGGACGGTGCTCCTGCCGTCGTTGCTGTACTCCTCGTAGATGCTGAAGTGGCTGTTCCACCATTCCTCTTCCGGCTCGTCGGCGGCGTTCCTGCACCCTATGGTATGGGTCTCCACCCACCACCCCGCCTTTGGGGCGGTGGGGTTCGATGCCTCAATCTTGTTACCGTTGTCATCTATCACCCAGGTGTTCCCGCACTGGTGGGAGGCCACTCCCTGGCGCTTTCCCTCGGCGAACCGCAGGACGGCCTCGGGGGGCTGCCCGGTCTCGGCCGCCAGCCTGACGCCGTGCTGCTTCTCGTAAACCCTCCGGCACTTGGGGCAGGTTATCTTGGCGTTATACCTGTGCTGGACTCCGTCATGCTCGTGCTCGAACGTCGCATCGTCCGGGAATGCCCACGTATACGGGCTGCGCTTGCCGCACAGGGCGATGGACTTGGTCCGGAATATGTGGACAGGCGGTTCCCTTCTTTCTTCCTCGGCTATCAGCTCCTCGAAGGTCGTAGGGGCCTTCCTCCCTGCCGCCGTGATTACCTGCTTCTGGGTCTCGTTCACGAACTCCGTGGGCAGGGGGAACTCCCCCCTTACCGTGCCTATGGTAGGCTCCCTCTCCTCGGGGGCCTCCTGCCCCTGCATCCCCTTGTAGCAGTCCATGGCCAGGGCATAGACCTTGGCTATGACGCCCTGCCTGTAGCCCATGGAGAGCATGAAGGCCGCCATCTCGTCCAGCATGACCCCCAGCGCCTCGCCTGCCAGCTCCGGGAAGGCCCTCTTGTCCTCGGGGAGGGGGAACTTGATGGAGAACACGGTGAAGTTGGGTATGCCGAGGTCCAGGGTTATGGAGGCGGACGGCTCCAGCGACCGGACCGCCGATACTTCCAGCGTGGCGGTGGCCGGGGAGAGGTAGGATGTCTTCGTCTCGCTCATGCTAGTCCATGTTGAGCACGGTAAGGCTGTCGCTCTTGACCTCCCATGCGAGGTTCTCGCGGGGTGCCACGAGGCCCATCGGGCTGTTGACGTTCCAGTTGGCGACCTCGCCCGTGGGCACCCCTGTCTGGTCTACCACCTGTATCCACCTCGCCGGGTCGCTGAGCTGGCTGAGGCCCAGGCACAGCCACCTCACGGTGCCGTCAACGGTCACGTCTCCCGTATGGGTGCCGAAGGACACGGAGGCACCTGCTGTGCCGCCCTGCGTGGCAAGCTGTAGGTTGCCGTTCGGGTCGATGATGTACTGCCCGGTATAGAAGCCGCCGCCGGTCGTCCAGCCCGCTATGCCTATGGCATAGCTCCCCAGGTTGGGGTAGGGCAGGGGGTAGTACGCCTGCCAGGCGGACGGGGACAGGAGGGGCTTCCAGTATGCGGGGCTGCTGGGCGGCGGCATGCCCGTGCCCCTCTTGAGCGCCCGGTACATCTGGTAGCTGTCCGTGGGCGGGCTGAGGGAGGAGGACTGGACAAGCGCCCCACGGCTGTAGGGGGCGGCAGGGTCCCAGGCGGCGGGGACGGCCTGTAGCGCGAGCCACTCCGCCTCGGCGAGGACCGGCCTCATCATCCTGCCCCATGCCGCCAGGGTGGTCTTGGGGTGCTTGACGTTGTATATCGGGGCTATCCACAGCATCGGGTCGAGGAGGGGGGCCTCGACCTGCTGGATGATTATCCTCAGGGTGTCGGTTATCTGGAGGCTTATGTTCTCGTGCTCGGAGAACACGGTCGTGAACTCCAGGCCGACATGGGCCGGCTTCGCCAGGTCGATGGCCCCGTAGAGGCTCTGCACTATCTCCTGGAGCTGGGGGAGGGTCTGGATATTGACAAGGGGGTTATTGCCCCCGACGTTGACGCTCACCTTGATGGCATTGCGGTCGCTCTGGTCGTACACCCCCTGCCCTATCTGCTTGTAAAGCTCCTCGACCGTGATGGTCAGGCCCGTGTAGGCATAGATGACATCGGCTATGGACGTGGTCGTGGCCCCTAGCTGGAACGCCCGTATGAGGTCCACCAGCATGTCACGGTACCCCACGGGGTTGGTAAGGGCGTTGTACGGCCCGGTGAAGTCCCCCTTGTCGAACTGGGCAGGGTAGGGGTAGAGCCTGCTGACGTAGAGCGGGGCGGCGAACCTGCGCTTTATGTCCGGGGGGGTAAGGTACTGGGGCTCCTGGGAGGCTATGCCGTACTGGTAGTCGTAGTCCAGGCGGGCCATCTCCTGGGCCACCGCCCGGAGCAGGGTGCCCCGGAGGGGCTGGTCGTTGCGCGGGGAGTAGTAGTTGGCCACTGCCTGGAGGAGGAAGAACAGGCGGGTGTCCTCCAGCAGGAGGAGGGACTCCCTGGACTGCTGGTAGAGTAGGTCCGGGCTGTTGTTGGCGGCGGCCATCCTAGCTCCCGGTGACGTAGTTTACGGTCACCCTCCCTGCCGTGAAATACTCGGTGCTGCTCAGCGTGATGTCCTTCGCCGAGCTTTCCCCCCACACCTGGTAGGTGACGAAGTAGCTGAGCAGGGAGGGGCTGGCGGTGTCCAGGGGGGCAGTGATGATGACCCTCTGGGCATAGGAGGGGCCGAGGGGCAGGGAGTAGTCCGAGGTGCCGTTGTAGCTGGGGACGAAGACCCGGTCGTTGGTGCCGATGATATAGAACGAGCCGTTGCCGGAGACGGTCTGGGGCGTCACGGCCGAGGACAGGAAGCCCTGGACGGAGGGGGTGCGGGCATAGGCCTGCCCCTGGTACAGGAGCCCCACGAAGGCGTTCAGGGGGCCGCCGGACGGGACGGTGGAGTCGGGCAGGACGGGCTGGGAGGTTATGAAGCTGTTGGCGGGTATGTAGCTTACCGTCCTGCCCCCGATGGTGACCTGCTTCAGGGGGGCGAAGGCGGGGTCAGAGCCCAGCGCTGTCCATGCTGTCCCCGTGGGGATTATGAACCCGATGTCATAGCTGCCGTCGCTCTTGGCGCACTTGATGAGGGGTATGCCTACCGACTGCACGCCGTCCACTGCCTGCACCTGGCTGACTATCTCGGACTGGTAGAGGGTGCCCTGGGCGTTGTCCAGGGCCTCGCCGATGGCGGTCCTTATGACCGGGTCGAGGGCGTCCGGGGACTGCCCCTGCGCCAGGGTGACCGTCAGGGTGACATCCACGGGGTTGGCGACCATGGCCTTGATAAGCACGTCGGCCGCCGCATGCTTGAACGTTGCCACCTGGCTGGCCAGGACGGGCACGAAGGACGGGTACTCGGTGGCGAAGTCGAACGCCTCGGTGTAGAAGTAGGACACTAGGACCTGGGTGCCGTCAGGCAGGATAGGCAGGCGGGTGATGGACGCCGCCCCGGACAGGGGGTCAACGGCAAGGGTAAAGCTCACGTTCTCCTGCAATACCTCCCCTCCCTGGGCGATGGTGACCTTGATGTAGCGGCTGTCGTGGGGTATGCCTGCCCCTACCAGCCCGGTGGAGCCCGCCACGTCCAGCCCGGTGATATTGCCCTGGGCATCGTAGGTATAGGCGCTGTCCCAGCCGTCCAGGGTAAGGTCGGTCCTGTCGTAGCTCTCCGGGAGCCAGGTGTTGTGGACGAAACCCTGGTTGCCCAGGGGGGCGGGGGTGCTCCCCGAGAGGGTCTGGGCCTCCTCTGAGGCAAGGCTGAGGCGCTCGTAGACGGTGAACTGGTTGTAGCTGACGACCACCTGCTGGCCGTCCTGGATGGCGCTTCCCGTTGCCGTGCCGGTGTCGGCCGCAGGGCCGTAGGTGCCGGAGTAGGGGTAGTAGGCCGTGAAGGCGCTGCCGGTAGAGGCGGACGCGGAGACCTGCTGCCCGTTCAGGAAGGCAGCGCCGGTAAGGCCGTTGAGGGTGACGGGCGCTCCCGTGCCGAACCTGTTGGGGCATCCCACGGTCAGGATGTTGTTCGCCAGGGAGATGCTGGAGATGGCCGGGGAGGAGGCCAGGGCCTCCAGGGAGTAGGTATGGTACGGCCCCGATGCCGTGATAGCATAGTCCAGCCCGAAGGCATAGAGGGTGCCGAGGTCCAGGGAGCGCACGGACAGCACGTTCCCGATGCACAGCGCATCGCTGCTGCTGTTATAGGCGGACCCGACCGGCACGTCCATGCCGGTGTCTATCAGGACAGGCTGGGACAGGCTGGCAGTGATGGTCCTGGTGACGGGGGCGCTGTAGGAGGAGGATACCTGCACCTCGTCGCCTGCCTTGTTGCTGCCGCCGTAGAGCAGGAAGTCAGAGGTATGCACGGTCTCCACCTGGGCGGTGGGGATAGTGCCCGTCAGGGGCCCTATGACCGAGTCCGCGGCCGTCACGGGCTGCTGGGAGGGGGTGCAGGACAGGGGGGACGCGGCCCTGGCGCACAGCGCGAACGTGGCACCGGCCTGGGACGCGGCCTGCACGGCGGCCAGGTTGGTCATGGCGGCAGGCGGGGTGGCGGTGCTGTTTACCACGGGGACCTTTGCCAGCGTGGCCCCGCTGCCCACGTAGTAGTAGGGGGTGCCGTTCGGGTCGAGGACTATATACCCGTTGGCATTGTCGAGCTGTGCCTTCCGGACGTCGAGGAAGAACGACCCGGACGGCCCTGTGACGAGCAGCTCCACGCCCTGGTACAGGGGCCACTCGGGCTGCTGCCCCGCATACAGGCGGAGGAGCGAGGACGTGGCGTTGGAGACGGTAAGGGGCAGGTAGGTAGCATACTGCCCAGGGGTGCCGACGTTGCCGTACTCGAAGGCAACGGGCTGGTCGTTCTCGGAGGACGAGACCCCCTGGCAGTAGATGTCCACGCAGCCGAAGACGTGCTTCTGGCGGATGGGGTCCCAGTCGCGCACCATCTCGATGTCGCCCGCCGCCACTACCTCTGCCGCTACGATGCCAGGGGTGGCCATGGCGGTAGTGAAGTAGCCGTTCCTGGTGCCGGAGTCCACCCCTGTAATCTCCCTGGCAGCTATGCGGGAGGCGAACTTGGAGTTTACCTCCTCGTCCTGCCCGAAGGTGGCGGGCACGAGGTTGGTGACCCCCCAGCCTGCTGGTGCGCCGGAGCTTATGGCGTTTACCGTGCCTGCCCCCACGTTGGTGCTCGACCCTGTCGCCTGGCAGGAGGCCGGGACGTTCACCGCCCACCACCCGTAGGCAGGGTCGTAGAAAGAGGGGGCGGAGCCGGGGGTGATGGAGGCCGAGCCTGTCGTGGTAAAGGTCAGGGAGGTAGAGGAGGCGGTAGCGGTAGTGGAGCAGAGGATGCCCAGCGGGAAGGTGGTGGTCTGGGTAGGCTGGGTATAGGTATAGAAGGTCAGGGTGACGACAGAGCCCGTGGAGCCCCCACGGGTAAGCCCTGCGGTCTCGCCCAGGATATCAAACTGGCGGTCGATGAGGGACTGCGTGTCGCTGGCGCTGAGGCCGAAGGCACGGGATATCGACTGCTTCACGGGGGAGCTGTTGAAGTCATCGCTGATGCCGTTGCCGCTGGCGTTGTCTATCTGGCTTATCGCCGACACGGACCTGGAGCAGCGGTCGAACCACTCCCTCACGCTCATGTTGGCAAGCTCTATGGACACGGGGTCTATGAGGATGTCCCTGGCCTCGGAGCGGGGGGAGAGGTCGAGGTCCGGGTATAGCTGGGTGACGTAGCCTATCATCCTCCCGGCGATGTCCTCCTTGCGCTGGAGGGCGAGGAAGTCCGTGGGGCTGGCCAGGGCCAGGTTGACGAACCCGCAGGTCAGCGGCCCGTTCTGCTGGGACTCGTAGACGGCGCTCGTGCTGGGGTCCTGCACCACCGTCGAGAGCATGGCATAGAACAGCGTGGCGTTGTTCACCGCGCCCGGCGGGATATCCACGTAGTTGAAGGTGAACTCCTGCGTCTGGTTAGTGGTGGTGACGACCTGCACGCCGGTCTGGGGGTTGTAGTTGGTCGTGGAGTTGCTGCTCAGGACCGCCGTGCTCACCCTGCTGACCTGGCTGACCGGTACGATGTCCCCGTACTGCACGTAGGGGGGGCTGACGCCGGCCGGGTCAGTGGAGAGCATCACCTTGGTGCCTATGGTGCCGGGGAAGGAGGGCATGAGCCACTCTACCCGGCAGGCGACCTGGGACTTGTAGGAGTTGACCCACGAGGGGGGGCCGATGACGGCGCTGGAGCCGCTGACGTACGGGATGACGGTGAACTGGACGGTAGGGCTGGCCTCGTAGTACCCGGCGTTGGCCCATACGACCCCGTTGTCCTGGGTCGCTATGCCCGCTATGCCGGACTCTACCGTGCCGGAGGCCTGGGTGTAGGCATAGGGGGTGGGGAGGATGGCCGTGAACTGGGAGGGGGAGGCGGCCAGGACCGTGACTACGGTGCCGTTCAGCCATGAGGCAAGCCGGAGGCGGAGGAAGGCCACCTGGTCGCCCTGGACAAGGGTGTTGATGGCCGTGACGGTAAGGGTGACCTGGTCGCTGGCCACGTTCACCGCCGTGACCTGGAACACGTTGTCGTAGGCCACCCCGGAGACGGTAAAGGCAGGGGGCTCGGTAATCCCTGTCGGCCCGAAGACGGTGAGGGCCTCCTGGACATAGCCGTTGTCGTCAACGAAGCGGTAGCCGACCGGGGGGGTAAAGCTGACGGCAGGGCTGGAGCCGGAGCCTGGCCAGCCGACCTGGGACGGGTCGTAGTTGCGTGCCACGAATACCAGGAGGGCGTCCCCGCCTGACAGGTCGATGCCTACCGTGCCCGAGAAGGACACGCTGCCGGACGAGGGGAGGGAGGGGGAGTCGTTTACGGCAGTGCTGCCGTATGCCGTGACCTCCAGGCGGAAGTAGGACTGGTCGCCCTGGACGACATAGGGAAGGACGGTCGAGTCCACCGACATGGAGGCTATCTGGACGGGCGGGCTCCCGACCGTTATGACCGGCGCTATGAACGAGAGTGGGCTTCCTACGCTTGGAGGCTGCATATCCTTAGTTCCCTCAAGAGGCTCCCCCTACTAGCTCCCTGGTAGAGGATATCAAGAAGTTCACCGGCAAGGGCGTGGCCTGCCCGCTGTAGCTGGTGACCGAGCATGCCACGCTTATGGACATGGGGTCGGGCATGGACGTGGATACCCCCGTTATGTCCTTGAGCATCTCCAGCGGGGAGAGGGTCTGGACCGTCCTCTGGGCCGCCTGGATGCTCTTGAGGCTCTGGAGGGAGGACATGACCTGCGAGGCCACGTCCTCCTCCGTCACCGTCGTCCCGAACTTCATCCCGAGGTAGTTCCTGATGGGGCAGGTGAACTGGGGGTAGAAGGGGCACACGGAGGTAAGTATGAACTTCAGGCAGCTCTGCACCAGCTTGGCCGTGTTCGTTACCCTTGAAAGGCTCCCAGAGGGGGACTCTATGTAGTCGTTGAGGCTGCCCAGCGAGACGCACCTGAGGCAGTAGGGCTGGAGGGTCGTGTACCCGACCTCGATGAGCGGCACGAGCCACCTGACGGGCCTGCTGAGCATGACCTTGTAGAACTGGTCCGGGGTGCTGAGGCGGTTGATGTCCGGCGTGATGTTGTACCCGTAGACGGGGTCGCTGGGCTGCACCAGCTCGCCGCTTATCCTGACCGTGACGGTGGACCGCCCGTTTATGGGGGCCCGCATGTTCAGGGAGGTGTCCGCTGCCAGGTGCAGGGTCTTGAAGTCAATGGGGTCAACCACATACCTCTCCCCTATTATCTCGTGCGGGCACGGGGCGGGGCGTGTGTTGAAGTCATAGCTCATGCTGCTAGTCCTAAAGTCTCTTCTTCCCGCATCTGACGGATAAGGCTACCAATTCTTATCCATTCTGCATGAGTAAAGGAATCTCCCTTTCCTCGATTACACCGTTTGCAGCAGACTACCAGGTTTTCCTTCTGATATCCACACTTAGTGTCTTTCCGGTCAAGGTTATAGCCTCGTGCTCCTGCATCCCTGCTTCTGAACTTAGACCAAACTATACTTGCCCCACAATAGTGGCAAACCTGAATGCTCGTAAACTCCAGAAACTCCTTAAACGGGAGAAAGCATAGATTATTTCGGCGTGCGACAGAAACAAGCTGAGTATACAGGAATTCATAGGGAGACCTCCTACGGCTACACCCACAGCTTACTGTCCCCCTGCCCTTTCTCAAAAGATTACTGCTACCTATGATAGGTTTAGAACCACAGTCACAAATGCAGACCCATCTGGCTCCTTTTCCAGGAATGATAGAATCCAGCCTGAGCACAGTCAACCGGCCAAACCGCTGACCAATTAAGTTTATAAGCTGCCCCCTCATGGGTCTATCTTCTCCTTATCTACCAGTCCAATGGGGAAACTAGAGGGGCTATGATTAGCCTGTTCAAGCTCAAATTGGGTCGGCGGGTCTGCCGGATGGACACGGTAGTAGGGCTGCCCCTTGTACAGCTTGGTGTCATCGACCAGCACGTGCTGGTACTCCGGCCTGCCGAAGTAGCCATCGACCTTGGAGAGTATCTGCTGCAAGCTCGTGGGGTTGGCCGCCGTCGAGCCCGCTGGCGGGTCCTGGGCGAAGTCGCTGGCGTACTGGGCCCAGTCCTCGTGCTTCTCGATAAGGCACCTGACCTGGTTCATAAGGTACACGGCGTCCTCGTGCCTCTGGAGCATGCCCTTCATCTGCCCCTTGGCCCTGCTCACCGCGACCATCGGGAGCTGGTCGTCCCCTGGGACGTAGTTGAAGTGCCCGTGCTCGTCCGGCTTCCATACTGCCTTCTGGAAGGTCGGGGCGAGCTTCTCCCCGTAGCTCCCCTGCTCCTTGGGGTATACGGAGGAGTAGTACCTCTCCAGTACCCCTGCCGTCTTCCTGAGCTGCTCGGCCTTTATCCTGTGCAGGGTAGAGATGTCCTTGACATCGCCGATGCGCTGGTTGGCCCATGCCTTGAAGGCCTGCCACTGGCTCATGGAGAAGCTGCCCAGCCAGTGGAACGGCGGGCCGGCATAGGCGTATGCCCAGGGGTATCCCATTAGGCCCCCCTGGTAGCGATTATGGTGGCCACCACCGCGTTGATGTACGTCACGCCGCTGGTCACGATAGAGCTGCCGCTAAGGTACGTGATATTGCCCGTCACGTTCATGGTGAGCGGGCAGGTGAGGGTGCCGCTGCCGGAGGCGAACCGCACCGTGACCGTCCATCCGGTCAGCCATCCTGCCAGGGCCCCCGTGCCGTAGTTCGGCACGGTAGAGAGCACCGTGGCGTTGGCCATCGTGGCAACGGCGCTGATGGTGTTGCCCGTGCCGCCCAGGGTGCCTGTCTGGTAGGGGGAGAGCGGGCGGGAGAGGGACACCACGATGCTGTTGCTGGTCGCGGTGGTGTAGTTTACCGTCAGCGTGACGCTGGCCAGGCTGGCGCTCACGATGCCCGAGGCAGACTGGAGGTAGAAGCTGCACCCGAGGCTGCCGCTGTTGGCCTGGGCGGGCGTGAGGGAGAGCCCGGTGAACGTGGCCGTGAACGTCCCTCCCGTGGACGGGCCGAAGGACTGCGGCGAGGGGGAGGGCGAGACCCCCAGGAGGCCGACCCCGTTCAGGGAGACCGGGCTGCTGGCGGTATAGCTGATGGCGGCCGTGACGCTGTTGATGGTAGCGTTGCTGGGCACGTTGATGCCCGACCATCCAGTCAGGCTGAGGGTGTAGCCTATGCTGCCCGTGCCGCCGGACTTGCCGTTGAGGATGATAGTATCGGGGGCCCCGTTCTTGAGGTTGCCGATGCTGCCCCACCCGCTGTTGCCCAGGCTGGTGGTAGCGGCCTGGGACTCGGTGGAGGGAGAGGAGGAATAGGTGCTCCCTGGGGCCGTGCTGGCAGGGGAGATGACGACATTGGTCGGGGTGACGGACCCTACGGTGGGGCTGAGGAGGTAGATGAACGGCAGGGCAAGGCTCTGCCCCGTGGCATAGGTGTCGAAGGACTTGTTCGCGCCGTTGTACCAGGCTATGTCGTCAGCGGTGATGGTCAGGACGGTCGAGGCTATCCCGCTGGCAAACGCCCCCCCGCTGTAGGAGATGTTATAGTTGGTGCCGTCGAAGCCGAGGCTGACTATGCCGGACGAGGCGCTGTTGCTCCCAGTGAAGGAGAAGTCAGACGCGAGGGCGGCAGCCTTGTCCACCGGCATCCCGTTATAAGTCTGGAAGCTGAACACGGGGCTGCTGGGGTCGTTGTAGATAGGCAGGCTGCCGGCCGTGCCCTCGTACAGGGGCACCCCGTAGGCAGGGATGCTGCCGCCAGCACGGAGCGCCCCGTTCGTATAGACAGTCCAGGTCGGGGAGATAGAGGCCTGTACAGGCGAGGAGGGGTTGCCGTTGTCGGTCACGGTCCAGAGCTGACTGTTGATGCCAGGCCCGCTCTTGGAGAAGGGGCCGCTGAGGCGGATAAACACCGTCCCGTTGGAGACGGACTCTACTACCGTGGCAAAGCCGGAGTGCGCCTCGACTGCCACCTGGCCGGTGGAGGTGGCGATAAGCCCCTGGCCGACTAGGTAGAACGACCTGTTCGTGCAGGGGCTAATGGCGTCTACGCTGCCCGTGGCTATGTATCCCAGGCTGTTAGTGCTGAGCCCGTCGGTGTAGTCTATGCCCGTCATAAGGATGAGGCCGGTAGTCACCGAGAGGGTGTACTGCCTCTGGGCGATAGAGCTGGCACTGTCTGTAACCTGGACAGTGAGGGTATAGCTGCCTACGGCGGAAGTAGTGCCGCTTATGACGCCGTTGGACCCCAAGGAAAGGCCAGAGGGAAGGGAGCCTGCAATAATGCCCCACGTATAGGGAGTGACTCCCCCGGCGGCCGCAAGGGCCTCATTATAGACTACCCCGGTCACGGCCCCTGGCATGAAGCTGGTAGTAATGGCCAGGCTGCTGGAGGTCACCGTGACCGTGAGGCTCTTGGATGCCGTGTTGGGCGGGG
>Ga0187860_1002561_pt1 | contig 14942 bp, 10 predicted proteins | sample June2016WEW_10_4_FD_132981 | JGI IMG/M metagenome (GOLD analysis project Ga0187860, IMG submission 132981) | Peatland microbial communities from SPRUCE experiment site at the Marcell Experimental Forest, Minnesota, USA - June2016WEW_10_40 | ecosystem: Environmental > Terrestrial > Soil >... | reverse complement strand
GCTGGCACAGCGGATCCACCTGATCCCGACGTTTCGTCGCCGCATAGTCTCCGCACCCGCGGGCATCGACCACCCGGTGTGGATTGAGGACCCCGACTTCGACCTTTCCGAGCACGTCATCCTTGCGCCGCTCGGCACGTCGGTCACCTGGCACGACCTGGAACGGTTCGTGGGTGACGTGGCCGGCCATCCCCTGGACCGGCGCCGGCCGCTCTGGAAGATGTGGGTGGTGGAAGGTCTCGGTGACGGGACGGTCGCGCTCGTCACCAAGCTGCATCACTCCATCATGGACGGGGCGGCAGGCGGCGACCTCATGGCCTCGCTGTTCGATCTGACACCCGGGATTGCCGAGGTATCGCCCGAATCGACGCCGTGGCAACCCGACAACGTGCCCGGTGCACCGCTGTTGGCCGCACGGTCGCTGATGTCCCTGCCTCGATATGCGCGGGAGGCGCCCCGTGCTCTAGCGCAGACCGTGGGAAGCCTGGCTGGGACGTCTCGCACGTGGATCCAGCAACGCTCAGCGGGAACAGCCGCTCCGCTGACTGCGCCGCGCACCATCTTCAACGGCGCAATCACGGCACGCCGTTCCGTCAGTCTCAAGCGCGTCGATCTCGACGAGGTACGCGAGATCGGGCGGGCCTTCGGCACCACGATCAACGACGTGGTTCTGGCCGCCACAGCAACCTCGCTGCGCGGGTATCTGATTGCGCACGACGCCCCGGCGACGGGACCCCTGATCGCGGCGGTACCGGTGAGTGCCCGAATGGACCGCGCCGACGGCGCCAGCAATGAGCTGGGCAATCACGTGTCCAACATGATGGTGTCCCTGCCACTCGAACCGGACGATCCTGTCGAACGGCTACGGGCCGTCCACGCCTCGGCCGCGGCATCCAAGGCGTTGCACTCGGCCTTCGGCCCGCAATCGCTGGAGCAGTTGAGCGGATTCCTGCCACCTACGATGGCCGCGATGGCCGCCCGCCTGTACAGCGGCCTGAAGCTTGTCCGGTTGCACCCACCGGTTTTCAACGTGGTCGTCTCCAACGTTCCCGGGCCACCGGTCGATCTGTACTGTGCCGGGGCACGGGTGACGGGCATCTTTCCGATGGGTCCAGTCGTGGAAGGTGCTGCTCTGAACCTGACGGTACTCAGCGAGGCGCATCATCTGAACATCGGAGTCATGGCGTGTCCTGATTTGGTGCCCGTCGTCGAGGAGGTGGGCGACGGTTTCGTGGCGGCGATCCGGGAATTGGCAATCCGGGCGCGCCGGAGTTCGGTGCGGAAGCCGGAAACCTCGTCGGACCCTCTTCACCAGGGCTTTCGCAAACGCTTGACCGAGGGTCAGTCCTGAACGACCTGCACCGGTCGAGAGGTTTGGCTGCTGTTGCCAGCTCCTCAGCCGGCGTCTCCGGCGAGAGCGGTCTCAACGAGCCCCTCCCAGCTCTGATCGTCCTCGGGCGTATGGCCCGGCACGAGGTGGTGGCGGACGAACAGGGCAGCGACCGCCCGCTTCTCGTCGCTCTTCTCGCCGCGTTCCTCGCCGGCGGCCGCCTCGGCGAGGAGGCAGGCCCCCTGCACGGCGCGCATCAGGCGCTCGAGGAGCCGCCGGAAGGCGGCAGCGCTGCGTTCGGCCCCGGCGACAGCGCGCTCGAGGCGTGGCACGAGCGCTTCGAGGCTGGACAGGATGGCAGCGCCGTCGGTGCCCGTAGCATCGCCGCCGGCGGCGACCTCATCCCGAGTCCAGTCGGCAACCGGCTTCAGTAGCGCGAGGCGGGCGCAGTCGCGCTGCACCTGAGCCGAGAGGACATCGTGGGTGCCCTCCCAGCTCTCGAAGACCACGGCGTCGCGGTACAGGCGGGGGAGCGGAGAGAAGTCCTCGATCGTGCCATTCCCTCCGAGCACCTCGATGGCTCGGTGGACGACGTCGCTGGCGTCGATCGCCGTCACGTACTTGTTGCCATTTACGAGCAGCCGGTATGCAGCGCGCTGGCGACCGTCGGCAATGCCGCGGTCGATGAGGTCGAGGAGGGAGGTCAGCGCGAAGGTCGAGGCCAGCGCTGCCTGCTCGTCTGCCTTCATCAAGGCGATGCGCTCGCGTACGGCCGGGAACGTGCCGATGGCGCGGCCGAACGCCTCGCGATGACGCGCGAACGATGATGCTTCAAGCACGGCTCTCCGCATGATGCCCGTGGAGCCCACGGCGTTCAGCCATCGGGAAGTGTCGAGGAGCTCCTCGACGGCGACGTGGAAGCCTTGCTCGACCGGGCCAATCGGCCAGCCGATGGCATCGTCGAGGTCGATCTCGCCGGAGGCGAGCGCGCGTGTCCCGAGCTTGTCCTTCAGCCGCCTGATTCGGAAGCCGTTGGGTTCCCCGTTCTCCAAAAGGCGCGGCACGAGGAAGCAGCCGAGGCCTCGGGTACCGGCCCCCGCCCCCTCGGGGCGCGCCGTCACGGCGAACAGGTCGGCATCGGCAACCGAGCAGAACCACTTCTCACCAGTCAGGCGCCATGCACCGGCCTCCGTCGGGTCTGGCAGCGCCCGCGCCGCGTTGGCTCCGACGTCGGAGCCACCCTGCACTTCGGTGAGGAACTGCGAGCCGCGGAAGCACGCGCGGTAGTCGGTGGAGAGTAGGCGTGGGAGGTAGCGGTCACCGAGTTCGGGCGAAGCGCGGTGCGCGAGCGCGCGAGCGAGCCCGACGGTGCAGACAATCGGGCACGCCTGGCCACCTTCGCCGGCGTGGGCCAGCAGGTAGAAGAGAGCGGCCTGCTCGAGTACCCCCTCACCGTGCTCGCCGGTCGCCATCAGGCCGGACCCCCAGGCCGCCTCCCCGACGGTCCCGTAGGCAGGGTGGAACTCGATCGCTTCGACTCGCCGGCCTATGCCGTCGTAGCTCTGCAGTGCCGGTAGCTCGCGATGCCGCTCCAGCTCGGCGACCGCCGGTTCGATCGCGCCGGCTGCCACCTCGCCGAAGCGACGAAGCCGCGGCAGCATCGCCTGGGTACGCTCTCGTCCGGCGCGCAGCGCCAGCACGTATTCAAGGTTCGGCGTCGCGTCAAACCAGTTGACGGGTCGGCCCTGCCACCACCTGGCCAGCGCGGCCCGACCTGCTTCGACGTCACCCACGGCCCGTGTCCCATCTGGCGCCTGTCCCGGGCCGGAGCGATCCGGCCACTCCGTTCATGTCCTCGTGTGTACCACCTGTCGCCGTCGCTCGCCAGGCCAATGTCAGCGTGCTCGGTGCCGCGCGGCGGGGCCGGGCTGTTCGGCACAGTCGGGGTTGGCGGGGCTGTGGGAGCATTGTCAAAACGAGGCTGGGCGCGCCCGGCCCAGCGCGCAAAGGCGCAAGAGGAGGGAACGATGCGTGCCCTGCGGCTCGAGTCCTGGCAGAGCGAACCGGTGGTCGTGGACGTCCCGCAGCCGGAGCCGGGACCGGGGCAGGTGGTCGTGCGGGTGGCGGCAGCGGGCGCGTGCCACTCCGACCTGCACGTCATGGACCTCCCCGCCGGCCTTCTCCCGGTCAGCGTCCCGTTCACGCTCGGCCACGAGTGCACGGGAACCGTTGCCGCTATCGGGGCAGGCGTGACGACCTGGAGCGAGGGGGATCGTGTCGCCGTATACGGGCCCTGGGGCTGTGGCGCGTGCTGGCGCTGTGCCCGCGGCGAAGAGAACTACTGCGTACGGGCGGCGGCCCTCGGCCTCGCTCCGGCGGGGCTCGGCTCGGACGGCGCCATGGCGGAGTACATGCTCGTCCCCGACCAGAGGCTCCTCGTTCCCCTCGGCGACCTCGATCCCATCGCCGCCGCTCCGCTCACCGACGCCGGGCTCACTCCGTATCACGCCCTCCGGCGGTCGCTCGGGCTGCTCGTGCCCGGTTCGTCTGTCGTCGTCATTGGCGTCGGTGGGCTTGGCCACCTCGCCATCCAGCTCGTGAAGGCGCTGTCCCCGGCCCGCGTGGTTGCCGTGGACGTCGACGCTGCCAAGCTCGAGTTGGCGTCCATCGTCGGAGCCGACGTCGTGCTGCTGGGAGAACCCGACGCGTCCGGGGCGGTACGGGAGGCGACCGGCGGCGAGGGCGCCGCGCTCGTGCTCGATCTTGTCGGGTCGGACGCGTCCATGGCTCTAGCCGCTGCCGTGGCGGGCGTCGGCTCTCACGTCACGATCGTCGGGCTGGCCGGGGGCACACTCCCGTTGTCCCTCCTCACGGTCCCCTGGGAATGCTCCGTCTCCATTCCGTACTGGGGGAGCCGTTCCGAGCTCGTCGAAGTGCTGGCACTGGCGCGAGCCGGTCAGCTCGACGTGCACGTCGAGCCGTTCCCCCTCGAGGACGGCCCGGCCGTGTACCGGATGCTCCGTGAAGGGAGGATCACGGGCCGAGCCGTTCTGGTCCCGGGGAGCTGAGGCGAGCCGGTGATATCGGCTTGTTACTCGGCGACGGGAGACAATAGACCCGTGCATAGCGACCCTGGCCTCACCTACCGGGAACCGGAGCGGGAGATCCCCGTCATCGGCTCGCCGGACGTCCTCGTCGTCGGGGCGGGCTCGGCCGGTGTGGCTGCGTCCGTCGCCGCTGCGCGACGGGGTGCCGACACCTGGCTCGTCGAGTCGACCGGCTACCTCGGCGGCCTCGCCACCGTCGGCCTCGTCAACCTGCTCCTCACCCTCGACGACGGCGCGGGCACGCAGGTCGTCGGCGGCTTGTGCCAGGAGGTGGTCGACCGGCTCGATGCACGAGGCGAGGCGCGCCACCCACCGCAGGCGGCTTGGGGGAGCGAGGACCCTGCGCTCGTCGGTGCCTGGCGGTGTTGGGGCCTCATCTGGGGAGCGGCGCCGGAGGCCGTCCGCTATTCGGTGGCCTTCGATCCGGAGGCATTTGTCGACGTGTGTTACGAGCTGCTCGAGGAGGCCGGAGTGCGGCTCCGGCTGCACACGTGGTTTGCTGCCGCGCCGACCCGAGCTGGTCGAGTGGAGGCGGTCGTGGTCGAATCCAAACGAGGGCGGGAAGCCATCTGCCCGGGCGTCGTGATCGACGCCACCGGCGATGGGGACGTGCTTGTCTCGGCGGGTGCCGCCTTTGAACACGTCTCGATCCCGCCCCATCTCTGGTATCGCGCCGGTGGCGTCGACGAGCGCTCAGCCGGGGCCGAGGAGGGCCTCGGGCTGCTCTGGTTCCGCACGACCGATCCGGGTCGAGTCCTCGTTCCGTTCGGCCCGCACACTGACCGGGTCGATGCCTGCGACCCTGACGACCTCACGCGGGCGGAGCGGGCGTGCCGGCGAGCGGCGCGGGCGCACTTTGAGGGGTTGCGTACCCAGGTGAAGGGCTTCGCAGGTGCCTGGCTCGACGACTACGCCCGCCTTCTCGGCATCACCGAGAGCCGCCGCCTCCGAGGTGACTACGTGCTGCGCAAGGAGGATGGCGATGTCCGCTTCCTCGACGCCGTGGCCCAGACGGGCCATTGGACCCGCCGTCACGTCGTTTACGACATCCCGTACCGCTGCCTCACTAGCCCGGCGTCGCCCAACTTGCTCGTGGCGGGACGGTGCATCTCGACGACACGGTATGTCCACCAGGCGACAAAGGAGATCCCTGCGGCGATGGCCACCGGGGAAGCTGCAGGTGCAGCGGCCGTGGCGGCGGTGAGGGCTGCTTCCCGGCCCGGGGACAGCGTCGACGTCCGGTCGGTAGATGTGGGGGTCTTGCGATCGGATCTCCTCACGGCGGGAGCGATCGTTGGCCCCGGTGCATAGACGCGGCGAGCGCCCACGCCGCGGCGTCGTCACGTCGACAATAGGCAGTCGATTGCCCGACGCTCTGACGAGTGCATCTGGATCGAGCGCAGCGAGAACTTCACCTGGAAACACGCCGACCCGTGCTCCGATGCGCTCGGCGGCAACTGATCGAACCTGTTCTGCCTGGGCCTTCGAGTCCCGATCGAGGCCGGCATCAGCTGCCCGCAGCACTTGGAACGGGGGAGCCGAACGGCCTTGTAGCCGTCGCGAGATCACATCGCAACGAGCGTCGCTCGTGCGCGATGATCCTCCTACCCGCGACGCCGCACGAGAGGAGCACGTCTGTGCGTTGGAATCTTCCTTCCGACCAGATCCCTGAGGCTTGGTTCAACGTCATCCCACACCTGACGACTCCGCTCGATCCGCCGCTGCACCCGGGAACGCGCCAGCCGGTCGGGCCTGACGACCTCGCACCGCTGTTCCCGATGGCGCTGATCGGCCAAGAAGTCTCGGTCGAGCCGTGGATCGACATCCCCGGGGAGGTGCTCGACGTGCTGAGGCTGTGGAGGCCCACTCCCCTCGTCCGCGCTGAACGCCTCGAGGCCGCGCTCGGCACGCCGGCCCGCATCTACTACAAGGACGAGTCGGTGTCGCCGGCGGGCTCGCACAAGCCGAACACGGCCGTGCCGCAAGCCTTTTACAACAAGGCCGAGGGGGTGCCGAGGCTGACGACCGAGACGGGAGCGGGGCAATGGGGAAGCGCCCTCGCCTTCGCCAGCGCGTTGTTCGGGCTCGACTGCAAGGTTTACATGGTGCGGGCTTCGTACGAGCAGAAACCCTACCGGCGCGTGATGATGGAGACCTGGGGCGCCAACGTCGTCCCCTCGCCCGTCGACGAGCCGGATCACCCCGGTTCGCTCGGCAAAGCGATCAGCGACGCTGTCCGCGACGCCGCCGGGCGCGACGACAGCCACTACTCGCTCGGCTCGGTGCTGAACCACGTGCTCCTCCACCAGACCGTGATCGGGCAGGAGGCCAAGCGCCAGCTGGATCTAGCCGGCGAGCGGCTGCCGGACGTGGTCATCGGCTGCTGCGGAGGCGGGTCGAACTTCGGTGGCATCTCGCTCCCGTTCGTCGCCGACGAGGGCGTCCGACTCCTCGCCGTCGAGCCCACGGCGTGTGCCACACTCACGACCGGGACCTTCGAGTACGACTTCGGCGACACAGCGGGCCTCACACCGCTCTTGCCGATGTACACGCTCGGCCACGACTTCATCCCGCCATCCATCCACGCCGGCGGCCTCCGCTACCACGGCGACGCGCCGATCGTCTCCAACCTGGTGAGGTCGGGACGCGTCGAGGCAGCCGCCTACTCGCAACCCAAGGTGTTCGAAGCCGCCATCTCCTTCGCTCGATCGCAAGGGCAGATCCCCGCACCCGAGACCGCTCATGCCATCCGAGCCGTGATCGACGAAGCGCTCGCCGCCAAGGAGACCGGGGAGGAGAAGGTCATCCTGTTCTCCTATTCGGGGCACGGCCTCCTCGACCTTGGCGCCTACGACGACTACCTTCACGGGCGGCTCGACTCCGACGGGGCTCCAATGGCCGGCTGACGGACCGGGCGCTGGCCCGCGACCGCAGGATGATCGGATTCAACGGCTCACGCCACGGTCGTTCCGTACATCTCGCGCAATGGATCTTTGAGGAGCTCGAGGCGCTCGCCGTCCGGCCCGCTGAAGTAGAGCGAGGACCCGCTCATGTGGACCGCTGGCACACCGGCAGCTTCGAGCTTCCCCCGCAGATACTCCCAGCGATCCGGAGTGACCGAGATGGCCACGTGGTGCAGGCCACCGAATAGCTCGGCGTAGTTCCCGATGTCGAGTCCCGGGAAATCGAAGAAGGCGAGCAGGTTCCCGTTGCCGATGTCGAAGAAGAAGTGCGTCGATCCCCGATAGTCACGGTTCTCGAACAATTCGGTCAGAGGGAACTCGAGTAGGTCCTGGTAGAAGGTGATCGTCCGCTCGACGTTGCTCGACAACAGCGCCAGATGATGAACGCCGCGAGCGGACGACGGTGGTCGCTCGCCGGGCTCCTTGAGGTGCCGCGCCCGCAGGTCTGCCCATTCCTCACTGCGATCGATGTCGGCGCCGTGTCGTGTCATGTCGTCCACCGCGACACGTTGTCACACGCGTCGGCGAGCAGCCAAAGCCGGCCGGCGATCCGCCACGTCGTGCTGTGAGCTCGAAGAGCGCTCCCCGACTGAAGGACTCCGGGTGTCAGCCGCTGTACGACAACAGGACGAACCGTCCTGGCTGCGACGACGCGCCCTGCCAGTCAAGCGCCAGGCAGGTCGTCAGGGTGGGACAGCTCACCGACGTCACGACGCTCTGGGTGAGATCGGCCGGCAACTGCGCTTGCTGCCACGTCTGGCCACCATCGGTCGTCGAGGCGATGACCCCTTGCAGGCCTGACAGGTCCATCGGAGTCGCCGGGGAGCCGCCTGACTCGGTCGGAAGTTGGATGCCGGCCGCCCAACAGTACGAGGTGGTCGGGCAGGAGAGCCCTTGCAAGAGCGAGGCCGGCAAGCCGTTCCCGCCGGTTGCAGTCCAGGTCTGGCCTCCGTCGACGGTCGTCAGCACTTGGCTGGCCGTCCCATCGTTGATCTTGCTTCCGAAGGTCACAGCGGTGCAGGCGCCACCGGTGCCGCAGGAGACGGACACGATCGGCCCGGCCTCGCTGGGTACGGAGGCGGCCGCCCAAGTGGCTCCGCCGTCGGTGCTGTACAGCGCCTCGCCCGCTACCCCCTGCGGAGCTGGAGGAGCTGGCGGCGGCGTCGAGGGCTGCTCGAAGCCGGACGCCATGCAGGCGCCGGAGGCGGAGCACTGGATGGCAGTCGGCACGAAACCCTCCGGAAATGCCGAGTCACTCCAGCTCTGCCCGCCATCAGTTGTACCGAGCGAGTAGTAGACCTCGGAGGAACCTCCGGCGGTCGGCGACGCCCCGCCGATGGCCACGCACGATGTGGCGGTCGTGCAGGAAACGCTGCGGAATTGGAAGGACGAGGACAGCTGCGAGGGACCGGGCAGCGAGGTCCAGGTCTGGCCACCATCATCGGTCGTCACGAGGAAGGCATTGCCGGCGGCATCGAAGGCGCCGGCCACGCACGTGGTGGCGTCGACGCAGTCGAGGCCGGTCGAAGTCGCCATGCCAGCCGGAAGGGACAACAGCTGCCAGGTCGAACCTCCGTCCTGGGTGACCTCGATCGACGTCGTGAACGCCTGCGTTGTCAGCGGACCTACCGACAGCATGAAACAGGTGGTCGCCGTAGGACAGACGAGGCCGTACTGGGGTTGCGACCCGTTCAAGGCCGTCTGCTCCTGCCACGATCCTTGAGTGATGTCGCCGACCAGCCGCCACGACGGAGCCGGGCTGGGGTGCGTTCCCCGCGAGGCCTGGCGCTGGGCTGGGCGACCAATTGGCTGGACGATGACGGCCCCGGTCAGGGCGAGCGTCACGGTCAGGGCGACCGTGCCGGCGGCGATGCGGCGGCGGCGGTGGCGGGCGCCGAGCGCCTTGCTCCGCTCTTTGGCCAGATCCAGCATCACGGCCAGATCTCTTTCGTCGAGCTCAGGTGATTCGAGCAAAGTGCTCCTCCTTGAGTTGCTGTCCGAGGGTTCCCCGGAGCGCGGACATGCCGCGATGTAGGTGGGTCTTGACCGTCCCGTGGCTGATGCCGAGGGCAGAGGCGACTTGGGCTTCTGAGTAACCGAGCAGGTATCGCAGGACGATCACCTCGCACTGCCGGCGAGGAAGCTTCCCCAAGGCGACGGTGAGCGTCCGGCGCAGGGCGACGTCGTCGGCCGGATCTTTCGTCGCCGGCAGCTGCTCGATGGCGCGGGCCCGGGGCAGCCTGCGGATGGCCTCGTTGACCGCTACCCTCAACGCCCACATCTCCCGCCAGGGCTCTCCGCCGATCTTGCGCCACCGGAAATGCGCCTTGGCCAGGGCGTCCAACGCGGCGTCCTCGGCGGCAGCTCGCTCGCCCGTGACGCGTTGGGCGACGGCGACAGCCTTCGGGAAGACGCTCCGGAAGAAGGAGTCGAAGTCGTCAGCTGGTCCGCTGGCCGTCGGTCGGCTGGCCGTCGGTTGTGTGTCGTCAGCCGCTCCCATCACCCTTACAACCCTCGCAGGGGCCGGATTGGTTGACAAGGTCTCGCAGGCCGGCGGCCCAGCTGGTGGGACACTTCTCGGCAGGGCAGGCTCGCGGCAGATCGCTCGCGACCCGGAGGCTCAGCCGTCAGTGGAAGCTGGGCAGGACGGCACCATCGCCATGGCGTGCCGGCTGCTCGAGATCTCCGCGCCTGAAGGGTCCAAGATTCGCAAGGGCGTCATCGTCGCTGGCATCGGATCGGGGTGGCGTCACCGGGCGTCAATGGTTCGCCGGGTGGAAGAGCAGGTCGGCGGTCCTGTCCGCTCCTCGGAAGGGGAGCGTTGGATCTGATCGTGACAGTACTGTCATCCGCCGGATGAGGTTGTATGCGCGGCAGCGGCAGCTGAGGGATTGGTGATTCAGGCGGCGAGCTCGTGCTGGTGGATGACCCCGCCGAGGATGTCCCGACGGACGACCTTTCCGCCGACCGTGGTGGTCGAGCGAGGGACCGGTTGTTCGAGCTTCAGGCCGCGGTGGGGTCGAGCGCCCGGTTGTAGTGCTCGATGTACTCGCCGAGGATCGACTCCAGGTGGCGCCGGGACAAGACGAGCAGATGGTCGAGGCAGTCTTGCCGGACGGTGCGCACCCAGCGCTCAGCGAACGCGTTGGCCCGCGGGGAGCGCGCCGGGGTCTTGACGGCCTCGACGCCAATCGACGCGAAGATCTGATCGAAGCCAGCGGCGAACTTCGTGTCCCGATCGCGTATGAGGAACCGGAAGGCCTGGCCAGCCTCCTCGAGGTCGGCGACGAAGTTGCGGGCGACCTGGGTGACCCAGGGGCCATTCGGGTTGGCCGTGACGCCGAGCAGGTGGACAACGCGCCGTTCGATCTCGACGACGAAGAGCACGTAGTACCGCGTCAGCAGCACGGTGTCGACGGTGAAGAAGTCGGTGGCCACGATCCCCTTGGCCTGGGCGCGCAGGAACTCGGCCCAGGTCGGCCCAGCGCGCCGCGGGGCGGGGCGCTGGTCGTTGGCGCGGAGGGGGTTGGCGACGCTTCCCTTCGAGACGCTGACACCGAGCTTCTTGAGCTCGCCGACGATCCGAAGGTAGCCCCAGCGGGGGTTCTCCCGGGCGAGGCGCATGATCAGCTCGACGGTCTCGTCAGGTAGGGGCGGACGCCCTGGCCGTCGATGCGGGTACGTCCAACGACGTCGAACGAGGGCGCGATGCCAGCAGAGGATGGTCTCGGGAGTGACGAGGAACGCCGTCCACCGCTCGCGGGACACCAGCTTGGCCAACGTGGCGATGACCGCCCGATCCGACCAGGTGAAGCGGGGCCGGCCGACCTGGCGTTGGAGCACGCCGAGTTGGTGGCGGAGCACCAGGATCTCCGCGTCTTTGGCGCCGACATCCATCCGGAGGATCCCGAGCAGTTCGATGACGCGGCGGACCAGACGGTAGAGGAAGCTGAGCGCCACGGGCGGGGAGCCTCGCTGAGCCTGCCATGGCTGGTCAAGCTGGCGATCGAGTAAATGGACCCTTCAGGATAGTCCACGTGACCCGCTCCAGTCTTGCCCGTAAGCCAGAGTTGAGTAGCAAAGGAGTCGCAAGGAGCGCGCAAGTTCTGGCCCTCTGAGTTCTACAAGATCTGATGCACTCAAAGTCAGCCGACCGAGACTGAACGATGTCACTCGATGGCAGCGGCCACCGCGGCGTACAGGGCCGTGCCGAGGTAGGTGCTGGATGCGCCGTCGATGTGGGACTGGTCTCGGTAGACCACGATGCCGGCGATAACCGATGGGCAGCGCAGGTCGGCGCAGAACAACTGGCTCGTCGGGATGAAGGGCGAGCCCGTCGACTTGGTGATGGAGATGACTTGGTCGTCGAATGACAGAGTCGCGGACGGCAGATCGAGAACGCATTTCCCGAGAGTCGCCTCGCTCGAAAGGAGGCACTGGACCGGATCCTGGACCGGCCAGTAAGGGGCGTCGTCGAGAAGGACGACACTGGGCACGATCTTACCGAGGCGGGCGAGTTCGACGCTCAGACCCTGCAGGTCGTACTTCATGGAGGAGCCGCCGTAGCTTGCCCCCCAGCTGTAGGCGGTCGCGTAGATGATCGCCTGAGGGTGGAGGGCGGCAATCTCGGTCATTGCCCAGGAGTGCCATTTGTTGCAGGCGTCGGTCCGCCCGGCTCGCAGGTTCGGCGGTCCGAAGATCGGCGCGGGGCCCGGCGCATTTGGATCTGAAGACCACTGGATGGCTGCGCAACCCAGGCGGATAACCGGTACCAGTTGCCAACCCGCCTTCTGGGCGAAGTAGACAAGTGCCGGGAGCCACTCCTGGGCGTGTGAATCACCGTAGACCACCACGATGTGCGCGGAGTGAGTTGCCCCGAGGTGACAGATGGGGCTGCTGTACTGCCCGAGGATCCCGACGCACGGTTCGTATGGGGGAGTCTGCTCTTCCTCGATCTGCTGGAGGAGAGCGCCGGTCACGGGTTCGGCGAGGACGCTCGGGCTGAGGGCTTCGATGACCGCCTGCACGTAGGGCGATCCGCTCGGGCCTTGCATCGTTCCCGTTGGCACCGAGGAGCCGGTGGTCTGTGTCGTACTCGGCGACGTGCCTCTTCCGCTGGGTCCCGTCGGGACAGTCCCACCTCCAGCCCGGAGGTGCTTGCCGTTGGCGTGTGTCGTCGTTGTCGCGAGCGTTACGGAAGGATGGATCGGATCGCCCGTCGTCGGCCCGCTCGACACGTGGCTCGGCGGCAGAAGCGGCAGCGACGTCGGCGTGTGCGAGCTGAAACCGGTCAGCTCGGTCTGGATGGCGCCGAGACCGAAGAATGCGGCCAGCCAGACGGTGCCGACCGTCACTGGCCATAGGGCGAAGGCACGGGCGCCCTTGGCGACGCGTGCGCCCTTGTGGATCGGTCGCTCGACGAGCCTGTAGCTAATGGCGCTCATTGCGAAGGCCAGGCAGAGAAGCATCAGGTTGTCGAGAGTCGAGAGGCTGTGACCGGCCCGCTCGGAGGCGATGATGAGCACCGGCCAGTGCCACAAGTAGAGCGAGTATGAGATGTCTCCCACGTAACGCAGCGGCTGACGTCCAAGTATTGCTCCCGTTCCGAAGGGCGCGGCGGACGGTAGACCACCGATGATCACGAGGGCGGCTCCGCCGACCGGGAGGAGGGCGGCATAGCCGGGAAACGCGGTCGAGCTCGAGTAGCTGACGGCGGCGACGACGATGGCGCCAAGTCCGGCCCAGCTCCCCACAGCACGGAGCGAGGCGGTCAGGCGCTGCAGGAACGCTGTTCCTAGCGCCACCAGGCAACCCATTCCGAGCTCCCACGCACGGGTGAAGGGGGAGAAGTAGGCGGCCGTAGGGTTGCTGGCCGTGGCGTGTATCGAGAAGAGAAACGACACGATCACGCCCGCCACGAGCATCGCCACGAGGCGAGCCTGGCCCCAGCCGGTCATGCCGCCTCTCTCCGGCGCTTCGCTCTTTGCCCGGCGCCGGATGCCCCAGGGCATGGCGGCAATGATGAGGACTGGCCAGGCAAGGTAGAACTGCTCCTCCACCGCCAGCGACCAGAAGTGCTGTATCGGGGAGGCGGGTATCGTGCTAGCGAAGTAGTCGGTACCGACGTGGGCGAAGTGGAAGTTGGCTAGGAAGACGGCGGCCCACAAGGAGTCGTGGAAGGCCGACTGCGCCTCCAGGAAGTTGAGCAGGTAGAGGCTGGTCACTGTCGTCGCGACCAGTGTCAGGGCAGCGGCCGGCAGAATGCGGCGTGCCCGGGCCGCATAGAAGCTGCCTAAGGTCACCCGCCCAACTTGCTCGCCGCGGCGAAAGATCCATCCTGTGATGAGGTAGCCGGAGATGACGAAGAAAACGTCGACGCCGACGTAGCCACCTGCGAAATGCGGGACATTGGCGTGGCAGAGAGCCACCAACAGGACGGCGACGGCACGAAGGCCTTGCAAGTCGCGGCGGAATTCATGGTGTCCGGACGGGCTCGATGCGCTTTCCTGTTTCGATGACGTATCAGTCCCCCAACGCGACGTCATTCGGAGATATTAGCTGTCGCTTGGTGGCTCCGCATTGGGTCGCAGCCGGAGCCGACTTGGCCACCATCATGGTCGGGTTGCACTCTCGCAACAGGGCTCCGCGCATCGCAGCCGCCCGTCCGAAGAGCAGGTGGCGCTTAGTGCCCGGTCGGTACGAGTGTCGGCCACTGGGCGGGGTCATCCACGAGACCGACTTGTCGCGTGACCTGCTTCGACGGAGTTTTCGGCACCCACAGGTTCGCGGCAACGGACCAAGAATCAGATTCCTATCGTCCAACGAGTCGCGTGCCGTCTACGTGACCAGGATGTCTGACACGACCCACGCGGTGGGTGGGTACCGCTTGCTACTCCTTGGCGCCGTTCGTTGCGCCTGTTCTGGATTGACGCAAGTGCTTGACCAGGGCTTTCCAGCGCGCTCGGAGGTACTCGAAACCCCAACCTTCTGATCCGTAGTTTCAAAGGGCCTGTCTGCTGGCTGAGGTCTGGTGACGTTCTCCCTGCTCACGTCGGGTGCACGATCCACCCAGTCTGTCCAGTTCGGCCGAATTCGGCCCAGTAGATTGCCACCGAGATTGCCAACCGACCCTCTGACTCGGGGTCAGATGTTTTGGCTCGGTCGGACACCTGTTTCGGCTTTCGAGGACTGCCGTCGACAGTAGGATGACTTACGAGATGTCGAGCGAGCCCGTCGTGCCCACGCGCCTACCGAGCCTCGAGCTGCCGGTCGAGGAGTTATTGCGTCGCGCCCGCCCTCTCCCGCCCCACGAGGAAATGCTGATCGAAGAGCTCGATGAGGCCGAGGGTCTGGCGTTTCTGGCTGCACTCAACGGGTGAGCCTGCAGCCGGGTCGCGGCCCGGTCGTGATCGACACCGATGTATACGGGGCCGAACTGGTTCCTGGCTCCAGACTCGCAGAGCTCTACCAAGCGATCATCGTCGGTAGGGCCGCGTTCATCTCCTTCCAGACTGCGGCGGAACTTCGTTACGGCGGGCTCCT
>Ga0187860_1002554_pt1 | contig 14965 bp, 11 predicted proteins | sample June2016WEW_10_4_FD_132981 | JGI IMG/M metagenome (GOLD analysis project Ga0187860, IMG submission 132981) | Peatland microbial communities from SPRUCE experiment site at the Marcell Experimental Forest, Minnesota, USA - June2016WEW_10_40 | ecosystem: Environmental > Terrestrial > Soil >... | reverse complement strand
GGTTCCTCGACAATACGGTACCCAGGTAGGTCGGCTGCTCGCGTGGCTACCTCGCCGCACACTTCGACGACGTAGTCCATGTGGCTTTGCGTGTAGGTGCGGCGTGGGATCGCGAGCCTGACTAGATCCATGTCGGCAGGCTGCTCAGATCCGTCAGGGTGGCGACCGAACATCACAGTGCCCAGCTCGCAGCTGCGGATCCCTCCTGTCTCGTAGAGTGCGACGGCCAGCGCTTGGCCCGGATACTCCAGCGGCGAGATGTGTGGGAGCAACCGACGGGCGTCGATGTACACCGCGTGCCCTCCGGTTGGCTGGACAATTGGCACGCCCAGGCGGACCAGCGCATCGCCGAGGTAGCCCGTCGAGCGGATCCGGTACTGCAGATAGTCGTGCTCCACCACCTCGTGGAGACCCTGCGCTATTGCCTCGAGGTCGCGACCGGCTAGGCCTCCATAGGTAGGGAAACCCTCGGTGAGGATGAGCAGGTTGCGACATTGTGTCGCGATCTCATCGTCATTCATTGCGAGCCAGCCGCCGATGTTCGCCAGCCCATCCTTCTTGGCGCTCATCGTCATGCCGTCTGCGAGTGACGCCATCTCTCTCACGATGTCTCGAACCTCGCGGCTCTGTTGGCCCGGCTCGCGCTCGTGAATGAACCAGGCGTTCTCTGCGAAACGGCATGCGTCGAGGAAGAGCGGCACCCCGTGGCGATCGCAGACCTCCCGCACATCGCGGAGGTTCGCGAGGGACACCGGCTGCCCGCCATGCGAGTTGTTCGTCACCGTGACGAACACGACGGGAACTGAGCCGGGGTGCGCTCGCAGGAACGCATCCAGCCGCTCGATGTCCATGTTGCCCCCGAACGAGTGCGATGCCGAGAGATCGTCTCCCCCCGCGACTACGAGATCAACCGCCTCGGCGCCTGTGAACTCGACGTTCGCGCGCGTGGTGTCGAAGTGCGTGTTGTTCGGCACCGCCTTGCCCGGTCCAGCGACCGCCGTGAAGAGAATCTTCTCGGCTGCCCTGCCCTGGTGTGTCGGAATGATGTGCTTGAAGGGAAAGAGCTCCTGGACACTGTCCAGAAACCGGAACCAGGACGGCGACCCCGCGTAGCTTTCGTCACCATGCTGGATCGCCGCCCACTGGTCTCGTGACATGGCGCCGGTCCCCGAGTCGGTGAGCAGGTCGATGAGCACGTCCTCGGACCGCAGCCCGAACAGGTTGTAGCCGGCAGCGCGCACCGCCCGCTCGCGTTCCGCCTGCGTCGTCATCCTCAGTGGCTCGACCGAATGGATACGGAACGGCTCGATGATCGTGCGAAATGGCATGGGTAGCATCATGCATGTCCCCGGGGGTCGCCGGCCACCGCTCAGGGCGGCCTAACGAGTGTCCCGGTCCCTTGATGCCGCCTTCATGATCGATGGAGGCGAGCCGATGTGAGCACGCGCCCAGCGGCGACGAGCCACAGGTCGAGGCCCGCGTCCGACGGACTACTTGCCAGGCGGGGCGAGTCACCGAGGGTGATCGCCTCGTTGTGCTCGACCTCGGCCCGCAGCGGTAGCCAGTCCAACAGGCTGAGCTCGTCTTCGATGGCGGCCCAAGAGATGGCGTTGTTCACATGTCCCCAGACATCCAGGTCACTCGAGCGGAGTGGCCAGTTCCTAGCCTCAGCGAGGGCTTGGCTGGTCGGCGGAGGGAGCGAGAGTCGCACCGAGGCCCGGCGGCCGTCGGCGGAGGGTGAGTAGATTCGCTCGAAGAGCTCGCCGACGCGTGTCGGGCGTCCGCTGGCGGTATCCACCGCGACCCAGACCGCTGAACCCTGCACCGAGCCACCGGCGTCGCCGGTGATAGTCGTCGTGCGTTCGGCCCACTTCGGGGCGCTGGCGGAGCAGAACGTCACGAGCTGTAAGCGCTCTCCGAGTGCAGGGAACTGGCGCACGTTGATAGCGCACCTCCGAAGAAGCCAACCGATCGACTTGGGCCAGCCGGCGTCGTTCGCATCGTCCTCGGCTACATCTTGGAGGTACCGGGCGATCGCGTCGAAGCGCGCCCGTCCGCTCGGCGTCGAGTCGCCGAGCCGCACCTGGTGCTCGGCCGTGAATGCCCGACCGTGTCCAGGAGATGGGAGATACAGAGGCATCGCGGTCCTTGGATCCGGTCACGGCGCAGAGCCGACGTTCACGACACGAACTGACGTTGAGTATGCAGGCAATCACAACCGGTCGCGTCGGTTGAGCCGGTCATGCGTGCGGCGTGAGCGACACGAGCGAGAAGTGACCGCTGGCTGTGAGCGTAGAGGTGCCGACCGGCGAGGCCGTCCGGACTTTGGTGCTCCACGTGCCACGGAGCGGAAGGCCCGTCGCGGGGTCAAACCATGTGTCGGCCACGTTCGTGCCGCTCTGCCCACCGCTGAAACGGGCTACCTCCCGGAGGTGCAGCGCCATCAGCCGCCGGGCACCGATCACTACCGGCTCCATTCCGATGAATTCGTTGTAACCGGACATCGTGACGGCCGGTATGGACAGGTGGTTGTTCGTGCCGCGACACGAGAACCCGAAGCGCTCACCGCCGCTCGGCCGGCTCGGGACAGCGACCTCCGACTGACTACAGCGGTAACTGGCGGTGTCCTCGACAGTCGTGAACACGAAGTCCCATCGGTACCAGCCCGCGCGCGCTGTGAGCAGCAGCCCCGCCGGGCTCAGACAGTACATCGTGCTCTGCCAGTGGTTGTCGCTGTAGTCGAGCCGGAACTCCCAACAGCCGCCCTTCGTGTAGGTGACGGTGCCCGGGATGACTGGGCCTTCGAGCTGTGTCTTCGGGGGGAAGGAAACGTGCTCTGTGCCGCCGCCCGAGTACCGATACACGCCCTGTGCGGGACGCACGAGCTCAACTCCTTGCGGCGGCCGGTCCGGCGTTGTCGATTTGCCATGGAACTGCTTGTAGGCCTGTGAGAGGAGCACCTCGTGCGAGCCACTTGCGGACCACATGTAAGCGAGGACGCCACCGCCGATCCCGAGGAGTGCCGCGGCTATGGCGAGAACGAGCCGCTTGCGGCACCGGTGCACGGCTGCGCTCACGTACTCACCTGCTCGCTGCGGACCCGCTTGAAGGCTGGAGCGGCGCGAAGCAGGTTCGACCAGCCTCGGACCACCGGGTGCGGTCGCTCAACCCGCAAGCGGTCGAGCGCCGACTGCATGAGGTCCGTGATCTCCTCGTAGCAGGTTGCTACGAGCTGGTCATCGAGCGCCCCCTGGCGACCGTGCCCTGTCCAGTCGAGAGCGGGTAGGAACTCCACCGTGATCGAGGACGGCATCGGGAGCGGGGGGAGCAGCATGGTCGTCACACCGAACGGCAAGCCGGCGGCAAGAGGGAAGACCTTGATCCGGAGGTGGTGCAGACCCATGACGCGGGCGAGACGCTCGCCACGGGCAAGCACGATCACGGCGTCGTGGCTGCCGTGGGTGACAACCGGGACGACTGGGACACCGCGCTCGAGGGCGAGCCTGATGAAGCCAGTGTGGCCGGCGAGGTCGACCCGGTTGCGTAGCGTCCAGGGCCGGCACGCCTCCCAGTCCCCGCCGGGGTAGACGAGCACGGCGGCACCCTCGTCGAGCGCGGCGCCGGCCTCGCGCCAGGCAGCGGGCAGCAGGCCCATTCGCCGCAGGTAGGTGCTCACCCCGGGTACGACGAACAGGAGGTCGTAACCCAGCGCGTACGAGGGCGAGTCCACGCCCCGCCGCTCGAGCATCGCCAGGCCGACGATCCAGGCATCGGGCATGTAAAAGAGACAGGAGTGGTTGCCGATAATCAGCACTGGGCCGGATTCCGGAAGGTGCTCGAGGCCTCGCACCTCTGGCGAGAAGTAACTGGTCAACTTCGCGACCGAAGCTCGCTGCCGTTGCACGAACTCCGGGTCACGCGACGGCACTGAGCCACCTCGAACGCCGGCAATCCGCCGCGCCAGCGGCGAGAACACGCCGAGTACCGCCGCGGAGGGAGCTTCACTCTGCCTGCCTCTCGTGGCTGCGGTTGGGGCTGACATGGTCCACCTCTCCCGATCCCCAAATGCCCTGCTTATCCTTTTCGCGCAAGACGTCGCGTTGGACCAGAGGACTTTGTCACACAGTGAGAGAGGCAGCCGGGCGCTCACTCCCTGATCGCGTAAGGAGCGCCATAGGCTCCCATCCGCTCCATGAAGGGGTCAGGGTCGAACGCCTCGGGCCCGAGCACGCCGGCACCGGTCCACAGGCCTTCAGCGATCAGCTCCATGGCGATGACGGGGCCTACGGCCGTCTGCCAGACGACCGCCTGCACGCCATAGTCCTGCATCGTCGTCGCGTTGTCGGCCACCTGGTACACATAGACCTCGCGTGGTCGTCCGCCCTTCGTGCCCTTGACCCAAGTCCCGGCGCACGTCTTGCCCGTCATACGGTCGCCAAGGTGGGCGGGGTCGGGGAGGCAAGCAGCCACGACGTCGCGCGGCGCAACAGCCACACCCTTGACATCGACCTTCTCCGTGCTGTCCAGGCCGAGCATGTGAAGGGTCTGCAAGACCTCAATGAAGCGCCGGCCCAGCCCGTACTTGAAGGTTACGCGGTCGCACTTCACCCACCGCGGGATGAGCATGACCTCCTCGTGCTCGACGTTCACGCACTCGAGGGGGCCGATGCCGTCGGGGAAGTCGAACACCTCGGGCTGGGAGAACGTCTCGGTCGTGAACCACCCCCGGTTCCTTTCGTAGACGATCGGTGGATCGAGGCACTCCTCGATCGTCGTCCAGATTGAGAAGTTCGGGGCGAACTCGTAGCCCTTCACCTCGAGGTTGCTGCCGTCGCGAACACCGATCTCCTCGATGGCGTCGAACAGGTGCTTAGCCGCATAGGCGGCGAAGACGTCCGAGATCCCCGGCTCCACGCCCATGCCCACAACAGCGAGCAGCCCTCGCTCCTCCCAGCGGCCCGATTGCTCGAACTGGTAGCGACCGAGGTTGAGCCCGCAGTCGCTGTCCATGGCCATGTCCATGTACATCAGTCCGAGCTCGAAGGCGGCGTCGAAGTTGAAATGGCGCTTCCTGGCCACCTGTCGAGGTGTGCAGTCCAGAGCAGCCTGGTAGCCGGACCTGGAGGCCGCCAGCTTGTCCTCCACCGAGAGCACTCGCACTCGACTCCGGCGCCTGACCCGAGGACCTCAAGTGTTACTCCTTTCAAGCCGATAATTAGCTCGTGGCTAACTTGGCGCGCCCAACCGCAAGGACTGATGCCAACGCCAGAGAGTCTGATTGTCGGAGCGGGAGACGTGACACCGGGACCTTGGGTCGCCAGAGCGAGGAGCAGTTCCGCGAGCCCCAGCGGGCTACCGAAGCTCTACGCGAGAGCGAAGCTCGCCTGCAGGCGCTGCTGTCCTCACTCGATGATCTTGTGTTCGAGCTCGACGAGAACGGCACCTACCTCGGGGTCTGGACCGCCGACGACGCCCTTCTTTCAGCGCCCCGGCGCGAGCTGCTAGGCCGAACACTTCGTGAGGGCCTCGGCGAGCAAATCGGGCTCCACTTGACCCAGATCATTGGCCATGTCCTCGACACGGGTTGCCCGGAGATTTGCGAGTACTGCCTAGACGTTCCCGCCGGCACCCGGTGGTTCCAGGGCAGGCTCGCTCCGATTGCCGGGTCGGAGGGCTCTTCGGCGAGGATCTGCCTCTTGGTTCGGGACATTACGGCACAGAAGGCCGCCGAGCAGGAGACGTCGAGAAGCTTGGAGCGCCTCGAGCTCATCCACGAGGTCGACAGAGCCATTCTCGACTGCGACTCAGTGTCCGAACTGTCCCAGACGGTCCTCAGGAAACTCCGTCGCATGGTGGGTGCCGACCATGCCTCGGTGATGCTGTTTGATCCGGCCGCCGAGACGGCGACCTTCCTTGCAGTTGAACCTCCGGGTGGGCCCGGTCCCCTGGGAAGAACAATCGACCTTGCCGACCTTATGCCCCTTGCTCGCGTTGCACAGCGGAGGGTGAGGTCATACGAGGACATCGGTGACATCGTGACTCCCCCACCCATCGTTCGTGAGCTGCTCGCAGCCGGCATCCGGAGCATGATGTCCGCTGCCATCATCGATGAGGGAATGACGATCGGGGAGATCAACCTCACCAGTACCCGGGTGGCGGGAATCGATCCGCGTATCGAGGCAGCCGTGAGAGAGATGGCCGACCAGTTGGCCGTCGCCCTGCGGCAGGCCCGCCTCAAGGAAGCCTCGGAGGCCCGGGCCACTGAGCTGGAGGAGGCGGTGACTGCCCTTCGCCAGGCGGACGCTGAGCGCTTGGAGCTGCTCTCTCGGTTGGTGAGCGCCCAAGAGGAGGAGCGGCAGCGGATCGCCTCCGACCTTCACGACGACTCGATCCAGAAGGTCACTGCGGCGAGCATGCGCCTCGAGATGCTCGCGATGGCCCACCCTGAGCTCGCCGACGACGAGGGGTTTGTCAAGGCCAAGGCAACCGTCCACTCCTCCATCGAGTCCATGCGCCACCTGATGTCCGAGCTCAGGCCGTACGTGCTCGACCGCGATGGCCTCGGCCCGGCCCTTCGCCAGCTCCTCGAAGAGGATTTCGGGCCCGACGGAGGGCCCGCCTACGAACTGAGCGACGGTCTCAGCTCTCAGCCGCCGGAGGTGGCACGAGTGGTGTTGTTCCGCATCACCCAGGAGGCTCTGACGAACGTGCGCAAACACGCCGGCGCATCTCGCGTGCACGTAGAGCTGCGGGGAGAGGGGGGCGGCTACCTCGTGCGGGTCACCGACGACGGGGCCGGCTTCGATGCCGGGATCCGATCGGACTCGGCCCGCGGCCACCTCGGACTCACTTCCATGCGGCAGCGAGCACAACTGGCGGGGGGGAGCTGCACCATCGATAGCTCGCCGGGGCGGGGGACGGGCGTGGAGATCTGGCTCCCCACGTCCGGCTCCAAGGTCCAGGCGCTCTGAGGTGTCAGCCCCGATCCGCGTCCTCGTGGCCGACGACGACCCCGAGATGCGGGCGGTCCTCGCCGATGTGATCGGGTCAGACTCGTCCCTGAAGCTGGTCGGGCTGGCCAAGGACGCTCTCGAAGTCATCCAGCTGGCGAGGATCCAGGCCCCCGACGTAGTGCTCCTCGATGTGAAGATGCCAGGCGGCGGTGGGGGCGGGGCGGCTCGGGAGATCCACCTCATGGCGCCAGCCACCGCGATCGTTGCCCTCACGGCCCACGAGGACGAAACCAGTGTCCGCGAGATGCTGTCGGCAGGGGCCGCCAGCTATCTCGTCAAGGGCGCCTCTCCCCAGGAGATCCTTTCCGCCCTCCGGGGGAGCGTGATCGGCAGATCAGTCCTGTCGGACTCCATCGCGCATCACGTGGTCACCGAGCTGTCGACTCGACTGCGGACCGAGCAGCGCGACGAGGCCGACCAACGCCGATGGTACGAGCGTATTCGTGCCATCCTCGCAGGAGGTGACGGCCTGTCCGTCGTCTTCCAGCCGGTCGTCTCGCTCCGGAGCGGCGAAGTCGACGGCTTGGAGGCGCTGGCGAGGTTTCGCTCGCAGCCGGTCTATGGGCCGGACGTTTGGTTCGCTCAGGCTGCCACACTCGGGATCGGTGTCGAGCTGGAGCTGGCCGCGGTCGCCGCGGCCGTAGCCCACCTCCCACAGATCCCCGCCGAGTTGTTCATGGCGGTGAACCTGTCACCGGAGACCGTGCTGTCGTCCCGCCTCGACCCTGTGCTCGATCGGCTTCCTGCCGACCGAATTGTCCTTGAGATAACTGAGCATGCCCACATAGCCGACTACACGAAACTGCGTGAGGCACTCGCCAACCTACGGCGTGATGGCGTCCGGCTTGCCATTGATGATGCGGGCGCCGGGTATGCGAGCCTTCGTCACATCCTTCAGCTGGCTCCGGATTGCATCAAGTTGGACATCTCGCTGACGCGCGACATCCACATCGAGCGCTCACAACGGGCCCTGGCGGCCGCCCTCGTGGCTTTCGCAGGGGAGACTGGTGCGAGCATCGTCGCCGAAGGCATCGAGACGGCAGAGGAGCTGGCGACCCTTCGCGAGCTCGACGTCGAATTCGGGCAGGGCTATTACCTGGGACGACCAGCGCCGCTTCCGGAACAGCCCCAGCGATTTGACGTCGCCGTGGTGGCTGCCGGCACCACGGCGGGCGCGTCGGGCAACGGGCGCCATGCCAGTGCAGCTTGCACGCCGATTCCGTCATAGGGTCAGCCGATCGTTGTCGCCGAACTGGCTGGAGCCCCTAGTCCTGGTGCCTGCGGCAGACGCCGCTGGGTCACACGAGCAGGACGGCAGTCACCGGGCTGAGCTCGAAGGCGATCCTCTCGAAGCTCTCACCGCCATCGCGAGACTGCCAGACCTCGCCCTTCCGCGTACCGAACGCGACGACGCCGTCTCTGGCCGTGAGCGACCCCGTGTCGATGTTGGCGGGGAACCATTCTGGTAGTCCTCGCCCGCACTTCACGAACGGCTCTCCCACGCGTGCCGATCGGTACAGCGCTGCCTGTGTCGTGGACGGCCCAGTCGACGCGCTGACGTAGGCAGCGTCCCCGTCCAATGCCACCGCCCTGCAGTAGGGAGCGTGCAGTCCTTCGGCGCTCCAGCGCCACGTCCCGCCCCGGTCGTCACTCCATCCGAAACCCCGCGCCGCTGCGACAGCGACCCTCCCACCCACTCCCGTCGTCACCTCGTGAACATCCGCCCCAGCGTCAATGGCCACCGTCCAGTGGCTGCCGGCGTCGTCAGACATCCAGAGGCCGCCGACGTGCACATCCGCGTAGAGCCGTCCACCGGTGTCGACGGCGAGCGAACGCAGATCGGGAGTCTCCCCTGCTGGGTTCTGCCACTGATCACGCCCCGGCAAGCTCTCGAACGTGTCGATCGCCTGGAGCGCGCTGCCAGCATCCGGCCCGATGAGCGCCAGCTTTGCTCCCGCTCTCCCGATCACGAGCTCCCCGCTCGGCAGGACAGCCAGGCATTGGCCATCGGGTGGGTCGAGGACCGCCACCGGATCGACGTCGAACGCACCGATGAGCTCGATCCTCTCCTTGTCGAATAACGCCCACGCGCTGCCCGCGCGCTCAGCCAAAGCGGACACGCAAGCATCCTCGGCGATCGCGTACGAGCGGTGGAGATCCCACAAGCTCCTCGTCGTCCCGGCAATCAACACGGTGGCCTCCTTGTCCCTCATCTACCGTTGTAACGCGTGGGCGGCAACTCGATGCTCGATTGGATCGACCGTCGGTATCTCCCGCCTGCACTGGCTCCCACCGACAGGCCACCCACCCAGCCACACTCGGGGCAACCAGACGAAGGGCCGTGCCCCGACCTCCGCGGCTCGGGTCAGGGCCGGCGTCCGGCGTCGCGCCGACGAGGTCACTCTTGCTCGAGCAGGCTCTCTCTCAGATCTCTCAGCACCTCAGGGCGCACTCCCCCCGGTCCGGCGAGGTAACCCTCTACACCGCCGAACTCAGAGTCGAGCCACGCGAGCGCCTCGGCCATCACCGACCGCGGCGCTCGAATAAACGCCAAGGCTGCCTCATGCGTCATTCCCGCTGACACGAACAGCTCGAGGATCTCCTTGACGCGTGCGGTTGTCACCGTGTGGTTCGTGAGCTCGTAGTCCTCGAGGACCGTTTCGCGATCGACGCCGAGGGAACTGAGCAGGAGCGCAGCGGCGAGGCCTGCACGGTCCTTGCCGCCGGCGCAGTGAATCACGGCCGGAATCTTGCCTGGTGTGGCGAGCACCGAGAGCAGTTCACCGAACAACGGGCCACCGGTGCGGAGTATGGCGAGGTAGACATCGAGAAGCCTGCGATCGGCGTCGCTCGCCTCTCGGAACGCAGACCCGTCCTTGAACTCGTCGCGCTTCACCTGACTTTCGACCGCTATCTGCCGCGACGCCACCGGGCTCGGGTTCAACAACCGCTCCTCGTCGCTTCGCAAGTCATAAACCGCTCGGATGCCAAGCCCTCGGAACATCTGAAGGTCCCTGACCGTCAGCCGGTGAAGCGAATCGGAGCGGTACACCCTTCCCCACCGTGTCAGCCGCCCGGAGGCGGCTCGATACCCACCAAGGTCGCGGAAATTGACGACGCCTTCAAAGGGAACTCGCCGTTGCCGCCCCTGCGGTTCTCGCCTTCCTTGCACCTCGCCGTCGCTCATCGTCGGAGACCGTAGGCGCTCCCCGACTTCGGTGCCGACTGTCGGCGTCCAACGGATGTCAGGCACCGCTGAGCACGTGGAGACCCGGCCTGCCCGGTGACCCAGTGCTCGGGGTCAGCCGTGGCAGTCGACAGCCACTTCGAGCGCATCACAGATCTGGCGCATCCGTGCGTCGCTGAGCCGTCCGAGGCGCTCGACAAGGACAGCGACAGAGACGCTCTCGACCGAGTCGAGATTGACGCTGGATCTTCGTGGGACGGGGTCGTCGCCAGGTTCCAGCACAACCTCGCTGGGTAGCCCGCGGATGGTTGTCGTGCACGGGGCGATCAGAGCGCGCCGAAGCCTTGGAACGGCTACGTCACGCGAGAGGACAACGACGGGGCGGCGACCGATCGCCGGCAGCTCGCACCACCAGAGCTCGCCCCGGGAAGGAAGCGGCGTCACGACGCCGCTGCGGCCTCGCGGAACGATGCCAGATCACCCCAATCATCGGGCTCCTCGAGTGGGTGGTCATCGTACGCCGCGTAGCTGGCATCGACCTCCGCGGTGCGATGCCGAGCCAGGAGCGCCTTGAGCGCCTCATCGAGGAGCGCTGAATCCGTCAACGGCGAGAGCAGCCGCCGCGCGTTCTCAAGGAGGCCCCCGTCCACGGTGGTGCTGACCCTGACCCGACTCATGCCACCATTATGCCACTCGAATGCCACGGCGCAGCTCGACGGCAACAAGAGAACGGCCTGGCTCTGTCCACCACCCTGTTTGACGCCGGAAGCGCTACCCACTGGCCGGCGGCCGGGCGCTCCAGATGTATGTCCCCCAGTTGGTCAGCGTGTCGCGGTATCCCTGGGGGATCATCTCGGCGCCCATGTACACCCGACCACCCATGACGACCCCCATCGAGTAGTCACCCCAGCGGCAGCCCCCGTACTTGGGACCGACGAAGGCCGCGTAACAAGTGAAGCCGTCATTGGGGTCGGCGCCGGCGGTCGCCACGATCACGGGCCCGGTCGGGCCGGTGGCCCCGTAGCTGATATAGGCCGGGCTCGGGTAGTTGGACGGGCCGCTCAGGGAAAACAGCAGGTACCCGACGCCGGCGGAGTCCACCGCGGTGTACGGGTACAGCAAGCTGGTGTTCTTCACGGCCACGACGCCTTGGTGGACGACGGTGGCCGAGAGAGCCAACTTCTTCCCCGCCAGCTTCGGCTGGAGAATGAACCAGTCAATGGCGTCGCTGCCGCTTGTCGTCCCGGTGTCCAGCTCGGCGTAGATGTCACCGCCGCGGTAAGTCGGTTCCATCTCGGCGTTGAAGTCGGCCTGAATGCCGCCAGCCGGGTCCTGGTACGCCTTTCCGAGCGGCCGGGGCCCGGGCTTTTGCGTCGCGTCCGGCGGGAACGAATACCCCTCGGTGGTCACCTCCGTGCTGTACAGCGTCGGGGCTGCCGGGGCGCCGAGCAGAGACGTGTTATGCAAGGCGTAGACCAGGAGATGGTCGTCGCTCTCCACATTGGAGTTGGACTCGACGAAGTATTCGGTGTTGGGGGCGAAGTGGGCCCCAGGCGGGGTGCTGGTAGGTGCCACGACGTACGGCTGACCGAAAGCATCCTCGGTCAGGCGGTAGGCGAAGATCGTCGGGAGGATGCCGGTGGCCGCAGCGGTTTCGATCTGCTCCTTGGATAAGGCGTAGATGATCACTCCGTTGTAGGCACCCGAGGTGATGCCGAACTCGTCGGTGGCAACGTAGATGCCGTTGTCGTCGGCCCCCAGGTTGTCGTAGTCACCGAAGCACGGGCAGCCCGTCGTCGTGGCGTCGCTGGTGTCCCACGAATACACGGTGTAGGTCCCGGTGGGGTCCGGCGTGTTGCTGACCGCTTCGAACTCGGTGCTCGGAGTTACAAGCTGGCCCGAAGCGTTCACTGCCCCGACGATGAACTCCTGGAAGAACCAACGCTGGGTGGGTGCGTCGTAGTAGCAACGGGGGTCCGAGAAGAAGTCCGTGGTGGGCTGCAGGAACAGGGAGGCCGACCCGATCGGCGCCATCAGCTGCGCCCCGTATTCGTTGTAGATGGCCAAGGCATTGTTGATGAACTCCATGACGTAGCCGCCGCCCGCGCACAAACCCTGGTCGGGGGGCTCGAGGTCCTCCCCGCCGGTGGTCTCGGCCTGCTGGATCCCCCCCATTGCGCTGAAGCCAATCTCGCCGGGCACGTTAGTCGTGGACAGCGAAGTCGTGGCCGGACTGGGGTTCTTGGTCGCCCGGCCCTTGGGCCCGTGGGTCGCAATGGCGTTGTCAACCACCCGGTAGCCGGTGGTGCTGCCCTCGGCTGCTGACCTCGAGATAGTCGATCCCTGGCGCTGTGACGCCACCCGTGTGGTGCGCTCAGCGCTGGCCACTGCGCTCAGGTTGACCTGACCGACCTCCGTCAACGAGGGACTGAACCTCGCGGCCTTGACTACCGTCGATCCAGTCGAGCTGGCCGCAGCCGACACAACCTGGCCCGTGATCGGAGCGACGACCAGACCACCGCCCAAAGCCACCATGGCCGCCACCGCCACGAAACGAGAACTGACGAAGCCAACCCTCATGTCACCCCTCCCCTGACACAACTTGACACAACTTGGTTGTGGGTCAATCACGGTCACTGCCGCAGGCAGAACCAAACACCAAGCTAAGACCGTCGAGGCGGTTGTGCAACCGTTACCTGCCCGGGACTCAACGGCCGGGAGGCGACAGGCGGCTGGACTCCGACGGCTTTTCGCTCACGTGGCAACGCTCGTCCCACCGGGCGGATGAGCTCCGGGAAGCCTGGGAGCTGGCGTCTCCACAAAGACGCCGGTAGGGAGCCGCTCCCGTGTAGAAGCTCACCAAAGTCCGCGCGCGCATCGTTGTGGTGTGACTTGTCGTTGCGAGCGCTGTCCCCTGCCCTATCGATGCGCACCGCAGTCAAGGAATCGGCGCGCCACATCGGGTTGCAGAACTGGCTGCAGTGCGGGTCTTGTGTCAGTCTTACTGCCAGATCACAAGGATGTGAGGTGCCGAATCCGTGGGAGCCCACCTGACCTTCGATAGGTGAACCGGCTAGCCTCGGAGGCGACGGCGATGGAGCTCGCCGCGGTGCCCGCCTGGGCTGATGGCTCCTACTCCTGTCCGCGAAGTGCGTTTTGGAGGGGGCCAGATGGCAAGCGATCTCGACGAGATGAGGACTCGAGCCGAGGAACTCTCGGCAGCCGCCGCCGGACGTCCCGAAGCCGATCGAGCCAGGCGTCTGCTCGATCGCCTCAGGGCCGGCCGGTTCGTGGTGGCGGTCGTCGGCGAATTCAAGCGAGGCAAGTCGACACTGGTCAACGCCCTACTCGGCGACGAGGTCGTCCCATCCGGCGTGTTACCGCTCACAGCTGTGGCGACGGACGTCCGATATGGCGAACCGGCCGCTGTCGTGGAGCTTCGGGACGGCACCCAGCGCACAATTGAGCCGACACGAGTGGCCGAGTTTGTGACCGAGACAGCCAACCCTGGCAACGAGCTCGGGGTGGAGCGGGTCGAGGTGCGTGGCCGGTGGCCCCTCTTGGAGCCGGGCGTGGTCCTCGTCGATACCCCCGGCATCGGATCCGTCTACCGGCACAACACTGAAGCTGGCCGCGCCGCCCTGCTCGATGCAGACGGCGCTGTGATGGTGCTGTCGGCTGACGCGCCGCTGTCGGAGCAAGAGCGTGACCTGCTCCGCGTGCTAGCCGATCGGAGGTCGCCAACTTTCTTCGTACTGAACAAGGCAGACCATCTCGCAATCGACGAGCTGGCGGAGGTCAGACAGTTCGTCGAGGCGATGCTCTGCGACCTGTTCGGCCACGACGTGTCCATCTTCGCCGTGAACGCCCGGTCCGCGCTACGCGCCAGGGTCCACGGGTGCCGCTCGGCGGGTGAAGAAGGCATCGAGTTCGATGCATTCGCGACCGAGTTCGAACGTTTCATCGTCGATGACCTGGTGAGAGCCCGAGCCGCCACCGCCCGCGCTGAGTTGCATCGACTCGGGACCTCGCTTCGAGATGCGATCACGGTAGAACAGGCGGCTCTGAATGTCGACGCCGCCGACCTGGCGTCGCTGGTGGAACAGTTTGCGGGCGAGGCGGACCGGCAGCGCCGAGCTTTCGAGGATGACTGCACCCTGCTCCGTCGGGATGTCGATCGACTCGTCGACGAAGTCGGCAAGCGGCTCGCAGCATTCGCATGCGAGGCGCCAGCCGAGCACGCCGCTTCTTTGGCCAGGATCGCTTCCGCCGCGCCGCGGGCTCGACTCGTCGACGATTTGCGTACGGCCGCGGAGGAAGCAGTCTGCGCTTCGTTCGAAAGCTTCCGTCGATCGGAAGCCGTCCGCGTCGAGGACGCCTGGCGTCAGGTGGCCGAGTCCTTCCGTACCCAGACCCAACAACGCGTCGATGAAGCACGCCTCGCGGCAGCCGGACTCTTCTCAGTGCCGCTGCCCCGTCTCGCCGTCCGAGCGCTGTCCGACCAGACCGAACGGTTCTCTTACCTCTTCGTCCACGTGGGGGGCGACCTCGAATCCGTCGGCCGGCTGCTGGGTCGACTGCTTCCCTCCGGGACGGCCCGACCACGGGCGCTAGCCAGTGCCCGTGGTGAGTTGGCGCGCGAATTCGACAAACATGCCGGACGCGCCCGCTGGGATCTCTCCCAACGCCTGGAGGCGCTTTGCCGCGACCTCGAGCACACGATGCTCGCTGAACTCGACCACTCGATCGACGCCATCGGCCAGGC
>Ga0187860_1002553_pt1 | contig 14968 bp, 19 predicted proteins | sample June2016WEW_10_4_FD_132981 | JGI IMG/M metagenome (GOLD analysis project Ga0187860, IMG submission 132981) | Peatland microbial communities from SPRUCE experiment site at the Marcell Experimental Forest, Minnesota, USA - June2016WEW_10_40 | ecosystem: Environmental > Terrestrial > Soil >... | reverse complement strand
CCAGAATCGAACTGGGGTACAGGGCTTTGCAGGTCACAATTTGGCCGTTTTAGGGCGTTCGGCGCCGTTCAGCACGTCCTCTGACCTGCGTTTTGTACTTTGGCGAACGTTGGCGGTCGTTGGCGTCCGCGCCATCCACGCGCCAACGGGGCGCCATCCGTGACCGTGTTCCTGAGCGCCGTCCTCGACGGCGGAAGAGGGTCGTACCTCGCCGCCGGAACGCTCGCTCACATGCCGTGTCCGAGTGGTCGGCCGCGCTGGATTCTGGCGCACTGCGACCTGGGACGGACGCGCTACCAATCCGTTGCGCTGTCAAGGAGCAGACGCCCGGACACGCTCGAAGGATGACGGCCGTGCGAAGGGTTGTCGACGATCAAGACGAGGCTCAGCGACGCTCAGCTGAGAGTTGGGACGGGTGGCCAAGCTTTCGAGGCCGGCTCGTCACTCCTGGGGATCGCGAGAACAGAGATCCTCAACGAATCGCACGACCGCTTGGCGGGGAACTCGACGGGAGCGGCCGATAAGGATCGACGGCAGTGAGCCAGAGGCCATGAGCTCGTAGACGCGGGTCCTGCCGATGGCGAGAGCCTTTGCCACTTGCTCGGGCTTGAGGAGCAGCTGACCGACGTCGACGTGTTGCTCGCATGCGCACTCGGTCGGCGCAGTCGGCTTCGGATCGGTGGCGCTCTGCGCGGGTTCGCGCGAGCTTGCCCAACGTGCCTCCGCTCCGACCGCCGTCGATTGTCTTCGCTCCCTGGCCCCAAGTCCCAGCGGCAGCTCTCCCTGGACGGGGAGGTCGTAGCAGAGCGCCTGCGGATTGCCTGGCCGCTTCTCCACCTCTGGGACGATTCCTCCGAGCCGAGACATCCGGTCGGATGGGATCTTGTCGTGCCTGATCTCGGCCCTCATTCCGCCAATCATGAGGATCGGAGGTCTACATTTGGTACTACAACTGCTACTACAAAAAGAATTTTCTTCGACCGCTTCGACCCTGTCATCGCAGGTGGGGGACTTGTAGTACCGGCCGAGGGAGATTTCGCCGGCTGGCGACCCGCCACGGCGTCACGTACGACCACTCGGTCGGCAACGCTGTAGACGCCGGCGCCGTGACAGCCATCGTCGACTACCGGGATTTGCCGGCGTCAGACTTACGACTCGGTGACCGCGGGCCTGGCGGCCCTCCTCCACATATCGCCCACCAGATCAGCCGGCTCGCCGACCGCATCTTCACTCGGACACCGCCGCCGAGCGCGTTCACGATCTCCGGCGTCCGTTGGTCGCCCGGGCCAGGCTCGACGACGTGGTGGAGATCGGGAGCGGAACCGGTCAGACTGCAGTTCGCACCGCTAGCGGGCTTCAGAGGGCTTGCAAGCGCACGAGGGTGGCGAGTCCGTCGTTCGGCGCCCCTCGGGGCGACAGCCCGCAGGAAGGAGAATGACGGTGCTCTGAGCGGCAGCCACCAGTGTCGGACCCGGCACCGGCGATCTCAGCGGCCGGCTCGAGAGGCACTCACGTCAGTGGGAGTCGGTACTACAAAGACGGTACACACTTGCACTAAATGGCCGCCCTACAGGAGGGGTCTATATGGACACCATAGTCCGCCGCTGCCGCCCCTCCGGTCGCTCCGCTCCCTCCGGGTTGGCCTCGATGTTGGCTGCAAGTTCTTACTGGGATCGAGGAGGAGAGTTCAGGTGAACAGGTCGAGACTGGAGCGCCGTAGAAGACCTAAGAGGATTGTATTGGTCGTGGTGTTACACGGCTTATTGGTGTGGACGCGAGGAGCCTGACGGGGATGGGGCGAGACGCAATCGACACCCGCGGACTCAGCGTGACTGGGTGGACGATCATTCAGAGCTTCCGGTGACAGCAGGGCCACTTCTCAGCGTGACGTGGGTCGTCGGGGCGCCTTCGAAGGCGCCGTGAGAGCCGGGCATCGGCAACCCGCGTTTCGCCAGTGAGGCCGGAGCGGTCGTGGTCACCTTTCTGTTTGATCCGAGTGATGAAAGAGTGAGCGGCATGGAGTTGCTGCCCGTCGACCTGGGAGCGGTCGAGTGGCTCATCGACCACGATCGCCGACACCGAGGAGACGGAAGCAGCTTCTCGGGCCGAGCACCCGCCGTCTTCGAGGTCTACCTCCGAATCTTGCATCCTGCGCAGCTCGTCGTTGGCGGGGTTCCGAGAGATGTCTCGTGGCGTGAGGTCGCCGGCGCAACCGGCAAACCGCTGCTCGCCTCCTGCAAGTTCGAGGACTTCGATGACGTCTACGAGGTCCCCGGCTTCGGAAGGCTCGTCTCTCCGGCCGGGATGACAGGTGACCTCGGAGACGTCCAGTGCAACCAGCTCGTCGATGTGCTCGGGGTGGGTAACACGGAACCAGACGGCTGCATCGTCGGGTTCGCCAGCCACCGGGCCTCGTTCGTGCCAAGCTCACCGGCGTTGAAGGCTGTCGACTTCAAGGGCGGGACCTACCTCTTCGCCGCGAGCTCGTTCGCCCAGGTCTGCGACTTCGGTATGTCGCCCTCCTTCTGGTGGCCGAAAGACCGGTCCTGGATCCTCGTGACGCCGTCGGATTCGACCTCGTCGCTCATGGGATGCGGAGCGGAGACTGCCGCCGCCGTGCTTTCGGTCGGTGTCGAGGCCCTGGTGATCGGACCCGACGATCCTGTGCCGCTCTGAGCCGGGGTTTGCCAAGGCCGTCGCCACACAGTGTTGGCCCGGTGCGAGCACCGCCGCCAATGCGACACTTCGCCAATGAAGCCTGAAGGCTCCGCCGGTCAGCTGTGAAGGGCGGTGGGCATGACCACTGTCCGGTGCGCGCGACCATGGGGCATGGCCGATGCGCAGGAGCTGCTGTGGACCAAGCTTCGCGAGCTTGATAGCCCAACTCATCTGGAGCGACCCGCTGACTTCGACGAAGCTGAGGCCGCGGCGAGGTTCGTGGCCCTCGTGAACCTCGTCGATGCCGCCTTCGGGTGTGAGTGCAGCACAGACGCGGGACCGGCTCTCATCCAGGACGCTTCTTTCTACGGTGACCTTCGAGTTCCGGCCGCGGCGACGGACACGGGACACGAGCTGTGGATCAGGGTGAGCAACTTCGGCCCCATGGCCACGTTCGGCTCCGGCCCCGGAGACGCCGCCGACACGGCCGACATCGCTCGATCCGACTGTGACCGGATCGAGAACGCTCTCGCGTGTGCCGGCTACTTGCTTGTGCCGAAAGCAGCTCTCAGGGACGCCTACGACGGACGGGCCAACTCCCCGTTTCTGTACACGTGGTGGAGTCGATACTTCGACTACCTCTGAACCGGCTCTGTTCGTCGCCTGTGGATACTCGCCACGGCGGGATGTTCCACGGTTCGCCGCTTTCGACGCGGCGCCGGGGGCGTTCCCAATGCAGCGTTCATGGCAGCTGTCGGCAGCCTGCGGAGGGCGACACCGGAGCCTGTCCATTCAACTGACCATCAACACCACACAGATAGGCAGACCTGGTTGTACGCAGCGGACGAGGCGTGCGTCCTGAACCACCGAGGCCACACGCCGACGACCCAGATGGACCTTGGCCACCAAGCTCCCAATGTGAAGACCGCTGTCGAAGTTGCACCGAATGTCAAGAGTGGTATGGACTCACCGCTCATCTTGGAGAATCCCCACGGTCGCGTGCCTCGGATCTACGGAAGTCGGTTCGTCGGAAGTTCCCCGGTCTGACGCTCGCGAGCAGGTCCCCGCTTGGGCCCGGCCGAGGTATCTCCTAACTACCGGCCAGAGACCCTTTCACGATGATCGAGCCGATAGGGGACACGCCGAGTGTTTCGTCCCGACCAACGGCGTAGCACGACGTGGGAGCAGGGCAGGCCAGCGACGAGAGGTCGAACCCGCTCGGTGCCTGCTGCTCAGTCCAACGTTTGCCGCCGTCCTCGGCCAGGTAGATGTGACTCGTGCTCTTGTCCAAGGACGGCACCGCCAGCAAGAGGCATCGCGACGATCCATCGCACGCCATACTGACGATGGAACCCGCTTGTGACGATCCGACCATCGGTCCGAGCGAGCCCGTTGTCCAGGTAGCCCCGAAGTCGGAGGACGCGGCCAAGAGCGCCCTGAAGAATCTCTTGTTGTCGTACCCGGCGACGACGCACGAGCCTGAGCTGCTGCAGTCCACTTCCGCCAAGCTGCCTAAGCCCGTGGGCGCACGCACGAGGGTCCACGAGGCTCCGTCGTCGGAGCTGGTGAGAACGACGGGCGGCGCCATGGGAGCCTCCTCACCGCCGTTTCGCGGGTCGAGGGTTTCTCCCACGGCCACGCAACGCGTGCCGCTGCAGCTCACCGAAGTCAGTTGTGACGAAGTGGAAAGTCTCGTGAGCTCCGGTGGGATCGACGCAACGTGCCAGTTAGCCCCCCCATCCGGCGAATACATCGCCAAGGGCGGGTAGGTGCCGTTGTTGCGGTCGAAATGCCCGACGGCAACACAGTCGTGCGCCGTGGGACACGAGAGTGACTGGACGACCGCCCCGGTCAGCCGGCTGCTGATGCTCCAGCGAAGGCCACCGTCGGTGCTGACCGAGAAGTACGCAACCTTCACGAGCTGCGGTCCTTCAGGATGTTCGCTGGACGCAATGCAAGAAGCGGCAAGACAGTCAAAGATGGTGCGCCCAGATCCGCCGTACTGCGGACCCGGAACCGTCTCCCAACTGGCTCCGCCATTTGACGTCACGAGATCGACCGGCGCTGCTCGCCCGACCAAACCCGTAGCTGCGCAGGCAGACGCACTCGAACACGAGACGGCGTCGAGCGATGACGGTCCGAACAAGTCGGCAAAGGACTGCCCACCGTTGGTCGTCACGTACTCGGCACCGTCGCCGTTGTCCCCGAAGAGCCCGGGTTGCGCCTGCCCCGCCCCGAGGAGGCACGTTCCCGCCGGCGAGCAGGCCACGCCGCCAGCCGACCCAATTTGCTGACCGTCTTGCCAGCTAGCACCCCCGTCGACCGACCACAAGGCCTCGGGCACCCCCTTGTCTCGGTTCAAGAGAGCGAAGCATCGTGAGACCGAGACGCAGGTGACTCGCTCCAGCCCGACCGGAGTTCCTTGGTCGGTCACGCTGCTCGGCCAGAGGGGAGTGCTCACACTCCATGTGGCGCCGGCATCGGTCGTCGAGATCATCCGCGGGCCGGTTGAGTTCGACGCCAGGCCGAGGGCCAGGCATTTCTCTGCCGTCGGGCACGTCAGGGGCGTCAGAGCAGTCCAGCGCTCGCCCACAGCGAGATGGAACGACGCACCCCCGTTGGTGGTCATGTACAGCTCCTCCTGCGATAGGCCAGAGGAGCCGATGTCAGCCGGGAGGAAGCAGACGCTCGCCGAGACACACGTGAGCTGCGCCTGGGGAACGAGTGGCACGAGGTATTGGGGGGACGCCGGACTACTGAAGGCGCTCGTCAGCCAAGTCAGCCCGCCGTTGTTGCTGTAGCGAGCGATCACCGCAGACGAGCCCGTGTCCGCACCGTCTGCCTGGGTTACACCACTGGCGACGCAATGATTGATGGCGGGGCACGCCACAGACTGAAGAGCGACCGACGTGGGCACATGAGGGGAGGACCAGTGCTGACCGCCATCGGTAGTGAGGGCGATGAACCCGCCTCCATGGTTCTCGGTCGCTCCGACGACGACGCACCGAGACACGCTCGGGCAGCTGAGTGATGGATTAGGTCCATAATCCCGCACGCCGCTCGGAAAGGTTGCGACAACGGTCCACGTCGAGCCGAAGTTCGTTGTCTTCTCCACGTTTGACCCCGTAACTCCGTAGCAAACTGTCGCTGACGGGCAAGCCTCCACGAAGACCGCTGGAGCCTGAGGGCCGTCTTCCACGACCCTCCAGTCGCCCGTGCCGCTGATGAGAGTCGTGCCGGTTTTGGCGGGTTTCGAGCCGCGGTGCCTGCCACTGCTCGGAAGGTTCACCACGACGATCGTCGAAATGACGAGGGCGACGAGCGCCGCGATCGCCAGTCCTCGCCGCATCAGGCGGAGGTCACGGCCCCTTGTCGCAGCCATCGCACGGACAGACCCGGCCGAAAGATTCGCACCCGCCGCGCCGGCGGAGTCCGACGCCCTCTTGATGACCTCCTCAATCGCTCCGTCCGTCGTGAGATCAAGCGGCTCATTCGGACCACGACTACTCATCGCACACCACCTTCCCTCGTTCGCTCGAGGTCAACGCCGAACGCTTCGGCAAACTCCACCCGTCCCCGTGACAGCCACACGCGTACCGTGCCTTCACTCGCCCCCATCTCCTGGGCGATCTCCGAGGTGGAGAGTCCGACGACCGCTTTCAAGACGAGCGCTTGCCGGTGCTTGGGGGAAAGCGACTTCAACGCACTCGCCACGTCAACAGCTTCGGGATCAGGTGACACGGCGGCCAGCACGTCCTCCGCCACAATGCGCAGGTGGCGCTGCCGGCGCTGAGCCCAACGCCAGTGCCCGACGGCGAGGTTATGGAGCACGCGGCGCGTCCAGGCCTTCGGGTCGTCGAGCGTCGCGACCCGGTCCCACTCGCGCCACGCCCGTAGCAGAGCCTCTTGGGCGAGGTCCTTTGCCTCCTCGATGTCGTTGGTCAGGAGGAACGCTTGACCGACGAGCGCGCGCTTGGTTTCACCAAAGAACTGGTCGAATGCCTGAATGTCAGATCCGGCCACACAGTGCTCCTCCGGAATGCACACCAACTAACACGCGTGCCGACGGTCGAACGCAACGCGCAATGTGGGCTCTCCCCTACTATTTGCGAGCGCCCTTGCGAGAGTCTCCCACGGTCATGTGCTCATCCCGACCCTTCTCGCAGGTCCTGATCCGCCTGTCTGAGCGACTCAGCCCCGGGCGGTCAGGGCCGGCGGCTCACGCGTGGGCCGCCCCGGCTTTGCTGTTAGCAGCGACCCCGACTCTCCGCCTATATGCGAGAGGGTAAGACGGCTTGTCCATCCCCGAGACCATCTACTGGTGCGACATTGCCAAATTCAGCAGAACAGGACGGACAGCGAACAGCAGCTAAGCGAACCGGAGATGGGCTCAGCGGCTCAGCCGGACCCTCGTCGTCACCCTGTCAGCGTGGTGGCATTTGGTTTTGGGGCCACGCCGACTGACATACCCTGCCAGTAGGCTGGAATCGTGGACAACCACACAGCGCTCGTGGTCACCGGACTAGCCCTGCGTGCCGTTCATGTGCTCCTCGGTGGCATCCGTGAGCTGGTTGCCGCTCTGGTTGCCGTGCCCGTGGCTTCGTGGCTGCATCGTGCTTGGCAACCGCTCCGCCATAACAAGGAGGCACCTGAGGTGTTCGCCCAAGCTGGTACCCCCAGTCTTCTAGCGACGGCCGGCAACGCTGGGAATCGACCAGCTGCCAGCGCCAGGATCGTGATCGGCGGACTGGGTCTGAACCTCCCACCCCAACAGGTTGGTCCGTGGCGGCCGGCGGGTCATGGACCAGACGTTCCAAGCAGCGACGTGTGCGTGTGTGGCGAGTCTGGTGTCGTTGACTGGGCTGCGCACATCGCCAAGGCGGCCACTCGGGAGGGCAAGGGCCGAAGGCTTCGGAATGGCGCTGGCATCGAGTGACGACAAACCGGTCAGTCGGCTCCTGAAAAATGCCCTGGTCGCCGACCTGGTCATGGAGGCGACCAGCCAGGAGTGCGACTACCTGTTGACGGAGCCGCAGAACGATGACCGGGAATGGACCAACAACCTCGGCCGACAGCTTGAGATGGACACCCACGGCAAGATGTGGGAGGTGGGAGGCGTCCACGCAACGCTGAGCTTTCTCGTTCGGATGATCGACACCGACCTGATGAGCCCGTGGCGACCACCCCACGAACTAGTGCTCTGTCAGGAGCTAGCACACGAGGCCACCAAGCACCTGGGCGGCTTCGAGATGTACGCCACGCTGCTCGCTGGGCCGACACGTTGGCGACGAGCCGGGAAGATCAGGGCTGGATGCCCGGTCGAGAATCTGCCGATTCAGCTCCAGCCAATCCTCAAGAACGCCCTCGGTAGCCAGTTACACGGTGTACTGGGCAACTGGCAGCGGTGGGATATCCGGAAGCTACGGGAGCGACGCCAGGCGGCAATCGACGCCGCCGCGCAGACCAGGGCAGCAGCTGAGGCCGAAGCAGCCCGTGAGAGGGCTCCTCAAGGGCCACCTCGGCCAGGAGACTTCCGACGTCCTGGCGACGGCTACCGGCCTCCTGCGAGTCGTCCTTTCCGCTAACACGAAGGCAGCTGTCGGGTCAAAGTCCTTGTATCTCAGGATGATTCGCTCTCGGATGACGTGGACAGTGTCCGAGACGGCGGCGGTGGCGTCCCCGAGCCGATATAAAGGCTCAGGAGCCGAGGTTCCGCGGAGATCGAAGTAGCCTCTCGTCATGGCCGTGACCATCACATTTGGAACTCCGCTCCCCGCCGAAGCCAAGAGGGAAGGCATCGCATCGTTCACCGGTTTGCTGACATTGACCAAACGCGTTCGCATCGCAGGGTGGGGGAGGGACGTGCCGGTCAGAGCCGTCGACGGAATACGCCCGCTTTAGCCCGGATCTTTCATCGGACTCGAGAGTCGCCTGTACTGCGCAGCCTTTGACGGCAGTCGCATCTCCTCAGCAGCGTCTGTGAGCGCAAGCCAGAAGGCGGCCGAGGCGCCGCGGTGTCGTCCCGCTTCTTCGAGCGCCTCCATCGCCAATTCGAGTTCGTTGTAGTCGAGGAACTCGACGTACCACGCCAGCTCGTCGCTGTCTCCAGCCGGAAGCTCAACCCAGGCCCGCGACAGGTGGCCTCTCGTCCGATCCCAGCTCGCTGCCAAGTACTCGTCGACCACTGACATCACGGTAGGTCGTCAATGCGGCCAGAGGGACCTCTGCTCGACGGTAGGGCTAGTGATCTCATGTAGGAGTGTTTGTGAGGTCAGATCCGACTCCTGACGACGCTCGTTTAGGTGCAGACTTGCTCTGTGCGTCGAGTCGCCATCGTCGTCTGCCTGGTGACGTTCGGGTTACTTGCTGGGTGCTCGTCATCTCCGAACACCGCCGTCATCCACGGGGTACTTGAGAAGGGTGTAGCTGGCGGACCACCACCAGGCGTTAATACGCGCTCTCCCACGGCCGGGACCGTCGAGGTGCTGCAGGGGTCAAAAGTGATCGCAACCGTGAGGGCAGGAAGCAGCGGCAAGTTCTTGCTTCGACTCGTGCCCGGCACGTATCTGCTTACGGCCGTAGGGTTCGCGGGTGCGCAGTGGTGCGCCCCGACAGTCGTTCGAGCGCGAGCCAACACGACAGCGTCGACAGATGTCGCCTGTGTCGCGCAAATCAGCTAGCTCGTTAACGGGTCAGTACTCGTCCGTGACCGGCACGAGATGCCGCACTTCCCCTCGCCGGTGTCAGGTTCCTGCGAAGCGCTGGCCAACGCCACACTTCGCCACTAGGCTCGGATTGTCGGCGCTTCGGAAATTGGCGGGGTCCACGTGTCTGATCTTTGCCTCTGAGTCGACTGCTCAGTCGGTTCGTACCAGGGTGACGCGATCGAGCGACGGCCACTCCGCAGGAGATGGATCGTCGTAGGAGACGTACTCCAGATAGCTCAACCGGCCGTCGTCCACGAAGAGGATGATGTCCCCGGGTGGCTCACCCGCGAGCGGTGACACACGTCCCTCCACCGGCACAAGCCGGGCCCTCGTCTTGACCGGTGAGACCGGGACATCCGGCGGAACAGCGAGGTCGACGGTTGGACACCCGCAGTCACACTTCCCGACGACTTGGACTCGAGCCAACTGCGCCCGAAGCTCAGCTGCTCCGGGGAAGTCAGCCGCGAGAAGGGCATCGAGGACCAGCCGCTCGGCTTCTGATAACGAGCGGGGCTCGTCGAACTTCACGGCGTGATTGTCCCATGTCGCTCAAGGTTCGCTGATCCACCACTGACAGCACAGGGGCTCTCAGAATCGCCTGGTTCCTACACCCGCGATCCGGGAGAGCCCCTGTGGAGACAGACCCTACGCGTATGTGCGAGCTACTCGTCGGTCTCCCCGACGTGACCGTGCTCGGCATCGACGATCTGGCTGATGAGCCGTTACGCGTGCACGTCGAGACACGGGGCCGGCGCCCTGGTTGTTCGTGCTGCGGCGTGCTCATGCGGGTGAAGGATCGAGACGTCGTCATCTACGTCGACCTGCCCGCCTTCGGGCGCCGCTGCCGCCTCGTCTGGCACAAGCGGCGCTGGTACTGCCCAGAGCCCGCCTGCGAGGCGACGAGTGTCACCGAGGAGGTGCCGGCGATCGCCCCAGCGCGACTCTCGATGACCGATCGGGCCGGCCAGTGGGCCACGTTCCAAGTCGGCTCGGTTGGCCGGACGGTGAACGAGGTGGCGGTCGAGCTCGGCTGCGACTGGCACACCGTCAACGACGCTGTCATGGCCTACGGAGCGGCCCTGCTCGAGCACGACACCGAGCGCATCGGCCAGGTGAGCGCCCTCGGGCTCGACGAGACGCTCTTCTGCGCGCCGGGCCATGGCGCACACAGCACTGGTGCACCTCGATCGTCGACGTCCGCTCACCCGCTTCGCGGCTGCTCGACGTCGTCCCCGGTCGCAGCGCCGTCGGGCCGAGCGCTTGGATCTCCGCCCGCCCAGAGGCCTGGCGGGCGGCTGTGCGCTACGGCGTGCTCGACCTGTCAGGCCCGTACCGGAAGACCTTCGACGACACTCTTCCTCACGCCGTCCAGGTGGCCGACCCGTTCCACCTCGTGCGGCTCGCCAACGAGAAACTCGACGAGTGCCGACGCAGGGTGCAGAACGAGACCCTCGGCCACCGTGGTCACAAGTACGACCCGCTCTACCGGGCACGGCGCCTGCTCACCAAGGCGCACGAACGCCTCGACGAGAAGGGCGAGGCGCGACTCGTCGGGCTGCTGCGAGCCGGCGATCCGCATCGTGAGGTGCAGACCGCCTGGCATGCCAAAGAAGTCGTGCGCTCGATCTACGAGATCGACGATCCGGCGACGGCTGACGAGTTCGTTACCGAGCTCGCCCAAGACCTACAAGACGAGTCCTGTCCGCCCGAAGTGCGATCGCTCGGTCGCACCATCACACGCTGGAAGAACCAGATCGTCGCCTGGCACGAGGCGAGGACCTCGAACGGCCCAACCGAGGCGATTAACAATCTGATCAAGCGCATCAAGCGAGTGGGGTTCGGCTTCCGCCGTTTCGCGCACTACCGGATACGGGTGCTCCTCTACGCCGGGCGGCCGAACTGGCAGCTACTCGCGACCGTCACACCCCGCTGAAATCCGATGAGCCGGATTGTCCTGCAGACAGTCGCTGGGACCACCGTCAGCTCGGGCGCGCTAGCCAGCCGTCACCGATACGGCGGTGGCGAAGCAACGGTGATGTCGCAGGACGACGCGTTCGCCTTGATCGAGGCGATGGCAGCTTCCACCGCCTCTCGGGTATCGAACGAGTCGACCGAGTTCGCGATGGTGATTCCGCCCGAAGTGATCAGCCGCCACACCCACCGGCGGCTGGTCCGTTCTTGTCACCCCACGACCGCTCATCGAAGTATCCCGGTTCGTCCGCCACGATGCACCCCCTTGGCTTTCGCGTCTGCCAGTGCTAGCAAGGCTACGCAGCCGGCACTCCGACTTCCGCCGGAAAGCGTTCTCGCCCACCTGACCGAGACACGATGTCGATGACTCGTTTACGCCGAGTCCTCAGGATGCGGTCCAGGGTTGAGTCAACGAGTCAACGCCGTCGGGCGACGACGGTGTAGTCCGTGACCTCGACCGGTTCCGAGTCCGGGACATCCGGCGGTCGATACAGCTGGCGATGGTAGGAGACCGTGGCGTTCGTGAACCCGAGCACGCCGAGCATGTCCACGACCACAGCGGGCGACAACTGCCACCAGCCATTCGGGTTATTGCCGTGGGTCGGGTTCCAGTACATCACCCCTCGGTCGACTTCGGTAGCCGGAACGCTCAGCGGCTCGACCACGACGATGACGTCATCAGTGAACCGTGCCGCCTGCTCCAACGCCAGGAACGGGTCCCTCAGGTGGAGGAGGATGGAGCCGAAGACGGCCACGTCGTGTCGCCCGAGGTCACAAGGCAGCTCGTAGATGGGCGCGTACACGGCCCGAGCCGAGTAACCCCACTCGCGTCGGAGGTACCACCACCCGCTGACCACGCGAGCGCAGAACTCGGACTGCTTCAGCCGCATGTTCTCCATGTCGACCCCAACCTGGGGAATCAGGTCGGGAGCCAGGTCCCAGCCGAGATCGAGGACGACGACCTCTGCGCCTTGTTTCGTCATCCAGAGGGTGAGCCAGCCGCTTGCGGGGCCGAACTCAAGGACACTGTGCCCGGCGACGTTGACCCCTCCGAGGTACTCAAGTTCGTTGTCCAGCAGGTCCCACGGCCCTTCTATGAAGCTGCCGTCGGGGAGCCGCACGCAGTGGTAGAAGTAGCAGTCCTCCAGTTGAACGTCGGCCCAGCCCTTGGCCAGCTGACGCTGGAAGTCTGGTTCTAGTTGGCCGAGATATTGGGGGGGGGTGGGGGCCCCGCTGCCCAGGGAGCGAGCGGTGGCCTGGCCGGATCAGGCTGGCCGATCTGAATAGGGGCCGGTCTGCGTGCGGACGGCCGCCGAGGCGGGACAACGAGAATGGGCGTGATCGGCTCGTCCGGCCTGCCGCCCCCGTTCTCGAGCGGTCCAATGCGTCTGGCGTTGGGCTTGTCTGCTCCAACCTTCAGGATTTGTCTCTTCTTCATTCCGTTCCGCTGTGTGGTGGCCTGATGTCGCCAAGCGCCTCTGCACGACAACCTAGGCGATTGCCGGCTCGGGGACTGACTCCATCTCGGAGCCGTGACTGAGGTCGATCGAGTCACTGGCGGAGCCAGCGCGTCCACACCCGCCCGCCGGCGATCCGCAGCAATCCGGGGGTCGCTCAGATGCGGTCCCTTGCAACCATTCTTGCAACCCAACTCCGGCAGATTGCGGTTTGCAGGGCGGACGGACGCCTACCAGCTGGAACAGCACACCCAACCTGAGCTGCCCAGATGTGAAAAGACGTCACGCCATGGACGCCCGAATCCGGTCTGGGGGTCTCCCATCACTCTGGATCGGTGGCCGACGACCGCGCCTAGCCATGGCGACCGGTAACCAGGAGAAGTACCGCGCCACAACGATGTCCATCTCGCCGACCATCGACAACGATCGACTGGGCGGCTGCTCCAAAAAGAGACGGGACGGCGCACTCGACCCAGGCAGTTCAGGTCAGACACCAGGTAACCCAGTGGACGAAGGCGATCACGCTCCCAAGGTGATGGCCTTCGAGCCGCCGGCAGACACGAAGACCTGCAAGGGCAGAGCGGCGAGCCAGCACGTGAGCACGTCCAAGCCGCCGCCGCCAAGATGGAACCGTTGTGTCCGCATCGGCCAACTGGAGTGTGGTGGACACCCATCCTCGCGTAAGCATCCGACTCGACACCGACGACCTCTTGGCGTCCGTGGCGGACCCGGCTCGAGGATGTCTCGTTGAGCGTGGAACTTTCGGTGGCGATCCCGAGCTGAGTTACGCGGCAGCCTCCTTCTTCGAATCGTAGTGCGAGGTTGTGTCATTGGCGCTGACGTGCTCGTCGAGCGCTGCCCGCAGCGCCTTCATGTGCAGGTGTCCGTTCACTCGGCGGAACTGCTTCTTCGCCTCGAGCATCCCGGCCGCGCACCAGCGCAGTGCCATTTGGCCGTCCTGCCAGCGCTTGACGTTGCTGGAGTGATCCCGGCATATCTCGATCATCGACTCGATGGGGTTGGTCGAGCGAAGGCTCCTCGCCAGCGTCGGCGGCACTCCGAGGCGGGCGACCGTGAGGGTCTCGGCCAGTCCTTCTCGAAGCGACCCGGCAGCTCCAGGGTGGGGCTTCTCCAGTCTCTTCGCAAGGTTCACGAGCGCTGCTTCTGCCGCGAGCGGGTCCGGGTTGCGGTAGGCAGCCCGCATCTCGCGCTCGACCACCGCCCCGACGGCGTCGGGCAGCTTGGCGCGGACGTTGCGGATCTTGTGAAGTTGGCAGCGGGCGATCACCGGGTGGTCGAAGACCGCTTTCACGGCCGAGCTGAGCGCCTTTGCCCCGTCCAGCACGCACAGGATCGGACGCGTCATGTCGAGGCCCCGGTCGCGAAGCGAGACGAGGAGGTCCTTCGCCAGCGTGGCGTTCTCGGTGTCACCCTCGAGAACCGCCAGCGGGTGCTTGATGCCGTCGGAGTCGATGCCCATGGCCACAACGCAGCAGTGGCCTGCGAAATGCACGCCGTCGATCATGATCACGACGAGGTCGAGACTCGACAGGTCGGCTGCCAGCAGCTCGGCGAGGGCCGTCTCGGTGGCAACGACGAACCGGCGCGAGACCGCAGATCGCGAGGTGCCGCGACTTGCGGCCTCGACTGCCTCACCGACCGGCTCGAGGCCGGCACCGTAGCGGCGTGTCGAGAGCTTGGCGAGCATTCGGGTCATGGCAAGACGTCCGAGGACCTCGGTCGAGCTCACCGCCTCGTAGGTCGCCAGCTTCACCTCGCTCGTGCGATCGGCGCTTCGAAGCCGCGGGCGGCGGACGGCGACCTGACGGCCACCGAGCACGACGAGCCCGTCGTCACAGCCATGCCGGACACAGCTGCGCTCCGGGTCCCACTTTCCTCGTGGCCCCGCCAGCATCGCTGCCTCCTCCTCGAAGATGACGCCGAGCACCTTGAGCCCGGTGCCGACGGCGAAGGCGAGCAACCCCTCCTCCAGCTCACCGGCGAGCTCTGAGATGGCGACGGTGACGTTGTCGGGAAGTTGCAATGCCGACTCGTGAGCGTCACGAACTGGATCGGGCTCGGGCTTCTTCGGTGTCACGCGCCCGGTGTGGGCGCGGCTTGTCGATGTCTGGTAGTTCTTCTTCACGGCGGTCCCCTTCCTGTCGGTGGTTCTTG
>Ga0187860_1002551_pt1 | contig 14970 bp, 23 predicted proteins | sample June2016WEW_10_4_FD_132981 | JGI IMG/M metagenome (GOLD analysis project Ga0187860, IMG submission 132981) | Peatland microbial communities from SPRUCE experiment site at the Marcell Experimental Forest, Minnesota, USA - June2016WEW_10_40 | ecosystem: Environmental > Terrestrial > Soil >... | reverse complement strand
ACACCGGCGCGTAAGGTTGCAAGGACACGGGGACGATGAATCCGGCTTGAGGGGAAGCCGCGTCCGAGGCTGATCGGAATCATCACCGACTGGCCGCCGTCATTAAATGAGATATTTGGCCTTGTATTTATTGGACTTTTGGCGCGACCGAATCGCGGTAGGGACGCTCATTACTGAGCGCCCCCCGCACAGATCCGTACGTGCCCAATTCAGGCATACGGCTCCCACCTTGGGTGTTTGACGGCGAACCGCCTTTCCGGCCAGGGGTGAAGGATTCGCGGTTTGGGAAGCCAGTCGTTTGCCAGTTGCGTGAACCGTTCCCAACTCATGCTGTGCTTCTGGCTGCGTCGCCGGAGCGAGCGCTGCCAGAGTTCAGCGATAAAGTGGCGGAACGCGTGGAGCGCGCGACTGTTCGTCGGTACGGCGTGGTAATTGAAGTAGCCGCTGACGACCTGCTGCAGCCATTTCCCCTGTACGGGTATCGGCTGATGCATGCGCCGTCGCATTTCCTGTTTAATCGCTCGCAACTTCGCCCGCATGCGATCGCGTCGGGTCTTCCGTTTAAGCTGGAAAATGCCCCGGCGGGATTCGCCACAGATGAAGGTGAAGCCCAGGAAGCTAAAGCTCTCCGGTTTGCCAAGCCCGCGTTGAGCGCGCCGGTTCGCTGCAAAGCGACCGAACTCGATCAGTCGGGTCTTGTCCGGATGAAGCGACAGCGCAAACTTCTCCAATCGCTCACGCATCGCATCCAGGAAAGGTCGGGCGTCAGTCTCGTGTTCGAAACCCACGATGATATCGTCGGCATAGCGCACGATGATCATGTCGCCCGTGGCCTTATGCCGTCGCCAGCGCTCGGCCCACTGATCGACGACGTAGTGCAGGTAGATGTTGGCAAGCAACGGTGAGATCACCGACCCCTGCCCCGTCCCCTTATCACTGTCCGTCACGACCCCGTCTTCAAGGACGCCCGCCTTGAGCCATTTACGGATCAGGCGGATGATGCGCGGGTCGCCGATCCGGTGCTCAACGAAGCGGATGAGCCAATCATGGCTCACCGTATCGAAGAACGACTGGATATCGGCGTCCAGTACGAAGTTCACTTTTCTGCTGGTGATCCCAACGCAGAGCGCGTCAAGCGCATCGTGCGTGCCGCGTCCTGGTCGGAATCCGTACGAGAACCCGAGGAAGTCTTCCTCGAAGATCGCGTTCAGCACCGCGACCGTCGCTCTTTGGACGATTTTGTCTTCGAGTGCGGCGACCGCGAGCGGACGCTGTCGGCCGTCCGGCTTCGGTATGTACACCCGCCGGCTCGGTAGCGCCCGGTACGCTCCCCGATGGAGTCGCGCATGCAGATCCGCGAGATTACGCTCGAGGTTTGCATCGTACTCCTTCCATGTCAGACCATCCACGCCAGCAGCGGCGTCCTTCTTGAGTTCTTCAAACGCGTCCTCAAGCAAGGCGATGGTCAGATGGTGGAAGAGCGCAATGAACTTCTCCTTCTTCCTTTGCCTTGCAGCTTGCCGTACGCGTTCCAGCGCCTGTGACACGCCTTCCCGGTGCTGCGCCCGGCACGTGCTTTGCTGGCTCGCGTTCTCCTCGGCCTCCGCCCTTGGCTCTGCCGACTCCGCAACGGATTGCTCCGCCTTGTTCGTCGGCTTCCCAGCTACTATGGCGGAGTCTGACTTCTCGCGCCCGTGCGCCATCGGCTACGGCTCCTCGCCTTCCCGATGCGGACCGGTACGGCATAGCCGCCGGTCAGACGCGAGATCTCCCGGTTCCCGTGCAAAGAGCGTCGACACATGCCAGGGTCTCTGACCACGCCGGGTTGCCCGAGCACTCGCGCTGGCGTGCTCGACCATGTTGCCTTCCGCTATCTCTACAGCGTCGGCACCCAGGATATTCCTATCGCGGCTCAATGGCTGGCCTATGCCATCCCCTACCGACGCTTCAGCGCTGGCTCGCGGCGAGCGATGCACGGCTCGGGGACGATGCGGTTCGCTACTCCTTCATCGCGTCGGACTTCCACCGACTACTCCTCGCCAGTCTCCCGGCGCACAGAGATTCGAACTCCTGACCCCCAGATTCGTAGTTTTTATGGACCAGTTCCGCCTGGCCCTCGATGGTTCGCCTTTCGCGGCGGAGCAGGCACGATCAAGCCGCCGCCGATGCGTGCAGCAAGCCTCCGATTGCCAGTCGCGTGATGAGCTCGGTCAGTTCATCCGTGAATGGCTCGTCGGTGCCGATGCCGAACGGCTGTTGCGCGAACAGCTCGCGGTTCCGGACGAAAATGGCGCATTGGCCTGTCAGCCAGATGGCCACGCATAAGGCGACCCGTTTCTGGGTGCCCGGAGGCAGGAATCGGCGCACGATATCCACCGCAGTAGTCAGATAGGAGACTGTGTTCGTCGCCATAAACTTAAGGAAGATCTTGCTGGGATGTGCGCTCTCCAAGGCGAACAGCTGAATGTAGCGGCTCATCTCGTCGCGGAATAGCAGCGGCCGCAATTGCTGGTGCACGAAGGTTCGCAGAGCCTCCTCGCGGGAAAGCGACTTGAGCTTCTCCGGATCAAATCCCGCGTGTTCTGTTCTGTCAGCTTCTCGAACGCGGTTTTGAGCACTTCGAGGTACAGCTCGTCCTTGCCTTTAGAAATGATAATTGATGGCCGCCTGATTGACGCGCGCTTTGACGACGATGTCCCGGACGCTCGTACCCTGGAAGCCTTTCTCCGCGAACAAGCGGAGGGCGGCCTTGATAATGGCGCCGCGGGTGTTTTCAGCCGGACGGGTCATGGGTTTCCAATTCAAACGACTGTTTGAACGGATGTTCATAATACGTCCTCCAGCAGAATGCAAATCGCAAAACATCATAATTTGGCCTCAAACGAGTGTTTGAAATCCGAACGACCGTATGATATAAACGTTCGAGTTGGGCGACAGTGGTTATTCAGAGGGTCCTCTATGCTGGAGCGAACATCGAGGTTTGTCTTGGAGGTGTTGCCTTACGTGCTATCGGCGCTGATTGCGGCAGTCGTTGTGCCCGGGTTCCTCTGTTCACAGCTTCCCGGAACGAAGGCGGCGGTCACGCTAAACGTCCCCGGTCGAGGTGAGAATGTTCTTGGAATAATCCGCCAGGACCATGCCGCTTTTGCGCCCGACCCCATGTTATCGGACAGATCCGCCAAAACGGCCGGAGACAAGCTGGCATATCGCCAGGTGACCAGGTGAGGAGTTCGATATCTGGTGCGCGCGCCTACGAATCACAAAACTGAGGAGTCCTACCATGTCGCGCCATTGGCAAAGGGTTTCCAAGGCTATTCAAAAACTCGCCGCCCCCGTGCATCCGGTCAAAAGCGAAGGAATGTCCCCCTATGAGACTCACTATGTCCTCACAACCGATGAAGAACTCCGGCATCTCTACGATTTGGGAAAGAGCGATGCATGAGCACTATGCGGCTACCGGAATTACATAATGAAACACCGGATCGGTCTCGCTATTCTGTGGCCGGAGTTGATTCGAAGAAGGCTGATGGCGGTATTCGCCTCCTACCGGCCCGAATTACACTACATGCGCGGGCGGGGGCCGAAGTGGCGCGAGAAGCACGCTCGCCCGCCCGCTGAATGACCGACTCGGCTGGCCTCTTCATCATCCATTTTCGCAAGATAGCGCCCTAGCACTGCGCCGTAAGGTAAAACGGTTGCACGCTCGCGGTCTCCGTTGGGTGCGAGCTGTCCCCTTCACACCCGTTCTTTCCGGTCTGGAAGGCTCCAGCCCATTTCCGCTCTTGCCCCAAAAGCAAAAATATATTTGCACCGCGTTAAGTGTAGCGATGGGGCCACTCGTGACATTTTGCATTGCAGAAAAAGGCCGGGCATTTTTTAACATCGGATCACCCCGAAGTCGGTCACAGACCTGCCGATCAGAGCGTGATATTCTTCGCCGCATTGCAGCGGGCATAAGCTCATTGGGACGGGGACAATGGTAGTCGAAACCGAAAGGCGCCAATTCATATCCAGCCTCGGCGAAGCAACGATTGTTTGGCCGCTCGCGGCGCGTGCACAGCAGCCCGGCGCCGTGCGACGCATCGGCGTGCTGATGTCTGATGTCGAGACTAACCCAGAGGGACAGGCGCGCGTCGTTGCCGCTTTATGAACAACGGCGAACGCGACTTTGAGGATGTGCAGGTTCTCGAAGTTGTTGAGATAATTCCATAGAGCGTCGGAATGCACAGCGGACAACAGCCAGATGGAGGCGGGCGGCAGGCACCAGGACAGTCGATGCGCGCGCTCCACTCTGGGGTAGGCGCAACCGCCAGTTCCGAGGTCGTACCAGGGGCGAAAGCTCGCGAACAATCGATTCGCACCGTTTTCGCGGCGCTGATTCTGGTCCTGCTGCTGGCCGCGCTCGACCAGACCATCGTCTCGACAGCACTCCCAACGATCGTCGGAGAGTTGGGTGGAGTGACCCACCTGTCCTGGGTCGTCACGGCCTACTTGCTCTCCAGTACGATCGTTAGTCCGCTTTATGGGAAGTTCGGCGACACCCATGGCCGGAAGATTATCCTGCAAGTGGCGGTCGTCATCTTCCTTGTCGGTTCTGCACTATGCGGATTAGCGCAGACCATGTTGCAGCTCATCTTGTTCCGTGGTCTGCAGGGGCTCGGCGGAGGCGGACTGATCGTCACAACCATCGCTGTCGTCGGCGATCTCGTCCCGCCGCGTGAGCGCGGCCGCTACCAGGGCGTATTTGGGGCCGTATTCGGAGTTGCCACGATCATCGGCCCGTTGCTCGGCGGGTTCTTCGTCGATCACCTTTCGTGGCGGTGGATTTTCTATATTAACCTGCCAACCGGTGCACTCGCGCTCGCCGTAATCGGCGCTGTCCTGCACTCTCCATCGACTCGGCGACAGCACGTCGTAGATTACGTAGGTGCCGCGCTTTTATCCGTCTCGCTCATTGCCATCATTCTGTTCACGAGCCTTGGCGGCACGACCTTGCCATGGACATCGCGGATCACCGTCGGACTCATCGCACTCGGGCTCATTAGCGCGATCGCCTTTGTCGCGGCGGAAGCGCGCGCCCGCGAGCCGATCATGCCGCTGATCCTCTTTCGCAACGGCACCTTCGCGATCGCTAGTGCGGTTGGTCTGATCGTCGGTCTCTCCCTATTTGGTTCGATCACGTATCTGCCGATCTATCTCCAAGTTGTGAAGGGCGAAAGTCCCACGGCTTCGGGATTGCAGCTTATGCCAATGATGCTCGGCATGCTCGCAACCTCGATAGCGAGCGGCCGTATCATCAGCGCCTGGGGCCGCTATAAGCCGTTTCCTATTGCCGGCACCGCCATTATGACGGTCGGACTGCTGATGTTGTCGCGCCTTTCGGCCGAGCACGCTGTCTGGGAGACCTCCGTCGATGCCTTGGTGCTCGGCCTCGGTCTCGGTATGGTGATGCAGGTGCTCGTGCTCGCGGCGCAGAACAGCGTGGACTTCGAACATCTGGGCGTCGCCACCTCGGGAACGACGCTGTTCCGGTCCTTGGGCGGTGCACTGGGTGTCGCGATCTTCGGCGCGATCTTCGCCAATGGGCTGTACGCGCATTTGGTCGCGGTGATCCCGCCGGGCACCGCTATCCCGTCCGCGACGGATCCTGCTGGGCTTGCCGCGTTGTCGCCGGAGCTTCGCGCGGATTACATCGCTGCGCTAGTAGCCGCCCTGCAGCCCGTTTTCGTCATCGCCGCGATCGTTTCCGCAACCGCGTGCGGACTTGCTTTGCTTTTGCGTGAAGTGCCGTTACGCGGCATCGCCCCGGCGTCCGGCCAGGGCGAAGGCATTGCCATGTTGCGCGACGCCACATCGCTCGAAGAACTCGAGCGCATCATCACAGCGCTTCTGGCGCGCGAGAGCCGTTGGCGAATCTATGCCGACGTTGCAAGCCGAGCCAAGCTCGATCTGTCCGCTCCGGAGCTGTGGATGCTCGCCCGTCTCGGCGAGAGGGAGCCGTTAACGCTGGACTCATTCAGCGCAGATCTGAAAGTGCCGGTCCAGGCGCTCGAAGCGCCGTTGCAAGAGCTGCGCGATCGTAAGATCGTCGAAAAGAACGAGCTTGGAGAATTGCGGCTGACCGTGCTTGGGCTGGGGATGCGCAACCGTTTGATGGAAGCGCGGCGAAATGGACTGACCGATCTGCTTGCTCGCTGGGAGCCCAACAAGCATCCGGACGTTCTTGCGCTTCTCAACCGTCTAGCGGTGACGCTGGTGCGCGATCTCCCTGTTCCCGGCGCTCCTTAACTGTCAAATCGCACCCAACTGCGACCCCCGTTTCGCGTCCAAGAACGACCCCTTTGACGGAGCCGAGACCGGCGGCGCGGAGCCGCAGATAGCGGAGCGGAGCCGGTCTTGGCGGGCGGCGATTGGTGACCAGGAGGTTCATTGGTTCAACCTCATGTGGCCGACTATTTGGCCTGCGATCACATCCATCCGACACCCTCTGTTATGCCGCCGTTGGGAGCGGTCGGGCGCTCCATCCTGTTGGAGCTACGCCCGTGTTTGCGTGCAATAGAATCATCATATCTAAGGATGACGCATGGGCCGGTTGCCGATCAAGCCTCAATAGCGCTGCATGGGTCCGCCTGGCTTCGCGGCTGCCCCATGCTTTTATTGCTTCCGTGCCTTCCGCGCGCCGCTTCCCGCCGCCCTGGACGATCGATGAGGCGAACGACGCCTGCTTCATAGTCCGCGACAACACCGGCAGGCGCTCGGCTATTTCTATTTCGAGGATGAGCCCGGCCGGCGATCAGCGGCCAAGCTGCTCACCAGGGACGAGGCGGCAGATGGCGGCGACTTTCGCCAAGCCGCCGGAGCTGCTGCTGCAGCGGCCGAGACACTAATGGGGTGCAGCGCGAGCGGCGGATTGACCTGCCGATGCCGCGTTCACCGTGGGTTCATTTGAACCACGATAATCCAGACTAACTGTCTACTACCAGGAGAAATTACATGAAGAAGTTTGCTATTGCCTTGGCGGCCTTCGTTTCGCTTGGCCTCGCCGTTCCTGCCGTTGCGATGGAAAAGAAGGACACGATGCCCGCCGAGAAGATGGTCGTCCATCACCACCACCACCATCATCATCACCACCACCATCACATGATGAAACCAGAACCGAAATCGTGATAGCGGTCATTAGTCGAGCGGCGGGGCTGGTTTGATGGCGCGGGGCGAGCATGCAGCCTGCGCCGCGCCGCTTCCCGCCGCCCTTTTGAAACCCGCATTGGCGGCCCTGCATGACATCGGCTACAATCTTGATGGGGGTTACGGATGCTAAAGGTCGGGGAATCGTAGTGAGAACCATCCATCCACTTATCTGCTGCATAACTCTTGCCTTGACCGCGAGCGCAGGTGCAACTCCGGCGGGAGACGATTTTCCGCTCACCGGAAGTTACACGCAGAACGTCCCGTGCAAAGGTGATGGCAGCGACCCCACCGAGCTTCAGGTGAAAATCTCCGCCCAGGAGATCCATTCCAAGGTCGGCGTCTGCACTTTCCTCCGTACTAAGCACGACGGTAAAAGCGTTGATGCGCAGCTCGAGTGCCAGTTTGCCGCCGGACCCATGTTGGGCGACGTCACTTTCACGATGCAGGCCGACAGTACGGTCAAATTCGTTGATCGCGACCAGAACTATCGCTCGGTCCTTTATCGCTGTCCGCAGTAACCGGCCGGAAGGTGCCCTCCACGCGCTCGCGCCATCGCACCCCGCAGGACACTGTGGCATTGTTGCCGGAGCTTCGCCGGGAGGAGGAGCCGGCCAGCGATTAGCTGCCAAGCTGCTCACCGAGGATGAGGCACGGCGAATGGCCGTGAACTTTGCCAAGCTGCCGGAGCTGCTGCAGCGTCATTAACGGTGCGAAGTGGTCAGTCGCCTGCACCACCTTCCGGTGCTAGTGCAGGCTCATAGCCCTTTGGCACCTGAAAAAGCTCCGCCGGCTGCGGGCCGTACTTCACCGAGCGCGCTTGCATGACGGTCTTGCCATCGACCACAAGGCGGAGCAGCACGCCATCTGCCGTCAAGCAGGCTGTGTGGGTTTCTGTGTCCGCCGTCCACGACCAATCGACGCATTTCAGTCCTGCCACCGTGGATTCTTCCCGCGCGTCAAGCGCTGTCCCCTTCTGCGGAGACATGGGCATACGCGGTGACCCCTCGAACTTTCGATAGGTGCGATTTGCGGGGTTGAGCAGTGTGAACTCGCCTTTATTCCGGTCAAAAATCGTGGTGGACTTGTCTGCCCCGTCAACGCGCTGCAAATGTTCGCTCGCCAACCAACGACGACGACTGATGACCGGCGGCTGATCCGGCCGCGTGATCTGGTAAGTGATGTCCACGTCCCGCGTCGGCATTACTTGGGGTTGGTCATCTGCGCCAGACGCCGCTGTACCAGTCACCGCCAATACAAGGGCGGCAATCAAGAGCATGCAGCGGACTTGGCTCATTTGCGGCCCTGCACCTGACCACCGCGACAGACATTACAACACAGTCCAGACGAAATTGCGGCTGTAGGCGCGCCAGAGACCTGCAGCTTCGGGTGCGGCTGCCGCGACGGCCAGCCACGCGCATGCCCGATCTGGCGTAGGCGGGCGACGCCCCAAATTACCGGCTCCCTCCCCGCGGCAGAAGGTGGCCATTCGGTGATTAGCTGCTAGCTATGCGCTAGCTAGATCTTGCTTACGCTGGACTGGTGGCGCTCTAAGTCGTTGAATTTATTTATTGGAGCGGGCGAAGGGACTCGAACCCGCGACCCCAACCTTGGCAAGGTCGTGCCCTATGGCGTCTACGACATCGCTGCCAATGCTGGTTGCGTGAGCGTCGGCATCGACCACGACACGGCCGAATTCGCGGTCAACGCCATAAAGCGCTGGTACGACACGATGGGCCGCGAGCGCTACCCCACGGCCGAGACTTTGATGATCACCGCCGACGGCGGCGGCGCCAATGGCGCGCGCGTCCGGCTGTGGAAGATCAAACTGCAGGAATTCGCCGACGCGACCGGATTGACCCTCTCGGTGTGCCACTATCCGCCAGGCACATCGAAGTGGAACAAGATCGAGCATCGCCTATTCTGTCACATCACCCAGAATTGGCGCGGCAAACCACTGACCAGCCGTATGACCGTGGTCGAGCTAATCGCCGCAACCACCACAAAAACCGGCTTGCAGGTCCCGATGCGAACTCGACACCAATGCCTACGCCAAGGGCATCAAGGTGACCGACGCAGAAATAGATACTCTCAACATCACTGCTAACGCCTTCCACCCAGAGTGGAACTACACCATCTCACCAAGACCGCCGAAACCACTAACCTGATGCAATAATTGTTGGGCGTCGCCTAAGGCAAAGCTGCATGATCCGCCAGCCGTACTCGAACCTCCGTCCAGCTGTCCGAAGCCCATGCCCATGCTGTTGCGATCGCCTTCTTGGAAGCTGACCGCCTGGCGCAGACGCGGCGCGGCCAATTAAGCAAAAAGAACAACAGCCGGTCCGGCCAGACGCTCGGCCCGGATTCCGCCGCGCCGGCGCCGCTCGGCTCCGCCGCGCGCGCGTGAAAACGCACAACGAAGAGGGCACAGGGCCAATGTCTTGCCGGCCTTCAGGACGTGGCAATCCCCGACGCCGTACCACCCATCATTCGCGGCCATCTCGAGCCAGATCGAAGGTCATGACGCCTTCTTGATTGCGAGGCCGCTCCAGCACCTCCGGGTGGCGCAGCGTGCGGACTGTATCGTTGTAACCCGCGCGCCAGTGCTCCTCCATGCTCCGGCGAGAAAAGTCATAGTCCTTCGAACTGTCCTCGTACTGACGGGAACGATAGATCAACTGAACCAAATTATACACCTTCCGATCGGCATTCCGGCTGAGAAATTCAGCCTCGGGGGTCTTCCGAAGTTCCTCCGACACCTGCTGGAGGAGACTCGCGAGTGCGTTGCGCAATCTCTGCAAATCCTTGAACCGATCGGAATTGGCGCGCGTGCGACTTGAATACTGGATTTCCTTTTGCCGCGTCATGACTTCAGCTATGTTGCGCGGGAGGTCCCCGCGAGCGCTCCAGAGATCGATCTGGAAGGCAAGCGTATCCTGGCGCGGACCGTACTCCAGCACCCACTGCAACGGCGTGTTCGAGACAATACCGCCGTCCCAGTAGTGTTCGCCCTCGATCTCGACGGGTGGGAAGGCAGGCGGCAGAGCACTGCTCGCCATGACGTGTTCGGGCCCGATGTGATGCGTCGTCGTGTCGAAATATACGAAATTACCGGTTCGCACATTGACGGCGCCAACGCTGAATCGCATGTCCGCCTCATTGATGCGATCAAAATCGACCAGACGCTCGAGCGTCAACCGGAGCGCGTCGCATTCGTAATAACTCGTCGCGTGCGGACTGCCGGGCGGATGCAGCCACGGTCCTGGCAGGCGCGGAGCAAAGAATCCGGCCACTCCTCCCCACGCGACCGATGCGGCGCTTAGTCGGTTGGTCAGGCTTTGGCCAATGTCTCCCCTCATCAAGAGCGGGAACAGGTTGTGGCACCAGTCCCAACGCGGGTCAGAACTGACGCTCTGCCAGAACTCGCGAAGTCGCTGCACGCGTACGTCCGGAGCATTGCCAGCGATAAGCGCGGAGTTGACGGCGCCGATCGAGATGCCGGCCACCCAATCCGGCTGCAGCCCCGCCTCGGTTAGCGCCTCGTAGACGCCCCCCTGATACGCGCCGAGAGCGCCGCCGCCTTGCAGGAGCAACGCGATGCAGTCGAAGGGCGGTCGGTTGTCAAGCCTATGAGATTTCCTACGCATGTCCGTTCGCTCATGGCCTCCGGAGATTTCAGGATTTCAGATCGCCCCACTTCGCAGAGACTTTCACCATAGCTTCGCTAGAGACTTTCACCACAGCAGGTGCGGTACGGCTGGCGAGGATGGTAGTCGGATGTAGTCGGATGGTGATGACATCGTAGCGAGCGCACACAGCAGCCGCCTTGGTCGCGCGGCAAAAAATCACGCGACAGATGGACGCGGTGAAAGCTACGATCGAACTTACGCTCCTTGTCTTCCATCTCGGTCTTCTTTTCGCCTTTGATGGTGAGAACGCCGTTCGCGGCCTCGAAAAAGTGTTCCGGGCCATGTTACAGGCGCCGTGCTGGGAGGGGCCGCTTCTGCAGGCCTTTAAGCATTTCCTTGTGAAGCACATTGAATTTGATAGCGATCCGAACGCGGGACACGGAGCGCTATGTCGGCACCTCACGCCGGACGACCGAGTGCTGCCGTTCTGGACAGCGTTCGAGTCGATGCTTTTGGAAGCCGTTCCTCGATTGGTACGTGGCTCTTGACCTATCCGGTCATCGAATACGGCCTCGGCGTGCACCGGCGGGCTTTGTCCAGATGGCTGATCTGAGGGTAGTGGGCTCCTTTAACCCACTACCGATCTGAGACTCGGCTCCGCGCAGGCTTGCTGAGACCGCCGATCACCGCTCGCCGACGGGCGCGTCTTATGAGAGATGAGGGAGGCCTCCCGGATCGGTAATCAGAAGGTGGTCTCAAGCCGCGGCAAGCTGCCGCCGTCAAAAGCAACTGTGAACATTGTGAAATGCCCAAAGCCGGGCATCGTGCATCGCACCAAAATTCATCCATCAATGGCAGAATCGGGTCAAAAGCGACCGAACGACATCGATAAGAAGAGCCTTCCCGGCGCCAAAAACAGAAATGATGGCCGCAAGTGCCTACTGAAAAGGAGATCGAGGCCGAGGCAAAGAAACAATGTTTGCGCGCTTTCGAGCCCTATACCACCACGATGTGAAGATCGACATCGATAGGCTTGACCACCCACAATCGGCCAAGCTTGGACATCGTCTACCTTACCGGTAGATCAGGGCCTTAGGATCATTGTAGGCGGTCTGTTTTAAACCGAACCTAGCGTCGTCAGGTCTTTTTCGCGAACGGGCTGCTGGCCGGCTTGCCCTGGCCTTGCGCCGCCTTGTAGGCCGACACATTGGCCTTAGACTGGTTTTTGTCCGCCTTCGGTTTCCTATTTTCCTTATTGCCTTTTTGAGCCTTCGACATGGCGCTCCTCCTGATTGAAAGCCCGAACGCTTTGCGTTGGTGTCTCGATTGTTTTCAGGCTGCGCCTTTACCGAGACAGAGTCGAGCGAAATGGCGGACGCTGACAGCTTGTGGGTGATACGTAAGAGCTTCAGGAAGCGTCCGAATGTTTCTTCTCGCTCGCTTCCTTGGCCAACCGGAGAGCCTTCAATCGCGCGTTCTTTTCACGAATAATCTTTGCTTGGACTTCGTAGCCCACGCTGAGATTGTGATTCTCCCGTGCAGCCTTCTCCAGCCGCGATGGCGTTCGCGTATTCTTCCTACTAGCAGCCATGGTTCGCCCTTTTTCTGGCAACCAAGGGCTGATCGGAGTCCGCTGCGACCCCTTGGTTTTTCTCCGCCGCCTCCTTGTCCAATCGAAGCACTTTTAAACGTGCGGTCTTTTCGCGAACGGCGTGGCCCTCAACCTGATATTCGAGCACTGCCTTTGCGCCATCTCGATCCCGCTCTTCCTTCTTGAAACAAGCTTCTGCCCATTTTCGCGCCTTATCTGAATTCATGCGAATGTCTCCTGTGCGGCGATCACGCCACAAAACACTCCGCCTTTGCGGCGCAAATTGATATTACATCTGAGTTGGGAGTGAGGCGTATGTAAGCACTAATCGGACAAAGAAAAGCCCCGCGCACGTGTGTGGCGGGGCTGAGTTCGCAGCGTAGCTCAGGTGCAGAGCTGCAAAGTTCAAAAGCTGTTATTTTCTCGGCGAATTCACCTCACGGATTTTGGAAGGTAGGGCGGTATTTGGTGGCTCAGTTGAGCCGTGGAAGGGGATTGGTTCGGCTGCCGTTACACAGTATGCGGCTTTGTCGGCGTTAGCTGAATTTCGCGCATGTCTCCGTGATGTACTCTGGCTACCTTCCCATTGTTCCAGGCGATCGTGACCGCATCCCAACTTGTTTCGGTGACAATGCCGCTGTCAGCGGCATCTCCCCGCCAGTAAACGCGGGTGTCCTTCTTGAGGGCTTTGGATTCGTCGACTGTCATTGTTACTCATCCCGATGCATCAGCGTCGCTGGGGGCAACGATCGCACAAAGATCAGCGTTGAATCTTTAGATTTTCTGCCGATGTTTTTCCCTTGTTCGCGACTTCCTCGAATTCGACAACCTGCCCCTCGTTGAGACCACTACGGCCGGCTCTCTCGACAGCCGAGATATGAACAAACACATCTTTTCCGCCACCCTGTGGCTGAATAAATCCATAGCCTTTTTGCGAATTGAACCACTTCACCGTGCCGCTAGCCATTTTCAAACTCCACCGTTGCGATTCTACGATAGCCTCGCGAGCCTGCGATAACAACGCCGATGGCGCCTTATCCGCGTTAGTCAGTCGTCTTGGCGGGGATTTCAGTCCAGCAATACTTTACGGATTTCGGAAGTGGCCGGGCCAAATCAAGACATTTCGCGACGGCGCTCGCTTATGCCGAGCTACTTCGGCCATGGCGTGGCACCTTTCTCTCGATCAGCGACGTGCGTGCGAGACCCGCACATGAGCGGTCATTTCGGACGAACCTTGGGCCGCATTAGCCAGCCTGCCAAATGAAGTCCGCCCTGTCGAAGGAGGGCGCCTTGGTATAGGACGCTGTGGGACTAGCTCGCCGGCGTGGTCAAAGCCCATTGCGCGGCGGCAGCAATAGCCGCCGGCCTGGCCAGTGCCCATCTTGGATTCGGTGTGGCGCGTCGGTATCTTTCAAAATTCCAATAAGAGAAAATGCGCGACGGCGAGCGGTAGCGCGCTGGTCGGCCTGCCGCCCGAACGGGCCAACGAGGGAAGGTTTCAAGATGACCGGCGGTGATGACGACTATGGTGACGCGTTCAAGAAAGCCAAGCTTGAGCACGACCAACAGCGGGAAAGTCCCACGGAGGCCAAGCGTTTGCAGGCGGAAGCCGATTCAGACGTCGCTGTATTGAGCAATGTGGAGCTGCCCCAGCTACAGACCGCTTCTCAGAAGTTGGAGCCGCTCGGCGGCAAAGTAGAAATTCGGCAGTACGGTCGGACCGGCAAAACGCTGCGGCCCACGTCGGTTGCTTTCCGCATAACGGATCGGCAGGATCAGCAAGAGCAGCCGGGCTATAAGGGCCACGAAAGCCGCGTCTATTTGATAGTTCCGCGCCGGGGAACGGTTACCGTCACGAGCGGCAACGGTTTCGACCTGTTAGGCCAACCGAAGCAACCCAAGGACGTAAGTGAGGAGGTTGGTATCCAGCGACGCGATGACGTCACAACCGAGAATGTCAAAAAACTAATCATGCGTGCGATCGAGGAATACCGAAACGATCGCGACGCACCCGGCGAGCGGATAACAACGATCACCTGAAAAACTTGCTAAAATCCTACGCCAAGCAATGGGAGCACCCGCTGCGGGATTGTCACTCGTTTAGGCGTAGCGGACAACGATACATTACGATCCGACAGAGGGCATTTGCTCGAGCCGGTTTAGAGTCATGGGCTCGCGTTCCAGCGCGGTGAGAAAGCGGTCAGCCCAGTGTTGGATGTCGTTGTGCGAGAGCACCCGAAACAGCGCGTCGTGCCGCTCGCGCCGCTGGGCCAGTGGCATCGAGAGCGCCTGCCCGATGGCCGCCGCAACGCTGGGCAACTGCTGGAGGAAGCTCACCGCATCGAGCGGAGCTTCCGGTTTCGCAATTTCCGGGCGAGCGCAGCGAGCTACGGGGTCGGCTTGGACAACAGCCCGATCGCCAAATCCGCCGAGTTAAGCGCGCGCGTTAACCTTTATGGCACACACGTCTCGCGCGTGCGAGGCGGAGCCGAGCGACGCGCTCCGCGATCAGACCGACCCGCTCGAGCCGGCTGGGCGGCGCTTCGCCAATTTCTTTTTAGTTTT
>Ga0187860_1002544_pt1 | contig 14995 bp, 7 predicted proteins | sample June2016WEW_10_4_FD_132981 | JGI IMG/M metagenome (GOLD analysis project Ga0187860, IMG submission 132981) | Peatland microbial communities from SPRUCE experiment site at the Marcell Experimental Forest, Minnesota, USA - June2016WEW_10_40 | ecosystem: Environmental > Terrestrial > Soil > Wetlands... | reverse complement strand
CGGGGGGTTCGCGCAGGACCAGGCGATGCTGATCGGAGCTCGTGCGACCCAGGGCCTGGGCGGGGCGATCCTCTCCCCCGCCACGCTCACGATCCTCACCACCAGGTTCACCGATCCGAAAGCGCGGACTCGGGCGATGGGCATCTGGAGCGCCGTGGCGGGTGCAGGAGGCGCTACGGGGGCTCTGCTGGGAGGCATCTTGACCGAGGAATTGTCGTGGCGGTGGATCCTGTTCATCAACGTGCCGATCGGGGTGGTGACGTTCGTGGCAGGTCGGGCGTTCCTGCGGGAAAGCCGCGCCGTCGGCGAGCGCCAACCGCTCGACGTAGCCGGCTCGGTGCTCATCACCGCTGGTCTCACGGCTCTTGTGTTCGGGGTCGTGCGCACGACGAGCGTCGGCTGGGGCTCGTGGCAGACGCTCGTCGCCTTGGTGGCCGCGGCTGGGCTCATCGGCTCGTTCGTGCTGCACGAGGGCCGCGTCGCCAAGGCTCCCCTCATGCCGCTGTCGTTGTTCCAGCGCCGCTCGATCTGGACCGCCAACCTCGTGATGTTCCTGCTGTCGGGGTCGCTGTTCTCCATGTGGTTCTTCGTCTCGCTGTACCTGCAAGAGGTGCGCGGCTACACACCGATCGGGACCGGATTGGCGTTCATACCGCAGACTCTCACGATCATCATCGGCGCCCAGCTTTCGTCCAGGCTCGTGCTCAGGCTCGGCCCTCGTCCGATCCTCATCGCCGGCTGCCTGTTCGCAGCAGCCGGGCTGTTCTGGCTCTCGGGGGTGGGCACGGTCACCGGTTACTGGTCGGACTTCTTCGTGCCGAGCTGGATGATCACCCTCGGCCTCGGCCTCTCGTTCACGCCGTTGGCCTACGCAGCCACCGCCGGCGTGGCGCCGCGTGAGGCCGGCCTGGCTTCGGGTCTCGTCAACACGTCGCGACAGATTGGGGGCGCGGTCGGCCTGGCCGCGCTCGCGACCGTGGCGACGACTCGCACCCACGATGTCCTCAACGCCGTCGGCGTGCTCTCGGCGATGACGTCGGGCTACACGCTGGCGTTTCGCATCGCGTCGGTCATCGCCATCGGTGCAGCGGCGGCTGCCCTCCTCGTGCCGGCGCGGGCGCGGTCGATCGTCGAGGTCACTGGATCGGTCGCGCCGGCCGTCGCGCCGGCCTCGGACTAGGCGGCCGGGCGCGGGCTAGACCGCCAGCTTCGGCCTAGATCTTCTTAGATCTTCTTAGTCCACGGGTCTCTGGATCTTGGGACAAGTTTCAGGCTGCCGCTCCGAGTCTTGAGTTCGTGACGTAGTCACCAAGCACACGTTCGACGGTGGCAAGCGCGCGCCACAGCTCAATTGGTGCGGGAGGCTTGTCGGCGTCGAGCAACGGCCCAAGGAGCCGGGCGTGAAGCTTGGTGTAGAAGACGGCCACGCGGATGCCGTCTGGAGTGAGGTTGTAGGAGTTCGTGCCCGGCCGTCGCTCGATCAGCCCGTGCAGGCGGAGGCGCCGCAGGTCGCTGGGTTGGCGCGCCATGCTTGATATGCCCTTGACAACCCCGCGCCCTGTCGCCAGGCTCTCGCGGTGACGTCGTGTTCCGAAAGAGCTGTTCGTCACGTGAGCCGGAGCCTTCCTGGTAGATCGACGAGATCGTCGCCGAACTCGGTGACGCCATCGTGGAGGTTGGCGCCCGTAGCGCTGGCCGGTCGGTAAGGGCGCTCATGCGCGCACGTGAGTTGGGGATCGTCATCGGAACGGGAACACCTGGGCCCTTCAACGCCATCACGGATGTCGGCGGAGTTCGGGTCGGCCAGACGACCCTCATCTCAGGCGACGGCCCCCTGGTTGTGGGCCAAGGACCGGTCCGCACTGGCGTGACCGTCGTGCTGCCTTGCGACGAGGTCGGCACAGCGACGCTGTTCGCCGGGTGCCACCGCCTGAACGGCAACGGAGAGTTGACGGGCCTCGAGTGGGTACGGGAGTCCGGCCTCCTCACCTCCCCGATCGCGATCACGAACACGAACAGCGTCGGTGTCGTCCGCGACGCGCTCGTCGCCTCCGCGATCGGGAGCCAGGCGGCACGTGGCATCTACTGGAGTCTCCCAGTGGTCGGCGAGACCTGGGATGGCGCACTCAACGACATCAACGGCATGCACGTGTCGACCGAGCACTGCTGGGGAGCAATGGCTTCCGCGGCGAGCGGCCCGGTGGCCGAGGGCAACGTCGGTGGCGGGACTGGAATGATCTGCCACGGGTTCAAGGGCGGCGTCGGCACATCGTCTCGCGTCGTCGATGCTCGACGAGGCGGCTACACCGTCGGTGCTCTCGTCCAGGCCAACCACGGCCGTCGTGAGCGTCTGACCGTCGCGGGTGTTCCCGTCGGCGTGGAGATACCGGTGACCGACGTTCCCGCGCCGGCCGGGCCGGGGCCAGCACCGGGTGCGGGCTCGATCATCGTCGTCGTGGCGACCGATGCCCCACTGCTCCCTCATCAATGCACGCGGCTGGCTCAGCGAGCGGGGTTGGGCATCGCCCGCGTGGGTGGCGTCGGAGAGCACTTGAGCGGTGACCTGTTCATCGCCTTCGCGACCGGGAACGTGGCGCCTCGCGGCGGTGGAGGCAGCGGAGGCGAGCCGGACCGGACCCGCGACCCACTGACCTCCCGAGTCACGATGCTGGCCGACGAGAACATGACCGCGCTGTTCGACGCTGTCGTCGACGCCACTGAGGAGGCGATCGTCAACGCGCTCATCGCCGCCGAAACGATGACCGGCCGCGATGGCGTGACCGCCCACGCGTTGCCACATCTGCGTCTCGTCGAGGCGATGCAGAAGTACGGCCGGGTGTGAGCCGACGGTCGGCCCTATCGCCACTTCTGCCGCTGCCCGCGCGACTGGAAATCGTCGATTCCGACCGGTGGACGGCACTCCGATCGATGCGGCCCGTCCTCGTTTCTTCGAGAATACTACGAACATTTGTTCGCATCTGTGTGACTTTCTGGGTATACTGAGTGATATGGCGATCGGCGTTGCAATCTCCAAACAGGAACGCCGCAGCCCGGTCATTGTCTGCGCTCTGGACGACGTTGGCGAGACACTCACATTGACAAGCTCCATGGACGAGCTCGGTGCGACTTCCGAGGGTGGGAGCGAGCCGTGGGAGCTGCAGGCGACAAGGGACTCGTGCAGAGGCGGAGGCGGCAGCGAGCCGAGCGAGCCGATCGACGTCGTCGACTTTGATTGGCCCGAAGTGGTCGAGCCTCTGCTGGAGGCGGAGACCCAGGAGACGGAACGCACATCAGGCGAGGTCGTCGACGCGCTTGATCAATTCTTCGGGTTGATGACAGCTACAGAGCGGAAGTTCCTTGAGGAGCTGCGGTACCTCGACACCAACGAGCTGTACCGAGAGGACGGCGCCCGCTCGGCGGCGGACTGGCTGGTCGAGCGCTACCGGATCAGTCGTGAGCGGGCTGCCGGGTTCGTGTCGGTGGCGACCAGGTTGCCAGACCTGCCGAATCTGAGTGGGGCATACGAGGCGGGCGAGCTCTCCATCGACCAGCTGAAGCCGTTGGTGAAGGTGGCCGACGAGGAGAGCGACGAGTTTCTCGCCCTGGAGGCCCCGGGTTGGTCGGAGCAGCAGTGCCGCGTCGTCGCGCGACGCCTACGACAGATCGACGCACGCGAGGCGCACCAAGAGAGGCGCCAGCGCTCGCTCCGGACGTTCTGGGAGGACGATTGGCTGGTCCTGTACGGCCGCATCCACGGCGACGCCGGAATGGTCGTCGAAGAAGCGCTCCGTCGCGTTGCTGATCAGGCCCCCAAAGACACCGAGACCGGTCACTTCGAGCCTTACGACGCCCGGATGGCCGATGCGCTCACGCAGATCGCCTCACAATCCCTAGGGTCCGACGCCTCGGGTGAGGCGGATGCCGCAACAGTCGTCTGCCATGTGGATGTCCTGACCGTCGCAGGGCTTGACGGCCATGCGGAGCTGGACGGCTTTCATCAGATCTCCGTCGAGACGGCACGCCGGCTGCTGTGCGACTGCAGATTCCAGATCGTGAAAGAGAACGAGAGCGGCGAGGCCGTCGGTCTCGGGCGGATCACCCGGATTGTGCCGTGGTGGCTGAGACGATTACTGCACCTCCGAGATGGAGGGTGTCGATGGCCCGGCTGCCCGAGAACCGCCTGGGTGGACCGGCATCACATCGAACACTGGGGCGACGGCGGCCCCACGGACCCGGACAACCTCCTCGAGCTCTGCCGGCATCATCACGGCTGCGTACACGAGGGTGGCTGGCTGGTGGAGGGTGAGCCTTCCGGAGAGGTGCGGTTCGTAAGCCCAGCTGGCAGGGTGCTGGCGTCGCGACCGACGCCGCTTCGACCTGACATCGCCAAGCGGTTCGGATTGACGCGCAGACCTGCGGCTCCGGACACAGCGGCTGCCGAATTCCGCCGTCCGGGCGCGACTCACCCAGCCCAGGGCTACCCGTCGAGGCAGCCGCCTGGCGAGCCCGACGATGACTGCTCCCGGGGCGAGCGATGATGGGGGTGTGAGCCGCCCACCGAATTCACATGAGGGCGTGGCGCCCGATGAGCCGGTTGAGGGGGCCGGCGGCGGCGAGCGTGCTGACGACGAGGCCGGTTGGGCAGGCGGGGCCGGCGGCGGGGCCGACGACGGCGGGCGTGCCGGCGACCTCGAGCGCGGGGCCGGCGGCGGGGCCGACGACGGCGGGCGTGCCGGCGACCTCGAGCGCGGGGCTGGCAACTGGGCGGACGACCAGTCCATCTCGGATGGGCTGGTCGAATTGGTGATCGGAGCGCCGGCAGCAGGCGGGGGGTGCGTGGCCCACCTGGATGAAGGACGGGTGGCGTTCGTGCGCCACTCGCTGCCCGGTGAGCGCGTCCTGGCCCGGATCACCCAGGAGACGAGCAAGTTCGTTCGCGCGGATGCTGTCACGATCCTCGAGCCCGTAGCCGGCCGGGTGCGGCCGCCGTGCCGTCATGCCGGTCCCGGCCGGTGCGGCGGCTGCGACTGGCAGCACGCGGCACTCCCGGTCCAGCGTGAGATGAAGGCAGCGTTGGTATCCGAACAGCTGCGGCGGATCGCCGGGATCGACTATCCGGTCACGGTGGAGGCTGTGGCGGGCGACGACCGCGGCCTGAGATGGCGTACCCGCGTGCGCTACTCGGTACTCCCGAGAGGGCGCCTCGGGTTCCGCCGGCACCGCTCGCACGAGATCTATCCGGTCGACCGCTGCCTGATCGCCGCACCAGGCATCCAAGCGCTGGCGCCGGAACAGCTCCTGTGGCCGGGCGCGGAGGAGGTCGAGGTATTCGCTCCCGAGCCTGACGGCGAACGCGTGGTCGGCGTCTGGTCCAGACGGCACGCCCGAGTCGACGTCCCCCGATTGGATGCCGATCTCGTCGTGGACGGCCGCACGGTGCGAGAGCCGACCCAGTTGCAGGTCCAGGTGCTTGGGCATCGTTTCGAAGTCAGCGCCGGCGTCTTCTGGCAAGTGCATGCGGGCGCCGCCGTAGCTCTCGGGCAGGCGATGCTGGAACTTGCGGCGCCACAGCAGGGTGATGGTGTGGCCGATCTCTACTCAGGCGTCGGGCTGTTCTCGGCGCTGCTCGCCGACGCCGTGGGCGAAGGTGGCCACGTCCTCGCAGTCGAACGCGATCGACCGGCTGCCGACGATGCTCACCACAACCTCGCCGGCTACCCGCACGTCGACGTCGTCTGCGCTGCCGTCACGCCCGAGCTGATCGTCCGCGAGCTCAAACTGGCGGATCTGGCGGTTCTGGACCCTCCCCGGCAAGGAGCCGGTCAAGCGGTGACGGCCACCCTCGCGGCTATGAGGCGCTTGCAACGGATCGTCTATGTCGCTTGCGACCCTGCCTCGTTCGCCCGGGATCTGCGTGTGCTGCTCGACGCAGGCTGGGCGCTAACAGCACTGCGAGCGTTTGATCTGTTCCCCATGACTGAGCACGTCGAACTCATGGCGGTCATCGACCGGCCGTCCGGGGTGAGTCCTTGAGCGGTTGGCAGCTCAGCTCGGACTCCCCGCTGCTCGGGCTCGCCGATCGCGGTCGCGCCCAGTTCGCCGTCGACCCCGAACCGGTTCGCGAGCTCGCCGAGGTCGACGGTCTGCTCGCCGGAGCCGCCGAAGTGGACATCACTCCCCCACCGGGGATGCCGAAAGCCGGGTACTCGAGCAACGCCACCGATGGGATCGGCTTCCGGACGAGGCTTCGCGCCCGGGTTCTCCATCTGAGAGCCGGCACGTCGTCGCTCGCGCTAGTGCAGTGCGATCTCCTCGGTGGATCGGCTGTGTTGCAGCACCTGGTGGCCAAGTCTGTCGCCCAGTCGACCGATGTCGACCTGAACGGGCTGTTCATCGGCGCGACGCACACGCATGCAGGCCCCGGGCAGTTTCTCGGTACGGACTTCTACAACCGCTTCGCCTCCAATCGGCCCGGGTTCGATCCAGCCTGGTCTCACTTCCTCGTCGAGCAGATCGCCGGCGGGGTTGTCGAGGCGGTCGAGCAACGCCAGCCGGCGCGGCTCGCTACCGGCTGCGTCCCGGTCTGGGGTTGGACGCGCAACCGATCACTCGAACCACATGTCACCAACGAGTCCGTAGCCGACAAGCGGACCGCCGCCCACCGCAAGTTCATGGCGATCAACCCGCTCCTCCACCTCGTGCGCGTGGACACCAGCGACGGGAGCCCGCTAGCCGCCATGGTGCTCTTCTCCGTCCACGGAACCGGAATCTCGGTTGCCGCACGCGAGTACAACGCCGATGTCTGGGCGTACGTCACCGGTTCGCTGGCGGACCATATCGAGCGATCGCACGGTACTCGTCCGGTCGTCGGCGCGGTGCAGGCCACGCACGCGGACGTCGCGCCGGCGATCCGACCGGGAGCTGCCGGGTATCTCGAAGCTCGACGGGTCGGCTGTGGCATCGGCGAAGAGGCGAGCGCGTTGTGGGAGACGCTGGAGCCGCACCTCACCGCGCACGTTGTGCTCGGTGCAGCCTTGGACGAGGTCGACCTCGATTCCAGCTCGACGATCGATGGGATCACCCTTCCGCGCCGGCCCGCCGTCGGCGCCGCCCTCGTGGCCGGAGCAACCGAGAACACGACGCCGGTGATCCACCGCATCCCGCCGTTTCGTGCCGGTTCACCGCGGCGCTACCGGCCTGACGACGAGCACGGCGCAAAATGGGTCCTCGGATCGAGGTGGCTGCAGCCGCTCATCCTGCCGTCGAAGCGGTTTCCCCGCGTCCTGCCGATCCAGATCATCCGGATTGGTCATCTCGCCGTAGTCGGGATGCCGTTCGAAGTGACCGTCGAGGCCGGCCGCCGCATCCGAGCGGGTGTCGCCGCCGAACTGGAGCACAGCGGCGTAGCGGAAGTGACGGTGTCGTCGGTGGCCAATGAGTACTGCGGCTACGTCACCACCGCCGAGGAGTACGAGCTCCAGCACTACGAGGGTGGGCACACGTTGTACGGGCCAAAAACGGAGGGTTTCTTGACCGCCCACGCCGAGCGCCTTGCCCGCCAGCTCGCATCAGGTCGGCGCGTTGCCAGGGGAAGTCGCCGCACCTTCGATCTGCACCTGCACCGGTACCTGCCGCGGCCTACCGGTCGGGCGACCGTCGGCCGGCACTTTCTCGGCGCCGCCAGCTTCACCGATCCCAGGCGGCACACCGACGGCTTCTGGGCGCTCGAGTGGGTTGACGTCGCGCCCGGTGACCTCCACTGGCACGAGCCCCTTGCGCGTGTCGAGGAGCGCTCGACGGGCGGTGCCTGGGAGCCGGCCCGACGGCAGCGGCGTGTCGTGGACGACGGCGGGTGGGACCTGGAGCTCACCTACCAGGGCGAGCGGCCCGGTGACAAGGGCCACCGTTATTTGCTTCGCTGGTTCGACCCTGAGTTGCGGGGCGACCGCGAGCACCGTGTCCTGCTCGCGGCGAATGCCGGTCAGCCGGAGACCGCGTCCGAGGCCTTCTCCTGACGCTCGCAGACTCCCAGCCGGTCAGTCGAAGGAGTCGTACCAGAACGTCGTGTGGCCGTTGCCCTGCCAGGCGAGGTAGAGGTTGGCACCGGCGGCGGTGAGCCCCGGCGAGGCGCCGGTGAGGGCGTACGGGACGACGTGCTCTTGGGTCCACCCGCTTGCAGTGAGCAGCGCCCAGCCGATCTGTTTCGTCGTGGCGCTTTTCCACATGAGGTACGTTCCGGCGATGGTGACCGCCAGCGCCGGTCCCACGTTCGTCGATGCCTGCGGCTGGGCCGAGACGGCGGAGAAGCTGCTGCCGAAATCGATTGAATAGTAGAGCTTTCTATTCGTCTGGCCCTTCCAGGCGAAGTACACGTTGCTGCTGTCGGGCAACGCTGCGATCGCCGGTCCCGCGCTCGAGGCGGCCGACGGCACGAACTGCTCCGACGACCACGAGCCGGTATTGATCGCGTAGGCGATCTCATCGATATCCGGGGTCTTCCAGGCGAGATAGACCGAGCCGCCCACGTCCGCGAGGGCTGGCGCCGCGTCCGAGAAGGCATCCGGCTCCTGAGCCCCAGTGCCGCCGTAACTCCACGTGCCGCTCGTCGTGTCGAGCTCGTTGTAGTTGACCGTCAGGCTCGCCGTAGTCCACGCCACCCAGAGTGTCGAGCCGACAGCAGTCAGGGCCGGTGCGAGTGACGACGAGCCGCCCGGCACCGTCGCCGTCGACGACCACGAGCCGGTGAGAATGTTGTACTGCTCGTACGAGATGGTGTTGTTGACCGTCTCGGCTGCGTAGATGTTCGGGTAGATCTCGGTGAGTGCCGGCCCCGCGCTGGTCGACAGCTGCGTCTGGCGCTGCTGGGGCACCCATGGCCCGGTAAAGGCGACACCAAGCGGATCGCTGCCGACGGGGATCGTTGCAACCGGCCCGGTACCGATGTCGGTGCTGAACACGCTGACGCTGCCCGCCGAGCCACAGGTCGCGTCCGAGCCGCAGCTGTTCACGGCGTACATCGTCGTGTCATCAGGGCTCGTCGCTGCGCCCTCCGCCGAGCCGGGCTGGGCGTTGCCGATCGACGGGTCGAAATCGACCGTCATCGTGGGCGCGTAGAGCGTCGTGACGTTGGCGGGATCGTGGCCGTTCACGTCGGCGCAATCAGGTCTAGGCAGCGGCTTGGGCGGTGGCGTGACCGAGGGGCCGCAGGAGTTCACGACGTACAGCGTCTGGGCGTCCGGGGTCATCGTCACGGCGACCGGCGCATAGCCGACGGTGATGGTCTTCGACACCGCGTTCTTCGACACGCTGATCTGACTGAGCGTGCCCGGCGAGTTGCAATACGGATCCTTGCCGCACAGATTCGTCACGAAGGCGTACGCACCGATGGGACCGACCGTGACGGCTGATGGGAAGTAGCCGACCGGGATCGTGGTCGTGACCGAGTTGGTCGACGTGGCGATGACGCTCACGGCGTGCGACAGCTGATCGGTCACGTACGCCGTGGCGCCGTTCGGAGTGATCGCGATCGCACCGGGCGCAGTCCCGACCGGGATCGTGGTGGTCACGGTGTTCGTGGAGGTGGCAATCACACTCACTGAATTCGTGCCCGAGTCGGTGACGTAGGCGGTCAATCCGCTCGGCGTGATCGCCACGCCGGTTGGTGCACTACCGGATGCGAGCGGGATGGTGGCAGTGACGGCCTCAGTCGCGCCGCTCACGACACTGACGGAGTCCGAATCCGTGTTCGTCACGTAGATGGCACCACCCACGGGGTTGACGGCGACCCCGGTCGGCCCGGAACCGACCGCAACAGTGAGCGTGACGGTATCGGTTGCTTCGTCGATCACGCTCAGCGTGCCGGATCCGTGGTTGGCCACGTACGCGGTCGGATCAGGGAGCGGAGCGGCGCCTGCCGGCGTGCCGCTCCCGGCGAGGTACCCAGCCGTGCCGAGGGCGCCGGCCACACCGATCGCGCCCGCCGTAGCGGTGCCGACGAGGGCGGCGCCGAAGTACAGAGCGACGGAGGTCAGAGTTACCAGAGGTCTCCGCACCGATGCCTTGTGCATCTCCCCTCCTTGTGCGGCAGCGCGCCGGAGCCCGTCGCTCACCCCGTCCCATCTCGTCAGGGGCGCCACTCCAACTCGCACCGTACTGCCCTGCGACTCGATCGTCCAGGGTTCGTCTCCCACCCTTGACACGAGCAGTCAGAGGGTCAAAGCTGCGATGGCGGGCCGCACGGTGGTTCCGCGGGGAGGCAAGCGCGATGGGGGACGACGCTCGCAAGATCTCGCGTCGGAGTGCTCTCAAGATCTTTGGTGGGACAGGGCTGGTGGCGGGGTTCGGACCGAAGGTCCTCCGTCTACGCGCGCTCGCGGCTGCCGACGAGCGCACCGTCACCCAACGTCTCGCCATGCTCGAGGCCGCCGCCGGCCAGCTTGGGCAACTGACCGGCTCAGCCCTCGCACCAAGCCTCCAGGTCTACCTGTACCGGCGCGAGGATCTGCTGAACCTCCGATTCGACTTGTACAACCTCGAGCTCGACACCTCGGGCGCGACTCCCATGCTCGTCCCGATCTCGACGAGCACCGCTTCGTGGCTCGTGGCGGTCTTCCCGTTCCAGTCGATAGCGGAGTACGCCCTGCCCGTCGGCAGCAAGCCGCCCGCCTCGTGGCCCACCACCCCCGTGCAGGCGCTCGCCTCCGGCCCGAGCCAGCTGGCGTTCCAGGTGCCGAGCGCTGGCATCCCCTATACGACCGCCGGATTGCTCGGTTGGGACTCGATGTCGAAGCTGCTACCGGCGGTGTCGACCAGCGGAGCAACCGTCGCAGCCACTGATCCGACCGGCCCACCGACGTCGACCAGCCCGCCGCTCACGTACATCGAGATGGCTTGGCAACTCCTCGTCGCGCCCGATCCGGTATCCCAATGGGATTCGCCGACCACACCGATCGCCAACGGGACCTGGACCGAGCTCTGGCAGGCTCGTCTCGAGCCGGGCCTCCCCGTCTTCACGCCGCTGATTTACGCCGTCTGGACGCCGAACTACAGCGTGACCGGGGGTGGGCTTACCAGCGACCCGTTCAACACCTCGTTGACAGACGCCGGCACGAACCAGTTCCGCCTCGATCTGGTCGCCCTCTCGTCCCGGGCATTTTCCGTCAACGGGGTTCCGACCGACGGCACGCCTGCGTTGGCGAAGCTCTTCATGTTGACGCCCTTCGGCGTGTCGGCCGATATCGAGGGCACGTATTCGAGTCAGGTCGCGAACCTCGTCTCGTGGAAACACCGGATGAGCACCGGGCGAGACAGTTTCGTCCGAGTCGTCCTCGCGGGCTACCTCTACCCGTTCGGCCATCGGGCTGTCCTGATTCAGACGACCGATCGTGAGTTCCAAGTGTCGCCGAGCGGCGACACTGTCGCCTACCTCGTCCAGCGCACCACCGTCGAGATTACGGAACCGCTCGTGACCTACCCCTACCTGGACGCCGGTGCCGTTCCCCAGGCTTTCGGCGGCCGCCAGAACCCGTTCGCGTCCATCAAGGCGAAGACCCTCACCACACCGCCCATCGATCCGGTCGGCACGAAGGGCAACCCCGGGTCGCCGAGCGTGAATCTCGGTTCTCCCAAGGTGGCAGACACCACGGCCATCTGGATCAACGTCGAAGGCTCGCCGTTCCCGTTCGCGTTCGTCGGCACCGACATCGAGGGCCGCACCGTCGACTTCACGGCCTGGGCGATCTGGGTGGCCGAGGGTGTCGGCCAGACCGACACGAACAACATCGCCGCCAACTACACGAGCAGCAAGAACTTGGTCTGGCGCAGCCCGTCGCTCGGCGGCCAGTTGCTCGCCTTCGCCCCGCCGACGTCGTCCAAGCCGGGTGCCACCGCTCTGCACGTCGATTCGATCGTCCTCGACACCGCTCCGTTCGGCCAGCAGACCTGGAACGGCAGCGCGTCGCCCACTTCGCCGCCGTGGTACCCCGTGCTCTCGGCCAAGTACGGCGCCTATGTGCGCCTTCCGGCAGTCGCGGCGCTCACGGCGTCGGCGGGTGACGACGCCACGGGAAGCGGCTCGCAGGTGCTCTATGAGACGACGACGTACCTACCGAACGGCCTGCCGTACCCGTCGGGAGTGCCGGAGGTGTTCCTGACGTTCGGGAAGACGAATGCGCCTGCGTTGAACTTCACGAAGGGCGGCTCGCAGTCCGCCCAGGCCGGCTCCAGCCAGTCAGGCGGCCTCGTCGCACCGAACTTCAACGTCCGCGGGTTCGCCCGGGATCTCGGGCCCGTGTCGGACATCGCTGACCTGCTCGCAGGCAAGTTCAATCCGGCGACGTTCTTCGCCGGTCTCGATGCCAAGATCCTCGGCGCCATCTCGCTCTCGGACATACTGGCGCTGGTCGCTGGCCCGATGCGCCCCGGCCCCAGCCCGACGGACAGCCCGAGCGCCGGGAATCAGTCACCCACGATCAACAGCGTGCCGGTCTACAAGAGCGGCCAGACCGCTCCTGTCGCCGTGAAGACGACCATCGACTGGACGCCGACGATCGGTGCTGCGCTCGACAACCTCTTCCAGCCGGCGGACACCAACGGCCTCAAGATCCACGTCCTCATCAACACGCCGCTCGACGGCTCACCTCCGACCTCCACAATCGACGGAGAGCTGTCGAACTTCACGCTTAAGCTTTTTGGCGACTCGGCGCCTTGCGTGCAGATCCACTTCACGAACGTGCATTTCAGCCAGCGCACGGGATCCAAGTCGGACGTCCAGGTCAATGTCGACACGGTCACGTTCATCGGAGCGCTGTCGTTCATCCAGGATTTCGAACAGCTGTTCGCGTCGCTCGGCGGCCCGAGCATCGACATCGAGCCGAGCGGGATCACAGCCAGCTACACCGTCTCGTTGCCGAGCATCAGCATCGGAGTCTTCGCCCTCGAGAACCTGTCCCTCGGCGGTTCGCTGAACATCCCTTTCACTGGCCAGCCCGTTCGTTTGACGGTGAACTTCTGCACGAGGGACAACCCCTTCCTGTTGTCGATCTACTTCTTCACCGGCGGCGGCTGGTTCGCGATCAGCCTCGGGGCTGACGGCATCGAGCTCGTCGAGGTCGGGTTGGAGTTCGGCGCGAGCATCTCGCTCGACCTCGGCGTCGCCAGCGGTGGCGTCTCGGTCATGGTCGGGATCTACTTTGCGCTCGCCACAGACTCGATCACCCTGACCGGCTACTTCAAGGCGAGCGGCAACCTCGAAGTGCTCGGCATCATCTCGATCTCGATCGTCTTCTATCTCGGCCTGACCTACCAAGCCCCGCCTGGTGATGCCTACGGGACGGCCACCGTGACCGTCACGGTGAGCGTCTTGTGCTTCTCAGCCAGCGTCGATCTCACGGTCACGAAGCAGCTCTCGAGCAGTGACCCGGTAATCCCGTTCGCCACGGCCATCTCAGCGACTGACTGGTCCAACTACTGCGCGTCGTTCGCGTGACCATCGAGGAGCGACCAGCATGAAACCCGTCCCCAGCCAGTTCCTCATCTGGACGGCGCTCCCGAACGGGACGCTGCCGGGCAACCCGAACGTGTTGCAGCTGTCGGTCATCGTTTCCCCGCGACTGATGTCGTCCTCGAATGCCGCCCAGAAGCTCGGCGCGTACTCCGACTGGCTTGACTGGCCTGCGACGAAGGTGAGCTTCGCCGTCAACATCGGCACCGTCACGATTCCCGCCAGCCAGGTGACGGTCGTGCCTCCCCCCGTGCCGCTACCGACGGGCGTGACGTCGTCCCAGCTGTGGAGCCTGTTGTTCAACAGCTCGACCGAGGTCCTTCCCGCCAATACCTTCTCCAGCTTCGCCGGGCGGCTCATCCGCTCGTACCCGGCGTACAACGTCCGCAACTTCCTCTACAACACCTACTCCCAGATCGCCTCGCAGTACCCGACCGACTACCCGTCGTACTCCGCCCTGATCGGCCCGACCGCGCCGCAGTGGTTCGGACAGCTTCCCATCAACCAGCAGGCGCAAGCCGCCGTGATCCAGCAGATCAACTCAGCGCTGACCTCGAGTGGGGGCGCGATCCCACCGGGCAGTCCCGACCCTGCGACCGACGTCATGCAGGCTTGGCTGTACAGCCAGCCTCTCGGCAACGGCACCGAACCTCCGCCGCAGCCCACGCAACCAGACTTCCACCAGATGGTGAGCACGCTCGGCAAGTACCCGGTACTCCTGCGGGCATTCGGCCTCGTCTTCGACCTCCAGGTGGCCCTGCCGAGCGGGCTGCCGGCCACAGTCGGAGTCAGCGTGACGCCGACGTGGACTCCGCTGCTCACCCCGGCGACTGCGACTAAGAATTCGCTCCCGGCGGTGCAGGCGACGTCGGCGACGTTCATCGCCGCGCCCCGCACCACGAACCCGTTGATCAACAGCGGCCTCTTGCGCTTGAGCGACACGCTTGCCACCGGTGAGCCGATCTACCCGCTCACCGAAGTGGACCTCGACGGCGGGGCGATCAAATCGCTCAACTTCGTCCAGGGCATCACGAACGCCGTGACCGTCAAGCCATCGCTCAGCACGCCCATGAACTATGCGGTCCCGTCATTGCGGTCCGGCGGTGTCACGCTGGTGCACACGGGCACGGCGGCTGAGTTCGCGAACGACCAGACCGGGGAAGGGTCACTGAACTCGCTCCTGACCTCCCTCTCGCCAGTGGCGCTCTACGCCGAGGACGTCACCCAGGGCTACCGGATCGATGCGCTCGATGAGACGACGAACAAGTGGTACCAACTCTGCGCCCGCGTGGCCGCCGGCACGGTTTACGGCGGCTCCGCGCCGCTCGGCTACGTGATCGGCACCTCGCCCTCGGCACAGACGATCTCCCTTCCCAGCGGCAACCCAGGCACCCCCGGCCCGGGACCAGGCGAGACGGGCGCGCCCTTCGACGAAGGCTGGGTCGAGCTGAGCCTGACGCAGTCGCCGCCGAGTGTGCACCCGACGAGCGACCT
>Ga0187860_1002542_pt1 | contig 14998 bp, 12 predicted proteins | sample June2016WEW_10_4_FD_132981 | JGI IMG/M metagenome (GOLD analysis project Ga0187860, IMG submission 132981) | Peatland microbial communities from SPRUCE experiment site at the Marcell Experimental Forest, Minnesota, USA - June2016WEW_10_40 | ecosystem: Environmental > Terrestrial > Soil >... | reverse complement strand
CTGGTGCAGGCGCTGACCGACGGCGGCATCCCGAAAGGCGTCATCAACATCGTGACCGGCTTCGGCTCGGAAGTCGGCACGCCGCTGACCGAGCATCCAGTGGTCCGCGCCATCTCGCTCACCGGCTCGTCGGAGGTCGGCAGAATCGTGGGCGCCACGGCGGCCAAGAGCTTCAAGCACTGTTCGCTCGAACTCGGCGGCAAGAACCCGATGATCGTGCTCGACGACGCTAACCTTGAACTCGCTGTCGAAGGCGGACTCTGGGGCGCTTTCGGCACCACCGGACAGCGCTGCACCGCGACCAGCCGCATCATCGTGCAGAAAGGCGTTTATACCGAGTTCGTCGATCGCTTCGTCGCGCGCGCCAAGAATATCAAAGTCGGCAACGGTCTCGACGAGACTGTGGAGATGGGGCCGGCGATCAATGAGAATCAGCTTAAGACCGACCTGAGCTATATCGAGATCGGGCAAAGCGAAGGCGCCAAGCTCGTGTGCGGCGGCCATCGGCTTGACCAGGGCGAATATCAGCATGGCTGGTTCCTCGAACCCACCGTCTTCACCGAGGTCGATCCCAAGATGCGCATCGCCCAGGAAGAAATCTTCGGCCCGGTGGTTGCGATCATCCCCTGCGACGATCTCGAGGACGCTATCGCCATCGCCAATAACATCGAATACGGGCTATCGTCGTCCCTGTACACGAAGGACGTGAACAAGGCGTTTGCCGCCGTCCGCGACCTCGATGCCGGCATCACCTACATCAACGCTCCGACCATCGGCGCCGAAGTTCACCTCCCGTTCGGCGGCGTAAAAGCCACCGGCAATGGCCATCGCGAGGGCGGCATCGGCGCGATTGATTTCTACACCGAGTGGAAGTCCGTCTACGTGGATTACTCCGACAAGCTGCAGAAGGCGCAGATCGATCGGGCGGAGTAAGGCAATCTACCGCCGAGACGCAGAGTGCGCCGAGATTTTTTGGAGTTTTGTCATCCCGAGCGGAGCGAGGGATCTGCAGTCCTCGGCGTCTCGGCGGTGATTCGAGTTCGAATATGCCGATAATTCAAGCCCGCGAAATTACTCCCGCATCCCGTCTAGAAAACGTCCGCTACGCCATTCGCGACCTGGCCTGCATCGCCGACGAGGTCGCCCGCCAGGGACACAAAATTCTGCCGCTCAACATCGGCGACCCGCTCAACTTTGACTTCCAAACGCCCACGCACATGATTGAAGCCGTCTATCAAGCCATGCGCGACGGCAGGAATGGATATTCCCCTTCCTCAGGGATCAAGGAGGCGCTCGACGCGATTCGCGGCGAGGCGGCCCGCAAGGGCATCACCAACATTCAGGATGTTTTCGTCACCTCGGGCGTCAGCGAGACGGTGGACATCTGCCTGGCCGCGCTGCTCAATCCGGGCGACAACCTGCTGACTCCCTGCCCCGACTATCCGCTCTATTCCGCGGTTCTGGCGAAGCTCGAAATCGGACTGAACACCTATTACTTGAACGAAGAAGACGGCTGGCAGCCCGATCTCGACGACATCAGGAAAAAGATCACGCCACGGACCCGCGGGATTGTGTTGATCAATCCCAACAACCCGACCGGCTCGGTCTGCACCCGTAAGATGCTCGAGCAGATTGCGGAACTCGCGCGCCAACACAACCTCGTCGTCTTTGCCGATGAGATTTACGACAAACTAATAATCGACGACGACGCACACGTTGCCATGGCCTCGGTAGCGCCCGATGTGCCGGTCATCACTTTCGGCGGACTCTCCAAGAATTACCTCGCCCCGGGATGGCGCATCGGATGGGGCATTGCGAGCGGCGAAGCGTCCGTTATCAAACCGTACCTCGAAGGCGTGAACAAGTTGTTGCGGGCGCGCCTCTGCGCCAATCATCCCGAGCAGTACGCGATCAAGCCCGCGCTCGAGGGCCCGCAGGATCACCTCGTCGAAGTCAAGCGCAAGCTGCGCAGCCGCCGCGATCTCACCATGAAGTGGTGTGCTGAAACTCCGCGCGTGAGTTGTGTCGAGCCGCGCGGGGCTTTCTACGCGTATCCGCGCATCGAGATCCCGGAAGGCGACGACGTCTTCGTGACCGAACTCATTCGCCAGAAACATGTGATGGTCGTGCACGGCTCCGGTTTTGGCCAGCGCCCCGGGACGAAACACTTCCGCATCGTTTTCCTGCCCGACGAAAAAACGCTGACCGCCGCGTACTCGGCGATTGGCGATTTCCTGCGTGAGCGCTACGCTTAGTAAGCGCTCCCGCCTGTAGACACGGGGAAATCAGATGAACCTTTAGGGCCTGGGCATCGACATTCGTTCTGCCTCCGCCCGTAATACAGTCCTCGGACTTTCGTAACTCTACACGGACCCAGCGTATTTCCTATACTTGCTCCGGTACTTTTTGCGGAAATCCGCCCATGCGTCGAACCATTCTGACCTCAATTCTCGTGCTATGGAGCACGATGGCATTAGCGCAGAGTACTTCTCCGGACGCTCTCTACGAGCGTGGAATGGTCGCCATTACCGGCATTGGGACGTCACAAAATGATTCGCTGGGGATCGACTACTTTCAGCGCTCCGCCGGCCTCGGCTACGGACCCGCCCAAATCGCACTGGCTTACTTTTACGAAGCCGGAACCGTGGTTGCACGCAATCCGAGTCAGGCCGTCGACCTGTATCGCAAGGCTGCTCAACAAGGCGACCCGCTTGCGGGTTGGCTCGCCGGACGACTTTACCTCCTCGGCATCGGCGGCGTGGCGGACCGCGACGCTGCCCAGAAATGGCTCAAAGTGTCCGCCGACCAGAACAACCCTTACGGCGCCTACTATCTGGGCCGTCTGATGGCGGATCGAGACTACACCAAGGCTCCAAAGCTCTATAAGATTGCGGCCGATCAGGGCCTTCCCCAGGCGCAATACTTCTACGCCAAAACGCTGCGAGATGGCCGCGGCATTCCGCAGGACCGCTTCACCGCCTACATCTGGTACACCATTGCGGCCGATGCCGGTTATGCGGCTGCGGGCCCTGATCTCGGCGAACTCAACAACGGCGGCTATCTCACGACCGATCAGATCTCGGAAGCGCAAGCGAAAGCCCGCGATCTGGAACAGGTCGTAATCCGCGCCGTCGTTGCGCGCGGATGCTCCGGATGGGAAGGCGAGTTTGACGAGTACCCCACCCCGCCTCCGCCGAAACTACAGCGCTACTGCCACTAGGGTATGCGCCTGGCTGGTGGAGGGACGGGCGCCCTCGCCCGTCCAGGCCGAGCGCAGCTCGGCCCCGCCACTGAAGCCGCGTGCTAAACCATCTCGGTCCCCCATAAATCATGCAGGTGCAAGATCCCGCGCACGCGCTGATCGCTATCCGCAACTCTGTCCACGACGACGAGTGAAGTAATCTTCATCTCTTCCATGCGCGCCAGCGCGGTGGCTGCGAACTCCTGCGCCCCGATGGTTTTCGGAGCCCGCGTCATGCACTCCTGCGCCGTCAGGTCGAGCGTGTCTTTGCCACGCTGCTCGAGCAGTCGCCGCAGATCGCCGTCGCTGATCACCCCCAGCAACCGATCCCCCAACAAAGGATCGCCCTCGACCACCGCGGCCATTCCCAGCTTCTTGCGCGACATTTCGTAAATCACGTCCGGCATCTTCGTCTGCGCCGTCACCCGCGGAACCGCATCTCCCGAGTGCATCAACGATTCGACCCGCGCCAGCCGTTTGCCCAGCTTTCCCCCTGGATGCAGGTTGGCAAAGTCTTCTTCCTTGAACCCGCGTTTCTCCGAAAGCGCCACCGCCAAAGCATCGCCCAGAGCAAGCATGGTCGTGGTGGAAGCGGTAGGAGCAAGTCCAAGCGAACAAGCTTCCTTAGAAATCGAACAGTCCAAAGCCACGTCGGAAGAAGACGCGAGAGTAGAAGCCCGCGTGGCAGAAGCTTGTGTGGAGCGGGCGCCCTCGCCCGCTGCTTTTGCTCCGGGCTCGTCACAAGTCATACTGATGAGCGGAACCTGCAGCCGCTTGATCGTCGCCATTAACTGCAGAATTTCTTCCGTCTCGCCGCTGGCCGAAAGCGCCAGCACGACATCGCCGCGCACGATCATCCCCAGATCGCCATGCAACGCCTCCACCGGATGCAGATAAAGCGCAGGCGAGCCGGTCGAACTTAACGTAGCCGCGATCTTGCGAGCGATCAGCCCGCTCTTCCCCATCCCGGTCACGACCACCCGGCCCCGGCAGCCGAACATAAGATCGAGCGCCCGGTTGAAGTCCGCGGCCATCGGCCCCGCAAGCCGGTCCGCCAGCGCCCGCAACGCCTCCGCCTCGATGCGCACCACGTTTTCGCCTACGTGTTTCATGAAGGAGGAATGTTAGCAGAACAGATCAGAAATGATCGTCCGCCGCGCGTCCCGGACGCTCCAGCGCCCGCGCCTGAATCGCGCTGTCCCACGGGCTACTCTTCCAGTTATCTTTCTTGCGCTCGGTGGGAATCCACGGCGGCAACGTCATCAAAACCCGGCGGCTGAGCGCGTGCAGATAAGGTTCGTAGAGGACTCGAAGTTCCGCCAGCCGCTCCTGCGCGTCCGCGCCGCTATAGAGAGTCACGCCATGCCCGGCGAGTTCCGCCCGCAGCCGGGTTAGATCTGCTGCCGTGAGCCGGTCGGCATCATGCGGACTGTATTCGGCTCTCGCAACCTGGGCGAGATCGACCGCAGCGTGCCGCGCGATGGCAAACGTCAGCTTCGCCTGTTCCGGGTGGATGCCGTCCACGCCGGTCGTGACCAGCGACGTGACATCGAGCACCACTGACAGCGCGCTCAACCAGGATTGATTGCTGTGTTGCGACCGAAAAAAGACCAGCACGGGATAGGAAATGTGACTCGACAGGAGGTCGGCGCACCAGCGCTCCCAGTCGCGAAAAATTTCGTCGAGCACCCTTTGCTCGGGACAGCAGCCCAACCGGACCAGAAACTCGGCAGCGCTCGGCGGCGACCCGGCCCGCGCATCCAGCAGAGAAATTTCAATCTCGCGCGCGGCAAATGAATTGTAGATCACCGGCAGATATCCGATCACGACTCCGAGGAACGCGAAGCCCATGCCCGCTTCCATCACGGCAAGCGCGCGGGCGGCGGCGTTGCTGGGCGTGATGTCCCCATAGCCCAGTGTGAAAAAAGTTTCGCCGCTCAGGTAGAGCACTTTCCAGAACGTGATTTTTTCATTGGCCAGCGTCAGATGTTCGCCCAGTCCGTATTGCACGCAGGCAAATCCAAAAATCAGCCCGAGCGCCCAAAAGCCCAGCAGCGGGAACAGCGACAGCGGCCCAAAGTAAGCCAGGAAACCTTCGCGCCGGTTCGCGGATTTGATGTGCCTCCCAATTCTGGCCCAGAGGCCCCACGTATTCCGGTAGAACCACCCCGTGATGCGAAAATGCCGTTTGATGCGCCGCGGTAAAACAACGGTCTCAAACGCATCCATCAGGATGATGAAGATGAGAACAATCCCGGCAATCGATGCCCACCAATGCATACGCGATGAGATTTCAGATGACGCGGGAATGGTAGCAGATTCAGAAATGACGTCGATGACGCTACGGTGTCGCGTGCGCCACATCCAGCGCCTTTTTCACCGCTTGCAATTCTTTCAGCAAGCCGCGCAGGTTTCGCGTGTCGAGCGCGTTCGCGCCGTCGCTTTTCGCTTCTTTCGGATTGTCGTGGACTTCCATGAACACACCGTCCACACCCGCCGCCACCGCCGCCCGCGACAACACCGGGATAAACTCCGGCTGGCCGCCGCTCACCGCCGGCTGATCTTCATCACCGTGCGAGGACGACGGCAACTGCACGGAGTGCGTCGCGTCAAACACCACCGGCGAGAACTTGCGCATGATGGCCAGCGACCGCATGTCCACGATCAGATTGTTGTAGCCGAAACTCGAGCCGCGCTCGGTCACAAACACCTGGCCATTCCCGGCATCGCGGCACTTCTCGACGGCGTGCTTCATGTCCCAGGGCGAGACGAACTGCCCCTTCTTGATGTTCACCGGACGCCCGCTCAGCGCCGCCGCCACGACCAGATCGGTCTGGCGGCAGAGGAAGGCCGGAATCTGCAGGACGTCCACGACCTCGGCGACGGCAGCGACGTCGGCGACCTGATGCACATCGGTCAGCACCGGAATATGCACTTCATCTTTGACTTTCTTCAGAATGCGCAAGCCTTCCTTCATTCCCGGCCCGCGATAGCTGCGGATCGACGTGCGGTTCGCCTTGTCATACGAAGCTTTGAAGATGAACGGAAAGTTCAGCGAACGCGCAACACCTTTGATGATCTCCGCCATGCGCAGCGCATGCTCTTCACTTTCAATCACACAGGGCCCGGCAATCAGGAACAGATCGCCAGAGCCGACGCGAACGTTATCGATTTGGAAAGACAAGGTCAAAGCTTTTAGCTTTTAGCTTTTAGCTAAGGGCTAACAGCTAAGAGCTAACGGCTCCGTTTATCTTCTCCCCACTTTTTCCGGCCGCAGGAACATCTCGACCTCGGCGGCGCCTCTCTGCTCTTTCTTTCTCTGCCCGTGTTCGTACGAAGCGCCGACGAACGCCTTGAACAGCGGATGCGGCTCCAGCGGCTTCGATTTGAATTCCGGGTGGAATTGGCATCCGATAAAGAATGGATGGCCGGGAATCTCCACGATCTCCACGTAAGTGCCGTCCGGAGTCGAGCCGGAAATGCGCAGTCCGGCGGCCACCATCGGCTCTTCATATTCGCGGTTGAACTCGTAACGATGTCGATGCCGCTCGCTGATCTCGGTCTGGCCATACACTCTGTACGCCAGCGTTCCCGGCTCGATCTTGCACGGCCATGCCCCCAGCCGCATCGTGCCGCCCAGTTCTTCCACGCCGCGCAGTTCGCGCAGCTTGTCGATCACGCGATGCGGAGTCGCCGGATCGAACTCACTCGAGTTGGCATCCGCCAAGCCGCAGACGTTGCGCGCAAATTCAATGCAAGCCGTCTGCATACCCAGACAGATTCCGAAGTATGGGACGTGCTTCTCGCGCGCGTACTGGATCGCCCTCAGCATGCCTTCGATGCCCCGCTTGCCGAATCCGCCGGGCACCAGCAATCCATCGTATTCTTCTAACTGCGCTTCATAACTCTTGTCGGCTTGGTCGGCGCTCTCCAGTCCTTCGGCTTCGATCCAATTAAATTCCAGCTTCAGGTTGTGCGCCAGCGCGCCGTGCACCAGCGCTTCTTTCAGCGACTTATAGCTGTCTTCATACTCCACGTACTTTCCGACAATGCCGATCCTGACCACATCCTTCGGGTTGTAGACGCGGTGCACCAGATCGTTCCACTTCGATAGATCGCGATCCTTCGCCTCGAGTTTCAGCCGACGCAGGATCAGCGTGTCCACTTCTTCATGCGCGAATACCAGCGGCACTTCGTAGATGGACGCGACATCCTTCGCCGTGATCACCGCTTCTTCCTCGACGTTGCAGAACAGCGCAATCTTCGACTTGATCTCTTTCGAAAGGAAGCGGTCGGTGCGGCACAGCAGAATATCCGGCTGAATTCCGGCGCTGAGCAATTCTTTGACGGAGTGCTGGGTTGGCTTGGTCTTCAATTCCTGTGCCGCGGCGATAAACGGCACCAGCGTAACGTGCACGAACAAAGTGTTATCGCGGCCCAGTTCCTGCCGCATCTGGCGAATCGCTTCGATAAAGGGCAACGACTCGATGTCGCCCACCGTGCCGCCGATTTCGATGATCGCCACATCCACATCCTGCGCGACTTTCTTCGCCGCCGCCTTGATTTCGTTGGTGACGTGCGGAATCACCTGCACCGTCTTTCCCAGGTAATCGCCGCGCCGCTCCTTGGCGATAATCTGCTCGTAGAGGCGCCCGGTAGTCCAGTTGTTATCGCGAGAAAGCTTGGCATGCGTGAAGCGTTCGTAGTGACCGAGGTCGAGGTCGGTTTCCGCCCCGTCGTCGGTGACGAACACTTCGCCATGCTGAAACGGCGACATCGTCCCCGGATCCACGTTCAGGTAGGGATCGAACTTCATCAGGTTGACTTTGAGGCCACGGCTTTCCAGCAGGCATCCAATCGAAGCCGCCGCCAGTCCCTTGCCCAATGAAGACACCACACCGCCGGTTACAAAGATGTACTTGGCCGACATCGCTTCCTCGCTTTAATTTTGTTGGGAAAATTGTGCAGGTTGGGGTGCACGATCAATTATGGCAGAAGTTGTTCAGGAAGGGAATGCGGAAAAAAAGGTGGTAGTGGCTCAGTTTGATTGTCATCACAAGGAATTGTCATCACGAGGAATTGTCATCCTGAGCGAAGCGAAGGACCTGCTTTTTGATTGTCATCACAAAGAATTGTCATCCTGAGCGAAGCGAAGGACCTGCTTCTTGTCGGCAGCGGATGAAACAAGGGTGCCCCACGTTTCGCGCTTTTCGAAACGTGGGACGCCAGACCGCCGACTCCTTCAGATTTTGGTAGCGTCCTAATTTGCGGGGTGCCCCATCCTTGCCGCGTTCTTTGCGGCAAGGGTGGGAAACGCCGGGGCCAAGTCCACTTCTCGCTTCTGGCGGTAGTGTGCCAGTTTGACTGAGACATCCCGATTGCTAAGAACGTTCCGCGGGCAGTGGGCTACTTTGAATTTACGTCTTGCGGGAGTTCCGGCTGGGGGCGTCAGGCCTGCAAGAAGCGGCGGCGAAGCAATGGCCCGAGGCCGAGCAGGCCGGTACCGAGCAGAAGTAAGGTCGATGGCTCAGGGACAGCGTTTGCCTGCCCTTGAGTGAAGGTGCCCTGGCAATCTATATCGGACCCTGGACAGACGTTGTCGTATCCAGAAACGACGTTCAGAGGATACCCGAAGGTGTACGGAGTTATGGGGATAAGGAACCCTCCGCTTGTGAGGAAATCCGGAAGGTCAGTTTGGAAATTCAGAACCATTACCATTTGATCGAGTCTGCTGCTCTGGCTCGCGAACAGGAGGATCACGTAGTCCGTACCGTCTACGGTGGTGGCATCGATAGTTCCGTAGGCCGTTGGGTTCGTGGAATCGATTGGTGCCCCGTTAGGAACCAAGAAATCGAAGCTTGTGACGGTGTCCGAGTTGAGGTCTATCGTGAACGTGCCGGTTACGTTGCAGGTTCCGCACATGTAGTTTACCAGGTGGCCGCCGAAGTTAAATGTGCGGAGTTGATCGGCGCGTGCTGCGCCGGGCAAACCAAGACCGAAAAGCCCTAAGAGCGCGGCCAAAGCGTATTTTGTGATTCTCATTTGTGTCCCCCGGTGCGACGAATTTTGCCCGCGGGAAAACGGCGGACCACTAATTTTAATGAGCGGCAATTAGGCTGCCATTGCGCTCTGCTTCTGCCGTTCTGTTCTGAAACGACTTAGCCCCTCTTGGCATAGCCTGGCGGTCGCTGCGATATGCAAGCCGAGGTGCCGAATGTGCAACCATTCGCAGGTCATGGTACGGTGCTACCGCTGCGCCGTGCGACGAATGGGTTTAATTTCCCAGCCGAGCGACCCGAGAGTCCAAAAATTCGGCCTTGATTCAAGGTAGCCCACTACCGTTCCGCGGGCTGCCCGATCCTCGCCTCGTTCTTCGCGGCAATGATGGGAAACGCCGGAGCCAAGTCCACTTCCTGCTTCTGGCAATTCTTGGTGTCAACCCCCCGTTTTGAAGATTTTCCCCGTAACTCGATGAATAAGCGAGGAAAATAAACGGAATTATCACCTTCACAAACCACGCGGAGGCTCACAATGAGACTCCGTGACAGGGCGGCCAATTTATTTCGTGTGTGCTGTGTAATCGCCGCATTGGTCGTCATAGCAGTAGTGGGTCTTACAAGGCGGCCAGTTTGCGATGAGTTCGTCAGTTGGATTCGTCAGGTCGTTTGGCTTACTGAAACTCAAACTGGTAACGTCCATGCAGTACTCTGTCAGACGCCGGGGAGTGTGTGGAATGCCGTCATCGTAAGCGATCCATCCCCAAAAAAACATGTGTTTTTTCCCGTCAGCTACTTCTTTGAGCTGCTCAATAGAGATGTCCATGTTTTGCACTCCATAAGTTGCATTAGGCCCGAGAACGAAGGACAAGGTTGGACTCTGAGGAAGGGTGCCAAAGTCGAGTCCTTTCTCGGGACGCACATCTCCGATATAAAGATTCGTTTGGTAGACAGCATTATTCGCCGGAGTTCTTCCGCTATTTCCCCAGCTAAACAAGAATCTCCATCCAGCGATAGATTTACCGTCAGGAGATTGAATTTTTGCCCAAACTGGGCCGCTAATGTTAACCGTGGCTCGCTGGGTGGCGACGTTTACTTCATTAGCTCTATTGCTGACCATGTAAAGGAGTCCAGTGAAGAGAGTCAGAACTCCAGTGAATACGGCGGTCCAGAAAGCAGCCGAACCAAAGATTTTCTCGCACATATTTGTTTGGTTTCCCTTTTTCTTTCCGAGCTCGTCTTTTTTATCGGGTCCGTTATGTCGTTCCGGTGGCTCTTGTGTTTCGGGGGCGGAATCAAGGCGCTTTTGCTCGCGCTTATTCTTGCGGCGCTGTGCTGCGTTACCATTAGTCAAATCGGCAACCTCTTGGTGGCCACAATATGAAAGAACAAGAGTACACCGAAGGCCCGGAAGCACTGGAGAACTTTGAACGGAGAATGATAGCACTGTTCAAAGTTCCAAAAGTTAGTTAGTTCAATTAGCAAATAGTCTGGATTGCACGCGATACTTTCCAGAATTTACGCCGAAGCGCTCTTTGGTTGGCGTAGTGTCAGCCGCTTTCCCTCGGTCGCTCTGAGCGCCAGCAATGTGCGGTCTGAATCATTCACCTTGCGATTGTTGTATTTGAAATCGACCTCATTTAAGTATTGCTGCAAATAGCCGCGTCCCCAGTGGTGATACGTGCCAAAGACGCTGCGCTTCACTAGGCCAAAGAACCCTTCGACCGTGTTCGTCGTAACGTGACGCCCGTTCTCGTGCCGCGAGTATTCCTTATTCTTGTGCGTCACGAAATCATGGTCAGGATAATCATCGTGCAAGAAGTGATAGACCGTGGCTTCGTCGGTTTGAATGTTCGTTCCGACTTCCACGTGCTCTTTCATAATGGGCTTGATGTTGTTCAGCGTGACGCGCTCAACGGGGAAAGAGCGTACGCGGCTTCCGTTGGTGCTGCGTTCCATCAGCGAGACGACGGGGCGCTTCTTGCTCTCGGCATGTCCAGTGCCGCGCAAGCCAGTACCGATCTCCTTCGGCCCAAGCCAAACTTCGTCGATTTCCACGATGCCGCGCAGCTTTTCAATCATGCCGTGCTGCGTCATGGCGAAGCGGAGACGGTGACACATAAACCAAACCGTCTTGTAGCTGATGCCTGTCATGCGGTGAATTTGGTGGGCGCTCATTCCCTTTTTGCTGGCGCACATCAGGTAGGCGATCAGAAGCCAGCGATGCAGCGGGATATGACTATCTTCAAAGACCGTGCCGACCGTCGCGCTGAATTGCTCGCAGCATCCATAGCACTTCCATACGCCTTTGCGAACTGGTTTCTTTGAATCAGCACGTGCTTCTAGCTTGCGAGCATTCCCGATCTCGCCGCACTTGGGGCAGACGGGGCCATCAGGCCAGCGCAGTTTTTCGAAGAATTCGCGGGCGGTTTCTTCATCGTGGAAATGCTCATGGATTCGAGAGAGGGTGAAGGAATTATCTGCGTTCATGAGCTTTTCTCCGCTTGCTTTTTGCGGGAAAAAGCCCCAAAATCCTGTTTGGGTCTAGTTCGTGGGCTCACCCCCGCGTTCTGGATTAGCCCCGACTCCTGTTCAAGCAGAAGCCGGGGCGCTTACTCAGCGAATTAAATTGGTGGCGGCGGCATCGTCACCTCCGATTTGCGACGGCTCAGCGTCTCTACACGTTGGGCCGTTCGTATTTGACTCCTAAACTTGTCCTTCATCCTGTTCTCCGTCGTCAGACGAATGGTCGGCTTCGTATGTTTGTAGTTGGTCTATGAGACCGAACACAAATTCACGATCCTCTTTCCCCAAAGAAAAAACATCAACGGAGATGGCCAGCGTAATCGTGCCACCATCCGCGAGGGTCACTGATCGGCTGGAACCAGAGGAGGAATTGATTGACGGGGGCTTCGGAATGCGGCTGTCTGTCTCGCCTTCGGCCCTTCTACGACGTTTGGTACCGCTTGTATTACGAATCTTCTCCGTCAGAAAATTACTGAGAGGAATTTCAGCGAACTTCGCAGCCTGCAAAAAAAATGTGGCAGCCTTCTTTTTCGTATCGCCGCTTACGTTGTATCTCTCGATTTGTTCGTCGAGCATTTTCGGGGTCATTGTTGCAAGATCGTGCGTCATGACCTCCGGGTATCCGATTGCCAGCAACTTTTTTATTTCCTCTTTTCTTGCCTGATCTTTTGACTTCACTAGTCTCTGGAATTCGGGACTGGGTTTGCTATTCACGTCAACCAAATGAAAGAAGCGGTAGGCGTTCATAATCAGCCCCTGCACGAAGCCGGATTGATTCCATAGCGACCGATCTATTTTCGGCGGGACGCCTTGCGTAAAGGGGTCGAGTGAACTCAAGAACGTTTTAAACGGCAGGTAGGGAGCCGGAAGCACTGTGTCTCTGATTTGGTCATCCGCCATCTGATCCTCCACTAACGCATTATGCGTTAACGAGACCAGTATATTCCTTAATGCGCTAACGTCAAGAGTTTTTTTGACATTGCTTATCTAAATTCGCTAAGCTGTACGCATCATGGCTAAACAATTGAAAATAGGTGAGTTGGTAAAATGCTTGGATATCGAAGATGAGCTCTTAGACCGGCGAATTGTGAACATCTGTGGAAATCTCGTGTTTGTTTGCACAGATCAGGAATTCGCCTCAGCTAAGAAAGAAGGGCGTGCTCCGCTTACGGTCGGGTGGTCGATAGATGCCTGTGGTTTGTGAAGGTGATAATTCCGAAAATAAAGTTGGAAAACTTGTCCATCCCATAGTCCGAACTTGATATAATAGAATTATAGGTAAGAATAAGGGCGCGGATCACTTCCGCACCCTTTTTCCATTTGCAGCCCTCTCACCACTGTCTGAGAGTTCAAACTGATCTGAAGCTAACTCCTTATTCCGGAATATTTTACGTATAAGCCCTTTGAACTCAAAGATTTGGAGAGTTTTTCCCGCCAACTCTATGATTCTAAAAGGTGGCCGGTGAAAAAAAGCACAGTCCAACCGGGAACGCACGGGGAAGCGGCGGCGTAGAGATCGCGCTAAGTCCCTATTTATGAGGAATTTAAAAAATAAGTCCTTTAGGCTGAGGAATTTAGCTGGCAACACCACCTAAGCCCATGATTCCAATAGATCGAAGAAAAGGGGGGTAGGGGGTACCCCAGCCAGCACAACCTGATGAACACCCGTGGAGCGACGAGCGTCTCGCCCGTCCAGCGGTATGGTGGCCGGACGGGGGCGTCCGGCTCTCCACCAAAAAACGGCATGCATCCAACTTTCCAGACGCGCCCAGGAAGACCGATAATGTTCTGCGGCATGAAATCACTCTTCGGCAGAACCGGCTTAGGCAGGACAGGACTTCTCGCGGCGGCAATCCTTGGGTCTGCGATACTTGGGTCGGTCCTCTTTTGTCTATCCCAGGTTCCCACTCCCACCCAAGCCCACCGCCTCATCCTGAAAGACGGCTCCTACCAGTCCGTCACCAAATATGAGATTCACGGCGAGCGCGTCCGCTACTTTAGCGCCGAACGCGGCGAATGGGAGGAAGTCCCGAAAGCGCTGATCGACTGGGACGCAACCGACAAGTTTGAGCAAGGCCGCCAGAATGCCAAGCTCGCTCCGGAAGCGGTCGAACTCGACAAGGAACTCGAGGCCGAACGGAAAGCTGAACAAGCGCGGTCCCCGCAGGTCGCGCCCGGTCTGCGACTGCCCGACGAAGGCGGCGTCTTTCTACTCGACACCTATGAGAATCAGCCGCAGCTAGCCGAACTGCAACAATCAGGCGGCGACGTAGAGAAGAACACCAAGTCGAATATTCTGCGGGCAGCGATCAATCCGCTGGCCGGCGTCAAGCAGACGATTGAACTTCCCGGAGCTCACGCCAGGATTCAGTCGCACACCGCCGTGCCTTCGCTCTACATCAACATTGATTTGAATAACGGCGCGCCCGCAACCGTAACCTTGAAGCCCGCCACCGGAGAGCCCGCGCCGCGCGCGCCCAGTAACCTCGCGCCCACTAACCTCGCTCCCACTAACGACGACCGCTTCAAGATCATTCGCGTCGAGATCAAGGGCGGCAAACGCGTAGCCGGCGCCATCAAGATCGCGGTCACCGGAAAGATGAAAACCGACGAGCGTTTTCTCGCGGCCACGGTCACCGCCATGACCGGAGGCTGGGTGAAGCTCACACCCACCGAGCCTTTGGCGGCGGGCGAATACGCCGTCGCCGAAATGCTGGGAAAAGAAGGAATGAACCTCTACGTGTGGGACTTCGGCGTAAACCCTTCCGCGCCAGCCAATGCGTTCACATGGAAACCGGACCCGACAGAATCGCAGCCCAAAAAAGATCAGCCCACCGACCTGCAGAAGAGAGAAAAACAATAATCCAATAATCCGAGGATGGTCGTCCTCGACTGTTCGAGACGAGCCTAGCCGAAGTCGCGCCTCAGCGGATAGTCGACAATGATCGCCCGCCCATCGGTCAGGGCCTTAACCGAATGTCGGACATTTCCCGGAACGATCGCCACTATGCCGGGTTTGGCAACCTGAGCCACGTCATCGATGGTCAATTCGAGCTCTCCCTCGATCACCTCGTAGACTTCTTCTTCAGCATGGAAGTGCTCGTGAATCGACGAGCCGCGCTTGAATTCGTAGTGCGCGAAGGTCATGCTCGGCGAGTGGAAATAGCGTCCATACCAGCCCGGCAAGCGCTCGATGACATTGAGGGTGTTGGTGTCGATGAAGGGCATGGGGCCG